>ERZ773162.43-NODE-43-length-154363-cov-56.400096_pt1 | contig 154363 bp, 153 predicted proteins | sample MGYA00511113_ERZ773162 | MGnify/ENA primary metagenome ERZ773162 (study PRJEB29015, sample SAMEA2737807) | human gut metagenome | biome: human gut; feature: human-associated habitat; material: faeces | place: China | collected 2012 ... | reverse complement strand
TAGATGGTGGGAGAAAATACAATGAATATTATTTTACTTTCTGGTGGCTCTGGCAAACGTCTCTGGCCTCTTTCCAATGATGTGCGCAGCAAGCAGTTCATCAAACTGTTCAAAGACGGCGATAAGTACGAATCTATGGTGCAGCGTGTCTATCGCCAGATTACTACCGTAGATGCAGATGCAAAAATCACGATTGCAACGAGCAAATCGCAGGCAAGCGCCATTAAGAATCAGCTTGGAGAAAAGGCTTCTATTTGCGTGGAACCTTGCCGTCGTGACACGTTCCCGGCCATTGCACTGGCAGCAGCTTATCTCCATGATGAACTGGGCGTGGCAGAGGATGAGGCTGTTATTGTCTGCCCGGTTGACCCTTATGTAGATAATACCTATTACGAAGCGGTAAAGACCTTGCAAGAGTTGGCAGAGCAGGGCGGTGCAAACTTGACTTTGATGGGCATTGAGCCAACGGTACCGAGTGAAAAGTATGGTTATATTATCCCGGAAAGCGGTGAAAATGTCAGTAAGGTTAAGGAATTCAAGGAAAAACCTGATAAGGAAACTGCTAAAAAGTATCTGGCGCAGAGCGCATTGTGGAATGCAGGCATCTTTGCATTTAAGCTGGGATATCTGCTGGACAAGGCTCACAGTATGATTGATTTCGAAGATTACCGCGACCTGTTCAATAAGTATGATACCTTGACTAAAATCAGCTTCGACTATGCAGTAGTCGAGAAAGAATCCAGCATTCAGGTACTCCGTTACAGCGGTGCCTGGAAGGATGTCGGCACATGGAACATGATGGCTGAAGTCATGGCGGATAAGACCAAGGGCAAAGCTATTCTGGATGAGACCTGTGAAAACACCAATGTGGTCAATGAACTGAATATCCCTATTCTTTGCATGGGCTGTAAAGATCTTATTGTGGCAGCGAGCGGTGATGGCATCTTGATTTCTGATAAAGAACGCAGCGGTAAAATGAAGCCCTACGTGGAAAAAATCGAGACTGAGGCGATGTATGCTGAGAAGTCTTGGGGGACTTATACAGTTATCGATGTGCAGCCGGGTTCTATGACTGTCAAGGTTTCCATGAGAGCTGGCGAGCATATGACCTACCATATGCATAATTACCGTGAGGAAGTATGGACTGTCGTTTCTGGTAAGGGTAAGGCAATTGTGGACGGTATGGAACAAGTGCTCCGCACTGGTGATGTAATTACGATTGCAGCAGGCTGCAGGCATACAGTTGAAGCGATTACTCCGCTGGATATGATCGAAGTGCAGTTGGGCGACGAGATTAGTGTCACAGATAAGATTAAATTTCCAATGAAATAAGAAATAGTGGGAGACGGAGTAATGGAAATCATGAAATTGATTCCGACGGGTAAAGATTATTTGTGGGGTGGTACTCGACTTCGGGAAGAATATGGTAAAAAGATTGATTTAACACCATTAGCAGAAACCTGGGAGTGTTCGGTTCATCGGGACGGTCCCAGCTATGTGGCAAATGGTACATATAAAGGAAAAACACTGGCTGAAGTATTGAAAGCACATCCGGAATATCTCGGTACAAAGATAGAAGATGGTGAACTTCCAGTTTTGGTTAAGTTCATCGATGCCAAGAAAGACTTGTCCGTTCAGGTTCATCCTAGTGATGAGTATGCAAGAGAGCATGAAAGAGACAATGGTAAGACCGAAATGTGGTATGTCATTGATGCTGATGAGGGTGCAAGTCTTATATACGGCTTTCAGCATGAGGTAACAGAGGAAATCCTCCGAAAAGCGGTTGATACCGGAACACTGGACAAGCATCTGCAAAAGGTTCCAGTTCACAAGGGCGATACATATTTTGTTCCGGCAGGAACGGTACATGGCATCGGGAAGGGTATCCTGGTTGCTGAAATTCAGGAAAGCTCCAATGTGACCTATCGTGTCTACGACTATGACCGTGTGGATAAGAATGGTAAAAAACGCGAACTGCATTTTGACAAAGCTGTGCAGGTCATGAATATGAAAGTTGCACCAGATGTGAGTCAGAAACCGAGAATGGTGAAATACTATTCTGGCTGCTCTCGTGAGTTGCTTTGCCGTTGCAAATATTTTGAAACAGAAAGAATACAAGTAACGAAGGGTTTTGCCTTTTCTGTGATGGATACTTCTTTTCAGATATTAATGTGCCTGAGCGGATATGGCGAGGTTCAGACAATGGATGCTGAACAGAAACCGATGCGTTTCAGCAGGGGGGAAACTTTGTTCTTGCCTGCTGGGCTTGGTAGATGCCTGGTTGTTGGTGATGCAGAGCTGATTAAAGTTCGATGCTGAAAATTGGTGGAGAATGGAAACCATTTCTTATAAAGTAAAGGAGTTATTAAGATGAACATTAGTATTTTTGGTTTGGGTTATGTTGGCTGTGTTGGCGCTGCTTGCTGTGCCAAGCTGGGTCATCATGTTATTGGCAATGATGTGTCAGAGAATAAGGTGAATCTGATTAATCAGGGACGTCCGACTATCATTGAGGCAGAAATTGATGAGCTGTGCAAAGAGGCTCACGATAAAGGATTGCTTGAAGCTACAATGGACTATCATTATGCAGTACATAACTCTGAAATTTCTTTTATTGTTGTTGGAACACCGAGCAGCAAGGAAGGTCATCTGAATCTGAAGTATATCTACGAGGTTGCCCGCCAGATTGGTGAAGCAATGCGTGATAAAGACGATTTTCATATTGTGGCAATCCGCAGCACTGTTCTTCCTGGAACGAATGCTAAAGTTGGAGAAATCATCGCGGAGGCATCTGGTAAGAAGCGTGGTGAAGGATTCACTGTTGTGTCTAATCCTGAGTTCTTACGTGAAGGAACTGCTGTTCAGGATTACATGAATCCGCCGCTTACACTCATTGGTACTGATAGCGAAATTGCGGAAGAAAAGTTCCGTGAACTTTACAAGGATATTCCGGGTGAATTTATCTCTACCGATATTGGCGTTGCTGAGATGATGAAATATGTTGACAATACTTACCATGGTTTGAAGATTGTTTTTGCAAATGAGGTGGGGAATATTTGCAAGGCATTGGGTATTGATAGCCATAAGGTTATGGAGATTTTCTGCAAAGATAAGCAGCTGAATATCTCTCCTTACTATTTCAAACCCGGTTTTGCTTATGGTGGTTCCTGCTTGCCGAAGGACTCCAAGGCGCTGCGCACACTGGCGCACGATTTGTATGTTGACTGCCCGGTTATCAACGCAATCAATCCGTCAAATGAACTTCAGAAAAAGAATGCGATTGACATTATTGAGAGTAAGGGCAAACGCAAGATTGGTATTCTTGGTTTGAGTTTTAAGGCGGGTACAGACGATCTGCGTTGCAGCCCTATTATTGATGTTGCTGATGCTCTGTTGGGTAAGGGCTACGAGATTAAGATCTACGATAAGAACGTTGCCATTTCCCAGAAAACCAATACGAATGCAGACTTCATCGCTGCAAAGCTTCCGCATCTGCATGGAATCATTACCGATGATTTGGATTCTGTATGCTCGGCAAGTGATGTGCTTGTAATTACGAACAAGGGAAAAGAATTTGCAGATGTGCCTGCAAAGTATCCTCACAAAGCAATTGTTGATCTAGTGCGTCAGTTCCAGACGATTGATTACGAAGGAAACTATGAGGGCATTAGCTGGGGTAACATCAACCAGAATCCTGCTCAGAATGACAAACTGGTGCGGGATATGGCTACTACAGAGTTTTAATTAAGAAGAAAATTTGGAGGTTCGGTCATGGCTGATTTTGCGTGGCTTGTGCGGCGACTGAAGGCAATGAGTGCGCCAGAGGTTGCATGGAGAATATCGCAGAAAGCGATTCAGAAAAGTGAAGAAAATAGATTCAAGTCGCGTAAAACAGCCGTGACTGAGATTTTATTTAACGAAAAGCTGTCTGCGTTGCAGTTGGATGCAGATAGAATGCACCTGAATTGGGATAATAAGACATTTTCACTGGGAACGGAAATCCCGTTATTAGGGGGGTATTACTATGAGACCTATAAAAAGAGGTGGAATGCTGGATTCCAGACAGAAAATAACTGGCCGGAACAGTTTAGCTATGGGATGGAGTATAAGCAGCGTGATGACATTGGCGATGCCAGAACAAACTGGGAGTTAAATCGTCATTTTCAATTTGCGCTGTTAGCAAAGGTCTATTATGTGAGTGGTGATAAAAAGGTTCTTTTAGAGTTTGAAAATCTGTTTAATGACTGGAATCAGAAAAACCCTTTTCTATGGGGGATTTCATGGACAAGCGTCATGGAAATTGCCATTCGGTGTAGCAACTGGTGTTATGCTTGGTGTTTCTTAAAAAAAGCGGGTGCACCTGATAAGCTGTCAGTACAACTGCAAACAGGAATCCTTAACATGACGGACTACATTGCTAGGCACTATTCAAGGTATTCATCAGCTAATAATCACCTGATTGTGGAGGCGTACGCAATAGGGCAGACGGGTGTTTTGTGTGACTATAAGCCTTGGATTGACTTAGCGGTAAATATTCTCACAAGAGAGCTACCTTTGCAAAACTATTCTGATGGTGTAAATAAGGAACTGTCGTTGCATTATCAATCTTTTTATATGGAAGCAATGGGATTGATGATGCGATTGCTTGTGAAAAATAAAATATCTGTTCCGAAGAACTGGAAACCAACGCTGAAAAAAATGTGTTCTTACATGGCAGACTGCATGGGTGATTACGGCGAAATGGTGGTATTTGGAGATGATGATGAAGGAAAAATTCTTGATTTACAAGGGGGCTTCGATCATTATCAATATGTACTTGGGCTTTTCAGTTTTCTGCTGGATGAGCAGTATATAAATCTTCACAAAGTGGGTAATGAAAATCTGAATTGGCTCTTTAGCACCGAGGATTGCAATATAGTTCTAAGCAAGTCGTTATACCAAGTGCCACTTGATGCCTGCTATAAATGTGGTGGAAATACAATTCTTAGAAGTCATGATCACAGGATTCTGATTGGAATTGATCACGCGGCGTTAGGGTTTGGAACCATTGCAGCGCACGGTCATGCGGATGCCTTGAGTTTTCAAATGTATGTAAATGGATTACCTGTTTTTATAGATCCTGGTACATACATTTATCATTGTGATACTGAAAGCAGAAACGCCTATCGAAAAACTGAGAATCATAATACTGTCTGCATCAATGGAAGAGATCAGTCGGAGATGCTTGGAGCTTTTTTGTGGGGAAAACGAGCAGAGAGCCAGCTAATATCACACTCAAATGCGCAGGGAAAAATAGAACTTACAGCTTCTCATGATGGATATTCACCTGCAAAGCATATACGAAAGTATGAATTTGATGGAGAGTCTGTATTGACGATTACGGATCGGGTCGAAAATTTGAATTCGGGCGATAAAATACAGATTAATTACATTCTCGCTCCTGAATGGCAGATGAAGATTGCGGGTAATATAATCAGTGTTTATGATCGAGATATCAAGCTGAAAATGATTGTTGATAGTTCCAATGCTAGAATATGGACGGAAGATGTGCAATGTTCTGTAAAGTATGGGGAACAGCAATGTACAAAGAAAATTGTTGTAGGAACTCCAACAGGCATCGCGGTAGTGAAAATTATTGTAGAGTGAGGGAAATATGGGAATTGCATTATTAAAAAAATTGAATACATGCATGCCAGATCCGCTGAAGCAAATGGCGGCGCCAGTGATTCGGGCAAAATTGATTTACAATACAGAATTTCAGAAGCAGTTTAATACGTTGGAGAAAGCGCAGTATTCTTCTGCTGCAGACATTGAAAAAATGCAGTTTGAAAAATTGAAGGCTGTTCTTATTCATGCATACGAGCATGTTCCATACTATCATAAGATCTTTGATAAATGTGGACTTAATGTCTATAACATTAAAGATTCTTCCGAAATTAGTAAAATACCAACACTAGATAAAGCAGAGATTATTGCCAATTTTGATGAACTGCAAGCAGATGATATTGACGATTTCTATTCGGCAACAACGGGAGGAAGTACAGGAACGCCTTTGAAAGTAAATCTGGACAGAGATTCAATCTATAAGGAACGTGCCTTTATTTATCATTTCTGGGAGCAGCATGGATACAGTTACAAATCATCAAAAATGGCATCTTTTAGAGGTACAGATTTTCACGGGGGATTTATCAAGTATAACCCGTTATACAATGAAATACAACTGAACCCATGTGAGATTAATACGGAGACAATAAGCGAGTACATAAAGAGAATGGAGTCATTTGGTGTTGATTTTCTTCATGGTTTTCCATCGGCAATCTACAGCTTATGCAAATGTGCAAAGCAGTTGAATATTGACTTAAAAAACAAGTATAAGGCTGTTTTTTTGATTTCTGAAAACATCTATGATTTTCAGAGGAAAATGATAAAGGAAGTTCTTGAATGCGACACATTTGCATTTTTTGGACACACGGAAAGAGCTGTGTTTGCGGAACAAATGGGGGGGGGGTATCGATTTGACCCCCTTTATGGCTATGTTCAAATAGATACTGATGGAAGCATAATATGTACTGGATTTATTAATCAGAAAATGCCACTGATAAGATATAGACTTGATGATACTGCTACACCATACTACGATCTATTTAAAATAGAAGGGCATCGGGATGGTGTTCTATACGGTAATGACGGAGAGATAATTTCCGCTGCAATGCTAGAAGTACACAGTCCGATTCTGGACAAAATCGCTAATTACCAATTTGTTCAGGAATATAAAGGAACAGTTGAAGTAAACGTGATTCCATTTAATAATCTGACAGAGAGGGAAATTGAATCTGTTAGAGACCTTTTCCAGAATAAAATTGGGTTGGCAATAACCGTTCAGGTAAATGTTGTACGTGCAATGGAGTATACATCAAGAGGAAAATATAAATTGATAATACAAAGAGTGAGAGGATAAAATGAATTCTGATAGTAGAAAAGTTCTTATTATTGTCGAAAACCTTCCGGTTCCGTTCGATACTCGTGTGTGGCAGGAAGCAACCACTTTGGCTATGAACGGATATACCGTGTCAGTTATTTGCCCGAAGGGCAAGGGATATACGCAGGAAGAGGAATACCTTCAGGGTGTGCATATTTTCCGGCATGACCTTCCAGCAGAAGGTAATGGTGCAGTGGGATACGCGAAAGAATATCTTACGGCATTGAAGGAAGAATTGCGGCTTGCGAAAAAGGTATATAAGGAGATTGGCTTTGACGTAATTCATGGTTGCAATCCGCCGGATGATATTTACATGGTTGCAAAACATTTCAAAAAGTATGGTGTGAAATATGTATTCGACCATCATGATATTTGCCCGGAACTTTTTGAAGCTAAATTTGGAAAAACAAGTGGACTCCTGTATAAGAGTCAGTTGTGGCTGGAAAAGCAGACATATAAGCACTGTACATTTGCTTTCGTAACAAATGAAAGCTATAAGAAAATCGCTATTGAACGCGGAAAGATGAATCCGAACAATGTAATCGTTCTGCGTAGTGGTCCGAAACTTGAACGTATGCGCATTATGCCTCCGGTAGAGAGCATTAAACGCGGATACAAGTATATGGTTGGATACCTCGGCGTTATTGGTCAGCAGGAGGGAATTGAATACTTGTTGGATGCCGCAAAATACATTAAGGAACATGACAATAATGTGTTCTGGGGTATTGTTGGTGGAGGTCCGCATTTGAAAGCATTGAAAAAGCAGGCGCATGATATGGGTTTGGACGACTGTGTGGAATTTACGGGGCGTGCGCCGGATCAGCAAATGCTTGAATATCTAAACACAGCTGATGTTTGTGTCAATAGTGACAAATACAATAGTATGAATGATAAGAGTACTATGAACAAGATTTTGGAATATATGGCACTTGCAAAACCTATTGTTCAGTTCGATTTGACAGAAGGCCGTTATTCTGCGCAGGATGCATCTCTGTATGCAAAAAACAACGATGCTGAGGACATGGCAAAGAAAATTATGGAATTGCTGGATAATCCGGAATTACGCAAGAAGATGGGTGCATATGGTCGTAATAGAGTTGTAAATGAATTGAGCTGGGAACATACGAGCAAAGCCTTACTCGAAGGTTATGAAAAGTTCTTTACCGGAAAATTTGAATGAGGTGGTAGAAATGGAAAAAATACTTCTGATTTCAAATGATGTTTTGCATTATCGCGAAAAAATTTACAATTACTTTTTTGACAAATTTCGGGAAAGAGGATACGACTTTCAAGTTTTAAGTAATAGATTTCAAAATGTGAATTATGATTTGAAGTTTGTGCATTATGAAATTCCATTTTCAGCAAAGCAGTACATTGCGAAAATAAAAGAGATCAAACCTCAATATGTCATTCTATTTCTGCATTTAAAAGATAAGGTGATGCTCCCTATTATCGGATACTGTAAGGTAAACAGAATCCCTGTAATCTACTGGAACCATGGAATTAATATTAAAACCCCAAATGACAAGGTAAAAAATGCTATCTTCCACTTTATTCACAATCAATGTGATGCGTTGATTACATACACACCAGATATGCGAAAATATTTTTCAGAGAAAAACCAGAAAAAGCTTTTTGTGGCCTACAATACTCTGAATTTCACAGATATCGATAAAGAAACAGTGCCTGATAAGGAAATAACTAAGAAGAAGTACGGTATTAGTGAAAACAAGGTGATTCTATATATCTCACGAATGATGCCATATAAGCGAGTTGATCTTCTTATGGATGCGTTTGCAGATTTAGAAGATATCGCCGTTGTTATGGTAGGGCCTGGCTTCTCAAAGGAGCAGCAGAAGAAAGTGGATTCTCACCAAAATTTGTACTATCTTGGAGAAAAGTATGGCTCTGATGTGAATGAAGTATATAAAATGGGCGATGTCTTTAGTACACCCGGTCATATTGGCTTGGCAATGAACGAAGCACTATTCTGGGGACTTCCGGTTGTATTGCTAGAGGGAACACATGCCCCTGAGATTTACTACATGAAGAACGGAACAACTGGTTATCTTGCAAAAGATGAAGAAGACTTCAAGAAGTATATGGTGGATCTTCTTCATGATGAAGAAAGGCTGTCGAAAATGTCGAAAGCTTGCCTTGAAGTCTATGATAAAGAGGTAAGCATCGATCGGATGTTCCAAGGATTTAAAGATGCAATAGAATATTGTAAAAAAGGTGGGTGAAATTATGAATGCATACAAAATGTATAGGGCAGAGCGGTGGTTATATCTGCATCATATTCCTCTTCTACCTAAGATTATAAAAGCAATCATATATGTTGTTCATAATTCCTCGATACCATATGAGGCAGAAATAGGCGAAAATTGTAAGTTTTTATATGGCGGAATCGGGTGTGTGATAAGTAAGAAAACTAAAATTGGTGACCATGTAATTATAGGAACAAATGTATTAACTGGAGGAAGATCCAACAAGGAAGGACATCCCATTATAGGCAATAATGTGTATATTGCTACTGGAGCCAAGGTTTTGGGAGATATAACAGTTGGGGACAATGTCATTATAGGTGCAAATGCTGTTGTGATTCATGATGTTCCCAGCAATTGCTCCGTTGGTGGAGTGCCAGCTAAAATACTTAAGGAGAATATTGATGTGACTGAATATTGCAGTTTGGGGAGATACTGATGGACATTGAGTTAAGGAAGGAAGAATCGGACTTCTGTAAAGGCATTGCATTGATTTTTATAATGCTGTCACATTTACCGAGAGTGATGGGGGGGTAATGCATTAAATCCGCTAGGATATTTTGGCGTTGCAGTTTTTCTTTTTCTATCTGGATATGGCCTAAGAAAGTCATATGATAAAGTTGGTCTGAAAGGTTTTTGGGGAAAGAGAATTAAAAGAATAATCCCACCGTTATGTATTATTACCATCGCCATCTCTATTATATGTTATGTGTTAAAAGATAAGCGATTTGATCCTATAGACATTATTCTTGGCTGTGTTGGTCTCAGCAACGTCATAAATCCTGTCACATGGTATATTGGTCTAATGTGGTATTGCTATCTTGTGTACTGGATATGCATGAAAAGAAGAATTAGACCAGAGTTGATAATCGGTGGAAGTATTTTAGTTTTGAGCGTACTGTTTGGAAACACATCGGTCAATATGTGGGGGCTGAATGCATTTAGTTTTAGTGCTGGTCTCTATGGTGCAGAAAAAGCAAAAAAGATGTATAATAAACAGCGCTTTTTTGAAGCGTCAGTGCTTTTATTTATAGTGAGCTTTGTTCTTTACTATTTTGTTGGCGGTAACAGTAATTGGCTCGTAATAAGGAATCCGGTCAAAAGCTTAATTGCATTACTTTTCCTAAATTGCTTTTTTCATTTGTTGAATTTGGAAAAAAACTAATAGTAAAAGATTTAATGGTTAAAAGGCTTGGAAACATTTCTTATGAAGCATTTATGATTCATGCTGTGTTCATTTGGTATTTTCCAGAATTGTTTTCAACCTTCTCGAAGCCTATAGCATTGATGTTTTTTGTAGCTGTGACATTGGGTTTGAGTGAAATATTACATAGTTTGATGAGTAGACTATAACGATTACATCAAAGAAGGAGAGGACCGTAGATGATTTATTTTGGTATTCCACTTAGAAGTAAGGAAACATCTAATAACTGGGATAAAGTGACTGAATTTTTTAATAGAACATTATGGTCTGTATATAATCAGACAGACCCTGATTTTAGAATTATCGTTGCCTGCCATGATATACCTAAATTGAAGCACGAATTTGATGGTCGGGTGGAATTTATTCAGGTACAAGCACCGATTCCACACACTAAAGAGGAAATGATGCTTGATAAAGGATACAAGGTTCATACGATTGGCATGAGAATCCGAGAGTATGGTGGCGGCTATACGATGATGGTAGATGCAGATGACCTACAAAGCAACCGTATTGCGGAATATGTAAATAAGCATCCAGATGAAAATGGTTTTTTATCTCATAACGGTTATTATTGGCATGTTGGCGACAATTATATAAAAAAAGGCCATAAATTTCCTAATGGGAGTTCAACGATAGTAAAGTATTCTGTTGAAGATTTACCTGATAAATATTATGACAAAATGGTCGCAAGTGTTAACTCAAATCCTCACATTATAAGAAAGAAACACGGAGACATCCCTAAAATCTGTGCTGAGCTTGGCCGACCGCTGCGGCCTCTCCCGTTTATTGCGAGTATTTATGTGCGGGAGACAGGAGATAATCACTCTCTTATGAATAAAGACGAGTCAAAATTTCGGGTCATTGAGCAGAAACTGATGCCTAAAATTTATATAAATGAGAAGGTTAGAAATGAGTTTTCAATCGATTGGATGTGAGTGATATGATAATTGATGATTTTTATAGTCATAGATTTGCGTATGATAAGTCAGAAAAAATATATATATTAAATAACAAAATCAACACATTTGTAGCAAACGCAATAATCCCACGGGTCTTGTCAAGGCATGCTATAAATAGAGGACCGGAACTTCAAGATGTTATTGTTAGTCTGACATCCTATCCACCAAGAATAGAACAGGCCGCCTTATGTATTGACAGTCTGCTCAGACAAACCCGGTCACCTAAAAAGTTGATTTTATGGCTCGCAAGGACTGATTATCCATCAATAGATGAAATACCATATTGTGTAAAGAAATATATAGATGATGGTCTAGAAATTAGATTGTGTGAGGATATTAAATCATATAAAAAAATCTATTATACAGCAAAAGAATACTACGATTACAGAATAGTTACTGCAGATGATGATTTCTTTTATCCATCTACATGGTTAGAGGAATTAGATGACGTGCATAAAAAAAATCCAAATACAATTGTATGCCATAGATCGCACAGGATTATTGAACATGATGGCAATTTGGAAAAATACGGAAAGTGGGATTGGTATTCCAATGGAGTAGTAGGTCCTTCGCACAATCTTCATATTTTGACAGGAGCGGGAGCGATTTTTCCTGCAGGCTTTTTTAAGAAGGATTTTTTTGACATTGATGCGATTAAGAGATTTGCACCGACCACGGATGATATGTGGGTCAAGGTATATGCTCTAAAGCACAATGTGAAAGTTATGAAGGTGCGGCCGGTTTCAAAATCATTAATAGAAGTAAAAGGAAGTCAGAAGGTCTCGCTTATTGCTGTTAATCAGTCTGATGGAAATGATAAGGCATTAAACGATTTACTAAATTTGTTTGATATTGACATACATAGTATATTGGAAGACAATATAGGCCAATGAATAAAGGTTAAGGAAAAACATAGTATGAAATTTACAATTCCATCGCTTAAAATAAAAAAAAATGATTTGTATTTTATAGTGGCGATGAGCGCTTTTATGGAACCGGCGCTATTTACGCAGTTTAAAATAATTGATGCTGTTTTTCTTATATTGAAAGTGGTGTCTGCAATATATGTTCTATATGAATTGTTTTGTAGTAAAATTAGTCGCTTCCATATCACCATTGTCTGTTACTTTGGCTCACTAGTTTTATCTACGGCCATAAACGGAGGAGATGTGTTTCAAGCGATTAGAACAGTGACATTCAATATGTTGCCCTGCTTATTTCTTGACTTAATGATCCAAAGAAATAGCACCCGAACTGTTATACTATTAAGAAAAATTTGCGTAGCATACGTTCTCATTAATGCGTTGCTATTAATTATCGTTCCCGATGGGTTTGGAAAGTATATTCCAGGATATAGTATGACGGTGGATTCAAGATTGAATTTTCTGGGAAGAGATAATGCGCTTATTCATTTCTTTATTTTTGCTTTACTTGTTGAATTCTTACGATCACGAAAAAAAGAACAAGCGTATTTAATGACAGCAGTAATGATAACAACCATGCTATATGTATGGTCTGGCACAGGAGTTGTGGTGTGCGTGCTGATAACGGCTTTTGCACTTCTGTTCCAAGGAAAGAGAATTGAGCACTTTTTCAATATTATTGATTTGACGATTGCATATATTGTAATATACTGTGCGATTGTTGTTTTTAGATTACAGAACTTGTTTTCTGGAATTATTGTTGACGTCCTGCACAAAGATATCACATTTACAGGTAGAACATCACTCTGGGATATGGCAATGTGGTATATTCAGAAAAAACCATATATAGGATATGGTATTACTGCAAAATTCTTAACGATGAAAAGTGGAATTAGTTATTCACCTCACAATTTGGTGTTGCAAATTGTGTTGGCTGGTGGCTTTTTATCATTATTATGTTTTGTTATTATGTACATTGCTTCCGTAAAGAAGATCTCAAAAAGAAAATACGTATATTCCAGCTTGCTTGCTGTCTCAATTTTTTGTTATTTGGTTGCATCGCTGACTGAATCAACAATGAATACACAATATTTTTATTTAATTCTCGTTTTAGCCTATAATATTGATATTATTGAAAAACAAAAATTTCAAATATGTGAGGAAAACAAAACGTGAAGCTGATTAAAACATTTGTAAAATATGCAACAGGATCGATGTTTGCACTGTTAGCAGGATTAATTACAACACCAATTCTAACTAGATTGATTTCCACCGAGGAAATGGGAAAGTATTCGATGTTTATAACGTTTGGCAGTCTATTTGCATCTATACTTTATTTGGGACTGGATCAATCTTATGTGCGCTTCTATAATGATGAGCATAAAGATAGCCAAGTGGCTTTATTGAATAAGTGCTTGAGATATCCAGTGGTTGCTACCGCAATAGTTGCTGCCTTGTTAGTTGTTTTTTATCAAACGCTTTCTAATGTCATTATTGGTCAGGCATCGCTTGCCTTGGTGCTGGTGTTTGATTTTTACCTCTTTGGGTTAGTTCTGGATCGATTTTGGCTTTTGAAGATCAGAATGAATCAGAAAGCAGGAGCTTATTCGATTCTAAACGTCATCCGAAAACTTTCCTATCTTCTTATTGCAGTAATCTTGTACTTTACATTGTGCGGTGACACATGTTGGAGCTTGATCATAGCAGTATCATTGGCAGAGGTGGTTTTGGTTTTAGGGTGTAGATTTTCAGAACGTGGTAATTGGAGAAGCACCTTAAATAATACTGTTACAAAGACAACAGATTTGTTTAGATATGGATTCCCCTTTATATTTTCTACAACAGTTACTTTGGTTTTTCATTCAACAGATAAGTTGATGTTGAATGCAATGACAGATTACAATCAGGTGGGTTTGTATTCGGGAGCACAGAATATTGTAAATCTTTTGACTCAGGTTCAAACTGTATTTACAACTTTTTGGATGCCAGTTGCGTTTGAACATTATGCAAAAAAGGCAGACGACAAAGAATTCTTTGTTAAGATAAACAAGATTGTATCTTATGGGATGCTTTTAATTGCGATTTTACTTTTATGTACAAAGGATATCGTCGTGTTATTTTTGGGAAAAAAGTACAGAGACGCTGTATATGTATTTCCTTTTCTTGCATTTATGCCAATTATGTATACAGTATCGGAATCAACCGTAATGGGAATTAATTTCATGAAGAAATCTTCCTATCATGTTTGGATTTCTTTGATTTCAGCTGTAACAAATGTTATTGGAAATTATTTTTTAATTAAAAGTTTTGGGGCAAAAGGCGCGGCAATTTCAACAGGCTTGTCATATATAGTCTTTTTCATTGCCAGAACTGTTTTGGCAAACAAGGTTTACAAAATCAATTTTGCTTTGGGACGTTTTTTTGTTTCAATAGTTGTGGTTTATTTTCTTGCAATTATGGCAAGTTTTATGAATGTTACTCCTTTGTTCTTGTCAGTCGCAATAATTACGACAATAGTTGTCTCTTTTCTTTATCGTGATATTTTAAAGGAAAGCATGAGCTATGTAAGGAAAGAAATTACGGCATTGGCAAAGAAAAGATAATAGTTCACTTGATTTAGAGAGGAAATTATGGGATGTAAACCTGTGAGAAACAAAGAAATTGATTGTTTGCGAGGGATTTTGATTTTGTTTGTGGTTATTGGACATAGCGAATCCGGAAAGTTGCACGATATTATCTTTTTGTTTCATATGCCACTATTCTTTATCCTTTCCGGTTATTTAATTTAGAAAAGAAAAATAGTGGAAAGGGACTATTTAAAAGCGAAATGTTTTGGATTGCTAATACCGTACCTTACATATATGGTTATAGATTTTGTCCTGATTCGTAGGGAAATTTCAGCAGAGATAGTATTCAGGATGCTTTATGGAGGAAGAGCGATTTCAGGGGTGTATTGGTATATAACCTGTTTTCTCTTCACCCTGTTTGCACTTGGCTTTCTAATAAATCATTGTTCGGAAAAGACGGTAAAACGGCTGATTTTAGCGGGGGGGGGGTATAGCGGTAATAGAGTCCCATCTTGTGGATACGATTCATTTGCTTCAATCTCCCGGCATCCCGTGGAATCTTGATGTAGCATTGATAGCTTTGGTATATGTTGGAATCGGGTATTTCCATAAGGATAAAATCAAGAAATTGTTGGAGGCTGAGGCGGTAAGGATTGACGTAGTGGCAGGAATAATTGCAGTCCTCATGGGCATTTTCTGCTGGGTTAATTATCGAGACGTTAGTCCTTTTTATTACTTTGACATGAAGCCCGTATATTATAGAGAATTGATTTGTGCCGTTCCGATTCCATGTGCCTTCGACTTTGTGTTAGTAAGGACTGTTCACTGGCTGTTCAATATAGCTGCGCTAGGTGGATTTTTGGATTTTGTTGCATTGTGTGGAAGAGCAACAATTCCAATCATGTTTATGCACATTCCGTCTAATCACTGGCAAAGTGAATTTAACTATGGAAAACTGATATATGTCGTGATTGGCGTAGGGGTACCAGTACTTTTCACACTTCTATTTAACCGAGTTCAATTAATGCGATCAGTATTTGGAATACCTAATTTAAAAGAAATTAAGGGGAAAAATAAAAATGTCTAAATACTTTGGAACAGACGGCTTCCGTGGAGAAGCCGGAATTACTTTAACCGCCGACCACGCCTACAAAGTAGGTCGTTTCCTCGGCTGGTACTATAATGCTCTCCGTGAGCGCAACGGAGATAATGAGCCTGCCCGTATCGTCATTGGTAAGGATACGCGCCGCAGCTCCTATATGTTTGAATACAGTTTGGTGGCTGGTCTGACTGCTTCTGGCGCGGATGCCTATCTGCTCCATGTTACCACCACTCCGTCTGTGGCCTACATCGCCCGTGTGGATGACTTTGATTGCGGCATCATGATCTCTGCAAGCCATAATCCATATTACGACAACGGCATCAAGCTGATCGACTGCTACGGCGAGAAAATGCCGGAGGAGACTCTGCTGCTGGTAGAGGACTACATCGATGGCAAGCTCCACGTCTTTGATAAGGATTGGCCGGAGCTGCCTTTCGCTCATCGGGAACACATTGGCTGCACTGTGGACTATGTGGCTGGTCGCAACCGCTACATGGGCTACCTGATCTCTCTGGGCATCTATTCTTTCAAGGGCGTGAAGGTCGGTTTGGATTGCGCCAACGGTGCAAGCTGGAACATTGCCAAGTCTGTGTTCGATGCTCTGGGCGCAGACACCTACGTCATCAACAACAAGCCGAACGGTCTGAATATCAACAACAATGCAGGTTCTACGCATATTGAGGGCTTGCAGAAGTTCGTGGTAGAGAACGGGCTGGACGTCGGCTTTGCCTTTGACGGCGATGCTGACCGTTGCCTGTGTGTGGACGAGAAGGGCAATGTGATCACCGGCGACCATATCCTGTATATCTACGGCTGCTACATGAAAGAGCGTGGTAAACTGCTGACCAACACTGTTGTTACTACCGTTATGTCCAACTTTGGTCTGTACAAGGCATTCGATGAACAAGGCATTGGCTACGCCAAGACCGCTGTTGGTGATAAGTATGTCTACGAGTACATGGCTAAGAATGGCTGCCGTATCGGTGGCGAGCAGAGCGGCCATATCATTTTCAGCAAGTACGCCAGCACTGGTGACGGCATCTTGACGAGCCTGAAGATGATGGAAGTTATGCTGGCTAAGAAGAAGCCGATGAGTGAGTTGGCGACACCACTGAAAATCTATCCGCAGGTGTTGGAAAATGTCCGTGTGACGGACAAGAAAGCAGCACAGAATGATCCGGCTGTACAGAAAGCTGTGAATATAGTTGCTGAGGCACTGGGCGATACTGGCCGTATTCTGGTGCGTGAATCCGGTACAGAGCCTGTTGTGCGTGTTATGGTGGAAGCACCTGACCATGATACCTGCCAGAAGTATGTGGATGACGTAGTCCATGTGATCTGTGAAAAGGGATATAAGGCATGAAGTCGAAGATGACTCTTGGAGATGAATTCGGAGTCATTTTCCGTAATAGAGGGTAAGTATAAGAAGAGAAAACCGGGAGGGATAAATAATGTGTGGAATCGTTGGTTTTACAGGAAACCGACAGGCAGCACCAATCCTGTTGGATGGTCTGTCGAAATTGGAATATAGAGGATATGATTCAGCTGGACTGGCTGTTCGTGATGGCGAGGCTTTGGCACAGGTCGTCAAGGCAAAAGGCCGTCTGTCCAACCTGATCGAGAAAACAGATGCTGGTAATGCTCTGAAAGGAACCTGTGGTATTGGTCATACACGTTGGGCAACACATGGTGAGCCGAGCCAGACCAATGCACATCCTCATGTGTCTGGCAACTGCAACCGTTCTGGTTCTGGGGCAGTAGAATCAGAAGTAGTCGGCGTTCATAATGGTATCATTGAAAACTATACCGAGCTGAAGGAAAAGCTGCTGAAACATGGCTATACCTTCTACAGCCAGACGGATACTGAAGTGGTCATCAAGCTGGTAGACTACTATTATAGAAAGTATAATCTGGGACCCATCGATGCTATTGCCAAAACGATGGTGCGTGTCCGTGGTTCCTATGCTCTTGAGCTGATGTTCCGTGACTATCCGGGCGAAATCTGGGTAGCACGAAAAGATAGTCCGATGATCATCGGCATTGCCGATGGTGAGACCTATGTGGCTTCGGATGTTCCGGCGATTTTGAAATACACTCGCAACGTGTATTATATTGGAAACCTTGAGTTTGCTAGGCTTGTTCCGGGTGAGGCTCATTTTTATAATCTTGATGGTGATGAAATCGAGAAGCAGACCACCGAGATTAAGTGGGATGCAGAAGCGGCTGAAAAGGGCGGCTTTGAGCATTTTATGATGAAAGAGATCCACGAACAGCCCAAAGCTGTCCAAGATACTCTTAATTCCGTAATCAAGAACGGTACTATCGACCTGTCCAGCGTGGAGATCACTGAGGACGAGATCAAGAACTTCGAGCAGATTTATATCGTAGCCTGTGGCTCTGCATGGCACGTTGGCATGGCGGCACAGTATGTTCTGGAAGACATGGCAGATATCCCGGTGCGCGTGGAATTGGCATCTGAGTTCCGCTATCGGAAGATGCCGGTCAATCAGAAGGCTCTCGTAATCGTTGTCAGCCAGTCTGGTGAAACCGCAGATACGCTGGTTGCGCTTCGCCTCGCAAAAGAAAAGGGCATCACAACGCTGGCCGTTGTCAACGTGGTCGGCAACAGCATTGCCCGTGAAGCAGACAAGGTATTCTACACCCTTGCTGGCCCGGAAATCTCGGTTGCTACGACAAAAGCATATAGCGCACAGTTGGCAGCGACGTACTGCTTGGCAGTTCAGTTTGCTAAGATCAGAGAAAAAATCACAGAAGAGCAATACAGCTACTATATTTCTGAAATGCTGACTATTCCGGGAAAGATGCAAAAGATTCTGGAAGATAAAGAGCGAATCCAGTGGTTCGCGGCAAAGTACGCAAATGCGCACGATGTGTTCTTCGTGGGTCGTGGCATTGACTATGCAGTTTGCCTGGAAGGAAGCTTGAAGCTGAAAGAAGTCAGCTACATCCACTCTGAGGCATACGCTGGGGGTGAGTTGAAGCACGGCACGATTAGCCTGATCGAGCAGGGAACATTGGTTATTGGTGTGCTGACACAGAGTGAACTGTATGAAAAGACTATCAGCAATATGTTGGAATGCAAGAGTCGTGGCGCATACTTGATGGGTTTGACCACTTACGGAAAATATGAAACTGAGGATCAGGTGAACTTTACGGTTTATGTACCGAAAGTAGACGAGCACTTTGTTGGCAGTCTGGCTGTGATTCCGCTCCAGCTGCTGGGCTACTATGTGTCTGTTGCCAAGGGTCTGGACGTAGATAAGCCGAGAAACCTGGCAAAGAGTGTTACGGTGGAATAAGTATGTCTAGAGATACGTTCCTGCAAGGGTGACAGGATTCTTGATTTGTGGTATACTTAAGTTATTGCAAATCATCATATTGGTAATTTAGTGGGAGGTGAGTAGAGATGAAAATTTTGATAGATGACGTAAAATTGAATCTTCTTTTAGAAACTAAAAAGAGCTTCATCGGAAAAAATGTGGCTTGGGACAGTTTCCTCTCTGCATTTTCATTTCTCATCTCTGTTCTGTTGGCATCATACAGGGATTTCTTTGGTTTGCCTGGAATCGCTCTAAAGACAGTATTTGTTGTTCTTGGAGTGGGCTTTACATTCAAAAGCCTAGCAGATATTCACGACAGCAGTAAAAATAATTATTCATATAGCGATTTACTATCAGATATTAACAAACTGAATGAAATCACACACAATCATTCGATTGTTATCATTAAAGATACGTTTAATAGATACCCGAACCGATTGCTAGTATATGATGATACGAGATGGAATTGCAAATTCTTCTTGAACTATAAAGAAAATCCCAATAATGAGAGTTTTATAAAACAACACATTTCACAAGAACTGAAAATAGAGACGTTTGATATTACTCTTGACTGTCTCGGCCAACGAATTCACGAGAAATTTTCTGAAAGCACACATGAAGAAAAAGTTTATTCGCACAGATTTTATTTGGCTAAGATTAGTAAATTTCCAGATATGATGCTACAGGATTCGTTTGAATGTGATGGAAAGCAATACTATTGGATGACTGTGCCAGAACTGGAGCAAGATGAGAATGTGCAGAAGAAAAATAATGACATTCTAGGATATGTGAAGGAACTCGTTTGAGTCCTAGATGCCGTGTGAACTTCAGAAGTTCACACGGCATCTTTTTGAGACCACTATATAGTTTGTGACGGAAATAAGAAACATGAAGAATACAAGAAGACCCGGTGGCGGACGGAAACCAGCAAAGCCAGAGTATAGCAAAGAGAAGAATCTGAAAGAACAGCTGAATGCAGCGGTTGAACTTTATAAAAAGGGCATGAGCTTAAAAGCTATCGGAGATGAACTGTTGCTCAATCCCATCAAGGTGCGCAAGCTCCTGATTACAGCAGAGGTTTATAAGTCAGAGATAGCGGAGAAGGTGAAAAGTACTTTTGATGAATAGAAGTACAGGATTTCAATGCAGTATTAAAAGCGTATGTCGGGAGAAAAGATAAGGACCTTAATAAACTGATGAAGTATGCAAAGCTATTTCGAGTGGATAAGATCATCCGAAATTATATGGAGGTATTACTGTAAATGGGATTTACACCTGAACAGATAAAAGGGCGTATACATATAAGACGCAGAAGTATTACGAAGAAGAAATCAACGGTGTGAAAGTCCTGCGAATCCGGGTGCCGGAGTTCAGCAAAACCAATAAGAAGAGCCGTGTGAAGAACATTGTTTCTTATTTCTTTGGGGCAATGGGTGCGACCTTTAAGGTTGGAAAACAGGACTATGTATTCTCTATTTCACAGCCGCCGATTCTCGGCGGCCTACTGGGTGTCTGGGGCAAATGGGTAAAACACGCTAAGTACATGGCGAACTATACAAATCTCCTACCGTTACGTTTAACTATGACTTCTCCCAGCGTCATATCATGGTAGTCAGCGATGACTGCACGGTAGAAAAGGAAATCAAAGTCGTGTTCAATAGCAAAGAACAGGCAGATGGTTTCCAGGGAATGTGCTTTAGCTGGGAATAATAAAATTAAGGCCGTGTGAATTTATTCACACGGTAGCTGCTCAAATCTTCACACACCTCTCCGTGGTGAGCAACAGGCAACGGTCTTATGACTGGCTGAGATGTGAAGGAGAATTATAAATAAATGAGGTGGTTTTATGTCGCTGAAGATAAATGACCTTTTACATATCCCACCGTGTGATATAGATAAAGTAAAAATAAAATTCAATCAGCCTAGTCCGGATGAAGATCCTCTGGAACTTTACAGAAAAAACCCAGATATTGTGAATACGCAGTGGCTGTTTTGGAGAGAACAGAGACGATATTTTTACGAAGGTCAGATTGCGATTTGTTTTTTGAAAATAGGATGGGATAAATGGCTTTTGACTACAATCAAAAAGATAACGAAGGATCTTAATGTTGAAGGTGGGAGTTCCTATGATGGGTATGAGCTGCAGGAGTATAAACCATATTATGGAAGGCTGATTATTCAGTTCCACAAGACATTTCAAACACAGGGTATCTACTATAAGAATGTGTGTGATGAGTTGATTGTTAATCAGCTTCTTCCCGCTATGTTTGATGGATATGATTTTCCTGGGTATGATGAAGTTCGACTTACTTGGGAACAGCTGGAAATTATTATTAAACAGCATAAAAAAGATTGGATTGCAGCATTGCAGAATCAGAAAGCAGTTTATTTGATCACGGACAGAAGTAATGGAAAATTATATGTAGGATCGGCAACCAGCAATAACGGTATGCTGCTTCAAAGATGGGAAAATTATATTAATTCAGGTCATGGCGGCAATAAAGAATTGATAGATCTTGTGAATAAGGAAGGCATCGACTACATAAAAAGAAATTTTCAGTATTCAATTCTCGAAAACTACAATGCAAAAGTAGATGACCAAGTAATCCTTGAAAGGGAAAGCTGGTGGAAAGAAACTTTGCAAAGTAGGAAATTTGGATATAACGCAAACTGAAGGTGAACAAAATAGCCTATTGATGGCTGAGAAGTGGAGGCGTTTATGCCAACTAGAAGACAGCATTTCGTTCCTAGAGTTTACATAAAAGCATGGGAAACAGAAGTGACGAACAAGAATGAGCCAAATAAAAAATTTCAGGGTGTTTACTATCATGGAATGAATGGAAGCGATGGAAAAACAAAAGAAAGCATATTATGGAAACCTCACTTATATACAATTGGATTCAAACACTCATTTATTTGTAAATCTTGTCCAAAGGTAAAAAGTGATTTTGTTGGTATGATTTACAATTATTTAAGAAAAAAGGAAAATCCGGTATATGGAAAATATGAACATAGCGTTATAAAAACGAAAAGAAGTATAGAAAAGCATTTATTTCAGATTCAGGATTGGCAGTTCTTTTATGATAACGGCAACGTTGCGAGAAAAGCTTCAATTTTAAATTATGTTAATGACTTGAACAGCTATATTCTGGAATCAGCCTTTGATGATTTCCTTGAGAAAAATTGGGAAAGAACTTATAAAGATTTTGTATCAGCTGTTCATTATGGAAGACCATTTGCACTTGAAAGTGGCGAAAGAGTAATTCCTACAGAAATTGCTGAAAATATGCTGTCAGCTTTTTTTATAATGCTATGTCGAAATCCATCATTTGATGCGATGGGCATATATAGTAGCATAAAAAATAATGTCTTATATCCGGTATTTAACGATATGTTTCGAGATATAACGGCCGGAAACAATAATACGGATGGGCAAGACTTAGTTGATGAATTGATGAAAGGAATGTGGTACGCTGAATTATATAGGATGTTTTATAAAAAGACGGGTGGATTCTATCATAATGTTATAGAAAAATCTTTGGAAAGGCTTCAAATGACTTTATTTGAAGCCTATGATGGAGCAGGAGACTTTATTACTTCGGACAATCCAGCATTTGAACATAAACTGATAGTAGAAACAGATAACAATAATGGATTTGTATTTCCGCTTTCACCGAAATACCTTATATTTATTGCGAGAGGAAACGAAGGAATTAATGTTGTAGATTATAGATTTGCCAATACAGATACAATTCGGCATTTTAACAGACTAATAGCCTTACATAAAACAGAGGCAGTGATTTCAAATCAGGCGGATATATCTCGATTGCTTTGAATAAGGGAAATACACTAAATAGTATAAAATCCAGATGTAAGGAGGAACCAACTATGGACCAAGAATTATTCAATCCACAATCTTCTTCCGTAAGTTCCTCCCGAATCATTTACACCCCATCAACCTTTGCCCGGACATCGTTGCTCCATTTGCAGGAGGTCGGCTCTTTGCAGGCTGTCCACCAGCATATATCGACCAGAACGAACCTGACCTCGTTTCTTTGCTTCATCGTTCTGTCTGGCGAAGGAGAACTTTCCTATGAGGAGCAGACATACCAGCTAGGTCAGGGCGATTGCGTGTTCATCGACTGCCGAAAAGCGTACAGTCATTCGACTTCCGACAACCTCTGGTCGCTCCAATGGTGCCACTTCTATGCACCATCCCTTCCGGCTGTGTATGAGAAGTACAAAGAGCGAGGCGGTCGGCCTGTGTTCCATCCGGCGAATATTGAACCCTTCACTACACTTCTAACGGACATCTACGATTTGGCATCATCTTCCGATTACATACGGGACATGCGGATCAATGAGAAGTTGGGTACTCTGTTAACTCTCCTGATGGAACAGTCATGGCATCCAGAGAGCATGACTGTGAGCCGGAAACGACTGGAACTTGCATCCGTAAAGGAGTATCTGGACGAGCATTACACGGGAAAAATCGCACTTGATGATCTGTCTGAACACTTCTTTATCAATAAGTTCTACTTATCCAAAATCTTCAAGGAGACTTACGGAACGACGGTCAATAACTATCTGATCTCAAAGCGGATCACCAGAGCCAAGCAGCTGCTTCGCTTCACAGATATGACTGTGGATGAAGTTGGCGCTGCGGTCGGCATGGGAGACGCAAACTACTTCAGCCGGATGTTCCGCAAGGTGGAAGGAATCAGTCCAAGGGAGTACAGAAAGCAATGGTAGATAAGCCGGAAATAATTGAAACACAACGATTTGAGGACTTCCGGGGCTGGCTCTCTGTGCTTGTAGATAGCAAGGTCAACTTCCATGTAGTCCAGATCAATCAGGGATACAGCAGGAAGAAGTTCACGCTGCGTGGACTACACTTCCAAGAGGGTGAACACGCGCAGGCAAAGCTGGTATCCTGTCTGCATGGGTCGATCTTTAATGTGGCTGTTGATCTTCGACCGGGCGATACCTTCGGTTATGCTTACAGTGAGATCCTTTCCTTTGAAAATCAAAAGCAGATGCTGATTCCGCGTGGATTTGCTCATGGCTACCTGACACTGGAAGATAACACCCTGATGCAGTGGTATGTAGACAACGATTTCTGCGCAGAAGCCGCGAGAGCTGTGAGGTACGATTCGGATTTCGCTTGGCAGACCGAGCCATGGCCAGTAATGGAATATATCATCTCCGAAAAAGATGAAAGCGCCAAGTCCTTGCAAGAACTGGCGCAGTGTGATTCTGCTTAAGCCATAGTATTACCGCTAAATTATATGGATGCTGAGTCACTGACTCAGGAAAGGAGAAAAAAACTTGGATGTGACGTTTAAAAATAATAATCAACTGTCATATGATCCTGACAAGGAATGCGAAAAGCTGGTAAGAAAAATAAGGTATCTTATTGAAGCTAAAGGAACGTCGATATATAATACGGCAGAAAGAGCTGGAATCTCTCCATCAACATTAAATGAACTTCTGCATGGAAAATCAAGACCACAAATGTATACTTTATTCAAACTGTGTAATGCGCTAGAAGTTCCATTGAAAGATATGTTCGACGTTGAAACGGGCAAACTTGCGACTGATGAGGAAAAACTTTTGTTTAGCTATCGACATTTACCTAAATGGAAACGGGAAAAGTTAAATGAATATATTGAAATGCTAATACAGTATGAGCTCCCAAATAAATAAAGCTCTCATTCTTGGCAAACGGGATACAGACGTCATTGTCGGTAAACCGTTATGGACAAAAGAACCCCACAGACTTATAATAAAACAAAAAGTGTATCCATATCTTGACACGATGTTGTATATCAAGTTTAGAGTAATGTAACTGTCAAGATGGGCAACTCGTGGAATTGCTCTACCAATCTTTGAATCGTCGATTTGGCGGTCTTTGTATGGGTAGAGCTTTTTTGTATAGTAGAAATTTAAACTTAAAAGACCCTTGTTAGGAAAGGGAGCGTATACATAAAATCATTATGTTTATTGAAGCGCTTGTCCACCAGATAAAGATATTGTTAGCTTCACACTGGAGAATAAGAAAATAGGTGTAGTGGTAACGGAACCTAGTGCTATCCTATTTAGGTATGGAACCTTCCTCTGCTTACGATATGTCTGGGAGCATCTAAATAGTGCTTTTCAAACCGTTACAATTTGAACGACAGGACCGATGTTTATCCTATTAATGACTGGAAAATTAATCCTTGACTGTAGTTGTTTAAGCAAAACTAGATGTAGAATATGCTCGCTAAGTGGATGGGGGAAATCATCATGAACTTTAATTTTCAGGATTGCTTTCTTCATTTTTTGGATCGTGAACTACTGGAGACTCAAGGAACTTATAATAAAATCGTTGAAAGATCTATTGCTAATGACATACGTTTTATTTTATTGAGTTCACCGAAGGATCTGATATTATCAGCTTCATTTCTTTTTGAGAGTAAATACGCGTATGCAGTATTTGAAGAGTTTTATTCCTTTTTCATGACAGGAAAATTTGTCGTTGCAACGACATATAACAGTCTTGCAAAAATGATTGCTTCGAAGCAGGAACAGTATAAGGGAAAAAACTTGCTTTTTCCAAATTATTTTAATGACTTATGGCAAGTACTAGCTGAAAGTAGTATTATGTTTGTTCCAAAGAGAGAGAATACTACTTTATACATTGCAAATGATATATTAACCACAAATCGTATATACAATATACTCGAAGAAAAAAATAATGTTCCTTATTTGCAGGAAGCGATTCAGAATAGGGGAAATCAAGCAATTACGCACCATTTGTTGAATCCGACGTATCAAAAGCGAGGAATATCTATCAGGGATCAGGATTCGGTAAATACACTAGTTACAGAAAGCTATATTCGGTCATATATGGATTATTTTGATGCAACAATTCCTAGCGGATTGTCCTGTGGAATATATACATATGATTATTTGTCTGCTAATACGCCCCTATCAAATGTTTTCTTTTGGATTAAATTGTATAAACAGATTGGCTTGTTTTATTTTACGTCGACATGTTCAATTGAGTTATTGCAGATGATTGTGACAAGCAATGAGCAGTTGACGTTTTTGTGTAGTGTGAGAACATGGATATCCACGGAACTATGCGAAAAATATTTGAATAGTGACACAGGCTTGATTCGATTAATTAGTAAGTTGAAAAAGCGTAGTGATATAACTATGCTAAATTTTAATCTGTATTTGAACCGCATATGTCTAGTAACGGAAGAAATTGAAAACCTAAGCATCCATAAAATGAAGGAGGAAACTAGTATGGCCGAAAAAGAAAAAACAGTATTTGTTGTACACGGGCGCAACCTTAACATTAAGCGAAATGTATTTGCATTTTTACGCTCTTTAGACATTTATCCTCTGGAATGGGAAGGAGCCGTTAAAATGACCAATAAAGGGGCACCGTCAACCTTGGAAGTAATTAAGGCTGGAATGAAAAATTCCAAGGGTATTATTGTGATTTTTACAGGAGATGATGAGGCAAAGTTGAAAGAAGAATTTTGGGAAGAAGGAGAAAACTTTGATTATGAACCGCAGCCACGGCAAAATGTCCTTGTGGAAGCGGGCATGGCAATGGCTCTATATCCTAATTCTACGATTATTGTACGTATTGGTAAGCAACGTAGCATAAGTGATTTGGCTGGTATCAACTATATTGATTTGACGGATCAGCCTGAAAAAAGACAGGCCTTTATTTCTCGGTTAAAAACTATAGGATTAAACGTCGATGATATTGGATCGGATTGGCTATATTCAGGGAAATTTAATTTGTGAGAGGAGGGTATGTAAGTGACAGGATGTATCATCGGAAGTTTTAGAAAGTATTACGATAATATCGTATCGGCAATACATGTTTTTGAAAAAAGTGGACATACAATTCTTTCGCCAAAGAAATCGATGATACAAAAGAATGAAGATGGCTTTGTTATATTGTTGTCAGATAATCCAACGTATTCGCATGTGGATATACAGACTCTAGTTTTTCACCGTGCATTTCGGTCTGATTTTGTATATGTTTGGAACCCTAACGGATACATTGGAAAGACAACTGGCTATGAAATCGGTCGATTGGTTGAACGAAAAATTCCATTGTATTATAAGGAACCTCCGGTTGATATTCCGCTCTATGTTCCTGAAGGAAGTATAATTGGTGTTGAAGAATTTGTTTCCTATATAGAAAAAAATAAACAGCTTCCTCCTTACGGAGAAGAAAATAATTTGATTACAAAGAAGTTATTGACGGATCTGGAAAATAACAAATTTCATTTGTAGAAAGGTGAGTTGGCTTGTGAAAAATATTGTTGTGTCGGGAAGTATGCAGTTTTTGGATGATATGAGGAAATGTGCGATTCCCATAATGCAAAAAGGCTATAATGCAATATTGCCAGAAGAAGATGATTGGGATAGTATTAAGCCGGAGGGAATAAATGCTTACAAAAGGATGGCTTCAAAAAAACATTTTGATGCAATTGCTAATGTTAATACATATGCAATCCTTGTAGTTAATAATACAAAAAAGGGTCAAAAGAACTATATTGGTGCTAATACATTTGCGGAAATTGCTGTTGCTTTTTACTTTGGGAAAAAAATATTTTTGCTCAATGATATCTATGAGCCTTTTATTGATGAGTTGACTGCATGGGAAGCGTACCCCCTGAAGAATGATATGGAAAAAATTGATTGAGAATAAGCATATGCGAAGAGTAAAGATGAGAGTTATAAGTGCATGTGACTTATAAAAATACTATTGTTATAGACATCAATGCCAGCGGAATCCCAAATAATCTTCTCCACAAGGCTGTTTTTCTTCTGACCTTGTGATATACTGGAGCCACGGGGAACCGTGGCTTTCGGTTTATCTTGGCGGAATCTTTTTGATTGGCGTCATCCACTTGCTTACAGTCGACGTTAGAGTCGTCCTCGTCATCTTCTGGCCCATCCCATCCCACTCCATGTACTTCATTTCACATTCATTAAACCCACTCCAGTTCAACCGTTGGCCGCATCGGTCGCAGAAGCATTGGTATTCGCGTTCCATAGTGGTTCCGCACCGTGGATACCTTGGAAATTCCGCTCCCCACTTAAACGAATATACCTCTTTCACTTTCCATGGCCACCGGTAAGTAGGGGAGAGTAGAAGCTCATACAGCATCCGCGTGGGCCGTACACCTCAATTCCAGTTTTCATCGAACCAGTCTAATTTATTCTTCATGTGATTTACACCTCCATGTATATAGCATAGAGAAAATAACATGAATTGTGGGAGTGTGAACTCCCATTGCTGCTCGAAACTTTGCACACCTCTCCGTGGTGAGCAGCAGGCAACGCAGTAATATGATACTGTGGCTAAGAATGCGAAGACAGTGGCGTGTATATGTGAGGATAACATTATGAGCTACACAGGTTTCACAAGGATTAATGGAACGACTATTCCGTATGCGATTAATGATGGCCAGATGAAACTATTTACAGGAATTTTTCCGGCAGATATTCCTGACAATACAAATGAAATTCTAGGTGAATATGAAGATGGGGTACTTGGAAAATGCAATCTATACGTTCTTTCCGTGCCAATTAATAATACAGAATGTGTTTTTGAAAAAGATGGCACGCCACAACGAATTTCAAATTCCAATAAAACTGTGGATGTTCAATTACAAATTGAAAACTACTCATCCGAAACAGAGTATTATGAATTGTTTTTTAATTCTCCAGAACTAAATCACTTCTTTGCTTCTAGTAGAATTTGCCAGATTAGTGAAGATGAAATTATTATTTCTCGGAATCCTTTAGAGGTGAAGAAGAGTAGAATCTATTATAGAAATACCGAAATTGAAATATTGATTCGAAGTGCTGCATACGCACATGTAGAAACAATGGGAACGGCATCTTCCGAAACAAAAACGGAGCTTGTGGTTACCTTTCCTAAAACGAGAGACAAGGCATATATTTTAGGTTTATATAGAGGAATCAAAGCATTTTTTTCGTTTATTTATAATCGTCAAAATGTTGCTATACACCATGCGATACTAAGAGGCGTCTATTTGCAGAATAGAGGTGGAAAGTTACCACCAACGCATTGTTATGCTAAATCGGATTTGATTCCTTTTGAAAAATTTATTCAGGAAGATGAAGATGGTAGGGTGACTTCTAAAACACCACTATATGGAAATTACGCATCCCATTTCTCAGAATTACTTCAGATGTTTTTCCCTGTTGGAACTGATGAAAATGATACGATAGGCGCAATCGGAATACATCCCTCAGCAAAATATCGCTATTTATTGGATTTACGGCAAAGTTTGCATATTACTTCATCGTTTGAATATTATGTCAGAAGATTCCTGCCTGAAATGGCGTCTGAGAGTGAACTCAAGTTCTGTGATGAAATAAGGGCACTGTTGGATGATTACATCAGTAGCCACAGTGGAAAGCTAAAAAAGAAAGCCAAAGACATGAAAAAAGGCATTCAGCCGAAGCTATCTTTATCAGACAAAATAAATAAGGTCTGGAAAGGATATGAGGGATGGAGTCCTATAGAGCCAATCTTAAATGACGATTTTGGAAGAGACTTAGATGAATTAGCTGATGCTGCTAATGAGTGGCGAAATGAGCTGGCTCATGAAAAAAGAGAGTATGAACCAAATATCAAAACTGTAAAAGCAATTCGGCTGGTGGAGCACTTGAATTACACTATTATTCTCAGAACTGCTGGTTATAGTGATGAAGAAATCAAGGTGATTCTTAATAACTGTTTAATTAAATAACGAAATACTATCTGATTTGAATTATGTAGGCCTATACTTAAAACACTATAAAAGGAAAGAGGTTATCACGATGCCCAGAACGAAAGGCAGCAAAAACCGGCCCAAAACCAATACTACCATCGACTATGTAACCCAGATTGCAGAGAAGCAGGAGACTGTTGCATCTCTGAATACTGAAATCGCATCCATCACTGCCAACATTGACACTTTGAAGGCTGACCTGAAAGAGAAGAAGACTGCTCTGAAGTCCGCCGAGAAAGAAGTAGCCAAGCTCGAAGCGAAGAAAGCCAAAGCGGATCAGAAAGCCGCTGAAGAAGCAAAAAAGTCGGAAGCCGAGGCTGTGGTTAAAAGATTATTGGCCGGCGGCATGAGTGCTGACGAGATCCTTGAGAAGCTGAAGTGATTCTATTAGCCGTGTGAACTTCAGAAGTTCGCACGGTTATTTTTAGAGGTAGCGGTTAGCTAAAACTAATCGCGCTTCATAAAAATAGCCCCACCGTGGAGTGGGGCAATCGATCAGTCATTGTCCTCTGCTCGTATTCGGAGCAGCTCGGTTTTCTCGTTTTCCGTTGCCGGCCGCACGGCAGACTTCTCTCCAAACATTACCGCACCGCAGTCCGGGCAGCGGTCAGGAAGTGACTTGCTTTCAAAGCAGTAATGACAGGCATCGCAGTAGTACCGCAGATATTTTTTTGGAGTGAATTTCTTCGCATCAGCCTTCGCATCGAGGAAAAGTACTTCCATTTCTTTAATAAAAGCAGCCTGATCTTCTTTGGACAGCTCACCGCCGGCAAACAGGGCAGTGGTCTGTTCTTTTATTTTCTTTGCCTGTGCAACGCCGCGGGAACCATACTTCTTGCGGACATCTGCGTAGAAGAGGTCATCGTTCAGCTCTTGCTGGAAGGTGGCTTCATCCATAAAATAATCCGTAGTGACTCCAAGAGCAGCGGCAATCTTCTGGATTGCATCAACGCTCGGTTCACGCTGGTTGGATTCAATATAGCGGATCGCACGATCCGACATCGAAGCCCGACGTGCCAGTTCAGCCATACTCATGTGCTGGGCGGTGCGGAGGGCTTTTATTTTATCTCCGTTGCTTGCATCAGGAGCAAGGGTCGCAGCGGCCGTTGCTTTAACATCCTGCGTGTTGAGTAAATCAGTTTCAAAGTTCTTTTCGTCTTTCATGTCATGCCTCCATGTGGGATAATCTGCTGCCTGCTGGAGGGAAAGTTACCAGTTCGACAACAAAAAATTGTAAAGCTACTTGACAAGGAACAACTGTTCCGTTATACTGAGAACAAAGGTTCGGGAACTTCTGTTCCTATAATACAATAGAAGGTTGTAGAAGTCAAGGAGAATTTGAAAATAATACAGGATAATGAATTTCTTGAACTTAAAAATAAGAAAAATAAATTTCCGAAATGAGAAAAAATAGTTGCAAAAGATTTGCGGCTGTGATAGAATTCAAAGTGGAGGTGAGAAAAATGTTTTTCTTTGAACCGGATAACAATCGGGATGTACATAAAAGGATAACGGAATCATTGATTTCTGACAGCTTTGTATATACATCTAATATGGAAAATACAAGAATCCTGCTGGGGAAAGAAACCGAAAAACAGGGTTTGCGTGGAGCGGATCTAGCCGAACTGACAGGATGGTCTCCATCAAAGACAAGTAAACTTACAGCAGGAAAACAGAAACTTACAGCAGAAGACACTCGAATTTGGGCAAGAGCCCTTGGGTATACACCAGATCCGTTTATAAATGAAGATGCTGACATCAGATTTTATAAGTTGGACGCTTATATTCGTACACCGAGTGATGCTTTGGAAGCATATTTTGATGTCTCTGATGACTCACCGGAGCATACGGCAATTGCTAATTACGAGTTGCCGCTGTCGATATTATCTGTGCTTGGTGTTAAGCCTTCAGATTATGCAATTAGAGCAAATGCTTCCTATTTTGGCATTGATCCTTATTCTAAGAAGGGATTTGGAAACACAGCAACGAGTATCAGATTTTGGCAGCGTACTACTTCAAGCGGAGAGAATATGACTCCAGAATTCGGACTCTGGATATCTCCAGACAATGACTTCTTTTTATCTGCAGTCTATCTGAATAGGCGAGACGGTGAAGGTGGAATGTCTGCATTGCGGGCAACCTATAAAGACGCTTTGCAGATAGAAGAGAGCGATGCGGAAGCATTTGATAGCTTCGCCAAAGAAAACAAGGACTGGTTTCCACAGTTTTTGAAAAAAGGTGAGATTGTCGCAGTAGGTGCAAGTACAAATAATTTGCCGGGGCCAGGTGACTTGGAAAACGTATTGATTCGGTTGTTCAAACAGTATTGTGCTTTAGTATGGGAAGTAAAAGGCATTGATCTTTTACCTGAAAAGTACAAGCAAAGGGAAGAACTATCGGTCTTTCAACAATATGATATTTTAACTGGAGCGGCAGATTTTCCTGTAGATGTGAAGGAAGAAATTTTGCGGAGAGAAAACTATAAATGTGAAAACGATCCGACACACAAGACGTTTATTGATGCCAATGGAAAACCATATATGGAAACTGCTCCTATTGTTCCATTTTCTGTAGGAGTACAATTTGGTCAAACAATTTTTCAGGCGGAGAATGGGGTTTGCCTGTGCCCAATATGTAGAGCTAAGATGCGATATGGAACGCTTAGTGATCGAGAGGATATGATCTTAAAACTTTTCAGAAAACATCAGAAAGCGCTGCAAGAAAAAGGCATTGAAGTAACTTTAACGCAGGTTTTTACTGCCAATGGGCTGGGACAGTGAGATATTATCCGCTAACCGTGTAAGGAAAGGAGCGTACTGGTAAATGAATACTACGAATAACAATGCTCGCCATGAACATTCACATAGCGATTATGTCAGAACACAAGGGAACTTTGCAAACACAACAAATGACGATGTGCTCATCATGAAAAGCATCAGAGAGATTACCGGCCGGGGCAATAATGCCGAGGTCAAACGGCGCAGCGATGGAAGGCTGGCTGTTTATGAAGTGAAAAAGAGTATAACCATCGGATAATTGGATTCGATGAGGGGCTAATAGGAGCCGAAGATTGTGGTTATATGACCATGACCTTCGGCTCCTTTTGTCGTTTCAGAGGAAAAGGACATCGGCACTTTGCACAAACTAACGACTTGTTTCTGAGCCTTTTGACAAAATTTGCTAAAAGCTATTTACGCATAGCACAATATCTGCTATGATAAAAGATACCACAAAGAAAAGTGGTACCATAAATAAATAAGTTGAATAGAAGTAAATTTTATTGTCATAGGAGGTGTACAGAAAGATAATTTGATTTCAGCCTGATTCGCACGGTAGGAGGCATGGCGGATCGGCGAGCGGTGTGAAGAGCACCTTACATATAGTTGATTTAGATTATTTAATTTCATGATGATAGAACCACAGTTATAAGTTTGGTTCTTAGTTCAAAGTCAATGATATGTAGGTCGTAGTGCGCTCGTTTGTGGGTTGAAAGACAGTTATTGTTCTGATACACACGGCTTTTAAGAACATACAATCTTAAAGGACCGAAACACATTAGAGAAGCAAGTGTAGCGTTGGTAAATGCCAGCGACCTGTATCTCATGTGTTTCGGTCCTTTTTTATTACCTACAAAAGAGAAAGGGGGTGACCTTGTTGGCGGACACCTGGAAGTCGGATCAGGAAATTATAGGTAAAAAGATACAGGAAGCGCGGAAAGCTGCTCATATGACGCAAGAGCAGCTTTCGGAAGAAATGGGCGGCACTTGTACCAACAAGGTCATCTCAAGATACGAAAAGGGAAAAGTGGAGATGGGCGTACAGACGCTCATTGACATAGCGGAGAACCTGCAAGTTCCGGTAGACACACTGATGCCGGAGCGAGTGCAGGTACATACGGAGCCAAAAGATGATGAAATGAGCAGGTTATTTTCGGGATTAAATGAAAAGAACAAAGAGATGCTCTTAAATATGGCTCGTATGATGGCAGAGAATGAAGCATTGAAAATAGCAATTTGATATCCACATGGCTGAAGAAAAGGCTATGTGGATTTTTTTTTGCCCATTTTCCAAGAATGGCAGGAAAATCTACAAATATGTGGATTTTTGAAGCCGGGATTCATCTTTGCCGGGGAGGTGTCACACTGTCCATTTTGTTATCATATAGTCAGTTCAAGGGACAGCCCCACAGAGCCAAGGAAAAGAAGCTGATGGGACAGACCTGAACCAATAAAAAATATCGTAAGCCCGATTCTAGAGAAGGCGAAGGATACCATAGCAGAACCAACAGCGCAGCGATTTATTTGCTGGTGCTGGAGGTATGCGAATGGGATCACTCTGACTATCTCTGAACCAGGCTTTTCTTTTTGCCCTGCCAGCGGTGCGGTGCCCTCGCTCATGTTCTGCTTTGGTGTCTTTCCCTCCCAGAGTCCGGGGGAAAGGACAGAAAAATGATGAACATGATGACAGGAGCAGTAGCAATTAACGGTGGCGTTGGCGTGATGGAGATCCGCCAGCCGAAGATGGCAGAGGTCGTGGAGCAGGTCAGCACGGTTGCCGCGGATGTTGCCCAGAACGCACACATCACCCTGCGTGAGCTGAAGGAAAAGATCGATGCTGTGGTGGAACAGAAGCTGCCGACCTTTAAGACCCTCATGGAGCAGAAGCCTGTGGCAGTTGCCCAGACCACGGTGAACGATGCTTCCCTGACCGTGTATGAGAACGGTTATGCAGTCTATGAGGTGGACGGCGCACACACGGTTATGGCTGTGGAACGCTGCGGAGATTGCCGCTATGACTTCACGGATGGTACTTACCAGATCATTCCGGCAGAGGAATTCGAGAACATGGAGTGGAGCATTCGCCTTCTGATGGAGGGCGAACGCCGCATGGAACATAACCGCAATAAGACTTCGGACAAATTTGAAAACACCGCACTGGAATGCGATGGCTCGGATTGGTCGGCGGCTGTCATGGTGGACTTCATGGATGACTGCAAGGCAGAGGTGCTTGCAGACAAGGAACTGAAGCGGCTGTATGCGGCCATGAGCAAGCTGACCGAGCGTCAGATGGAGATCATCCAGCGCTACTATTATAAAGGTATGAACCAGGAAGAGGTTGCCGAGGAACTGGGAATCAGTCAGAGAGCGGTTTCTTACTCTCTGGAAGGTGCTTTGAAAAAAATCAGAAAAAATTTTTGAAAAACTACTTCTAAAACCGGCAAAAACGGTGTGCTTTATGAGAGGACTTGTTCCTCTACTACATAAACGGGAGGTAAGAACCTATGAGTACCGTAAGCAAGATGGCAGTCAAGGGTGTTTCGCTGAATCCTGTGGCACAGGCTCAGAATGAGACTGCAGAGGACAAGCATCCACCCGGCGGCACAGAAGCCGGCACTGCGGCGGCTCCGAAGAAAATCTTCGTCTGCTCACCGTATCGGCCGACCGCCGAAAATCTCAGATGCCAGAAAAGCCAGTTGGAAGCAAACATCGACCGGGCAAAGACAGCCTGCAGGATTCTTTCCACGCTGGGCTTCCTGCCGCTGGCTCCGCATCTGTATTTCACTCAGTTCTTGAAGGACGAGGAGAAGAAGGAGCGGGAGACCGGCATGAAGCTGGGATTGCACTGGCTGGAGGAAGCAGATGAGTTATGGGTGTTTGGCGATACCGTGTCAGAAGGCATGACCGCAGAGATCAAGAAAGCCCATGAGCTGAACAAGCCAGTCCGGAATCTTCCAGAGCCGGGGCGTGTGATCGAGCTGCTGTTAAAGAGCATCTCGGAACAGTACCAGATTCCGCTGGATGATAAGACCGAAGATCAGAAAAGCAAAGGGCAGCAGGATGCTGCAGAAAGTGAGGACAACCATGAATAACGAAATGAACGAGAAGAAGGCCGTAACTCTGGAAGATCTGCTCATGGAGCTGGTGAAGGAGGGCAAGGCAGTACGCATTCCGATTGGCAAGGCTGCTATCCAGCCGGACAAGGCAGAAGCCAACAAGGAGCAGGAAGCTTTGAAGCTGGACAAGCCGCAGGCAGTCCCGGCAACCATCCACATCGAGAATCTCCACATTCATCTGGATGAGCGTATGACTTCCTACAATTCCTTCCAGCCCGACGATAAGCCGGAAGACAAGGAAGAAGAGGAACTTCCGAATATCGATGTGGACGAGATGCTTGTCCAGATCAAGCAGAGTACAGGTCTGTGCATGAAGAGCATCCTCGCCGTCCTTGAAGCGGAGCACAAGTACCTGGACAGCATCTGGGGTACCGATGATGACGACTCTGATGAGGAGGACAACGCATGATGGCAGAGGATAAGAAGATTCTGGAAGCACCGAAGAAGGTTGTGGATGGTCTGGTGGAGGTCTTTGAGGGCCTCGCCCAGATGTTTTCCGGGGTGTCGGATCAGCTGGAAAAAAATCCGCTGTTGGCCGCTGACCCGGAGGATGAGATTCCACGCCCTTTGGCAGAGGTTCCGGCATTGTCGGAAAAGAAAGGTGCTGCTGCACCGCATCCCCGTAAGAAGCCGGTCAAGAAGATCCGCAAGGCAGATGTCCCGGTGGAAGAACCGGCAGAAGTCCCTGTGGCAGATGAACCTGCTGTCGAGGACGATGTGAACTCCGGAAGTTCACTTGAGCAGCCTGCCACGGAGAGTGATTCTGCGGAAAATGATTCCGCAGACGGTGAAACTGCGGACAGTGACTTCCCGGTGGACGATGCCGATGCGCTTCCGTGGAACGAGGATACCGGCCAGAAAGACACAGCTCCGGCAGAAGCAGAGCCGAAAGCTGGATACACCGATATCTACAAAACGGAGCTGATCTCCCTGACCGAGTTTGAAAAGCTCATGGGAAAGAAAAAGTTCCAGGAGATTCTTGGGGAATATGTGGCCAAGCCGCCCGGCAAGCTGACGCTTGTCCCGGATTCTGACCCAAGGCAGGCAGTCGATCTGCAGACTGCCGAAGATGAGTTCACGCCTCTGGACTGAGGCTGGACATAGAATACCAATACACAATCGATATATGGAGGATATTTCATTATGGCTAACAAAATTTCCAGTGTAACCAAAGTCGTTATCCCGTGCCGCATTTCCTTTGCAAACATCTTCGAGGCAAAGAGCATCAACGGCGGCGAGGCAAAGTTCTCGGTTTCCTGCCTGATCCCGAAGGGCGACAAGAAGACCCTGCTGGCGATCCATAAGGCAGTGGAGGCGGCCAAGGAGGATGGCAAGACCCGCAAGTGGGGCGGCAAGATCCCGCCCAACCTGAAACTGCCGCTGCGTGACGGCGACATTGACCGTCCGGACGATGAGAACTATCAGGAGCATTTCTTCCTGAACGCCACCAGCAAGGATGCACCGCAGGTCGTTGACCGTCATGTTCAGCCTGTGACCGACCCGATGATGGTCTACTCCGGCTGCTTCTGTAATGTCAGTGTCAACTTCTACGCCTTCAATGCCAACGGCAACCGTGGCGTGGCTGCTGGTCTGGGTAACATCCAGTTCGTCAAGGACGGCGAGCGTCTGTCCGGCCGTGCATCGGCTGAGTCTGATTTTGATGCTCTGGAGGATGACGAGGAAGTTCTGGGTGGCGGTGCCGACGAGGAACTGCCGGAGTATCTCTGCTAAGAATTACACAAGGAACACTGACTGGGGAGAGGCTTTCGGGCCTCTCCTTTTTACATGACGAATCGGGGTGAAGGATTTGAAAGAAATACTGATCGATATTGAAACTTACAGTGAGGTAGACATCGGAAAATGCGGTCTGTACCGCTATGCGACAGATCCCAGCACGGAGATCCTGCTGATCGCATGGGCAACAGACGAGGGCAGTGGCTTTGGAGAAACACAGTGTGCAGACATTGCCACAGGGGAACCTTTTCCGCAGGAGCTTCTGGATGCATTCAAGGACAGCAGCGTGAAGCTGATTGCTCACAATGCTGCATTTGAACGTGTGAATTTTTCCTGCTATTTGAACCAGCACTATCCGGGGCAGTACCTCAAACCGGGGAGTTTCCTGTCGCCGGATAACTGGATCTGCACGATGGTCATGGCAGCATCGCTGACCCTGCCGTTGGCCTTGAAGGATGTTGGCACGGTGCTGAAGACAAATCAGCAGAAGGACAAAGAGGGCGAACGGCTCATCAAGCTGTTTTCCATGCACTGCAAGCCCACAAAGACCAATGGGATGCGAACCAGAAACCTGCCAAAGCACTTTCCAGCAGACTGGGCGAAGTTCAAGTATTACTGTATTCAGGATGTCAACACCGAGGTGGACATCTACAATCGCCTGAAACGATTCCCGATGCCGGAAAAGGAGTGGGAGCATTACCGTACCAACGAGCGTATCAACGACCGGGGCGTGAAGATCGATACCGAGCTGGTGGAACAGGCCATTGCCTGTGATCTTATGCTTTCGGATGCCATGAGCAAGAAAGCCTATGAGTTGACCGGGCTGGAGAATCCAAATTCTGTATCCCAGCTCAAATCTTGGCTGGAGGAACGCGGTATCCCGATGGACACCCTCGGCAAAAAGGATGTGGCACAGATGATCGGTGAGCTGGATAAGAATGGCGTGGATGCGGAGGCACTGGATATGTTAAAGCTACGGCTCCAGATGGCAAAAAGCTCCGTCAAGAAATACCAGGCGGCAGAGCGTTGTGTCTGCCCGGATGGACGAGCCAGAGGACTGTTCCAGTTCTATGGGGCATCCCGCACAGGACGATATTCCGGCCGGAACATCCAGTTGCAGAATCTGCCGCAGAACCACATTTCCACGCTGGATGAAGCGAGGACGCTGGTGAAGATGGGCTGCTTCGATATGGTGGAGAGCATCTACGGCAACACACCGGATGTCCTGTCCCAGCTCATCCGCACCATGCTGATCCCGAAAGATGGCTGCGAGTTCATTGTGGCGGACTTCTCCGCCATCGAAGCCCGTGTGCTTGCATGGGAGGCCGGGGAGCAGTGGGTGCTGGATGCTTTCCAGAACGGGGAAGATCTGTACTGCGCCACAGCCTCCCAGATGTTCCATGTGCCGGTGGTCAAGCATGGCGTGAATGGCGAGCTGCGCCAGAAAGGCAAGATTGCTACGCTGGCCTGCGGTTACGGTGGTTCCTCCGGTGCGCTCATCAGCATGGGAGCCTTGCAGATGGGACTGAAGGAAGATGAACTCCCGGAGATTATTGATTCCTGGCGGGAGGCAAATCCCCAAATCGTGCAGTACTGGTGGGATACCGAGAAGGCGGCCATGACTGCCTTTAAGACCGGGGAACGGCAGGAAATCGGGAAGATCGCGTTTGAGTTTTATTCCGGCACACTCTGGATGGTGCTCCCATCCGGCAGGCGGCTTGCCTATCTGAAACCAAGACAGCAGCCGAACCGCTTCGGCCGTATGAGCCTGACCTATGAAGGTGTCGGCACGAACCATAAGTGGAGCAGACAGGAAACCTATTCCGGCCGGCTGGTCGAGAATGCAACGCAGGCGATTGCCCGTGACATTCTGGCGGAAGCAATGGATCGGATCTCGGCACACGGGCTGAACATTGTGGCTCATGTCCATGACGAGGTCATCATTGAAGCTCCGAAGGATCAGTACACGGTAGAGGAAATCTGCAAGTTGATGTCGGAAAATCCGGCATGGTGCAAAGGTCTGCCGCTGGCCGCTGCCGGGTACAAAGGCAACTACTATTTCAAGGACTGATGGGAGGACACAAAGATGCCGCATTCGATTGAGCTGATCAATGGCAGCATCCTGACTCCGTTTGGAATCAGGGATCTGCTGGAAGCTGTGAGAGATTACGCCGGCGATGAGCTGGCACAGGAGATAGAAAGCTATGTGTCGGAAAATGTCGAGGATATCGATGAGTACGAGCAGGAGTTTGACCGCATGGAAAAGGAATCGGAGCAGACCGCCGACCATTACCGTGCTGTCCTCTGCGATATCCAATACGAGGTCGATGCCCTGGACACCTTGCTGCACGATACCCGGCTGAATCGTAGCCGGATGCAGGGAGCTGTCAAGATCATCCGGCAGATGATCAATCGGGAACTGTAATGAAACACGGCGTTTGTGACGGGAAGACACGGACGCATAAACCGGCGTATAAATATGCGCCGCAGGATAGAAAGGAAAAAACTTATGAAAACAGGCAGAAATTTGCAGGATGTCCTTGTGGAACTGGATCGTCAGAACAAGGCAAAGCAGGATTTTATCAGTCCGGCGCAGGGGATGCACCTCCAGGAAGATGGCCGCACCTTTGAGATCAACCACCTGACTACGAACCAGCAGGAGGTGTTCGGCACTACCTCGTTGTTCCACCGTCAGGTGGCATCGGCACTGGGCATCCCGGCAAAATATTATGATCTCATGCAGGCACAGAAGCCGGAATTGCTGGCTCAGAACGTGAACACCTGGTTTGCGGACAAGCCTAGCTCTTACATGGTCCGCTCGATGGATTATGGTAGTGGACAGGTTGCCCGTGCGCTGCTGTCGGAGCGGTATCGCCGTATCGATAACATGGAGATCGCCACGGCAGTACTGCCGCTGTTTGCAGGAAACGATCAGTACGAGGTCATGTCCTGCGAGGTCACGGAGAATCGCCTGTACCTCAAGGTGGTTAATCACCGTCTGGAGATGGAGGTCAGCAAAGGCGATATCGTGCAGGCAGGTGTGATGATCTCCAATTCCGAGGTTGGCCTTGGGGCTGTGTCCATCCAGCCGCTGGTTTATCGTCTGGTCTGCACCAACGGTATGGTGGTCAATGACATGGGCGAACGCCGCCACCATGTCGGCAGACAGGCCAAGGCCGTGGAGGACAGCTTCGCACTGTATTCGGACGAAACGATGGAAGCTGAGGATAAGGCTTTTCTTTTGAAGCTGCGTGACACCACGATGGCTGCCATTGATGAGAGCCGGTTCGCACAGGTGGTTGGCCGCCTGCAGGATGCGATGTCCGTGCCGATCAGCGGCAAAGTGCAGGATGTGGTGCAGCTTACCGCCCAGACCTACGGCATCAATTCGGATGAGCAGGAAGGCATTTTGAAATACCTGATTGCTGGCGGTGACCTGTCGATGTACGGTCTGTCCAATGCAGTCACCCGTGTGTCACAGGATGTCGAATCCTATGACCGCGCCACTACGTTGGAAGGCATCGGTTGGCAGGTCGCCACGATGGAGCCGGCACAGTGGAAGCAGATCAATCAGTGAGGTGGCGCACATGGAAGATATCATTCACTGGGTCACAGAACACAAGGATGAAAGCCCGCCGAAGCGTAAGGTCAACCACAGCACCCGGACCCGACTGCCAATGAAGCCATCGGCAATGTGATCCGGGAAGAGCGCAGGAAGAACCGACCGAAAAAAAACGCCCGCGCATCGGTGTCTGGCGGGCAGAGGAGGCGAAGCCGGATGCGGGAAAGTGAAGTCGAAAAACAGTTTGTAGAAGCAGTGAGGGCCGTCGGAGGACAGGCCCTTAAATTTACCAGTCAGAGCATGAATGGTGTGCCGGACCGACTGGTTCTGCTGCTCGGCGGCAAGTGTGCCTTTGTCGAACTGAAAGCACCCGGCAAGCAGATGCGCATTCTTCAGCGCAAACGCAGACAACAGCTGGAAGCTCTGGGCTTTCCGGTGTTCTGCGTGGACCGGCTGGAACAGATCCAGCCTGCAGTGGATGCCCTGCTGCACTGGACACCGGGCGAACCCATCCCAAAGGGAATCGGGGCGAAGATCCCGGAGATGCCGGTGGTAGAACTGCCGGACACAGCAGAAAGCAGGGATTCCCATTCAGCACACAGTGGTGACAGCGGAGAGGAGGTGGTGCCGTTATGAAGTTCATTCCACACGGTTATCAGCGTTTTTGCACAGAGTATATCAAGACTCATCCAATCGCAGCTCTGTTTCTGGATATGGGCTTGGGTTAAGGCAAGACCGTCATTACACTGTCAGCCATCAAAGATCTGATGCTGAACACCTTTGAAGTCAACAAAGTTCTCATCATTGCACCGCTGCGTGTTGCTCGTGATACTTGGCCGGCAGAGATCGAAAAGTGGGATCACCTGAAAGGGCTGGATATTTCCGTCATCGTAGGAGATGTCAAGACCAGGATCGCGGCAGTCCACCACCCGGCGATGATCTACATCGTCAACCGGGAAAATATCAAGTGGCTGGTGGAGTATTACGAGAAAAACGGAATGCGCTGGGATTTCGGTATGGTCGTGATCGATGAGCTGTCATCCTTCAAGAATTACCAGTCCCAGCGTTTTAAGTACCTGCGGAAAGTCCGTCCATTCGTAAAACGGTGGGTAGGGCTGACCGGCACACCATCTTCCAATGGCTTGATGGACCTCTGGGCAGAGATCGGGATTCTGGACGGCGGGGAGCGTTTGGGTAAGTTTATCGGTCGATACCGGGAAGCCTACTTCAAAGCCGGCTCCATGAATCCGGCCACAGGTGTTGTGTTCCAGTGCAAGCCCAGAGAAGGAGCTGAAGAACTCATCTACCAACGTATCTCAGATATCACGATTTCCATGAAGGCACTAGACTACCTGAATATGCCGGATTGTGTACCGACTCGGTACGAGGTGGAGATGAACACCGAGGAGCGTAAGCTCTACGATATGCTTAAGCAAGACCTTCTGATTCCGTTGAAGGATGGGGACATAGACGCTGCCAATGCTGCATCGCTAACAGGAAAGCTGTTGCAGATGAGCAATGGCGCTGTCTACGATGAGAACGGCAAAGCAAGGATCATCCATGACCACAAGCTAGAAGCATTGGAAGACCTGATCGAAGCCGCCAACGGACAGCCGGTGCTGGTGGCCTATTGGTTCAAGCATGACCGGCAGCGTATCATTGACCATCTGACACACTTGAAGATCCCGGTACGGGACATCAAGAGCAGCACCGACATCAAGGACTGGAATGCCGGGAACATCCCAGTTGCCCTGATTCATCCTGCCTCTGCCGGCCACGGTCTGAACATCCAGCAGGGTGGACACATCCTGATCTGGTTTGGACTGACATGGAGCTTGGAGCTGTACCAGCAGACCAATGCCAGACTGTGGCGGCAGGGACAGACACAGGTGGTCACCATCCACCACATCATTACCAAGGACACCGTGGATGAAGATGTCATGGCTGCCTTGGAACAGAAAGATATGACACAGGAGAAGTTGATCTCAGCAGTAAAGGCACGGCTGGGGGAATAGGAGCAGAGGAATGAATAAGAATCTTTTTTTGAGTCAGGAGGACCGTCACTCGGAGGAAAGCCCTCTGATCTACAAGTGGGCAAAGCCGGTGACGGCATTGAAAGCAAAGCGTGATGCGGATGGCTTCATTGCTCCTTGGGCAATGTTCCGCCCACTGGGAGATAAGGGGCTATTCAGTGCAATGCTTGGAGAAAATGCGGTACGCAGGGCTGCCGACCTTCGGCTGAATCGTGACCTCCTGCTGAAAGAGATATACGAGCATGAGATCGAACAGCTGATGTGCCGGGTCCGTCTGAGTGAGATTGAAACACAGCAGAAGTTTGCAAAAGAGGACCGGGAAATGGAACTGTACCAGCAGGGCAGAAGCCAGCATCAGCCCAAGATCACCTCGGAAACGACCCGGAAGGTCTGGTTGGATGCCATCACATGGAAATACGACTTTATCCAGCGGTACAAAAAGCGGTGCTTCCAGTTTGCAGAAGCGGTCATTCTTCGAATCACACTGAGGGGGCAGGATGTCTGTGGAAATAACGACCTGATGGAGCAGTTCATTGAGAAGGCAAATAAGATGCCGGAAGCAAACCGTTTTCTGCTGGATCAGATGTACGAGCTGGCGTGGAATGTGATCTATATGTTCAAGTATGATGTGAGTCCGGACAAGGTGCCGGCTCCTTGGTACGACAAGGTTGGAGGTGTCAAAGAATGAGCGCAATGACGATTTCAGAGAAAAGCGCCGTTTCCGAGAATATTGACTGCTATGAGAATCTGGCAAATGCCATTGTGCTGCAGGCGGTCAAGGATTACAAGGCGGCTCTGCACACACTGGAGGATTACCCGGAGAGCAGCTTTGCCAAACATGAGATCGTGGTGCAGGAGAAATTTTTCCATTCACAGTGGTTTGGGATTCTCACAGATCTTGACCCGGAACGGCTGATCTCCGGGGTAAAGGAGCGTGTCAAGATCGAAGCTGTTGAACGCAGAAGGAAAAAAGCAGAACGCCTGCGCAGGAAAAACGAAAAGGATATGAAACAGCTTTTGTGGCTGCTCACGGATGCCGGGGTAGAGCTTGTGCCGGAGAAAATCCGGGAGTTGAAATTCTTGTAAGGATAGAGGGAAGCGGCCAGGATGGAGGATGAAAGATGGCTGAAAAACAGGAAAAATTGCAGGAAGTGGACTATTTGGAAAAGGCCAGGGAACTGGCCGATTCTTATCTGCTTCTGATACACAGGCGGGATCTGCTGCGCCAGCAGTACGAGGATTCCCAGTCGTGGTTTTATACCAAGGATGAGATCATCTACAAGCTGTCGCAGGGAGCACATGAGGAATCCGAACGGGTGCAGACCAGCGGAACCTCCAACCCGGTGGAACGCACCGTGCTGAACTGCGATAAGGTGCTGGCATCCATGAATCGGGAGGTTCAGACCCAGCGCACTGAGCAGTTTCTGGAACCCTACTACAAGGTCTGTGAGGATATCGAGCTGTTTGAGATCGGTCTTCGCAGCCTGCGCGGACTGACCCGCATTGTTGCCGAGCAGCTTTTTGTGGACGGGAAGAAGCAGACAGAAATCACAGGTCTGGATGGTAAATTCTTGGGTAGGCGGGTAGTGGAGAGGGAGAAGGAAGCTGCTCTGCAGGGAATAGCGGACAGGATATGTCTGTACCAGAACAGGAGGCAGGAATGAGAAACGAAGCAACAGAAGAAATGCTGGCGTTCACCACAGAGGTGTGCCGGAAGTATGAGCAGGTCAAAACGATTGCGGAGGGAGCAGAAGCTTCGTGGAAGCAAAATCTTGAGATGGCAGCAACCTCCAAGTATCCTGGGGAAAAGGAAATGTACGACCAGCAGGCTGCGGAGGATCTTTCCAGATACACAGCGGCAAAAGAATGGCTGAAGCTGGTGGATGGCGCGGTGGCGAAGGTCAGAGAGAAAAAGGCGCGCCTCGTGCTGAAACAGAACTGCTTTGCTGGTGCCACCATGAAGTCAATCCTGATAGACAAAAAGGCAGGGATTTATATGAGCCGGTCAACCGCAACAAGGTATAAAAAGTGTGGACTGACAGAATTGGCAGTCCATTTAGCATCTGTGCAGGATGGACTGGAAAAGGCTGAGAAGAAAATTCATGAAAATGAGCCATAATGAATCTCATTGAGCCACTTTGAAGCAAATTCCCTCTTAACCGTACATTGGCTTTTTGCTATACTTTATACTAGGAAAATAAGATAGATGGGAGCGGATAGAAGTGCTGGGAGTGATGAAGCTGCTCGGTATTTTTTATCCGCTTTTTTACATGGTACGCCGCCGGGAGAAATCCTCCTGACGGCTTTTTGTGTGTCCGAAAGACACAGACGAATTGGAGGTGAACCCAAGATGGGAAGAAAGAAGAGCAATGCTCGTTCTCTGCCGCACGGCAAGAAGATCCACGTCAACAAATACATCACAAAGCACGGCAACACGAAGAAAAAGATGACTGGCTTTGAAGTTCCGAGCACTGGCAATGCACATCCGACATTTGAGGAATTACCGGCGCACCGCTGGCCGATTGCCCGTACTCCGAAACAGCATGAGATCTGGTTCGCAGAACTTGGTGACCACTATGGCACTTCAGTGCAGAGTGGCAATCGCCCAGTGCTGGTCATCACGAATGATGTTTCCAACCGATATTCCCAGACGCTGACGGTCATTCCACTGACCAGCAAGATGAAGAAGCTGGAACTGCCGACCCATGTTGTTCTGACAAAGGAGCACTGTGAAATGCTGAAAGCAGAGCAGATGGAAGATTCCGTCCTGCTGGTCGAGCAGATCACAACGATTGACCGGTCAGCATTGTACAGCCGCCTCTGCCGGGTGACTTCTGCGGAAAAGAAGCAGGAAATCGAAAGAGCTGTGGCGAGGCAGTTCGACATGAAGCACTCGGCAGAGAACACCGCACACCACCATGACGGGAAGGAGGTCTGATGGCATGGTAGACATCAAAAACATCCCGGCAGAGTTAAAAACGGCCTGCCGGTTCTGTGCATGGAAGTTTGAAAAGCGCAATGGTCAGAAAACCAAGATGCCGTATAACCCGGCAACTGGTGATCGAGCGAAGATCAACGACCTGCGTACATTTACGGATTTCAAGACGACCCTCATGGCGTATGCGATGGGCGGTTATGACGGCATCGGTATCGCTGTTGGAAACGGCATCGGTGCTTTCGACTTGGATGACTGCTTCCGGGAGGACGGTACGCTGAATGACACAGCGGACACCGTTCTTTCCATCTTTCCCACAGCGTATGTAGAGAAGTCACCGTCCGGAAAAGGTCTGCGTGGATTCTTCCATGTGGCAGAGGATTATGTCTTTGACAAGACGGTCTATTACATCAACAACCGCAGCAAGCATTTGGAAGTGTATATGCCCGGTGCGACAAACCGCTTCGTCACCGTGACGGGAGATGTTTACCGCACAGGTGAGATTCCGAATGACCAGACTGCGATGACGACACTGCTGGATTCGCTGATGAAGCGAAACAAGCAGGTACAGCAGAACCATTTCCAGCATCACTCGTATCTGGATGATGAGGCAGTCATTCGACACGCAGAGGAGGCCAGCAACAGCGAGAAGTTCAAGAAGCTGCATGCCGGTGAGTGGGAAGAACTCTATGGTAGCCAGTCGGATGCAGACATGGCAATGCTGTCTATCCTGGCATTCTGGTGTGGCTGCGATGAAGAGCAGATGGACCGCATCTTCCGCACTACGGGACTGATGCGTGACAAGTGGGACCGCAAGCAGGCCGGCACGACCTATGGAGCAATCTCTATTCGGAATGCGGTGAATTCCTGCGCTGCGGTATACACGCCGGTCAATGCGCAGGACATTGTGGATGAAGAATTCTCCAAGCTGGATGAGGAGGACTACATCGAATTCCAGCCGGATCTCTCTAAAATCACAGTCACATTGGAGGAAATGGCTCCACACACGAATGCCCGGTATGGTCGGAATGAGATCGGCATGGGCAATATGTTTGCGGACTATTTTAAGCAGATCGCCCGGTATAACAGTGAACGCAAGGGCTGGTACGTCTATGACGGTTCTGTCTGGAGACCGGACAAAGGAAATCTTAAGGTTTCGGAGCTGGCGAAGCTGCTGGCAGACAAGCTGTATGTGTTTGCCCTGACGATTACCGAGGAAGATGCCCGGAAACGGTTCATCGACCGGGTGAGAAAACTGCAGCTTCGCAAAAATCGTGAAACCATGCTGAAGGATGCTATGTCTGTGTACCCGATTTCCATGCAGGCATTTGACAGGAACAAGTACCTGTTCAACTGCAAGAACGGAACGCTGGATATGCGGACATTGGAGTTCCGTGAACACCGCCCGGATGACTATCTCACAATGGAATCCGGTATCACTTATGACCCGAATGCAGACTGCCCTCGATGGCATTCGTTTATTCAGGAAGTGATGTGCGGGGACAAAGATCTGGCGGATTTCCTGCAGCGCTCCCTTGGGTATGCTCTGACCGGTGACACCTCACAGGAGTGTATGTTTATCCTTTACGGTGCCACTTCCCGAAATGGCAAAGGCACAGCAATGGAAACCTTTTTGAAAATTATGGGGGATTACGGCAAAACTTCCAATCCGGATATGCTGGCAACCAAGTTCCGTGGTGGCAACACAGGTGGACCTTCGGAAGAAGTAGCCCGACTGGTTGGTGCACGATTCGTGAACATTTCCGAGCCGGAGAAGAAGATCACATTCAATGCGGCTCTGGTCAAGAGAATGACCGGAAACGACACAATCAATGCCAGATTCCTGAACGAGAACAGTTTTGACTTTGTGCCGGTGTTCAAGATTTTCATTAACACGAACTATCTGCCGAACGTCAACGATATGACGCTGTTCCAGTCCGGACGACTGAAGATCATCCCGTTCAACCGCCATTTTGAGGAAGGCGAACAGGACCAGGGCTTGAAGGGGCAGTTTGCCAAGACGGAAAATCTGTCCGGCATCTTCAACTGGTGTCTGGAAGGGTATAAGAAATTCTGTCAGCAGGGGCTTGATATTCCGGATGCGGTCAAGACGGCCACAGAGGATTACAAGGATGACTCCGACCGAATCGGGCAGTTCATCGAGGCATGGATCGAGAAGGATGAAAATGCTGAACTTCGCACCTCCGCAGCATACCAGCTTTATTCAAAGTGGTGTGAGGAGAACGGCTATTCTTCCGAGAACCAGAAAAATTTCAAAAATGCCATCGGTGTTCATTTCAAAATCATGCGCAAACGCCCAAAGGACGGTGGCGGGCAGACAACTATGATCTTGGGTTGCAAATTCCGCGAAGTCGAGGAGGGCGCTGAGGAGGCAACGGTTCAAGAAGCATATAAGCCGAAAGATGCGCTGATTTGAAAGCAGAATCATTAAGGATGTGTAGCAGGTCGCAAGTTGTAGCTTGCTTTTCATATCCTTTTTTATTATTACTTTCTTTTATAGATTTCTATATGAAAAAGTAGCTACAAGTTGCTACTTGCGACAAGAAAAGAAAACAAGAAGATTTGAAAGTTACTTTTTCACTGGGCGGCCCAATCTTTGTGGGCATCGCATTTACACTGTAAAAGCAATATTGGAACATGGCAGGCAGTCTTTGTGGGAGCCTATTTGTGGGCAAGGGCAAAGGCGGCCTGCTTTGTGATACATGAAAGACGGAGGGCAAAGAACATGAGTAAGATTATTACCTGTGAGCAGGTCAGTGATGGTCATCCCGACAAGATTTGTGACCAGATTGCGGATGCCATTGTGACCGACATCCTTCAGCATGACAAGAACGCCCGTGTCGCAATCGAGTGTCTGCTGAAGAAGAACCAACTCTTTATTGCCGGCGAGGTCACGACCGACTACCAGCCGAACTACCACCAGATCGTCCACGATGGGCTTACCCGCATCGGCGCCGAGAAGCTGGGCTTTGACATGAGGGAGCTGCTCCGCATCGGCATTCTGGTGGACAACTCTCCGGGCGGGAATGTGTTCGCCGCTGCCGAGATCTATACCATGCTTAAGGACTACAAGGGCAGCATCACGGTCAAAATCGATGCGATTGCGGCATCTGCTGCATCCGTTGTGGCAATGGCCGGTGATACCGTCCAGATGAGCCCTGTTGCCATGCTGATGATCCACGACCCCAGCACCGTTGCGATGGGCAATACCAAGGACATGGAAAAAGCCATTGAAGTGCTGACCGAAGTCAAGGAGAGCATCATCAATGCCTACGCAGCGAAGAGCGGTCTCAGTCACGCCCGCATTGCCAACCTCATGAGCAATGAGACATGGATGAATGCGAAGAAGGCGGTGGAGCTGGGATTCGCAGACGAGATCCTCTTTGCAAAGAAAGAGGAGGAGCCGGACAGTGACCCGGCAGACCCGAAGAATCCGGAAGAAGACCCCGACAGTGAACCGGGCGAGGGCGAAGAAAAGAAGCCGTTCCAGAAGGATACGGCAGGGCACCTTTTCTCCAGCCGTCAGATGGATCTAATCGTCCTGAACCGTTTGGGTGTGAAGCCGGAAGATGTGGGACAGAAGCACACTGAGCCGAAGGAGTCGCCTGCTGACCCGAAACCGTCCGCAGAGCCGACCCCTTCGGCAGAACCGCCTGCCAATCCGGGGCCTGTTCTTGACATGGACGGCAAGACCGAGGATGGCAGCATTCCCTACAATATCCTGATGAAGCAGCTTGAGTGCATGAAGTGATGTGCATTCAGGCTGTTTTTCATATCACCACAAATCAATCTATGGAGGACAAACACTATGAGTAAGATTCTGGAACTGCGCACCAAGCGCAACACTCTCTGGGAGCAGACCAAGGACTTTCTGGAGAAGAACCGCGGCGAGAACGGTCTGGTAAAGGCTGAGGCCGTGGAACAGTACAACAAGATGGCACAGGAGGTCAAGGACCTGGGTGCAGAGATCGAACGTCTGGAGCAGCAGGCACAGATCGAGGCACAGCTGTCCGCACCGACTTCCAGTCCTGTCCATGCCGACCCGAAGAACGGTGCCAAGAAGGATGTCAAGCCGACTGCCACTGCCGAGTATGCCGAGAACTTCTGGAACATGATCCGCAACCGCGGCCATTACGGCGAAGTCCGCAATGCCCTGTCTGTGGGTGAGGACACCGAGGGCGGCTTTACCGTTCCCGATGAGTTTGAGAAGAAGCTGGTGGAGGCACTGGAGGAGAACAACATCTTCCGTGGCATGGCGACCGTCATCCGCACCAGCTCCGGCACTCGCAAGATCCCTATCGCAGAGGATACCGGTGAAGCCAGCTGGATCGATGAGGGCGAGGAGATCCCGGAGAGCGATACCACCTTCGGCCAGACCATGCTGTCTGCGTACAAGCTGGGCACTATGATCAAGATTTCTAACGAGCTTCTGAACGATTCCGCATTCGACCTTGCCACCTATATTGCCCGCCGTTTCGGTGTGCGTATGGGCAACGCAGAGGAGCGCGCCTTTATCACCGGTGACGGTGTGGGCAAGCCTCTGGGTCTGCTGGCTGAGACTGGCGGTGCCAAGGTCGGTGTGACCGCTGCCCAGAAGGATGCTGTGTCTTTTGATGAGATCTTCAAGCTCTACTATGCACTGAAGGCTCCGTACCGCAAGAAGGCACAGTTCCTCTGCAACGAAGCCCTGGTGCTGCAGCTGATGACCATTAAGGACAACAACGGCAACTATATCTGGAAGCCGGGTCTGGAGATCGGCAAGCCTGATACCCTGCTGAACCGTCCGCTGAAGACCTCTGCCTTCATGCCGGAGATCAAGGGCGGCAGCAAGGTCATGGCCTTTGGCGATTACAGCTACTACTGGGTGGCTGACCGCCAGAACCGCACTTTCCGCCGTCTGAACGAGCTGTATGCCCGTACTGATCAGGTCGGTTTCCTGACCACCCAGCGTGTGGATGGCAAGCTGATCCTGCCTGAAGCCGTACAGCTTCTGCAGATGGCACCGCAGGGCTAAGAAAGCTAGGAAAGGAGGAGCCGGTTATGGCACTGATCCCGCTTTACGAAGCGAAGATCTATCTCCGCGTGGACAGCAGTGATGAGGATGCCCTGATCGGCATCCTTCTATCTTCTGCGGAGCAGATGTGCAAGGACGTGGGTCGTTTATCGGAAGATCAGTGGGAGGCAGTCAATGCCGCTGACCGGGATGCCGAAAATGGGATACAGCCCACAAGGGAACTGGAAGCCCTGCGCAGCACCTGCCGTGTGGCGATTCTGTATGCGCTGGGGTATCTCTATGAGCACCGGGACGAAGCTGACCATAAGCAGCTGATGCTGACGCTTCGTTCCATTCTGTTTGCTGTGAGGGAGGGGGTGTTCTGATGATCGAGAAACTGAATGAGCGGATCACGATCGAGAAGAGCACGGTCGTGACCGATAAGGTTGGAAACCATCGGAACACATGGGAGGAATATTTCACCTGCTTTGCCTACGCTTCGACCTATCAGGCGCAGGAAGAAGAGGGTGAGGTCACAGCCGAACAGAAGAGCGTGGTGTTCACGGTTCGCTGGTGCAGTGAGACGAGAGGTCTGACTTCCACCGGTTTCCGCATCCGCTTCCGGGAGCAGCTCTACAATATCGAATCCGTTGACCCGATGAACTATCAGAAGAAGATCCTGAAGATCCATTGCGGACTGGAGAGGAGGCAGCCGGATGAGCAGAACCGTCAGCATCGATGAGATGGCAGATGCCATCAACGAAGGCTTAAAAGAATATGCAACGCTTGCTTCCATGCAGGTGAAGAGTGCTGTGCGTAAGTCCGCCAAGACGGTCAAAGACCAGATTTCGACCAATGCACCGTCCCGGACGGGCGCATACAAGGGAAGCTGGGTAGCGACCAAGCAGTCCGAATCCAGTCAGAGTCTTCAGATGGTGGTGCATTCCAAGAACCGCTACCAGCTGGCGCATCTTCTGGAAAAAGGTCATGCCAAGCGTGGCGGCGGTCGTGTGGCAGGAAGACCGCATATCGCTCCGGCTGAACAGGCAGGTATCGAGCAGCTCCAGTCCCTTATCGAAAAGGCACTAAAGTAAGGAGGAACCAATGACCCACGAAGAAGTAAAAGCTCTGGTGGAGGAGATGGGGCTTCCTTATGCGTATGACCATTTCGCAGAAGGGGAGAGCCCTGATCCACCGTTTATCTGCTTCCTGTATCCCAGGGCTGAGAACTTTGGTGCGGATAACCTTGTGTACCACCACTTTAATCGGCTGGACATCGAGGTCTACACCGATTACAAAGACCCGGATATGGAAGCAAATATTGAAGAAGTCCTGACCGCACACGAACTCTACTATGAGAAAAGCGAGGTCTGGATCGAAACCGAAAAAATGTATGAAGTCCTGTATGAGCTGACCGTGTGATGCTCATGCGGGATATTTTTATGGGAGGAACACTATGTCGAAGAAAAGCAATAAGGTCAAATTTGGCCTGAAAAACTGCCACTATGCAAAGGCGACCTTTGATGAAGATGGCAGCGTCACTTATGCAAAGCCGGTCCGCATCCCCGGTGCCGTCAGTCTTTCTATGGATGCCAATGGCGAGATTGAACCGTTCTATGCGGACAATATCGCCTACTATGTCGTGAATAACAACTCCGGCTACGAGGGTGATCTGGAGATCGCGCTGATCCCGGAGAGCTTCCTCACGGACATCATGCACGAGGAGCTGGATGGCAACGGCGTGCTTGCGGAGAACGCTAATGTGGAACTGGAGCATTTCGCCTTCCTGTTCGAGTTCGATGGCGACCAGCGCCACATCCGTCATGTGCTGTACAACTGTGTGGCAAGCCGTCCGTCCATCGAGGGTGAGACCAATGAGGACAGTAAGGAAGTCAAGACGGACACCCTGAACCTGCAGGCAACCCCTCTGGCAAACGGTTATGTCAAGGCAAAGACCGGCACCAACACCACCGATGATGTCTATAACAAGTGGTACGATGCGGTCTACGAGCCGCAGGCGGAAGCTGTGGACACCGAAGACACCAGCTACACCGAGGAGCCGCAGGGCTAAGTGCTCGACACACACTGCAGGGCTTCGGCTCTGCTTACATTATTATAAAGAGGTATATGATTATGAAGAAGATTTTTCCTTTGTTCGCAGTGATTATCGTTCTGGTGCTGGCTGTCTGCTCGTTCCACATTATCCCCACCGGCTACACGGGCGTGAAGACCAGCTTCGGCCAGATCCAGGAGACCACCATCCAGAGCGGTAAGCTCAACTTCTGCATTCCCTTTGTGCAGAGCATCCACAAGGTCAACAACAAGCAGCAGGATAAGCACATCGAAGCGCAGGTCTGGGGCGAAGCCTCCGACAAGACTCCTGTGTATGCTGCTGATGTCATCGTGACCTATCAGGTGCTTCCTGAGAAGAGTGCATGGCTGTATGCGAATGTGTCCGACATCAAGAATCTGGTCGGTGATGAGCTGGTGGCATCTGCCATCAAGTCTGCGATGGCTGAACTTGGTCCCAATGAGGTGACGAACCGTACCAAGATCGAGCCTCTGGCACAGCAGAAGCTGGCAGAGTCCCTTGTGCAGAAATATGGTGAGGACGTTGTGTTCGTGAATAAGGTCGTCATCAACGACATGAATTTCGAGGATGCCTATAACGAAGCCATCCAGCAGAAGTCCATTGCACAGCAGAATGCAGATAAGCAGAAGATCGAGAATGAAGCCGCCATTGCCAAGGCAGAAGCGGATAAGCAGGTGGCGATCACCAATGCAGAGGCGGAAGCCCAGAAAACTTCCATTGCCGCAGATGCACAGGCAGAGGCAAACCGCAAACTGGCAGAAAGCCTGTCCGATACGCTGATCGATTACCAGAAGATCCAGAAGTGGGATGGTAAGCTGCCCACTGTGAGCGGCGGTAATGCACTGGTGAGCATTGACCCGGCAGAGTAACAGAAGAACAGACACATGGCAGGGCTTCGGCTCTGCCAATTTTACATGAAATTTATGGAGGATTACGATTATGGCAGTTACAAAGAAAATCGAGATCGATGGCAAGGAAGTCACCTTTAAGGCAAGTGCCGCGGTGCCTCGCCTGTACCGTATCAAGTTCGGCCGTGACATCTACAAAGACCTGCGTCAGCTGGAAAAGAGCGTAGGAGAGAACGATGAGGACAATTCCAACCTTGATCTGTTCAGTCTGGAGATGTTCGAGGACCTGGCATGGCTGATGGCCCGTCATGCAGACCCGGCAAAGGTGCCGGACAGCCCGGAGGAGTTCCTGGACCAGTTCAACACCTTCTCCATCTACCAGATTCTGCCCCAGCTGATCGAACTGTGGGGGCTGAATGTGCAGACCGAGGTGGAATCCAGAAAAAACCTCGAAAAAGTGAGCGGGAAATGACCACCCCGCTCTTTCTGCTGCGTTGTGTACAGCTCGGTATCAGTATTGCCGATCTCGACCTGCTGACCATCGGGTTGGTCAATGATATGTTCACGGAGCGGCAGAACGACGACTATCCGTATAAAGAACTGGCAAGTCAGTCGGATTTCGACCGGTTCTAAAGCAAAAACCAGACGACCGTGCTTATATTGTGAACGAAATAAGCACAATCGTCTGGCAATGGGTATAAAAAATCCCCCAGCCGTGCACAACTGGGGGAGAAAGAAGGTGGCCCGAAGGTCATCTTCCCAGTCTCGGACCTCGCAAGGTTACTGAAACCTGATCATTATTAAAGTATAGTCGATTAGGCAGAGAAAGTCAATCGGACTTTTCGTGCTTGAGAACTCTCTTCTGGGCAAGTTCGTACACTTCTTCATCAGCACGGACTCCAATGACGATAATCATCATAGATGTCTCCGTGCGTCGAAGCTGATAGACAATGCGCAGACCTGCCGAGCGAAGTTTGATTTTCAGAAGCCCTGCAAGGTTAGTGCTGTTGTGATTGCCGAGCGGTTTGCCGTAGCCCTGTTCATCAACAGGCAGTGGATTTTGCTGAACTTTTTTGATGGCTTTCAGAACAAGATTGCGCTGGCTACCATCTAAACCTTTGAGGTCTTTTTCTGCTTCAGGGAGGTATTCAACTTTCCAGCTCATTCGATTTCTACCTCGTCAAAACCGGCGAGATCGTCTTCTGTAACACCAAGACGGCGGTTCATTTCTTCCTCAGAAATCAAAGAGGTGGGATCAAAGTGTGCCATACGTTCAGAAGCAACAGCCAGCAGACGAGCATCATTTAATTCATCCATTAAACGGACATATTCGTCCGGGGAGATGAGAACGCATTCGGCAGCATTGTTTTTCATAACAACCTTGGCACCGCACTGCTTGACATCTTCAAAAATTTTTCCGGCAAGACCACGGTTGAATTGGGTGATTGGTACAGTGTTGGTAATAGCACTCATAACAGAAGCCATAATCGTCAACTCCTTTCTTTGATTGCATTATAGCACATGTTTGCAAAAACATCAACCGGTTAGCCGATGAATTTACTGATAAATATATTGTATGCTGAAAGGCTGACTTTGATACAAATCCAATAGTATTTTATTCCTTTAGCCTGTCTGCCCTGTGCAGATGGGCTTTTTTCATGCCTGCGAGGAGGTGGTTACGCAAATGGCATCCAGAATCCAGGGCATCACCGTTGAGATCGGCGGCGATACCACAAAGCTCTCCAAAGCACTGGAAAGTGTGAACAAATCAATCAAGGGGACGCAGTCCGGACTGAAGGATGTCAACAAACTCCTGAAACTGGACCCTTCCAATACAGAACTGGTTGTCCAGAAGCAGAAGATGCTGAAGGATGCCATTGAAGCCACCAAGGAAAAGCTGGCAACTCTGAAAACTGCCGCACAGCAGGCGAATGAGCAGCTTGCCAACGGTGAGATCACCCAGCAGCAGTACGATGCCCTCCAGCGTGAGATCGTGGAGACCGAACAGAATCTACGATCCTTACAGAATCAGGCGGCGACCACGAATGCGACTCTTGCCAAAATCGATGAAGCCGGAGAAAAGCTTCAGAACATCGGATCTTCTGTGGAGAATGTCGGCAAGAAGTTCCTGACGGTGACTGCCGCTGTAACAGGTATTGGCACTGCCGCAGTGAAGACGGCAGCCGACTTCGATTCCGAGATGAGCAAGGTTTCTGCCATTTCCGGTGCGACTGGGGATGACTTCGACCAGCTTCGTGCAAAAGCCCGTGAGATGGGTGCAAAGACAAAGTTCTCCGCATCCGAGGCAGCTTCGGCGATGGAATACATGGCCATGGCCGGATGGAAGACTTCTGACATGCTGAACGGCATCGAGGGTATCATGAACCTCGCGGCGGCATCCGGTGAAGACCTCGCCACGACTTCGGATATCGTTACGGATGCCCTCACAGCTTTCGGTTTGTCTGCGGCAGATTCCGGGCATTTTGCAGATATCCTTGCAGCCGCTTCTTCCAATGCGAATACCAATGTCTCCATGATGGGCGAGACGTTCAAGTACTGCGCACCTATCGCCGGTGCACTGGGGTTCTCGGCAAAGGATACCGCAGAAGCCATCGGTCTGATGGCAAACAGTGGTATCAAGGCTTCGCAGGCAGGTACGTCCCTTCGTACCATCATGAACAACCTTTCCGGTGAAGTGACCTTTGTGGGTAAAAACATCGGTGAGGTCACGATTGCGACCAGCAACGCAGATGGCAGCATGAGAAGCCTGAACGACATCCTTGCGGACTGCCGTGTGGCATTTTCCGGGCTGTCGGAATCTGAGAAAGCAGCCAACGCAGAGGCACTGGTCGGCAAGAATGCCATGTCCGGCTTCCTTGCCTTGATGAATTCCAGCGAGACGGATATCAACAAACTGCGTGGTGCCATTGAAAACTGTGACGGCGCATCCGAGAGCATGGCAGAGACCATGCAGGACAACTTAAATGGTCAGCTCACCATCCTGAAATCTCAGCTGGAGGAGCTGGCTATTTCTTTTGGCGATATCCTGATGCCGACCATCCGCAAGATCGTATCTGCCGTGCAGCAGTTCGTGGATAAACTGAACAGCATGGATAAAAGTACCAGGGAAACGATCATCAAGATCGGACTCCTGGCAGCATCCATTGGTCCGCTGCTCATTGTGCTGGGCAAGACCATATCGACCGTCGGCACAGCGATGCGGGGGTTCAGTTCTCTTGCAAAGGGTGTCCGGCTTCTTATCACCCATGTGGGTAGTGCCAGTGGTGTGTTCAGCAAGCTTGGGGTGGTTCTGGGCGGTCTGTCCGGGCCGGTCGTAGCAGTGGTGGCGGTCATCGGTACGCTGGTAGCAGCATTCATGAACCTTTGGAACACAAATGAAGAATTCCGTACTGCCATTACCGGCATCTGGAACGACATTGTTTCCAAGGTGAAAGGTTTCTGCGACCAGCTGACACAGCGGATCAATGGGCTGGGCTTTGATTTTAAGGATGTCACCGAGGTACTGAAAGCAGTCTGGGATGGATTCTGTCAGGTGCTTGCTCCGCTGTTTGAGGGAGCATTTTCCTATGACGGATACCAGGTCGTGCGGAAGGAGTTGTTTGCACATCTTCGTGACCCCGCGATCGTGATCCGCAAGGACAGCATCACATTTAACACGGCCTGCATCACCGGGCTGGAAGATGTGGTTTATGTACACGTCATGTTCAACAGTGATTTGAAGCGTATTGTTGTACGCGGCTGTGATGAAAACGACAAGGACGCTCTGCGCTGGTGTATCGCCAAGCCGGATAAACGTAAAAGCCGGAAGATGACCTGCAAACCGTTTTCAGAACTGGTGTATAAGGAAATGGGCTGGGATACCGAATGCCGGTATAAGATGCTTGGGTACAGAATTTCGTTTGAAGGGGAAACTTTGTATGTTTTTGACCTGCTTGCGCCGGAGATCTTCCATGAGGGCCAGAAGCGAAAAAATGGAACAGACCAGAAAAATGCGCAAGAGACAAAGTCTGCAAATACCAGAAAGGGATTTTACCCAGATGATATTGTGGGTACTTTTGGCGTACCTGTAGAAGAACATCTGAAAGAATCCGAAGTTCAGCAAATGGATGGCTATGTATCGGTGGGGATGCTGACGGGTAAGACCATCCCCGATACCGGGCTTGATTAAAACGGCAACCAGGATTCCAAGGGGGAAGTGCGCCCATTTTTAAGGAGGGGAGAGTAGTGAACGAAAGAATATGGAACCAGCGGATGCTGGGTCTGACTTTTAATGTCGAAGATGGAAGGATCACAATCTTCCGCAGCACATTGGAAGCATTAGGCTGGCCAACCCACTATCGTTTTCTGTACAACCGAGAGGCAAAACAGGTAGCTGTGCAGAACTGTACGGCTGAAGATGCAGGAGCTCATAAGACACCGAAGCTGACTGTGAGCAACAGCTGCGAGATCAAGTGCGTGGCATTGGTGCGGATGATCTACCGGGACATGCGGTGGAACCGGAACAATACATATCGTCTGGATGGGAAAAGCATCCCCAGACAGCAACTTGTGAGTTTCGATTTAGGCACTCCGTTTTTGGTCGAAAACGGGAAAGCTCTTGACGAAAATCCAAGCCCCACAAAGCCCCTGTGCGGCGAAGAAGTGTCCGCTGCAGAAAGTTCCTCGGTCTCGCCAATTAAACGCAACAGTGGGGCGATGTGAGGGGCGTGTGGCGAAGTCGGCAAAAGGCAGCCAACCGGGTCAGAATCCAGGATGCTTGCAAGGCAGCAAGGTGGAAGGTGACCGGGTGGGCAGGAGACAGTGCGGACAAGTCTACTCAACAAAACAGTGATTATAATCACTCCTGACAAGTCTACTCAACAAGTGAATAAAATTACTTTTGTACCTATGAACGATAAAAATAAGTGATTAAGCTCACTTATGGCTATTGGAAATAAGTGATTTTGTTCACTTAGAAAAAGTGAGCTTTTTACGCCACCCGGAGTTTTGGGTGATGCTATCGTATGGTAAAAATAAGTGATTATAATCACTGAAAATCATTACAAACTGAAATAAGTGAGCTTAATCACTTATAAGGAAAAAAGTGAATATTTTACGCTCTGATGTACTTTGAGGTCGTCGATTAGTCAATAATCGGCGGCTTCTTTTTTATGCCCGGAAAAGTGGGTATGTAGCGACATATGGCAATAAGTGAGCTTTATACGCCACCGTCGAGCAACTTCTCCGAACAAATTTGAGTGCAGAAATGTCTACTCGACAAAATCAGTCGAGTTTTGATGGTTGTATGGATGGTGGGAGATACATAACGAAAATGGATAAATGTATCATGCAAAAATACTGCTTTTTTCAATAACATGAAAAAATTCCACTATTGGCAGTATGGGCTGCTTCGATATGGTGGAGAGCATCTACGGCAACACACCGGATGTTTTGTCCCAGCTCATCCGTGCCATACGGTTTCTGATTGATGCGTATACAGTGATGTAGTGGTGAATGCTCATCAAGACGCAAGATATAACCCTATGTCAGATGGTGTGCATGAACGAAAAGAGTGGATATACTGGATGATCCCGTGCTTCTGAAGTTCATGGCGGTAGGGTACCATTTTCCCGTCGGCTATGCTATAATAAACAGTACAAAACATTACGGGGAGGGGCCGACATGGAGCAACGACGCATTTGTCCATACTGTATGCAGGAGCTGGAAGCGGGGGAGGAGCAGTGTCCCCACTGCGGCCGGGAACTTGCAGGGCGCAACCCGTCGGGCAGTCTTCCGGCAGGCACCGTGCTGGCAGGCCGGTATACTGTGGGCGACATCCAGAGTGTGGACGGCGAGGGCATCCTCTACCGGGGCGTGGAGAACAACGGCCCTTTCCGGGTGACCATCAAGGAGTATATGCCCCTGACGCTGGCGGCAGAGCGGGGGAGGGACTGCATCCTCCGCCCGAAGCCGGGCAGCGAGGTGCTGTTCAAGACCACCCGGATGGATTTTGCCGACCTCTACCGCTTCATCCAGCGCATCACCCCGGCCAACGGCCTGGAGGCCGTGCTGGACGTCTTTGAAGAGAACAACACGGTCTACGCCGTCATGGAGAACCCCGGCGGCTGTCCGCTCCAGAAGTGGCTGGAGGAGCACGGCACCGTGACGCCCCAGCAGGCTTGTGCCATGCTGGAACCGGTGTTCAACGGGGTGGAGGCCATGCATCAGGTGGGCCTCGTACACCGGGGCATCTGCCCGGCCAACATCCGCATCATGGACAATGGCCGCGCCCGGCTCACCGGCTACGCGACAGTGGGGCTGCGCACGGCGGGCAGCGGCCTCCACGAGCAGCTGTACGAGGGCTATTCCGCCCCGGAGCAGTATTCCACCGCCGAGTTCGAGGGCCGCTACACCGACGAATACAGCCTCGCGGCGGTGTTCTACCGGATGGTCTGCGGGCTGAGCCCCGTCCCGGCGGCACAGCGCCTCGTCTCCGACTCCAACCCCAAGGCCCGCACGGTGACGCCGTCGGTGCCGGCTTACGTCTCCGAGACGCTGTATCTGGGACTCCGGCTCAAGCCGGTGGAGCGCATCCAGACGGTGCAGCAGCTTTTCCGCGCCCTCTCGGAGCGGGAGTATGCGGAGGAATTGTCCCGCAGCATGGAAGCGCTGGACCCGCCCGCCCCCGCGCCGCAGGAGCCGAAAGCGCCCGCGAAGGCTGAGCTGCTGAGCGTCCGAAATCTTCTGGCGGGCATCGTCATTCTGCTCAGCGTCCTTATCCTGCTGACCCTCTGGGGCCTGCTGAGCCATCAGAGCGAGAAGCCGCCGGAAGTGATCGCTCCGGAGTCCGTCAGCGAGGCGGCGAGTGAGCCGGTGAACGAAAACGTCACCCTGACGCCGGATCTCGTGGGCCGCGACTATGACGCCGAGGTGCGCAACAACCGCAGCTATATCGACGAGTATCTCTTCTACGTCACGCTGGAATACAGCGACACGGTGGAGAAGGGCCGCATCATCCGGCAGTCGCCGGAGGCAGGCGAGGTCATCCAGAAGGGGGACACCGTCAGCCTCGTGGTCAGCCGAGGCCCCCAGATGATGGAGATGCCCGACGTCATCGGCCAGACGCAGGACAGCGCCGTGCAGGAGCTGGCCACCAAGGGTCTGAATGCCACCTGCTTTACTGTGGTCAACGATGGCTCTGAGGCGGCGGGCTGTGTCGTCTCGGCCAGCGAGGACGCCGGGAGCATGGTGGAGGTGGGAACTACCATCGTGCTCTATATCGCAGGCGATGCTCCCGCCGATGCCCCGGCGGAACCGGAAGCGCCTTCGGATACCGGGACGCCCGCCGGCGGGGATGCCGCGCAGGGCGGCGTGGAATACGATACGGATTAAACAAAAAGAGGCCGTTGGCTTCAACCTCTCCGTCACGGCTTTCGCCGTGCCACCTCCCCTATCGAGGGGAGGCTTTGGCATGGCGGAAAGCTTACCTCTTCGCCAGAGGCTCCCCTCGGTAGGGGAGCTGTCTGCGAAGCAGACTGAGAGGTTGTCCAACAGCCTCTTATTTTTATTTCAGAAGCTTCAGAAAAAGCTCTTCATGAACGCAATATCGCTGGCGGCGCGGGCCGGGACAGCCTCTTCCCGCAGGACGGGAAGGACGGGCTGGGGCAGGGTGCGCAGCATCTCGAAGCCGCCCTTGTAGTCCACACAGGAGTCCTCGAGGCTGGTGGAGTAGAGGGTGCCGTCGGGCTTGAAGTTCTGACCCTTGAAGTGGACGGCCACGATCTTGTCGCCGTACCAGCTGCCGACTTTGTCCCAGAGGCGGCGCTGTGCGTCCACCGAGGCGTTCTCGGGGCCGACGTAGTTCGCCAGATCGCAGATGACCCGCAGGTTGGGGCTGGCGATGGTGTCCAGCACCATCTTGACGGCCTCGGGGGTGTTCATGGCGTGGTAGTAGACGCACTCCACCGCAAAGAGCACACCCTGCTCCTCGCAGACGGGCAGGATCTCGCCCAGGCTGCGAAGCAGTGCTTCCTGCGCTTCCCTGCGGCTGACGGTGGGCTGCTTTGCCATGTTGGTCGTCTCGCTGCCCATGCAGCCGGCGCGGAGAGCTTTTGCCACCGGCACCTGGCTCAGGGCTTTCGCCACCTCGGCGCGGCGCTTGTCCTCGTCCGCATAGCTCAGCTCAACGTAGGTGCCGTCCACGGCGATGGACACGCCGCTCTTCTGGACGGCGGCATTGGTGGCGGCCACCAGCTCAGGGGTCACGTCTGCATAGCTTTTGACGCCCTCCACGGCCTTGGTGTAGGCCAGCTGGGTGCAGCGGAACCCTGCGTCCCCGATGGAGCTGAGCAGTTCTTCCACGCTGTGACGGCCAAAATCGTGGCCGCGTGCGCCGACGATGAATTCAGACATACCGCATCCTCCTTATGCTCAGCCGAACAGACGCTCGGCAAACATCCCGAACTCCTTGCCCCACCAGTACCAGTCGTGGGAGACGTCGCCGCCCCAGACTTCGAGGTGGCAGGGGAAGCCGACTTCGCTCAGGGTGTCGGCCAGAGCCTGGGTGTCAGCGAGGGCATCGCCCTCATAGCCGCCCTGCCCCACGCAGAGCAGCAGACTGTTCTCCTCGGCCTTGGACAGAACATTCTTGTCGCAGATGCCGTTCTTGTGCAGAGCGGCGAGGGGGCTGCTGCGGAGGATGAGGTCGTCCTCTGCGCTGCCGAGGAAGCGGCCCATATCGTAGAGGCCGGAGAGGCCCATTGCACCCGCAAAGGTCCGGGGACGGCGCAGGCGGCACTGGACGGCCTGATAGGCGCCGGTGTCCACGCCCACGCACCAGATGAGGGGCTTCTCTTTGCTCTCGGGGGCATTCAGCTCCGCGATGCGCGCGGCCAGCTCGCTGGTGAGGTAGACGAAATACTTCTCCTGCATCTCGGCCCGGCGGCGGGGCGTCTCATTGCCGGCCAGCAGGCTCTCGCCGTCGATGCTGTCGGCACAGAAGAGCTGGATCCTGCCCTCGTGCAGCAGACGGGCCGCTGCGTCGGGCATCCCGTTGTTCTCCCAGTCGTAGAAGCGGCCGCCCCGGGCGGGCAGTGCCAGCACCGGCACACCGCCGTGGCCGTAGACCTTGAACTCCATCTCGCGGTCGAGCACCGCGCTCCACTCCTTATAATAAGTGCCTTCCATCATGAAAATGCTCCTCCTGTCAGATGAATTGATTGCGTGCCGCGTCGTAGGCATAGCCCACGGCGGAAAGTGTCTTGCACAGGGCGTCCCTGTCGGCGTCCATGTCGTCGCAGAGAGCGTCGAGGCTGGGGTAAAAATCGCGCAGTTTCAGGTTGACCACGCTCAAAAGCATGATCGGGTCGCTCGGCAGAGCCATCTTTTGTTTCCTCCCATGTTCCGAGATAAAATAAAAAGCCGGCCACTCGACAAAGTGACCGGCAATACGCATCAGCTTAGACAGCGCGGGTGACTTTGCCAGCGCGCAGGCAACGGGAGCATGCGTAGATATACTTGGGAGAACCCTCCACGACCGCCTTGACACGACGGACATTCGGCTTCCAGGTACGGTTGGAACGGCGATGAGAGTGGGAGACCTTGATACCGAAGGTAACACCCTTGCCGCAGCATTCACACTTAGCCATGGTACTTGCACCTCCTACAGTGAAGTATGGAATCAAAATAATCAGCTTGACTATTTTACCAGAACTGCCGCCAAAAAGCAAGTCCCTTTTCGATTTTTTTGCGGCTTTTTTTCGTCTGCAGCCCAAACGCTTGTCTAAAGGCGAAAAAAATAGTACAATAAACGCGTATATCTTATAGAAAACAGGAGAACACCATGACCCCAAGAATGTTTTATACCCTCGCACGGGTGCTGGCCGCCCTGACCGTCATCCCTTTCCACGAGGCGGGCCACGCGCTGGCCGCATGGCTGCTGGGCGACCCCACAGCCAAGCAGCAGGGGAGACTGTCGCTGAACCCCTTCCGCCACTTCGATCTGCTGGGAACGCTCTGCATGGTGTTCGCGGGCGTGGGCTGGGCAAAGCCTGTCTCCACCGACCCCCGCAACTTCAAAAACCCGAAGCAGGGCATGGCCCTCACGGCGCTGGCCGGCCCGGTGGCAAACCTCATCCTGGCCTACCTTGCGATGGTGGTCTGGAAGCTGCTCTATTATTGGGCGCCCGTCAACGATGCGACGATTTTTCTGGCGCTCTTCCTGCAATACTTAGTGTATCTGGATGTGAGCCTCGCCGTGTTCAACCTCATCCCGGTGCCGCCGCTGGACGGCAGCCGCGTCCTGCTGGCTGTGCTGCCCGAGCGCATCTACTTCGGCATGATGAAGTATGAGCGGGTCATCCTCATCGTCCTGCTGGCGGCGGTCTGGGGCGGCTTTCTGGACGGACCCCTCAGCGTGATGAACAATGTGGTGTGGGACCTGTTGGACAATGGCACTCAATACATCGACACCATCGCCTACTCGGCCTACTATGCGTCTGCAGGGGCGGTGATCTGATGGCGGAGGAGCTTACCTTCCATCTGGAAGAGTTCGAAGGCCCGCTGGAACTGCTGCTGGCGCTGGTGTCAAAGCACAAGATGGACCTGCACAACATCCCCATCCTCGAGCTGATCGACCAGTACACCCGCACCGTGGAGGCCGCGCAGGCCGTAGACCCCGACATTTCCAGCTCCTTCATCGAGATGGCAGCCCACCTCGTGGAGATGAAGAGCTATCTGCTGCTGCCCCGGAGCACCGAGGGCGAGCGGATGAAGCAGGAGCTCACCGGCCAGCTCATCGAGTACGACCAGTGCCGCCGGATGGCCTCTGCCCTCCGCGCCGCTGCAGAGGCGACGCCCACCTTCGTCCGACAGCCGATGCAGCTGGAACGGGACGAGACTTACGCCCTCAACCATCTGCCTCAGGTGCTGGCCGACTGCTGGGAGAGCCTGATGGGCCGTGCGCCTGTCCGGCGGATGCCGACCCAGGCCGTCTTTGAGCCGCTGGTGACAGCCCCGCAGGTGTCGGTGAGCAGCCGGGTGGTGTACATCCTGCGCCGCCTCATCGCGGGCGGTGCGGCCCGGATGAGCCAGCTTTTCGCCCGCAGCCAGAGCCGAAGCACCAATGTGGCTACCTTTCTGGCCCTGCTGGAACTGGTGCGCGGCGGACGTGTCACCCTCGGCCCCAAGGGAGAGCTGACCATGCAGCGCGGACGCCTGCCCCGTGAAAAGGCAAAGGAGGAAGAATGAACCAGAAACAGATAAAAGCCGCCGTAGAGGCGATGCTTTTTGCGGCGGGCGACCCGGTGAGCGCCGATAAGCTTGCCGCTGCCGTCCAGCTGCCCCAGACCACGGTGGAGACCGCGCTGGAAGACCTGCGCGTCCGTTACGCCCGGGAGGACTCCGGCCTCTGCCTGCTCCATCTGGACACCCGCTGGCAGCTGGCGACCAAGACTGAGTGGGCCGACTGCATCCGCCGCCTGCTGGACGCCAGACGCTCGGTGCCTCTCGGCCCGGCGGCCATGGAGACGCTGACGGTCATCGCCTACAACCAGCCCGTCTCCCGCGCCTTCATCGAACAGGTGCGCGGCGTGGACTCCTCGTCCAGCGTCAGCGGCTTGCTGCAGAAGGGCCTCATCGAGGAGGCGGGCCGTCTCGACCTGCCCGGCCACCCGGTGAGCTTCCGCACCACGGATGTTTTCCTGCGGTGCTTCGGCCTTTCCTCGCTGGCGGACCTGCCGCCGGTGCGCGGAGAACAGGAAGGGGAGGCGGCGACATGATGGGAGTCCTGATGGCTCTGGGCTGGCTGCTGCTGACCCTGCTGAAGATCGCAGGCGTCCTGCTCCTTATCCTGTTGGTGCTGCTGGCCCTCGTCCTGCTCTGCCCGCTGTGCGCGGACGTCTGCTGGGAGGGCGGTGTCCTGACCGTCCGGGCCGGTGCGCTTGGGCTCACCCTGCCGGTGTTCCAGTGGCCTGCGCCGGAAAAGCCCGCCGGATCCGAAGAACCGAAAGGCTTCTGGGGAAAGCTGAAAGCGAAGCTCCGCGCCCGCCGCGAAGAGCGCAAACGGAAGAAAGCCGCCGCAAAAGAGGCGAAGAGACCGAAAAAGGAAACAGCTCCGCGCGAGAAGGCGAAGCTGACGCTGAACATCCTCGTGACCATCCTGCGGGGTGCCGGGCGGCTGACGAAAGCCGTCTTCGGCTCGCTGCGCGTCACGAAGATCCAGGTCTGCCTCGGCGTCCGGGGCGAAGACCCCGCCGAAGCTGCCCGCGCCTACGGCAGGCTGAACGCATGGCTCTACCCGTCCCTCGGCGTCATCGACCGCTTCGTCTACCTCGATTTCGACGAGCTGCGCATCCTGCCGGACTTCGGCAGTGCTGAGCCGACGGTGGCCGACCGGGTGTCGTTCCACCTCAGCGCAAGACTGCTTTTCATCGTTGCAGCCGCTCTGCGCGTTTTGTATGAGTTCTGGCGCGAAAAAGTGCTGGACGTCTTCCTATAAAGTGTGTTACAATAATATCGTATGGTGTATACTCCTATCCAGAGGGAGTTTTCCCGGAAAATAATAGTAGGAGGCCGATTTTATGGCTGAGCATCCGATTCAAGGTTTAATGAACGTCACGATGGACAAGATCCGCCAGATGGCAGATTCCAACACCATCATCGGCAAGCCCATCAAGACCGACGACGGCACCACCATCCTGCCGGTGTCCCGCATCTCGTTCGGCTTTGCTTCCGCAGGCACCGACTTCGACGGCAAGAACACCGCCAACAAGGACCTGTTCGGCGGCGGCTCCGGCGCGGGCGTCAACATCCAGCCGGTGGCTTTTCTGGTGGTGAAGGACGGCTGCGTGCGCACCATCCAGCTGTCCGACGGCTCCAACACCGTTGACCGCGCCCTGACCATGCTGCCCGAGCTGGTGGACAAGGTCAGCGCTCTGCTGAAGAAAGAGGAGAAGAAGGACGCCGCTGCGCCTGCCGCTCCCGCAGCAGAGTAAACTTTAACCTACGCCGCAACTGCGGACTTCCGACCCGCAGTTTTGATACTGAGGCTGCTGTAATTAACCTCTCAGTCTGCTTCGCAGACAAGGCCGGGTTGCGGCACCCAGCATCCGCAGCGCTTTGCTTGCGTCCTGCTGGCCGCGGCCCCAACAGCGACTCCCTGCTTCCGCCACTGGCGGCGGTCGTCGTTGTTGCCCCTAATAGGGGAGCCTCTGGCGAAGAGATTAAGCTTTTCGAAATGCCAAGGCCTCCCCTCGATAGGGGAGGTGGCACGCCGCAGGCGTGACGGAGAGGTTTTGCCGCAGCCCTATTTGAGCGCCGGGAGGCGCACAAGGAGATATTTTATCATGGCAGAAGAACGCATTCAGAAAATTATGAGCGAGCAGGGCCTGTGCTCCCGCCGCGCCGCCGAGCAGATCATCGCCGAGGGCCGCGTGAAGGTCAACGGCCACCCTGTGAAGGTGGGCGACAAGATGGACCCCAACCGCGACGTCCTCCATGTGGACGACGAGCGCATCTATATCCAGAAGAACCAGCAGATGTACTATCTGGCTCTGTACAAGCCCCGTGGCTATGTCACCACCGCCAGCGACGAGCTGGGCCGCAAGACGGTCATGGAGCTGGTGGCCGACATCCCGGCCCGCCTGTACCCCGTGGGCCGTCTCGACAAGGACAGCGAGGGCCTGCTGCTGATGACCAACGACGGCGCTTTCGCACAGGCTGTCACCCATCCGTCCGGCGGCATCTCCAAGCTCTACCGCGTCACCGTCCAGCCCCGGGCCGATGAGGCACAGATCCTGAAGCTCAGCTCCGGTGTCGTGCTGGACGACGGCACCAGGACCATGCCCTGCGCCATCAACGTCGTCACCGACGAGCCGGGCCGCACCGTCATGGAGATGACCCTGAAAGAGGGCAAGAACCGCGAGATCCGCCGGATGTGCGAGGCCGTGGGCCTCGAGGTCATCCGTCTGAAGCGGAACGCCGAGGGCGTCGTCAAGCTGGGAATGCTCCAGCCCGGCAAGTACCGTGAGCTGACCAAGGCAGAGGTGAACGGCCTGCGCGCCGCAGCCGCCAAGGGCCGCGCCCAGACCCGCTCGGCCGCTTTGCAGTCCAAGGCTGCTGCCCGCCGTCCCCGGGGTCCTGTGGGCGGGAACAAGGCTGCCGCAGGGAAGAAACATAAGTGAGCATCATGCCTGAAATTTCCGCTCTTTTTGCCAAATTTGTAACATTCTCTGAAAAAAAGGAATGGAACAAGGCTTGAGAATCTTGGGAAAGTAAGGTATAATATACCTAATTTTGAAACTCACAAAGATAAGCAGGAGGTCTTACCATGGCTTCAAAGAGTACCAAAGGAGAAATCCTCGCCAAGTTTTTTGATGACGGGGAATACACCGCTCTGTTTGCGGACGGCGCGGTGAGTGCTGCCAGCGGCTATGCTGCCGGTCAGCAGGCTTACGCCGTCTTCCAGAACGGCGAGGCTGTTTCCGTCAAGGACGTTGAGAAGAACATCAAGGTCCTCGAGCTGGCTGCCCAGACGGGCTGCCCGGTCGTCACCTTCTACGACTCCGTCGGCGCAAAGCTGGCTGAGGGTCTGGACGTGCTGAATGCAGCTGCAAAGCTCAACGCCACCATTGCAAAGGTGTCCGGCGTCGTGCCTCAGGTAGCCGTCGTTCTGGGCGTCTGCGGCGGCACCAGCGCTCTGAGCGCTGCCAACGCAGATGTCTGCATCATGGCTGAGGGCGCAGAGCTGTTCTTCACCGCTCCCTTCACCGCTGCCGCGAAGGGCGACAAGGTCGCTGACGCCGGTTCTGCCGCTGCTGCCGCAAAGGCAGGCGTGGCTGCCATCGTGGCCGCTGACGCTGCCGAGGCTGCTGAGAAGGCTGCCCACATCGTGGGTCTGCTGCCTGCCAACAACCTGACCGGCCCGGCCATCTTCGAGTTCGAGCAGCCCACCGCTGTCCTGAGCGCCAACGCCGAGCCTGCAAAGGCTGCTGCTGCCCTCATCGATAAGGACAGCGCCGTGGAGATGTACGCCGGTTTCGGCAAGAACGTCTACACCGCCTTCGCTACCATCGGCGGCAACGCCGTGGGCGTCGTGGCCACCGGCAAGGAGCTGTGCCACAACTGCGTGGCTAAGGCTTCCCGCTTCGTCCGCCTGTGCGACGCATTCAGCGTCCCCGTGCTGACCATCGTGAACACCGAGGGCTTCGTTCCCAGCACTTCCGATGACATCGCCGGCGGCATCCGCGAGGCTGCCCGTCTGGCTGCTACCTATGCCGACGCTACCACCGCCAAGGTGGCTCTCATCGCCGGTAAGGCGGTCGGCCCCGTCTACACCGCACTGGCCGCTGCTGACCTGAAGATCGCTGTCAAGGGCTGCACCATCAGCGCTCTCGAGCCTTCCGCTGCCGTCTCCGTGCTGTACAAGGACGAGATCGACGCTTCCGACAACATCGTCGCCGCTACCAAGGCCAAGGCTGCTGCCTACGTCGCCGAGGTGTGCAGCGCTGACGCTGCTGTGGCCGCCGGTTCTGCCGACATGACCTGCGAGGCTGCCAACGCCCGCGCAAGCGTCGTGGCCGCTTTCGAGCTGCTGAGCACCAAGCGTGCTGCCCGTCTGCCCAAGAAGCACGGCAACATGGCTCTGTAAGAAAACGTACATCTAACGATTTAGATTGATTCAGGAGGACTCTTCCATGAAGTACTACAATATTTCCGTCAATGGCGTTGCTTACAGCGTCTCTGTCGAGGAGACCGCTGCCGGCGCTGCACCCGTGGCTCCTGCTGCTGCACCCGCACCCAAGGCCGCTCCGGCTCCCGCTGCCGCTGCTGCTCCTGCCGCACCCGCTGCTCCTGCTTCCGCAGGCGCTGTTGAGGTCAAGGCTCCGATGCCCGGCAACATCCTGGACGTGAAGGTCGCCGCCGGCGCTTCCGTCAAGGCTGGCGATGTGCTGGTCATCCTCGAGGCCATGAAGATGGAGAACGAGATCGTTGCTCCTCAGGACGGCACCGTTGCTTCCATCAATGTCCATAAGGGCGACACCGTCAACTCCGGTGACACTCTGGTTTCCATGAACTAAGAGAGAGGTGACAACAATGGCTAAAAAGCCCATCAAGATCACGGAAGTCGTCCTGCGCGATGCCCACCAGTCCCTGCTGGCCACCCGTATGACGATGGACGATATGCGTCCCATCCTGCCCGAGATGGACAAGATCCCTTACTTCTCCGTCGAGTGCTGGGGCGGTGCAACTTTCGACAGCTGCATCCGCTTCCTCGATGAGGACCCCTGGGAGCGTCTGCGCATCCTGCGCAAGGAGCTGCCCCACCAGAAGCTGCAGATGCTGTTCCGCGGCCAGAACATGCTGGGCTACCGCCCCTACGCTGACGACGCCGTCGAGTACTTCGTGAAGAAGTCCGTTGCAAACGGCATCGACGTCATCCGCATCTTCGACGCACTGAACGACCCCCGCAACCTGCAGACCGCCATCAAGTCTGCCAACAAGGAAGGCGCACACGTTCAGGGCTGCATCAGCTACACCCTGAGCCCTGTCCACAACAACGAGTACTACGTCAAGTACGCAAAGACTCTGGAAGAGATGGGTGCAAACTCCATCTGCATCAAGGACATGGCCGGTCTGCTGACTCCCTACACCTGCTACGAGCTGGTCAAGGAGCTGAAGAACACCCTGTCCATCCCTGTGGACATCCACAGCCACTACACTGCCGGTCTGGCTTCCATGTCCCTGCTGAAGGGCATCGAGGCCGGTGCTGACATCGTCGATACCGCCATGAGCCCCCTGAGCGGCGGCACCAGCCACATGGCTACCGAGAGCCTCGTGGCCGCCCTGCAGGGTACCGATTACGACACCGGCCTCGACCTCAAGCAGCTGAACGTCGTGCGCGCATACTTTGCAAAGCTGCGCGAGAAGTACATCGCCAACGGCCAGATCAGCCCCAAGTCTCTGGGCGTGGACGCCAACACCCTGCTGTATCAGGTGCCGGGCGGCATGTTCTCCAACATGCTCAAGCAGCTGAAGGATGCCGGCAAGGAAGACAAGCTGGACGAAGTGCTGGCTGAGATCCCCCGCGTTCGTGAGGACGCAGGCTATCCTCCGCTGGTCACCCCCACCAGCCAGATCGTCGGCACGCAGGCTGTCTTCAACGTCATCCTGGGCGAGCGCTACAAGATGGTCACCAAGGAGTTCAAGGGCCTCGTCCACGGCGACTACGGCAAGACTCCCGCTCCCATCAGCGCCGAGTTCACCAAGAAGATCCTGGGCGACGAGCAGCCCATCACCTGCCGCTTTGCTGACACCCTCGCTCCCGAGATGGACAAGCTGAAGGCTGAGGCTGCAAAGTGGGCTACTCAGGAAGAGGACGTCCTGACCTACGCTATGTTCCCGCAGGTCGCTCCCAAGTTCTTTGAGAAGCGCAACGCCAAGGCTCAGGGCGTGGATGCAGACCATGCAGATTTTGCAAACAAGTCTCACCCCGTCTGATAAAACAGCATAAGGCTTTTCAAAGCCCCCCGCAGGGATGCGGGGGGCTTTTTGTGTGCTTGGACAAAAGCTGCTGCAAAGTACAACCTCTCAGTCTCGCTGCGCTCGACAGCTCCCCTGGTAGGGGAGCCTCTGGCGAAGAGGGAAAGCTTTGCGGAATGCCAAAGCCTCCCCTACAAGGGGAGGTGGCACGAAGTGCCGGAGAGGTTGGACGAAGGCGGGCCTGAGGAGTATTTCTGTGCTTTTTGGCTTGCAAAAAAGCGGCCATCAGAGTAGAATAATAACATATGTATCGTAACATGGGCCTGTATACCCAAACGCGGATACATATACCGTAATTTGTCCGCATATCCACCCATCAACAGAGAGGAAACGTGGAGCATATGATCCTGAGCATGACCGGTTTTGGCCGGGGGACTGCTGTATTGAATGGCCGCGAGATCACGGTCGAGCTGCGCAGCGTCAACTCCCGGTATTTCGAGTATTCGTCCCGCATTCCCCGCAGCTGCAGCTACATGGACAGCCGCCTGAAAAAGCAGCTCAACGAGCGGGTCACCCGCGGCAAGGTCGAGCTGAGCATGACCATCCAGAACGTGGAGGCCGCCGACGCAGAAGTGACCGTCAACATGGAGCTGGCCCGCAGCTACCAGAAGGCCCTGCGGAACCTTTCGGAGAAGCTCTGCATCAAGAACGACGTCACCGTCTCGACGCTGACCCGCTTCCCGGACGTGCTGGCCACCCGCCACGCCGACGTGGATGAGGAACAGCTCTGGGCCGACGTCTCCGCCGTGACGGCTCAGGCGCTGGACAACTTCATCGCCATGCGCGCCGCCGAGGGTGCCAAGATGAAGGCCGACGTGGAGAGCCGCCTGTGCTTCCTCGAGGAGCGCGTGGGCAGGGTGGAGACCCTGAGTGCAGGCCGCGTCGAAGCCTACACCAACCGCCTCTACGAGAAGCTCAAGACCATCCTCGAGGACCGCAGCATCGACGATGCCCGCGTCCTGACGGAAGCCGCCATCTTCGGCGACAAGACCGCCGTGGACGAGGAGACCGTCCGTCTGCGCAGCCACATCGCCCAGTACCGCTCCATTCTGGAGCTGGACGAGCCGGTGGGCCGCAAGCTGGACTTCCTGACCCAGGAGCTGAACCGTGAGACCAACACCATCGGCTCCAAGTGTCAGGACCTGGACATCACCCGCACGGTGGTGGACATGAAGGCGGAGATCGAGAAGATCCGCGAACAGATCCAGAACCTCGAATAAAAACAGTACGGAGGAGTTCAGATGAAGCTCATCAACATCGGCTTTGGCAATCTGGTCAGCGCAGGGCGGGTGGTGGCCGTCGTCAGCCCCGACTCTGCGCCGGTCAAGCGTCTGGTGAAGGAGGCGCGGGAGCGGGGGATGCTCATTGATGCGTCCTATGGCCGCAGCACCCGAGCCGTGCTCATCATGGACTCCGACCATGTAGTCCTTTCGGCCCTGACGCCTGAGACGGTGGCAAGCCGCGCTGCGGGCCAGCCGGAAGGAAAACCGACAGAGGAGCAGTAAAAAATGGAAAACGAAAAGTACCTGTTTGTCGTCTCCGGTGCCGCCGGTACCGGCAAGGATAGTGTGGTCAAGGCCCTGCGCGAGGCCCACCCCGAGATCGAAAAGACCGTCTCCGCCACCACCCGCGCACCCCGCCCCGGGGAGCAGGAGGGCGTGGACTACTACTACCGCACCCGGGAGCAGTTCCAGCACCTCATCGACACCGACCAGGTGGTGGAGCACAACTTTTACAACGGCAACTACTATGGCACCCTCCGCGAAGAGGTGGATAAGCGCCTCGAGGCGGGCAAGCTGGTGGTGCTGGTCATCGACGTCCACGGCGCGGCCAATATCCGCCGGATGTTCCCGGGGGCTACCACCATCTTCCTGCTGCCGCCCTCCGTGGAGGAGCTGGAACACCGCCTCCGGGGCCGCGGCACCGAGACGGAAGCCAGCATCCTCGAGCGCCTCGACACCGCAAAGAAGGAGCTGGCCGAGCAGGAGAAGTTCACCCTCACCCTCGTGAACGACGAGGTGAACGCCTGCGCTGAGAAGCTCTACGGCATCATCCGCCAGCGGGCCGGCCTCGACAGATAACAAGGAGCCGCGAATGCCAAAAACGGTAGGCGTTGCCGTGAGCAACGCGACCTTCCACTTCGACAAACTCTATACCTACGCCGTCATGCCCGACCAGCAGGAGGCCGTCCGCCTCGGCAGCATGGTGCTGGTGCCCTTCGGGCGGGGGAGCAAGGCCCGGATGGGCGTGGTGCTGGCCTGCGACGAAGAGCCGGAACACGCAAAGCTCAAGTACCTCTTCGACGTGGCCCCGGCCTCGGCCTGCCTGACGCCGGAGCTGCTGCGGCTGGTGCATTTCCTCAAGGAGCGCACCTTCTGCACCTACTACGAGGCCGTCAAGGCGGTCATCCCCTATGGGGCGCAGTATAAGCCCGCCCTCGCGGCGGACGGCGTGACGCCGGTGCTCCAAAAGCAGCTCACCCGCCACACCGAGAACAGCTATAAGCTGGTGGGCAGCTTGCAGCAAAAGCCCAGGCCCACGGCCAAGCAGCTGGCGGCAGTGGCCCTGCTGAGCGGGGGAGAGCGCACCCAGAACGAGATGGAGGCCCACGGCATCACCAAAGCCGTGCTGGACAACCTCTGCGCCAAGGGCGTCGTCGAATGCAGCAAGGTGAACAAATCCATCGACCTGTATTCGTCTATCCCGCTGAAAAACGAGCCCATCACCCTGACGGCAGAGCAGCAGGCGGCCTATGACGCCCTGCTGCCCGGCCTCGAAGACACCGCCCCCCACTCGGCGCTGCTCTACGGCGTCACCGGAAGCGGCAAGACGCTGGTGTTCTTAAAGCTCATCGAGCGGTGTCTGGCGCTGGGCCGCCGCGCCCTCGTGCTGGTGCCGGAGATCAGCCTGACGCCTCAGATGATCCTCCGCCTCAAGAGCCGGTTCGGGCGGCGGGTGGCCGTCCAGCACTCGGCCCTGAACCACACCGAGCGTCTGCTCCAATGGCAGATGATACAGGACGGCGGTGCCGACATCGTGGTGGGGACCCGGAGCGCCGTCTTTGCCCCGCTGGAGAACATCGGCCTCGTCATCATCGACGAGGAGCAGGAGCACACCTACCGCTCCGAGTCCGCGCCCCGGTACGCCGCCCACGAGGTGGCCCGTCAGCGGGCGGCGGAGAACGGCTCCCTGCTCCTTCTGGCCAGCGCTACCCCCAGCACCGAGAGCTTTTACGCCGCCCAGAATGGCCGCACCCAGCTCGTCCGGCTCACCCAGCGCTACGGCGGCAACCCGCTGCCCAGCGTCCAGATCGTCGATATGCGGGCAGAGCTGGCCTCGGGCAACCCGAGGGAGATCAGCCTTGCGATGGAAGACGCCATCCGGCGCAACCTCGACGCGGGCAAGCAGACGATTTTGCTGCTCAACCGCCGCGGCTACCAGACCATGGCCCAGTGCGACGACTGCCGCGAGGTGCTGAAATGCCCCAAGTGCAGCGTCCCCATGGTCTACCACAAGGCGGGCCATAAGCTGCTCTGCCACTACTGCGGCACCCAGCTCGACCCGCCCCCCAAGACCTGCCCCGCCTGCGGCGGCAAGCTGCTCTACCGGGGCTTCGGCACCCAGAAGGCCGAGGAGGAGCTGGCCCAGCTCTTCCCGGAGGCAAGAGTGCTGCGGATGGACCAGGACTCCACCGCCGCCAAAGACGCCCACGAAAAGCTGCTGGCGAAGTTCGCCCGGCATGAGTACGACATCATGGTGGGGACGCAGATGGTGGCCAAGGGCCTCGATTTCGAGGACGTGACCCTCGTGGGCGTCCTCGGCATCGACTCGCTGCTCTTTGCGCAGGGGTTTCGGGCCTACGAGACGGTGTTCAGCCTCATCACGCAGGTGGTGGGGCGCTCCGGCCGGGCGAAAGACCCGGGCTTCGCCATCATCCAGACTACCGACCCCGACAACCCCGTCCTCAACCTCGCCGCCGCGCAGGACTACGACGCCTTCTTCGAGCAGGAGATCGCCTATCGAAAGTTGGGACTCTACCCGCCCTTCTGCGGGCTCTGCGTCGTGGGCTTCTCCGGCCCGAAGGAAATTGAGGTGGCCCGGGCCGCCGCCCGGTTCTCGGCCCTCTTAGGCCGTCAGGCCGCGCAGCAGCCGGACTTGCCCCTCCGGGTGCTTGGCCCCACCCCCGGCAACATCGAAAAGATCAACGAGAACTACCGCTACAAGCTCACCATCAAGTGCCGCGCCGACAAACGCTTCCGCGACCTTGTCCGCCAGACCCTCGGCCTCTACGAGCAGGAAAAGCTGCCCAGCAAGGCCACCGTGGTGGTGGATATGCATTCTGACGGTGATATTTGATAAGATTATTTGGAGGTATACTTCATGGCTATCCGCAACATTGTAAAAGAGGGCGACCCCATCCTGAACAAGGTCTGCCGCCCCGTGACCAACTTCGATGACCGTCTGGCCACCCTGCTGGACGATATGCGCGAGACGATGATCGCCGCCGACGGCGTGGGTCTCGCAGGCCCGCAGGTGGGGATGCTGCGCCGCCTCTTCGTGGTGTGGGACACCACCGACGCCCCCGAAGAAATTCCCGAAAACTACGAGTACAAGTTCATCGACTTCGTCAACCCCGAAATTCTCGCCGTGTCTGAGGACGAGGAGACCGCCTACGAGGGCTGCCTGTCCTTCCCGGGCCACAACGGCGCCGTGACCCGCCCCGCAGCCGTCAAGGTCCGCGCACAGGACCGCCACGGTGAGTGGTTCGAGCTGGAAGCCGAGGGCCTGCTGGCCCGCTGCATCCAGCACGAGAACGACCATCTGGACGGCATCACCATCATGGAGTCCAGCGAGTTCTTCTATGAGGACACCGAGGAGGGCCGCGCCGCTGCCGCCAAGAAGAAGGAGAACGACTGATGCGCATTCTGTTCATGGGGACGCCGGATATTGCGGCGGACTGCCTGAAAGCCCTGTATGAGGCGGGCCACGACATCTGCGCGGTCTACACCCGGCGCGACAAGCCCGTGGGCCGCAAGCAGGTGCTCACCGCACCCCCGGTGAAGGAAGTGGCGCTGGCCCACGGCACCCCCGTCTTTCAGCCCCGCACCCTGCGGGACGGCGGCGAGGACGAGAACATCCGCGCGCTGGCTCCTGAGCTCATCGTCGTGGTGGCCTACGGCTGCATCCTGCCGAGATCGGTGCTGGAAGCGCCGAAATACGGCTGCATCAACCTCCACGTCTCCCTGCTGCCGAAATACCGGGGCAGCGCCCCCGTGCAGTGGGCGGTGCTGAACGGCGACGCCGAGACGGGCGTCTCCATCATGCAGATGGACGAGGGCCTCGACACCGGCGACGTGCTGGCCTGCGAGAGAATCAAAATCGACCCCGAGGAGACCAGCGGCCAGCTGTTCGACCGGGTCACTGCCGTGGGCGCACGGGTGCTCTGTGAGACCCTGCCTGCCATCGCAGCCGGGACGCTGAAAGCAGAGCCTCAGGCCCACGAGAACGCCTCCGTCGCTCCCATGCTGAGCAAGGAGATGGCCGAGTTCCATCTGACCGACAGCGCCGACCACATCCACAACTGGGTGCGGGGCATGAACCCGTGGCCCGGGGCATGGTTCGTGACGGCGGGCGGCAAGAAGGTCAAGGTGATGGAGTGCCGCGTCGCGGAAAGCCACGGCGAAGCCGCTGGCACTGTCCTCGCCACCAGGCCCCTGACCGTGGCCTGCGGTGAGGGCGCGATCCAGCTTCTGCACGTCGTGCCGGAGGGCAAGAAGCCCATGGACGGCACCTCCTTCGCCGCCGGTCTCCGCCTCAAGGCGGGGGACAGCCTGTGAGCGGCCCGAACCCCCGCGCGGCGGCGGTGGCGGCGCTGGTGCGGCAGGAGCAGGACGGGTTCTCGAACCTCATCCTCGACGCAGAGCTGCGCCGCCAGAAGCTGGAAGGCCGCGATAAAGCATTTGCCAGCGCGATATTTTACACCGTGCTGGAACATCAGGGGACGCTGGACTATATCCTGAGCCAGTTTTTGCCCAAAGGGCTTGCAAAGCTCGACCCGCAGGTGCGGGAAATTCTCCGCGCCGCGCTGGCGCAGGCCCGCTATATGCAGGTGCCTGCTTCGGCGGCGGTCAATGAGGCCGTCAAGCTGACCCGCACCTTCAAAAAAGCCAGCGCCTCCGGCCTCGTGAACGCCGTGCTGCGCCGGGCCATCGGCTATGACCTCGGCTCTGCCGTCTTCGCCGACGAGGTGGAGCGGCTGATGGTGCTGGGCTCGGCGGGCCGGGACGTGGCAGCGTTCCTCCACGAACACTACCCCGACGAGGCGCTGGACATCCTGACCCACACCGCCGACGGCGGCCTGACCAGCCTCCGGGCCAACCCCCTGAAAGGGACGCCGGAAGCCCTCTGCGAAAAGCTGCTGGCCTCGGGCGCGAAGACCGCCGCCCCGGGCCTCCTGCCGGGCAGCGTCTTAGCCCGCTTCGAGGGCAGCCCGGCGGAGAGCGGGCTTTTCCGGGACGGATATTTCCACGTGGAGGGGCAGGCCAGCCAGCTTGCCGCCCTCTGCGTGGAGGCAAAGCCCGGCGATACCGTCCTCGACCTCTGCGCCGCCCCCGGCGGCAAGAGCCTGCTCCTCATCGAGGAGATGCAGGACGAAGGGCGGCTGGTGAGCTGCGACGTCAGCGAGAACCGCGTCCAGCTGATCCGCAAGGCCGTGGAGCGGATGGGGTTTGCCCACGTGGAGCCCCGCGTCTCCGACGGCACCAGGCCTGACGCCGACCTGCCCATGGCGGACGCTATTTTGGTGGACGCCCCCTGCAGCGGCCTCGGCATCCTCGCCAAGAAGCCGGACATCCGCTACAAGACCCTCGAAAAAGCGCGTCACGATGAATTATTGGCCACCCAGTCGGCCATTCTGGATACAGCCGCCGCCCACCTGAAAGAGGGCGGGCGTCTGGTCTACTCCACCTGCACCATCGACCCTGCCGAGAACGAAGAGCAGGTGCGGGCCTTCGTGGGCCGACACCCGGAGTTCCGGGTGGTGACGCCGGACGTCCGCTTCCCGGCCGGGATGACGGTGGGGGACTGGGGTACGCTTTCCGTCCCCACCCGCACCGGCATGGACGGCTTTTTCCTCTGCGCGATGCAGAAACGTGATTCCTGACAAAAGGAGATTTTCATGGAGACTAAACGCTGTATATCCTCCCTGACGCTGGAACAGCTGACAGCGGAGCTGAAAGCGATGGGCCAGCCCGGCTTCCGGGCGAAACAGATCTTCCACTGGGTCCACCAGAAGCTCGTGACCGACTTTTCGGCCATGACCGACCAGCCCAAAGCCCTGCTGGCAAAGCTCGAGGAGGCATTTTACATTGCCGCGCCCATCATCGAGCGGCGGCAGGAGGCCAAGGACGGCACCGTGAAGTACCTGCTGCGGATGGCCGACGGCAACTGCATCGAGACCGTCGTCATGCGCTACCACTACGGCAACACGGTCTGCGTGTCCACTCAGGTGGGCTGCCGGATGGGCTGCCGCTTCTGCGCCTCGACCCAGGCGGGCCGGGTGCGCAACCTCGAGGCGGGCGAGATCTGCTCCGAAATTTACACCGCCCAGAAGGACATCGGGGAGCGCATCTCCCACATCGTGCTGATGGGCATCGGGGAGCCGCTGGATAATTTCGACGAAGTGATGCGCTTTCTCGAGAACATCTCGTCCCCCGAGGGCGTGAACATCGGGATGCGGAACATCAGCCTCTCCACCTGCGGCCTCGTGCCGAAGATCGACCAGCTGGCCGAGAAGAAGCTCCAGCTCACCCTCTCCGTCTCCCTCCACGCCCCCAACAACGACATCCGCAGCGGCATGATGCCCGTGAACGACGCCTACCCCGTGGAGGTGCTGATGCAGGCCGTGCGCCGGTATCAGGAGACGACGGGCCGGAGAGTGAGCTTCGAGTACTCCATGGTGCGGGGCGTCAACGACTCCGACGCCTGCGCCAGACAGCTGGCCGACCTCATCCGGGGGATGGGCGCTCACGTCAACCTCATCCCCATCAACCCGGTGGACGGCAGCCCTTATTCGGCTACCGACGCCGCCAACGTCCGGCGCTTCCAGCAGAAGCTGGAAAGCCTCGGCGTCAACGCCACCGTCCGCCGCCGTCTGGGCAGCGAGATCAGCGCCGCGTGCGGCCAGCTCCGCCGCGACGAGATGAACGGCAAAGTTTGAGAAGGAGAATCCTATGAAACTTGCAGGAAAAACAGACGTCGGCAGCGTCCGCCCCGAGAATCAGGACGACTACCGGGCAGGCGAGCTGAACAGCGACGCGGCCTGGGGCCTCGTGTGCGACGGCATGGGCGGTGCGCGGGGAGGCCGTGAGGCTTCCGTGAGCGCCTGCGACGTCATCGAGCACAGCTTCCACGAGCAGTACGCCCAGTGCCTGCCCGGCGACGAGGAAAGGTTTTTGAAGCGGGCGCTCATCAACGCCAACCGCTTCGTCTTCCAGAAAGCCTCCCGGGAGGAGGAGCTGGCGGGCATGGGAACCACGGCGGTTTGCGCCCTCGTGCGGGGCGGCAACGCCTTTATCTGCCACGCAGGCGATTCCCGGGCCTACCTCGTCCGGGACGGCAGACTCACCCAGCTCACCCACGACCACTCCTACGTGCAGGAGCTGGTGGACTGCGGCACCATCACCGCCGAGGAAGCTGAGCATCACCCCCAGAAGAACATCATCACCCGGGCGCTGGGCGTGGACTACCGCCTCGACCCCGAGTTCACCAGCGTGCCGGTGCAGAAGGGCGATATGATCCTGCTCTGCACCGACGGCCTCACCAACGTCCTGCCCAAGGAAAAGATCGAAGAGATCTTCACGAAGGGCGGGTTCTACGACATCCCCGACCGGCTGGTGGACGCCGCCAACGTGGACGGCGGCCCCGACAACATCACCGCGCTGCTGCTGGGCGTGGAGCCGCTGGAGGTGAAGCATGGATAATCTCATCGGCAAGACGCTGGACGGGCTCTACACCATTCAGGAGCTCATCGGCGCAGGCGGCATGGCCAACGTCTACAAGGCCGTGGTCTCTGCCCCCGGCGGGCCTGTGCCGGAAGGCACGGTGGTGGCCGTCAAGGTGCTGCGTCAGGAGCTGATGCATGACCCCGACCTCGTCCGCCGCTTCAAGAACGAGTCCAAGGCCATCTCCCTGCTCAACCACCCCAACATCGTCAAGGTCTACGACGTCTCTGTCAGCGAAAACTTACAGTATATCGTTATGGAGTGCGTGGAGGGCATGACCCTCCGGGAGTACCTCAACGAGCGGGGCGGCAAGATCACCAGCCGGGAGACCGTCCACTTCATCGCCCAGATCCTCCGCGCCCTCGACCACGCCCACCGCAACGGCGTCGTCCACCGGGACATCAAGCCCCAGAACATCATGCTGCTGGACAACGGCCAGCTGCGGATGATGGACTTTGGCATCGCCCGCATCTCCCGGGCCGAGAACCAGATACAGAACGGCAAAAAGGCCATGGGCAGCGTCCACTACATCAGCCCCGAACAGGCGAAGGGGGAGGAGACCGACCCCAAGAGCGACATCTACTCCGTGGGCGTCATGATGTACGAGATGCTCTCGGGCAGGCTGCCCTTCGACGCCGACGACATGGTGGAGGTGGCCCGCAAGCAGATACGGGACACCCCGAAGCCGCTGGCCGAGCTTGCCCCGGACGTGCCGCTGGGCCTCGTGCAGATCACGGAGCGCGCCATGGCAAAGCTGCCGGTCAACCGGTATTCCAGCGCCGCAGAGATGCTGGAAGCGCTGGACGCCTACGTGCAGGACCCGTCTGTCACGTTCCAGTATCAATATGTAAAAGAAGAACCTGAAAAGGTGGTGAATGACCCCATGCCGCAGAAACGCAGCATCCGCAGACCCCCGGAGAAACCGGCGGCGAGTCCCGCCCGCCCCAAGGCTAAGGCGAAAAAGAAGAAGCGCAGCGGCTTTATGCCGGTGCTGCTGGGCATCACGACGGCCTTTGCGCTGGCCTGTGCGGCCCTGTGCTGGACCATCCTGAACGATTCCAGCAACATCATGACCAAAAGCGACGACATCGTGCTGGGCGATTTCAGCGGCATGACGCAGGACGAGGTGAACGCCTCTGAGCAGGTGGCCTCCGGTCAGGTGGTCGTCAACTGGGAAGAGGAGTACAGCAACGACTACGCCGCAGGCTATGTCTACAAGCAGTCGCCGGTGGCGGGCCGCACCGTCCGCGAGGGCCAGAGCGTGACCCTCACCGTCAGCCTCGGCATCCACTACGTCACCGTCCCCGACCTGACCAACTACGTGCAGGCCGACGGCGAACAGCAGCTGAAGGACCTGGGCGTGTCGGTGCTGGTCACTCAGGCCGTGGATGAGTCGGTGGCCGCAGGCTCCATCATCCGCACCGACCCCGCCGCAGGCAGTCAGGTGGCCGCAGGCACCACGGTGGTGATCTACGTCAGCCGCCCGCAGGTGGCCACCACCACCAAAGTCCCCAGCCTCATCGGCATGAACGTGGACGACGCCCGCACCCTGCTGGTGCAGCGGAAGCTGGGTCTGGGCAGCCAGACGGAGCAGTACAGCGACCAGCCCGTGGGCAGCATCATCAGCCAGAACCCCGGCGAGGGAGCATCGGCCAAGCTGAACACCCGCGTCAGCGTCGTGGTCAGCGCAGGCCCTGAGCCTGCACCGGAACCCGAAGCACCCAGCGAGAGCACCGCCAGCAGCGACGGCTCCGGCGGCTGGTGGGGCGGCCTCTTCGGGGGCAGCAGCTCTTCCAGCGAGAGCACCGGCGCCAGCTCGTCTTCGTCCACCGGCGGCGGTCTCAGCGACTGGTGGACGTCCTGGCTGGGCTAAAGGAGAAGGTATGACAGGTTATATCACAAAAGGCATCGGCGGATTTTATTACGTTAAGACGTCGGAAGGCATCGTGGAGTGCAAGCCACGGGGCATCTTCCGCAAGCAGAAGATCACCCCCGTGGCGGGCGACGTGGTGACGCTGGAGACCGAGAACGGCGCAGCGGTCATCGCGGACATCGCGCCCCGGCGGAACATCTTCGTCCGCCCGCCCATGGCGAACCTCGACGTGCTGTTCCTCGTGGCAAGCACCACCCAGCCCACCCCCAGCACCCTCGTGCTGGATAAGCTTTCGGCCATCGCGGTGGACAAGGGCGTCCAGCCCGTCATCGTCTGCACCAAAAGCGATCTCGCCGAGGCGGAGTTTCTGCGCAGCGCCTACGAAAAATCGACCCTGCCCTTCATCCGCATCGACTACGCCACCGGCGAGGGTCTGGACGACATCAAGCACTGGATCAATGGCCGTCTCTGCGCCTTCTGCGGCAACTCCGGCGTGGGCAAATCCACCCTGCTGAACGCCCTCCTGCCCGACGTGGAGCGCCAGACCGCCGCCATCAGCCAGAAGCTGGGCCGTGGCCGTCACACCACCCGCGAGGTGACCATCTTTGAAGCCTTCGGGGGCCGCATCGCCGACACCCCGGGCTTCGCCAGCCTCGAGGCCAGCCGGGCGGGCTTCATCCCGAAAGAAAATCTGGAACACGCTTTCCCGGAGTTCGGGCCTTACCTCGGCGCGTGCCAGTTCACCGGCTGCTCCCACCGTTCCGAGAAGGGCTGCGCCGTCCGCGCCGCCCTCGCGGAAGGCAAGCTCTCCCAGACCCGCTACGACAGCTACTGCGCCATGTACGATGAGGTCAAGGATGTGAAGGAGTGGCAACGACGAGGATGAACCTCTCCGTCACGGCTTACGCCGTGCCACCTCCCCTATCGAGGGGAGGCCTTGGCAGTCCCCGCAAAGTGAACGGTTTCGCCAGAGGCTCCCCTACTAGGGGAGCTGGCGAACGGAGTGAGACTGAGAGGTTGTACTAAGACGGGCCTGCCCTCTGCAGCGAGTCCTGCCCTGTAAACTTTCTGCACAGCGCTTGACTTTTGCGGGGAAGAGCATATAATAAAAACAGAAAGTGTAATAGGTAGTCCATTGGTTTCATCCCAATGGAAAAGCCCCCAAGGAGTTGCGACCTCCCCGGGGGCTTTCCTTTTTAGGCTTTGCGGTTCTCTTTGTTACCTGTCAAGCCATTTGCAAATGAAGTGCGATACGACATTTGCTGCGACAGATACTAAAAGTGTAAGGATGTAGTCCATGATTTCACCCCCTCTCCCGTAAGATAGCGGGGATGAACCGCAGAACCAGTATACCATAAACATCGACAAAAAGATACAGAAAAAGACGCTGTGTTATCATACTTCCCAGAAAGAAGGAATCCCATGTCCCGCTGTGTTATCATTTCCGCCTGCCCGGTCAGCGCCTCGCTGGCGTCGGCCCTGCGGCCCGGCGACACCATCATTGCCTGCGACGCGGGCTACCGCAACTGTGCGCCGCTCCACTGCCGCCCCGACATCATCGTGGGCGACTTCGACACCGCGCCCTGCCCGGCGCAGGAGGGCGACGACACCATCATCCTGCCCCACGTCAAGGACGACACCGATACCGAGTACGCGGCAAAGCTGGCCTCCGAGAAGGGCTTCGACGAGGCGCTGCTGCTGGGTGTACTGGGCGGCAGACGCCTCGAGCATACGCTGGCCAACCTCTGCACCGGCCTCGGCCTCGAACAGCGGGGCGTCCGCGCCACGCTTCTGGACGAGCGCAGCCGCATCACCTTCGTGATGCCCGGCGAGACCCGCCGCTACCCGAAGGACGGGTATTTCTACCTCTCGGTCTTCCCGATGGAGGGCAGGGCAGAGGGGGTCTCGGAGCGGGGCTCCTTCTACGAGCTGACCGACGCCGTCCTCACCGCAGGCTACCCCCTCGGCGTCAGCAACGAGTATGCCGATGGCTCCGACTGCATCACCATCTCCACCCAAAAGGGCGCGCTGGTGGTGGTGGAGACGGTGCCGGACGGGCCGATCCTGAGCTGAACCGGAACATTCCGGGCGCGGGACGCCTATAATGGCGTATCAAGCGACGAAAGGTGGTCGGCTCTATGCAGGTGGTCGTTCTCAAAAGCCCCAAGTGCCTGAGAGGCTTGCTCCGGAGGCTGTTCGGCATCCGAAAAGAAACGCAGGACTGAAAGAAATGGAAAGCCGCCGTGCGGCGGTTTCTGTAAACTTTCTGTGCAACGCTTGACTTTTGCGGGGAATGGCATATTATAAAAGCATAAGAGATAAGAGTACTCATGGTGCTCGCCAAAGCAAAAGAAAACCCCCTCACGGAGCAGCCGCCCCGAGGGGGTTTTTCTCTTTTTCTGCGCAGAAATACGCAGAAAGCTTGCGTTGACTGTACAACCTTTCGTGGTTATAATGAAAGCAACAAAACAACCTGCGAAAGGAGCTTTTATGCAGAAAAACATGACCGACCGTACCCCGGGCAGCTACGACGACTTCGTGGCCTACCTCGGCACGGTGCGCACCGAAGAGGAGCTGTTCTCCCGGCTGACCTACTGGTTCGCCGGGCAGGACCGCCCCGAGGACGTCCTCAGCCGCTCCGAGCTGGTGGAGGCGAGGGCGAAGGAGCTGGGCTTCTGGCAGGGCCTGACCTTCCGGATGGAGCGCTGGCTGACCGACGGCAAGAGCGAGCTGGAAGCGGTGGGCCGGGAGGAGTTCCAGAGCCGCATCGCCGAGGACTACGCCGCCTACCGGGAAAAGGCCGACGCGGCCCGGGCGCGCTTCCGGGACCGCCGCCGCGCCGCGCCCTTCAACTTCACCCCCGACTGCCTCGAGAACGTCCCCATCCAGAACGTGAGCTGGCTGGTGGATGGGCTGCTGCCTATGGGAGAGGTGTCGCTTCTGGGTGCCGACGGCGGCACCGGCAAGGGCATCTGGCAGGCCCAGCTCATTGCGTATGTCACGGCGGGCCGGACCTCCGGCTTCTTCCCCCAGCCGCCGGAGAAGACCGGCAGCGTCCTCCTTTTTTCCGGCGAGGACGACCCCGGCAAGGTGCTCAAAGCCCGCCTGACGGCGGCAGGGGCCGATATGAGCCGGGTGATGGTGGTCACCAGCGACGCCTATTTTGCCCGCACCGGCAGCCCGCTCTGCATCCCGGACACGAACTTTGCAAAGTACGTGGGGAAGGCCGCGCCCGCCCTCGTCATCATTGACCCGCTGCAGAGCTTTCTGCCTGCGGGGGTGGAGATGGCCAGCCGCAACCAGATGCGCAGCGCCCTGCTGCCCCTCAAAGCCCTCTGCGCCAGGCACGGCTGCGCGGCCCTCATCTCGATGCACACCAACAAGCGCGCCAACGTCTCGGGCCGCGCCCGTCTGGCCGACAGCTCCGACATCTGGGATATCGCCCGCAGCGTCCTCATGATGGGCCGCGACAAGAACAGCGAAAAGCTCTACCTCAGCCACGAGAAGAGCAGCTACTCCGCCCCGGCCCGGACGGCCCTGCTCCACATCGAGCAGGCGCAGGTGGAGGGCGTGAAGACAGCCGTGGCCGTCTTTGACAGCCGCACCGACAAGAAGGACGCCGACTTCGTGGAGGAGCGCCGCATCCGCACCGCCCAGACCAAGGAGGATACCGCGCAGGCCATCCTCAACGTGCTGGCCGAGAGCAAGCTGGGGAGTATGCCGAATACCCAGCTGAGGGCAGAGGTGATGAAGGAGATGGGGTGCAGCGAAGCCACCTACAACCGCGCTTACAGCAACCTTGTAAAGAGCGGAGAAGTGACGAAGAAAAATATTCGTCAGCGAGATGGCCGAAGCCAGTGGCACTCCTTTCTCTACTGTAGTAGAACAAATGATAAAGTTCCAAATTAAACACATACTTACGTTATAAAATGAACTTTATCAGCTTGATAAAGTTCCCCCTATTGATAAAGTTCGAACTTTATCAGCTCACCCGAAGTTTATCACCTTGATAAAGTTTGTTTTTGAACGGTGTATCGCTGATATTCTGGAACTTTATCAGATAACCCGCCCCTCTCGGAGCAGCCATATTTCCCGAAACCTGCGTGAATGGCAGCATCCTTGCCCTCTGTAGCAAGGCCCGCCCTTTTGCGTCATATTGAGCTTTCAGCGTCCAGCGCAGAGTTGCCCGACATGCCAAGGCCTCCCCTCGGTAGGGGAGGTGGCAATGCGAAGCATTGGCGGAGAGGTTTTCACCACTGCGGCTCACGGGCAGGCTCACCTTCGTACAACCTCTCAGTCTGCTTCGCAGACAGCTCCCCTAGTAGGGGAGCCTCTGGCGAAGAGGCGAGGCTTTCCGGTATGCCAAGGCCTCCCCCAAAGGGAGAGCCTTTTTCAGCCTCAAACCTGCGCGAATCGCTCCAAAACCTGCGCGAATGGCCGTTGCAGCTGCGGCGGGAGACGGGTTATAATGGAAGTGTCAAAAACACCACAGTGAACGGAGGATACGACCATGAAACTGAAAAAGCTCCTTGCCCTCGCCCTTGCGGGCGTGCTGATGCTGGCCCTGCTCACCGGCTGTTCCGGCGGCGGGACAGAAGAGGACAGGCTCGTCGCGGTGGGCGTCGCCGACCTCTTCAAGGGAAACTCCCAAAACGTCGAAGTCTCTTACAGCGTCCCCGCGCTGACCCGCACCATCCGGCCCGCGTTCACCCCGGACTGGTTCCTGATGACCCCAGAGGGAATCATCGACGGGCTGGACGAGAAATTCCCCATAGACGCCGGTCAGACGCTGAAAGGCTTCCTGAGAGACAGCCTGAAGGCCTACGAGCAGAGCAATTTCGTGAGCTTTGTTGCCTTCGACTCCACCGGGATGAGCGCCCTTCAGCAGGTAGAGCGGTTCTCCAGCGGTGCGCCGGCGATCAGGGTCTATGGTAAAGGTTGGTCGCCCTCGGCTAACACCAAGCTGCGTGTCGGCGTCCGCCATAAGACCGTCGCGGGCCGGGAATACTGTCTGGTGGTCGTTGTTCTGGCCTGATGGTGCGCTTGTAAACTTTCTGTGCAACGCTTGACTTTTGCGGGGAATCGCATATAATAAAAGCATAAGAGATAAGAGTACTCATGGTGCTCGCCAAAGCAAAAGAAAACCCCCTCACGGAGTTGCCGCTCCGAAAGGGGGTTTCCTTATTTAGTGCTTACGGCCCGTAGACAATCCGTCAAGCCACTTGCAAACATAATGTGAAATTATGTTTACTGCGACGGACTGGATAAGAGATAAAAATGGACTCATGGTGCTCACCCCCTTCCCAATAAAATGGGCGGGCAAGGCCGCAAAACAAGTATATCATAAACTTCGGCAAAAAGATACAGGAAACGAGGCCGCGAGCCGGACTTTCCTACAGAGGAAAGGCTCCGTCTTCGTACAACCTCTCAGTCTCACTCCGTTCGACAGCTCCCCTAGTAGGGGAACCTCTGGCGAAACCGTTCACTTTGCGGGGACTGCCAAAGCCTCCCCTACTAGGGGAGGTGGCAGCGCGTCAGCGCTGACGGAGAGGTTGTACGAAGACGGGCCTGCCCTAGGCAGCAGCCTTGTAAACCTTCCCCCCAGACTATCCCCCCAAAATGCCAAGCCCCCAAGGAGTTGCGACCTCCCCGGGGGCTTTTTTCTGCGTGAATCGCCCCAAAACCTGCGCGAATGGCACTTGCATTAGGGGGAGGGGGTGGTATAATGGAAGTATCAAAAACACCCAAGAAAAAGGAGGAATCACCATGAAACTGAAAAAGCTTCTTGCCCTCACCTTGGCTGGCGCGGTGCTGACGGCGTCCCTGACAGCCTGCACCCCGCTGGACGCAGCCGAGCTTTTGTATGACTGGCTTTTTGGCGGCGGGAGCAGCAATGCTTCCCGCGGTAACGACATGGGCCTTGCGGAGTCGGAGACGCTTGAAGAGAGCATCATCCGGTGGTTTGGACTTAACAACGCCACCAGGGAAAAGGACGAGGCAGAGCCGGTGCTTCAGGAAGTGGCAAAGCGCTTTGACCCGGGGAGCTGGTACAACGACAACGGCCAGCTGAACGATACCGCCAAAGCCGAGCTTGACAAAATCGCAAAGGATAAGCTGACGGCGAATGGCTTGCCTAAGTATACTTATGTGGATGTATGGGAGGTGCAGCCCAGACAGACGGACTTTGATCCTTCTCCGAATAGACTGCTTTATGAGGATTTGTATTCTAGGTCGGGGAACGGAGCAACGACAGATGCTCCGACTCATTCCTCGTACATGAGATTTTACAGCGTGGTGAAAAGCTGGATGCAAAGCACATACACGTCTAATGTATATGCCGGTGTATTCCAGAAAAACGGCAAAACCTACGCCGCAATGGTCATAATTTGGTAACACAGCTGATGCAAGCCCTGCTTTCCACACCCTTTTCTTGAAATAACCCTTCCGCCCCCTCAGAGGCCCCTCTGAGGGGGCCTTTTTGCGCCTGTGGGCTGGCGCAGGGCATAGCCCGGCTTTGCTCCGCATACACTCTCATCAGAGCAAGGACAGGAAAGGAGCATCACCATGGAGCTGAAAGTGTTCCGGGACGTTCTGCCTGCGGCGGGTGCGGACTGCACCGCCAAGGCGGAGCTGCCCCTCGAGACCGAACTACTGATCTCGGACTATCTGCCGCCGGTGCAGCGCATCGTCAAGTGCTTCGCAAAGCCGGTGGTGCTGCAAAAGCAGCTGGCCCCCGGGCGGCTGACGCTGGAAGGATATTTGCGCTGTACCGTGTATTATCAGGGCGAAGAGGGGGCGGGGCTGTGCCAGACCGAGCAGAAGCTGCCCTTCACCAAGGCCCTCGAGCTGCCCTCTTTCGCGGCCACGGCGTGGACAGCCTGCGTTGAGGGCCAGACCGAATACCTCAACTGCCGGGCCGTCAACCCCCGCCGCATCGAGGTGCGGGGGGCCTACGGGCTGGTGGTGAGCGTCCACGCCCAGCTGTCCACCGAGGTCATCACGGCACTCAGCGAGGGCGGCATCGAGCAGAAGCCGGTCACGCTGGCAGGGGTGCGGCGGGCCGCCACCCTCGAAAAGCTCGTGACCATCGAGGGGGCGCTGACCTTCCCGAAGCCCCCCGCCGCCATCCTCGACATCACCGGCACCGCCGAGGTGAGGGAGCTGAAGCGGATGCAGGGCAAGGCCGTGGCGAAGGGGGTCTTGCACGTCCTCTGCGGATGGCGGGCCGAAGGGGACGCCGCCCTCCGCAGCCAGACCGCCGACCTGCCCTTCAACCAGATCCTGGATGCAGACGGCCTCAGCGAGGACTGCCGCTGCCTCTGCGTGCTGGAGCCGGTGGGCTTTGCGGCGGCGGAAGGGGAGACCACCGAGGACGGCTCTGCCTCCACCACCCTCACGGCCACGGCGATGCTGCGGCTGAGCGGCTGGCGTCCCTACCAGCTCCAATGCGTGGCCGATGCCTTCTCCACCCGCTTCGAGACGACCCTCACGCCTCAGACTCTCGCCACCGAATCGCTGCTCTGCGCGCTGGACGAGACGACGGTGCTGCGGGGCTCCGGCCCTCTGCCCGACGCCGGAGCGCATATTTTAGCCTGCTTCGCGTCCTTCGGGCCGGTGAGCCTGACGCGGCAGGAGGGGAGAGCCGTCCTGACGGCCCGGGCCGTGGTGTCGGCCTTTGCGGAAAACACCCTCGGGGAGATGGAGTGCTACGAAAAGGCGCTGGACTACGCCCTGCCTCTCCCCGCCGACCTGCCGCCCGACACCGACGCCTACCCCGAGTGCTGGCTGAGCGTTCAGGACCTGCAATGCGCCAGCGCAGGCGGCGCGCTGGATGTGTCCCTCACCGTCCGGGCCGAGGGCGCGGTGCTGGCGCGGCAGACGGCCTCTCTCGTGGGGGCGGTGGAGCTGGGCGACCCCCTCGCCCCCGCCGACCCGGAGGTGTCGCTCCGCATCTGCTACGCCCAGCCGGGGGAGGAGCTGTTCGCCATCGCCCGGCGCTACCACGTCTCGCCCGGCCAGATGCTGGCCGCCAACGACCTCCCCGACGGCACCGCCCGCCTCGACGAGGCGCGGAGACTGCTGGTGCCGGGGGTGTGAGCGAAGCTGTAAACTTTCTGCACAGCGCTTGACTTTTGCGGGGAATCGGGTATCCTAAAGTCAGGAATGTCAAGGGTCAAGATCGTCACCCCAAAAAGGAAAAACCCCCTCGGAGTCGCTACCTCCAAGGGGGCTTTTCATTTAGTTGGGCTTACGGTCATCGTCGTACCGGTCAAGCCACTTGCAACGGCGACGACCGCCGCCAGTGGCGGAAACAGGGAGGAGCTGTTGGGGCCGCGGCCAGCAGGATGCGAGCGGCAGCGAAGCAGACGCTGGGTGCCGCAACCCGGGCTCCTTTTAGTTACGCAGTGCTTTTTCACGCACTTCCGGTGTAACTGCTTTCAGAAGATTATAGAGGTCAATAATATCGGTGATTGCCTGTCGGTCCTGCACCGTCCATGTGTAATCAAACTTGCTATAATCCGTTCCCTCGAAACGCATGATAACGGTATCGGCACTCAAAAGGTTTCGCAACCATTCGACTTCACTGTCTTCCATTTCAAAGGTGGCCCATGCAAACCATTTACCAAGCTCTTTGTCGTATCCATAACCGGAGTTATCATAATCGCAAATGTAAGTGTACTTATAATCTCCACCGCGCAGAATGATGTCATCGATATCCAGCTCGGAAGAGCCCATGTAAGTAAAATCTTCCCAGAAAACAATCGTGTTCCCCTTGTCCCAGATATAAAGGTTGGGGCCAATGCCACACGTCTTGCGCTTATCGATGCTGTCATCATGCGGGGTTGTAATCGCCCAGCAGTCTTCTACTGCATCGTAGTTGACATTGCACTTTGCAAGTGCATCCTGAATACCAAGAATCTGCTGTGCTTCTGCCAGCACACCAAAATTGGTGACAGCAGCTTTTCCTGCATCATCCAACTGGTTATAGGCATCCAGAGCGGCCACGATTGCCGCGCGTCTGCTGCGCGTGACAGTACCGATCTGGCTGATCAGCGCTTCTACCTGCTCCGGCGTTACAGCACTATTCTGCTGCGCAAGCACCGCAAAAGGAACGTCCCCGGCGGGGCTGGCGGCCAGCGCGGGCAATGCAGTACCTGTCATCAGAGCGGCCACAAGGCTGCCTGCCACAATAACTTTGCATTTTTCTGTAATTTTCATTTGATGTTCCTCTTTTCTCTGGATTTCAGCTTATTGTTGATCAGGTGTCAATGCGCAGGCACCGGGTGCAAAATAAGTATACCATAAACTTCAACAAAAAGATACAGGAAGCGATGCTGCGAGCCGGACTTTCCTACAGAGGGAAGGCTCTGTCTTAGCCCAACCTCTCCGTCATCGCTGACGCGATGCCACTGCCCGGGTTGCGGCTCCCAGCGTCTGCTGCGCTGTCGCTTGCATCCTGCTGGCCGCGGCCCCAACAGCGACTCCCTGTTTCCGCCACTGGCGGCGGTCGTCGCCGTTGCTCCTTGTAGGAGAGGCTTTGGCAGTCCCCGCAAAGTGAACGGTTTCGCCAGAGGCTCCCCTACTAGGGGAGCTGGCTGCGAAGCAGACTGAGAGGTTGTATGAAGGACAGCATGACCGTGAGCCGCAGTGGAGAAAACCTCTCCGTCATCGCTTGCGCGATGCCACCTCCCCTATCGAGGGGAGGCCTTGGCATTCCGCAAAGCTTCGTCTCTTCGCCAGAGGCTCCCCTACTAGGGGAGCTGGCGCGCAGCGCCTGAGAGGTTGTACGAAGGAACACCTGCCCTCTGTGCTTGTGCCGGGGGTGTAGAAGTACGACTTATGACGAAAATATGAATAAAAACTCGAAAAAACCCTACCGTTCCCGGTTCCGGTCTGCTATAATTTTCTATGCTTGTTACAAAAACCTGAAGTGAAGTAAAGGAGCCAGGAATATGATAAAAAGCGCTGAACTGGAAAATTCGGCATACGAGTTTGAGGCGAAAATGCCGCTGCGCCACGCTGTCCCGCTGGGCTTGCAGCACGTGTTCGCCATGTTCGTGGGCAACCTCACCCCGCTGCTCATCATCACCAGCGCCTGCGGCCTCGCGGGCGGTGAGTTCGCAGACCTGCAGGTGAGCCTGCTGCAGAACGCCATGTTCGTGGCGGGCATCGTCACGCTGGTGCAGCTGTACGGCCTCGGCCCTGTGGGCGGCAAAGTGCCGATCATCATGGGTACCAGCTCGGGCTTTCTGGGCGTGTTCAACAGCGTGGCTGCCACCATGGGCGGCGGCGTCACGGCCTACGGCGCCATGATGGGCGCATCCATTCTGGGCGGCCTGTTCGAGAGCGTGCTGGGCGTCTTTCTGAAGCCCCTGCGCAAGCTGTTCCCGCCGGTGGTCACCGGCACGGTCGTGCTGTCCATCGGTCTGTCCCTCATCTCCGTGGGCGTCAACTCCTTCGGCGGCGGCAACGCAGCCAAGGACTTCGGCTCGGTGGAGAACCTGCTGCTGGCCGTCTTCGTGCTGGTGGTCATCCTCCTCTTCAAGCACTGGACCAATGGCTTCCTCAGCTCTTCCTCCATCCTCGTGGGCATCATCGCGGGCTATCTGGCAGCCATCGTCATGGGCTTCGTCCTGCCCACCACCGGCGTCACTGCCGACGGCGTGGAGTTCACCAAAGCATGGGTGCTGAACTGGAACAAGGTCGCTGAGGCCAGCTGGTTCGCCATCCCGAAGCTGGTGCCGGTCAAGATCGTCTTCGACCTCCGCGCCATCCTGCCCGTCATGATCATGTTCATCGTCACCGCCGTGGAGACGGTGGGCGACATCTCCGGTGTCATGGAGGGCGGCATGGGCCGCGAGGCCACCGATAAGGAGCTGAGCGGCGGCATCATCTGCGACGGCCTCGGCTCCACCGTCGCCGCCTGCTTCGGCGTCCTGCCCAACACCTCCTTCAGCCAGAACGTGGGCCTCGTGGCCATGACCAAGGTGGTCAACCGGGGCGCACTGGCCACTGGCGCCATCTTCCTGATGCTCTGCGGCCTCATCCCCAAACTGGGCGCACTCATCTCCATCATGCCGCAGGCCGTTCTGGGCGGCGCTGCCGTCATGATGTTCTCCTCCATCGTGGTGTCGGGCATCCAGCTCATCACCAAGGAGAAGATGACTCCCCGCACCCTGACCATCGTCTCTGTGGCGCTGGGCGTGGGCTACGGCATGGGTGCAAACGCCAAGATCCTCGCCAACACCCCCCAGTTCGTCCAGCTCATCTGCGGTGAGAGCGGCATCGTGCCTGCTGCCTTCGTGGCCATCCTGCTCAACTGCCTGCTGCCCCGCGACGAGAAGTAAGCTTTGAACCACTGCGGCCTCCCTGTCTTTGCAGGGAGGTCTTTTTGTGCTATAATTTCCCCAGTCTTACAAGAGGGAAGGAGGACTCTATGGAACCGCAAACTGCCGCCCGCTATCGTCTTCTGGACGAGCTGCGGGGACTCGACCTCATCAGCATGATGCTCTACCACGGGATGTGGGACGTGGTGTTCCTCTTCGGCGTGGCCCAGAAGTGGTACACCGGACGCCCGGGCTTTGTGTGGCAGCAGAGCATCTGCTGGGTCTTTATCCTGCTTTCGGGCTTCTGCCTGCCGCTGGGGCATCATCCGTTCCGGCGGGGAGCCGTCGTCTTCGGGGCAGGGGCGCTGGTCACAGCCGTCACCCTGCTCTTCCTGCCCGAGGACGTGGTGTGGTTCGGGGTGCTGACCCTGCTTGGCTCGTCCATGCTCCTCACCGCCGCGCTGGACCCGCTGTTTCGCCGCGTCCCGCCCGCCGCGGGCGTGGCCGTCAGCGCCCTGCTGTTCTGGGTGACCTACCCCACGATGAACGGCTTCTGGAACCTGCCGGGCGGGCGTCTGGCCCTGCCGCAAGCCCTCTACGCCAGCTACACCACGGCTTATCTGGGCTTCATGCCGAAGAGCTTTTTCTCCACCGACTATTTCCCGCTGCTGCCCTGGCTGTTTCTGTTCTGGGTGGGGTACTTTCTCCACCACCTCGTGGGCCGGGGACGCCTCGCGCCGCTGCGCCGGTCGGTCTGCCCGCCGCTGGGCTGGATGGGCCGTCACTCGCTGGTGCTCTATCTGCTCCATCAGCCGGTCATCCTGGGGGTGCTGACGGTGGCGTTCCGGCTGGTGAGAGCGGGGTAAAACTTCTGGAAAAGTTAGCCTCTGTGACCGCTTGACAAAGCAGCGGCGCTGTGGTATCCTATGGACGGTTAGAGAAATCTAACCAAAGAGATGCGTCTGAGCCTGCTTCCGACGCATTTTTATGGAGCAAAAAGTTAGAAGCAGCTAACCCAATAAATCAAAAGTGAGGCTGAATATTATGAGCAAAGTAGCAATCGTATTCTGGAGCGCCACCGGCAACACCGAGACCATGGCAAACTGCATCGCGGAGGGTGCAGGCGCTGCCGCCACCATCGTCCCCTGCGCCGAGATGGACGCAGCAAAGCTGGGCGGGTATGACGTGGTGGCCTTCGGCTGCCCCGCAATGGGCGCTGAGCAGCTGGAGGAGAGCGAGTTCGAGCCGATGTTCGCGGGCCTCGAAGGCTCTCTGAACGGCAAGAAGGTGGCTCTGTTCGGCTCCTACGGCTGGGGCGACGGCCAGTGGATGCGCGACTGGTGCGAGCGTGTCAAAGAGGACGGCGCACAGCTGTTCAGCGACGAGGGCCTCATCTGCAACGAGACGCCCGACGACGACGTTCAGGCTGCCTGCCGCAAGCTGGGCGCCGATCTGGCCAACTGGTAAAAAATAACATCGGCCCATCCTGCATCATCCCGCGTCTTTGGGGGCAACCTAGGGACAAAGAGGTGATGAATGAATGGAAAACACAGGTGTCCGCTGTGATGTCTGCGAGTGCCGCCACAACGTGGGGAGCTGCAAGTGTGACTTGCCCGAGATCACGGTGACGGAGCGCTGCACCTGCTCTTCTCAGCAGGTGGACATCCCGCACTACTGCCAGAGCTACGAGAAGAAGTAAGTTCTGCGCAAAAAAAGACCTCTGCCCGGCGGCCTTGCCGGGCAGGGGTCTTTTATTTCAGTGGAGGCTGACGCCGAAGGTGGGCAGGCTGCGCAGCAGGGTGCCGACGCCGTGCATCTCGTAGGTGCCAAAGCCCAGAGCGCTGGCGGCTACGAGGTTGTCGGCCCGGTCGTCGATGAAGATGCACTCATCGGCCCGGAGATGGTACTTGTCCAGCAGGGCCTGGTAGATGCGGGGGTCGGGCTTGTTGATCTTCACTTCGCAGGAGGCCACGCCGCCGTCGAAGAGACCCTCGAAGTCCCGGTGCATCAGCAGGTCCAGCACGTCCTCAGGGATGTTGCTCAGGTAGTAGACGCAGTAGCCGCGATGCTTGAGCTGCTCCACCAGCGTCTGCATCCGGCGGCGGGGGCGGAGCATGCTCATCCAGTCGTCCAGCACGCCCTCCACCTCGAAGCCCCGGCCCACGGCCCTGGCCCGCTCGAGCATCCGCTCGTTGGCCTCCCGGCGGGTGATGCGGCCTGCGTCCAGCAGCCGCCATTCTCTGCTGCCGAAGGTCAGGTCGTAGACCTCCTCTTCCAGCCCCCGGTTCCCGAACAGGTCGATGAGGTACTTGTGGGGGTCGAAATCCACCATGACGCCGCCGAAGTCGAACACGATATTTTTATACATCGATGATACCTCTTAAAAAAAGTTGGGATGTCCCTGCGCCCAGTATAGCACATCCGGGGCAGTATTTTCCAGCCCTTTTGCATCGTCCGGCCCGCCCCGGCATAGGATGGGACTGTAAGGGGGCGGGGGAGATGACCTTTCGGGAGCTGTGCAGCAAGGAAGTCGTCCAGCTGAAGGACGGGGCCTGCCTTGGCCGGGTGGACGATGTGGAGCTGGACGCCGACACGGCCCGCATCGGGAGCCTGCTTCTGCTGGGGCGGCCCCGGCTCTTCGGGCTGCTGGGCCGGGACGAGACCCTGACCATCCCGTGGGCCGACATCGAGCGCATCGGTCTGGACGCCATCCTCGTGCGGACGGACGTCCCCGCCCCGCCGTCCTCCCACGGGGGACTGCTGGATAAATTGCATCAGTGGCTGAACGGATGAAAGATTTTCACCCGTTTTTTGTCCGTCAGGGCTGGATTTTGGAGGCGGGATGATTATAATAGAGGACTGGGGCGGAGTCTGCCGCCTCAAATAATAAGAAAAACGCAGAAGTGAAAGGAACTTCTTTATGACACACCATCCGAGTGCTGCGTCCCTCCGGCTGCACGGGGCGCGGCTGCTGTTTCCGCCTGTGGCCACCCTTCTGTTTCTGGTGCTCACCGAGTACATCGCCCGCGGCGCCCTGAGCGGAGATACCTTTGTACAGTACATCTTTCCCCACCCAGAAGCCTACCTGCTGGCGTGGGGGCTGCTCTTCCTCGTCTGGATGGCGGTGGACTGGCTCACCCGCTTCGCCCCGCTGGCCACCCTCCTGTCGGCCCTGCTGGGCTGTCTGCCCGCCACGGTGGACTTTTACATCCTGCAGCTCCGGGGCGAGCCCTTCCTCCCGTGGGACTTGATGCAGGTGTCCGAGGCCGCCGGTGTGGCCTCCGCGGCGGGCATCCACGTCCAGAAGAGCATGGTCGTCTCCGGCGTCGTGGTGCTGGCTCTGACCGTCGGCTCCTTCTTCCTCTACCGGGGGCGTCAGAAGCTGCCGTGGGTGCAGCGTCTGGCGGGCTTCGCGGCCAGCACAGCGGCCACCTGCGCCCTCATCTTCGGCGTGTTTTTGCAGCCTGCCGTCACCCAGTCGCTGGGCATCCTGCCCGACGCATGGATGCAGGACCGCTACTACCGCTATTACGGCGTCATCACCAGCTTCCTCACCAACCTGACCAATCTGGAGATCGACAAGCCCGAGGCTTACTCCGAGGAGGCCATCAACGCCATCCTCGACAACGTGGAGGCAGGGGAAAAGTACACCACCAGTCCGGTCTACCCCGGCTCCTACGCCGCCCAGACCCCGGCAGACGAACAGGTGAAGCAGCCCACCATCCTCTACGTGATGGACGAGTCCTACTGGGACGTCTCGGAGCTGGAACAGTACGGCTTCCAGTTCGACACCGACGTCTCGGCCAACCTCCACGCTCTGCAGCAGACCAGCGCCTATGGCCGGGTCTACAGCCCCAGCTTCGGCGGCGGCACCTGTGACGTGGAGTTCGAGGCCCTGACGGGCTACTCGGTGTCCTATCTGCCCAGCGGCAGCAAGCCCTACCAGCAGCACGTGACGAAGCCCATGTTCGCCCTGCCCAGCTACCTCAAGACCGAAGGCTATCAGACGGCGGCGGTCCACTGCTTCTGGGCCAGATACTGGAGCCGCGACACGGCCTACCCCAACCTCGGCCTCGACGATTTCATCAGCCTCGAGAAGATGCACGGCGTCCAGAAGGTGCGCCGCCACTACTGGACCACCGGCCTCGTCACCGACGACTCCATGGCCGACCAGATCATCGGCCAGTACGAGACCATGAAGGCCCAGTCCGACGCCCCCGTCTTTCTCCACGCCGTCACCATGCAGAACCATACCAATTATAATAAGGATAACTACCCCGACGACCAGCGGGTGAAGGTCACCGAAGCCCCGGCGGGCCTCAAGGCCAGCACCGTGGGTGCGCTGGAAGACTTTGCCACCGGCATCCGGGACGCCGACGCCATGCTGGGCAGGCTGACGGACTACTTCTCGCAGGTGGACGAGCCGGTCATCCTCGTGTTCTGGGGCGACCACTACAACCCCATCGACTCGAACTACGACATCTACACCCGCAGCGGCTATGCCAGCGGGTCCAGCGCCGACCCCCGCCTCCATCAGACCACCCTGCTCATGTGGTCGAACTACTCCGACCGCGCGGTAGACCTCGGCACCATCGCCGCCTACGACATCTCGCCGGTGATGATGGAGCTGTTCGGCCTGCGTCAGCCCGCCTACTTCCAGTTCCTTGGCCGTCAGCTCCGGGCCGCCTACCGGGCCAACACCCGCGGCACCATTCTGGAGAAGGACGGCACCGCCTCGGACGAGCTGACCCCCTTGCAGCAGAAGTGGAGCGATGAGCACTGGCTGCTCCAGTACGACCTCATGTTCGGCAAAGGCTATGCCCTGAGCCGGATGGGCCTCGAGAGCATCGCCGAGGGCGCAGATTGACGAAAAACTACGATTCTTTTTAGAAAAAAGCACGAAAACCCCTTGCAACGGCCAGAGGTTTGTGCTATTATTACTTAGCATTACACACGCATCACTATGCCCTTTTGTGCTCTGACGAGTTGAGGGCAGTTCACAGACATCCGATATGTCAGTGGATCACGGTGTGCGGAGGCAAAACAAATTTTGGAGGTAATTTTACTATGGCAGTCGTTTCTATGAAGCAGCTTCTCGAGGCAGGCGTTCACTTTGGTCACCAGACCCGCCGCTGGAACCCCAAGATGGCGAAGTATATCTTCACCGAGCGCAACGGCATCTATATCATCGACCTGCAGAAGACCGTCAAGAAGCTGGACGAGGCTTACAACTACGTGAAGGAAGTTGCAGCTGAGGGCGGCGACATCCTGTTCGTCGGCACCAAGAAGCAGGCTCAGGAGTCCATCCGTGACGAGGCTCTGCGCTGCGGTATGCACTACGTCAACGCTCGCTGGCTGGGCGGTATGCTGACCAACTTCCGCACCATCCGCAAGCGCATCGACCGTATGGCTCAGCTGCAGAACATGAAGGACAACGGCACCTTCGAGCTGCTGCCCAAGAAGGAAGTGGCCAAGCTCGAGCTGGAGATGGAGAAGCTGGACAAGTACCTCGGCGGCGTCAAGAACATGAAGACCCTGCCCAAGGCCATGTTCATCGTTGACCCCCACAAGGAGCGCATCGCTGTTGCTGAGGCCCGCAAGCTGAACATCCCCATCGTTGCTATCGTTGATACCAACTGCAACCCCGACGAGATCGACTACGTCATCCCCGGCAACGACGACGCTATCCGCGCTGTCAAGCTGATCGCTGGCGCTATGGCTGACGCTGTGCTGGAAGGCAAGCAGGGCAACCAGGAGGCCGCTCCCGCTGAGGACGCAGCAAACGCCTGATTTCCCGAAATTCTCACAAACCAACAAATACTGTGTAAGGGAGAATACCAAAATGGCTATTTCTGCAAAGGACGTTATGGAACTGCGCAAGCAGACCGACTGCGGCATGATGGAGTGCAAGAAGGCTCTGACCGAGGCTGACGGCAACTTCGAGAAGGCAATCGAGATCCTGCGTGAGCGTGGTCTGGCTACCGCCGCCAAGAAGGCAAGCCGCGTGGCTGCCGAGGGCATGGTCTACGCTGATTACTGCCCCGAGTGCAAGGTGGGCGTCGTCATCGAGGTCAACGCCGAGACCGACTTCGTCGCCAAGAACGACAAGTTCGTCGCCTTCGTCAAGGAGGCCACCAAGGTCATCATGAAGCAGAACCCCGCTGATGTCGAGGCTCTGATGGCATGCAAGACCGAGAGCGGCGAGACCGTCGATGAGGCTCTGAAGAACCTCATCCTGGTCATCAAGGAGAACATCAAGGTTCGCCGTTTCGTCCGTTACGAGGGCGTCTGCTCTGCATACGTCCACGGCGGCGGCACCCACGGCATCCTGGTCAACTTCGAGACCACCAACGGCATCGAGGCTAAGGACGAGTTCGCTGCATACGGCAAGGATGTTGCCATGCAGGTCGCAGCTGCCAACCCCAGCTACGTCGATGAGGCTGCTGTCCCCGCTGAGGTCGTCGCCAAGGAGAAGGAGATCCTCCTCGCTCAGATGGCTAACGACCCGAAGAACGCCAACAAGCCCGACGCTGTCAAGCAGAAGATGATCGAGGGCAAGATCAAGAAGTACTTCAAGGAGAACTGCCTGGTCGATCAGGAGTTCGTCAAGGACGGCGACATGACCGTTGGTCAGTACACTGCCAAGGTCGCAAAGGACCTGGGCGGCGACATCAAGGTCATCAAGTTCACCCACTTCGTCAAGGGCGAGGGCCTGGAGAAGCGTTCTGACGACTTCGCTGCTGAAGTCGCAAGCATGGTGAAGTAAGCCAGCTTCTACTGCTGAAGTAAACGAGAGCCGCAGTGCCTGTAACAGGGTGCTGCGGCTCTTTTTGTTGTGCTTGTAAGGGAAACTGAGGATGGATGTATTGCTCCACGACAGCTATACAGGAGTCGGTAGCTTTCTCTTCGGACACGGTGACCGGGTTGCGGCTCCCAGCATCCGCAGCTGGCAGCGGTCGGCTCCGCTACAGTCGTCGCTGTTGCTCCTACCGAGGGGAGGCCTTGGCATTTCGTAAAGCTTGGCCTCTTCGCCAGAGGCTCCCCTACTAGGGGAGCTGTCGAACGAAGTGAGACTGAGAGGTTGTATGAAGGGAAGCCTGACCGTGAGCCGCTGCTGGACTCAACCTCTCCGTCAGCGCTGACGCGCTGCCACCTCCCCTACCGAGGGGAGGCCTTGGCAGTCCCCGCAAAGTGAACGGTTTCGCCAGAGGCTCCCCTACTAGGGGCAACGGCGATGACCGCCGCCAGCGGCGGAAACAGGGAGTCGCTGTTGGAGCCGCGGCCAGCAGGATGCAAGCGACAGCGCACAGCACAATAAACAAACAAAAACGCCGCCGACGGTTCGGAAGCCGTCAGCGGCGTTTTGCTTATTCAGTCAACAGCGGTCAACAGATCAGGCCTTGGCCTCGCTGTTGTGCTCGGCCTTCTTGTAGGCGGAGAAGGAGTGGAACACGATGTTCAGACCCAGAACGATCAGCAGCACAGCCAGGATGAGCTGCAGGCCGTTGGCGATGAACACAGCGCCCCAAGTGGTCTCACCGGCAGGGATGGTGACAGCAGCGGCATTGCTGATGGCCTTGACCATAGCCATGAGACGCTGCACCAGAGCGGTGAAGGTGACGCAGAGCATGATGATCAGCGGGGGGAAGAGCATCTTGTTGCTGCGGCCAGTGACCTTCAGGAAGACGCACAGGGTAGACAGGACCAGAGCGCTCAGCAGCTGGTTTGCAGAACCGAACAGGGGCCAGATGTTGGCGTAGCCGATCTTGGTCAGGATGAAGCCGAACACCAGAGTGATGAAGGTGGAGAAGTAGACGTTGCACAGCAGCTTGCGCCAGCCCTCAGCGTGCTCCATGTCGTCCACGCTGAACAGCTCCTGGAAGCTCATGCGGCCGATGCGGGCCACGGCATCAAGGCTGGTCAGGGCCAGTGCGGAAACGCACATGGTCATAAAGACGGTAGCGGCATAAGCGGGGACGCCGAACATCTCAAAGAAACCGGCGACGCCGCGGCTGAAGATCTGGAAGGGAGTGCCGGCGGCGGGGGTGCCGTCAGCAGCGGCAGCAGCACCGGCGACGCAGAGAGCCAGAACAGCCAGCAGGCTCTCGAGGATCATGGCACCATAGCCGACCTTCAGCATATCCTTCTCGTTTTCGACGGTCTTGGAAGAAGTGCCGGAAGAGACGAGGCTGTGGAAGCCGGAGACAGCACCGCAGGCCACGGTGACGAACAGGATGGGGAACATGGTACCCAGCTTCTCGTTGGTGAAACCGGTGAAGACGGGCAGATTCATGGTGGGATGAGCGACCAGCAGGCCCACAACGGCACCGGCGATCATGGCTACGAACATAAAGGTGGTCATGTGGTCACGGGGCTGCTTCAGCAGCCACATGGGCAGAACAGCGGCAAAGAAGATGTAGACGAAGGTGATGTAGCTCCATGCAGCCTTGCCCAGAATGATGGGCAGGTTTGCACCGATGACGAAGGACAGCACGATGAAAACGATGCTGATGACGCTCTCTTTCCAGCCGGAGAAGTTGAACTTCTTCTGGATGAGGCCGAAGACGACAGCGAAGACCATGAACATGATGGAGACCATACCGGCAGCGCCGTTGGTCTGCGCAGCCTCCACCAGAGCGCCGTCGGCGCCGAAGGCGTTGAAGGTACCGGCCACCATGTCAGCAAACGCTGCAATGACGATGCCGCAGAACAGCCAGCAGAACAGCAGGAACAGCTTGCGGCCGGTCTTGCCGATGTACTTCTCGATCAGCATACCCATGCTCTTGCCGTCGTTCTTGACGGAAGCGTACAGAGCGCCGAAGTCGGTGACAGCACCGAAGAAGATGCCGCCGATGAGCACCCACAGCAGGACAGGCAGCCAGCCGAAAGCAGCAGCCTGAATGGCACCGGTGACAGGGCCTGCACCGGCGATGGAGCTGAACTGGTGTGCAAACACGGTCCAGCCGTTGGTGGGAACATAGTCACGGCCATCCTCGTGGACGACTGCGGGGGTCTTGGCAGTGGGGTCGATGCCCCATTTGTTGGCCAGCCAGCGGCCATACAGCGTATAAGCGCCGAACAGACACACGGCTGCGATCAAAACGATGACCAGCGTATTCATTTCTTTATACCTCTTTCCTTTCTTTCACACCGGCAATGGCCGAAGCAGGACGGCTGTGCCCAAAAGCAGGGCAGGCGAAACGGCCCGGAGGGGTGAAAAAAGCCTCCGTCCTCATGAAAGATAGAGACACAAAGATGCATCCTATCTTCCTCGAAGACGAAGGCCAAACGGTGCATCTGCACCGGTCGTTCTCCGCGGTACCACTTCGTTTGCTGCTTTCGGGAGCAGCCGCTTGCGCGTACAGGCGTTCTGCCGCCGATACGCCGCCCTGTAACGTGGGCTGAACGGCCATGCACTACTGCCGCAAGCGGGTTCGCACAGGCTGCTCGCAGGTGAGGGCTGATCGCACTGTGCTGCCGTCTTGCACCGGAATGGCGGCTCTCTGAGCGCAGGGAATGCGAAAAGTCATGTCCTGTTCATTGCATTTGCCGAATGATTGTGTATACTTTAGTCCTGATTTCATAACTTGTCAATATATTTTGGGCAAGTTAGGAGACTGTGCCATTTTTGCGGGGGAGAAAATAAGAAAATTTAGGCGATTTTTGTTCAGATGTGAGATGAATAAAACTGAATGCCTCCACAGGTGAAATCTGCTAAACCCCCGGAAAGAAAGACCGAATACTTGACTTTTACACTTTCAAGTGCTAAAGTAACAGAGTAATAGAAAGAACTGTGCCGCACCCCGCGGCACTTTGCCCTAAAGGAGGCAGCTATGGCGGACAAGAACCCCAGAAGAAACCCCACCACCGACGCACTGTTCGACGCGATCCTCAGTTTGGAGACGCGGGAGGAGTGCTACAACTTCTTCGAAGACCTCTGCACAGTCAAGGAGATCTCCGATATGGCCCAGCGTCTGGAAGCGGCCAAACTCCTGCTCGGCGGCAGCACCTACGACCAGATCGTAAAGGCCGTGGAGATCAGCACCGCCACCATCAGCCGCATCAACCGCTGCATCCAGTACGGCTCCGGCGGCTACCGCGACACCATCGAGAAGGTACAGAAGAGCGCAAAGCCGGAGTGACATCCGGGCGGCGAGGCACATAGGATGGACTGCGCCCTATTCCTATTATAGAAAGGAAGGTCCTTCTTATGGCTGATACCACCAACTGCACCCCCTGCGTTTCCTGCGACTGCCCCGCGCTGCCGAGAGTTTCCTTCGACCAGGCCGTCGTTGACCTGATGGAGAGCATCGCTTTGCAGGAGTCGGCCCTGAGCCACATCCTCTGCGCCGAGAGCCAGAAGATGAAAGCCGCCCTCAGCATGGAGGAGCTGGACCTGTGCAAGCTGCTGGAAGTCAACGACTCCGCCACCAACATGGTCCACGCCGTGGCGAACCTTGAGCTGGTGCTGAAAGAGAAGCTGGAATTCATCGCCAACAACCTCTACTACCCCTCGACGGGGAACTGCACCGCCACCGAGAGCTGATGTCAAAATGCGACTGCCCGCCCGCAATGGGTGGGCAGTTTTTGCTTTCCGGGGCGGGGCTGCCTAAAAATATGTATAAAAGTCGGAAAAGTGTTTTGTTGGAATTGCTGAATATCGAAATCTGTGCTATACTATATAATGTTTATCCAAAGAGAAAGGGGAACCTGACCTTGCTGCACTACGATGCGATCCTGTTTGACGTGGACGGTACGCTCATCGATTCCGCCCCCGGCATTCTCAATACACTGGAAGAAGTTTTCAGCTCCATGGGCGTTGACGTCGCCCGGAGCGACCTTGGCCGCTACATCGGCCCGCCCCTCCGCAAGAGCTTCGGCGAGCATTTCTCCGACCCTGCAAAAATCGAGGAGGCCACGAAGCGCTACCGCGTGAGCTACGCCGCCAAGGGCTGCCACGAGGGCGATGTCTACCCCGGCGTGGTGGAGATGCTGGGCCGTCTCAAGGCTGCGGGCCTGACCCTCTGCACGGCCACCTGCAAGCCCACCGACGTTGTGAGGCCCATCCTCGAAGAGCAGGGCCTTGCGCCTTACTTCTCCTTCGTGGGCGGTGCGTCCATGGATGAGAGCCGCGACAACAAGACCGACGTCATCTGCCACGTCCTCGCCCAGCCCGTCATGCATGGCAAGCGGGTGCTGATGGTGGGCGACCGCCGGGACGATATGCAGGGCGCTGTGAACTGCGGCCTGGACGCCGCCGCTGTGCTCTACGGCTACGGCGGCAGGGAAGAGGTCGCCCCCTTTGCGCCGGTCTTCATGGCCGCTGACTGCAAAGAGCTGACGGACTGGGCTCTCCGCCCGGTGGACGAGCCTTCCCATTCCTGAAACGAGAGGGACTGAATCTATGAGTCAAAAAAGACAACAACAAAACGAAACCATGACTCCCATGCAGCATCGGGCCGTTCTGGTCTGCATCCTCTGCGTGCTGGCGGTGCTGCTGACCTTCGGCATCACCACCACCCTCCTCAAAAAGGGCGGCGAGGAGCCTGCCCCCTCCGTCTCGGAGTCTGTGGCAGACCCCACCTCCGGCGAAGACCTGTCGGGCCACTACCAGATCGACAACGCCTCCACCGCTCTGCTGACGGAGACCGCCGACGCCGGCACGGACTATCTGAACGACACCCTTTTTCTGGGCGATTCCAACACCGTCCGCCTCTATAACAACGGCCTCATCTCCCTGCAGCAGTTCTGCGCCAAAGAGGGCATCGGCACCCAGGTCGCGCTCAACGAGGGCATCGTGACCTTTAAGAAGGACTCCAGCCACTACACCATCCCTCAGGCAGTGGCCATGATGAAGCCCCGCCGTGTGGTCATGACCTTCGGCACCAACGACACCGGGATGGAAGTCCCGGACTTCATCGCCCACTACACGGCCCTCATCCAGGCCATCCAGCAGAGCTACCCCTACACCGACATCATCGTCAACACGGTGCCGCCGGTCCCGGTCGACCACTCCAACTACCCCCACATGGATCAGGCCAAGATCGACGACTTCAACATGGCCCTTCTGGATCTGTGCGAGCAGCTGGGCGTCCGCTTCCTCAACTCCGCCGAGGCCCTCAAGGGCAGCGACGGCTACGGCATCGCGGACTACTACACCAGCGGCGACATCCACCTCAAGAGCGCCGGCCTCAAGGCAGTGCTGAGCTATCTCCGCACCCACGCCCTGCAGACCGAGGACCGCCGCCCCGACACCAACAACATCCCCACCCGCACCATGGAGTATGTCTCCAACCCCAGCTCCGCCGTGGCCGCTCCCAGCTCGGAGGCTGTCAGCTCCAGCGAGAGTCAGGCCGAGAGCGCCAGCAGCTCGGAGAGTTCTTCCAGCGAGAGCACCAGCGAGGAGAAAAAGTTCGAGGCCCGCTACCGTGTGGACAAGAACGGCGGCGGCACTCTGAGCGTCGGCAATGACACCGGCAACAGCTCTGTGACCTACACCGTCACCGACCCCGACAAATCCATCACCGTGACCGCTGTCCCGGCGGAGGGCCACGTCTTCGTCAAGTGGAGCGACGGCCTCACCAGCAAGACCCGTACCGACACCGACTTCAAGCAGAATCTGGACGTCACGGCAGTCTTCGGCACGGCCTCCGTCCACATCACCAGTGAGGGCAAGGGCGCTGTGGGCAGCTCCTACACCTTCAAGGCTGCCTTGAGCGGCAAGTACGCCAAGACCGAGAACCTGCGCTGGTACGCCAACGGTCAGGAGGTCACGCAGGCCGCCGGCAAGTCCAGCATCACTGTGGTGGTGGACAACTCCATGGTCAACGCTTCTTATAAGATCCACGCCGTAGTCACCTACAACGACTGCAAGGTGAGCAGCAACACCCTGACCATCACCATCGGCAGCGGTGTGACCAGCGAGTCCGGCTCCACCAGCAGTTCGTCCTCGTCCCATGCCGGTTCTTCCGGCAGTACATCCTCTTCGTCTTCCTCTGCAAGTTCGGGCAGCTCTTCCCACAGCACCAGCAGTTCGTCGTCGGCATCGTCCAGCACGTCGTCTGGCAGCTCCAAGGCAGAGTCGGAGTCCGAAAGCAAGGCCGAGTCTAAGGCTGAGTCTAAGGCAGAATCCAAGACTGAGAGCAAAGCTGAGTCTAAGGCAGAGTCCAAGGCCGAGAGCGAAGCAGGATCCAAGGCCGAAAGCAAGTCGGAAGCCTCCGCCAGCAAGGAAGCCGAAAACAAGGCAGAATGATGCCCCGCACCTTCCTCTGCGCAGCCGCATAGGCTGAGCCGAGAGGAGGCGAGTGGATGTTCCGTGAAGAAATGCAAGTCCTCGGCCTGCCCGGCGCAGAAGATGTGACCGACGGCAGCGTGGACTACTACGACATGGATTGGGAAAACGTCGAGAACGGCGTGACGGAGGAGCAGATGGCAAAGTGCATCGCAAAAGAGTGCGCCTGCACGCCGCGCTGCAAGTGCAGCGGGAACCTGCCGGACCAGTCCGACGACGAAGCCTATGAAATGACGTTGGAATGATAAAAAATACGAGAAGCCAGCTCTGCCGGGCGGGGCTGGCTTCTCGCTGTTCTCAAACCGCATCGCAGCCGCGCCCGCTCAAGGCGGCAGGCGGCTCGAAACATGATAGAGAAGGGAAAGAAACATGGCAAAATATTATTGCATCCTCTTCGATGCAGACAATACGCTCCTGGACTTTGACGCCGCCGAGAACAAGGCGCTGGCTGAGACGCTGGTGGAATACGGCATCGAGCCGGATGCCGGGACGGTGCAGACCTACCGGGACATCAACTCGGAGCTCTGGCGTCAGCTGGAAAAGGGCCAGATACGCCGCGACAAGCTGATGGGGGAGCGCTTCACCCGCTTCCTCAAGGCCATCAACGCAGCCGGTGACGGCGTGGAGATGAACCGCTGCTACCTCGACCACCTGTCCTCCCACCCCGACCTGATGACCCCCAATGTGCTGGACGTCCTCGGGGAGCTTTCCGAGGTGGCGACGCTGGCCATCGTGACCAACGGCTTCGAGAAGGTGCAGAGCCGCCGGGTGACAGAATCCGGCATCGGGGCCTACCTTGAGGACGTCTTCATCTCCGAGAAGCTGGACAGCGAGAAGCCCAGCCGCCGCATCTTCGACTCCGCCCTCCGCGCTCTGGGCGTGGAGAACCGGGAGCACGTCCTGGTGGTGGGCGACAGCCTCACCAGCGACATTCAGGGCGGCGTGAACGCGGGCCTCGACACCTGCTGGTTCAACCCCGGCCACGCCGAGAACCCGGGCAAGGTGAGCCCCACCTACGAGATCGCCTCGCTGGAAGAGCTCTACCCGCTGGTGATGGAGCCGGAAGAGCTGGCGAACCTCGGCCTCAAGCACCGCCGTCATCAGCTGTAACGGCGGGAATGTCTCGATCCACCCTACTGGAAAAGAACACGGAAGAACGATATGCTGATTCATTTGGAAAAACTCGGAAAGAGCTTTGGCGAGAAAGTCGTCCTGCACGACGTGAGCGCCAGCGTGGAAAAAGAAGACCGCATCGGCATCGTGGGCCAGAACGGCGCAGGCAAGACGACCCTGCTCAAAATCCTGACCGGCGTCTACACCGACTATGACGGCGAGTTCAGCGTGACCCACGGCGTGACGCTGGGCTATCTGGAGCAGAACGCAAAGCTCGATGTCACGCTGGATATTTACGGGGAGATGCGCTCTTCCTTCGCCCCTGTGCTGGACGCCATGGCCCAGATGCAGATCTTGGAAAAGAAGATGGCGGCCTCTCCCGACGACGCCGCCCTTCTCGAAAAGCACGACGAATTGCAGAACATCATCGACGCCGCCGACGGCTACAACATGGACGTCAACATCAAGAAGGTGCTGTCCGGCATGGGCTTTGCGCAGGATACCTGGAGCAAGAACGTGGGCGTCCTCTCCGGCGGTGAGCTGACCCGTCTCCGTCTGGCCAAGCTCCTCCTCGAGAAGCCGGACGTCCTCATTCTGGACGAGCCCACGAACCATCTGGACTTCGCCACCATGGAGTGGCTGGAAAACTACCTCAAGGGCTACTCCGGTGCCGTTCTGGTGGTCAGCCACGACCGCTATTTCCTCGACAACGTCTGTACCAGGATCTGGGAAGTCTCGTTCCAGACCATGACCACCTACAAGGGCAACTTCTCGGCCTATCTGCCCCAGAAGGAAGCCGCCGACGCCCTGCGCCAGAAGCAGCACGACGCCGACGTGGCGCTGGCCGAAAAATTGCAGGACTACATCGACCGCAACCTCGTCCGCGCCTCCACCACCAAGATGGCCCAGAGCCGCCGCAGGCAGCTGGAAAAGCTGGAGATCACCGAGGCCCCTCAGGACGAGACCAACCAGCTCAAGTTCCGCTTCGAATACGACGTGGAGCCGTGGAATGAGCTGGTGCTGCTCAAGAACCTCACCATTAAGATCGGCGGCCGCACCCTGCTGGAGCCCTTCACCTATACGGTCTGCCGCGGCCAGCGGCTCATCATCGCCGGCCCCAACGGCGCAGGCAAATCCACCCTGATGCAGGTGCTGGACGGCAAGCGCCGCCCCTCCGGCGGCATGGTGCGCCTTGGCACCGGCGCACGGCCCAGCATCTTCGCCCAGCAGCAGAACCGCATCGGCGCGGGCCGCGTCATCGACGTCATCTGGAACAAGTACCCCCGGATGACTGAGCTGGAAGTTCGCAGCCATCTGGCAAAGCTGGGCTTCCGGGGCGAGACGGTCTTCAAGCCCTGCGAGGCCCTGTCCGGCGGCGAGCTGGCCCGACTTCGCTTTGCAGAGATCGTGCTGGAACGCCCGAACCTGCTGTTCCTGGACGAGCCTACCAACCATCTGGACATCTACACCCGCGAGAACCTGACCGAGGCGCTGATGGCCTACACTGGCACGCTGCTCCTCGTCACCCATGACCGCCACCTGATGAACAGTCTGGCCTGCCCCATCCTCTACCTCGAGGACGGCAAGGCGGTCATCTACCCCAGCTATGACGCCCTGATGGGCCGCGCCGCTCCCGCCCCCGTGGCCGAGAAAAGCAGCGAACCCGCCAAGGCAGGCTACGGCAAAGAGCAGCGCCGCCGCCGGGCCGAGCTGCGCGCTAAGATCAAAGCCTGCGAGGACGAGATGGAAGCCTGCGGCGCCCGCGAAGTGGAGCTGGAAAACGAGATAAACTCGCCGGAAGTCTACAACGACCCCCAGCTTTTGCGGGAAAAGAGCGACGAGCTCAGCGACCTGCGCTTCCATCAGGACGAGCTTTTCGCCGCATGGGAAGCCGCTGTCGAAGAGCAGGAGCAGTACGAGCAGACCGCCGGCGGCGAAGAATGACCGATGCAGCAAAGGGGGAGAGCCGATGGAAAACCGAAACCATGACCCGAAGAAAACACACGAGATCGCACTTTCCGGCCTGCTGTTCGCGCTGGCGATGGCGCTTTCCTTCATCGAAGGCACACTGGTCATCCCGGGCCTTGCGCCGGGCATGAAGCTGGGCCTTGCGAATATCGTGGTGATGTATGCACTGTTCTTCATGGGGGCGCGGCAGGCGCTCTATCTCGACCTGCTCAAGGCGCTGTTCGTCTTCCTCGTCTCTGGCTGGACGGCAGGCTTCCTCTCGCTCTGCGGCGGACTGCTGTCCCTGCTGGTGATGTGGGTGCTCTACTATAAGCTCCCGTTCCGGCCCACATGGTTCATCCTGTCGGTCTGCGGCGCACTGTCCCACAACATCGGCCAGCTGTTTGGCGCGGGGCTCATCCTGTCCTCGGCCATGTCGCTGTACTATGCGCCGGTGATGCTGGTGCTGGGCCTTGTCATGGGCGCCCTCACGTCGCTGACCCTTCGGGCCATCCTGCCCGCACTGGGCAGACTGGGCTACAACACCCGGGAAAAACGCTGAACAGTTGCATCTGCAAACATTTTTCGCTATAATAAAATGATAGATTTGATATGACCCTACAAAAAAGCCGCCCTTATGGATGACTCGCATCCGAGGGACGGCTGGGAGGTTTTGTACTATGTCTGAAAAAGTTACGGTCAAGGTGGAGCGGAGCGTCCTCCACCTTCCGGCCATCGCCCTGCGCGGGCTGGTGGTCTTCCCCAACAATCTGCTCCACTTCGAGGTGGGCCGCGAGAAGAGCATCGCCGCCGTGGAGTGGGCCGTCAGCAACAACTCTGACGTCTTCCTCGTGGCACAGAAAGAGATGAAGGTCGAAGACCCCAAGGCCGCCGACCTCTATACTTACGGCGTCGTGGCCGAGGTCAAGCAGGTGATGCGGGTGTCGGACGACCTCGTCCGCATTCTGGTCGAAGGCAAATACCGCGCCAAACTCTCCGAGATGGAGGACGACGGCAGCTTCCTGCTGGCCACCGTCCGCCCGGCCCCGGTCAAGATGGCGAAGCCCGAGGAACTGCCGGAGGCGGACGTCCTCGTCCGCAACGTCAAAAAGAGCTTTGACGACCTGCTGGCTCTGAACCCCCACATCGGCAAGGACGTGGTGTTTGCCATCACCACCAGCACCGACGCCGCTTTCCTGTCCGAGTACATCCCGGCCAACCTCCTGTTCCGCTTCGAGGATAAGCAGGCCATTCTGGACGAAGGCACCCTGATGGGCCGCCTGCATCTGCTCATCGAGAAGATGCACCGGGAGCGTCGGATGCTCGAGATCGATAAGGAGATCGCCCAGAAGGTAGACGAGGCGATGGACAAGAACCAGCGCGACTACTACCTCCACGAGCAGCTCCATATGATCAGCGAGGAGCTGGGCGAGGACGACGATACCACCGCCGAGGCCGAGGAGTACCGCCGGAAGATCACGGCCCTCCATCTGGACGAGGACCGGGAAAAGAAGCTTCTCAAAGAGGTGGACCGCCTCTCCAAAATGCAGAGCAGCAATCAGGAAGGCACGGTCATCCGCACCTATCTGGACACCTGCCTCGACCTGCCCTGGAACATCTTCACCGAGGACGATCTGGACATCGCCAAGGCCCAGCGCGTGCTGGACCGGGACCATTACGGCCTGAAGAAGGTCAAGGACCGCATCCTCGAGGTGCTGGCCGTCCGCAAGCTGGCCCCCGACGTGAAGGGCCAGATCATCTGCCTCGTCGGCCCTCCGGGTGTCGGCAAGACCAGCATCGCCCGCTCCATCGCCGAGAGCCTGAACCGCAAGTATGTCCGCATCAGCCTCGGCGGCGTGCGGGATGAGGCCGAGATCCGCGGCCACCGCCGCACCTACATCGGCGCGATGCCCGGCAAGATCATCAACGCCATGATCTCTGCCAAGAGCTCGAACCCCCTGATGCTTCTGGACGAGATCGACAAGCTGGCAGGCGACTTCCGGGGCGACCCGGCGGCCGCTCTGCTGGAAGCCCTCGACCCCGAGCAGAACAGCACCTTCAATGACCATTTCATCGATATGCCGTTTGATTTGAGCCATGTGCTCTTCATCACCACGGCCAACGACCTCGGCGCCATCCCCGGCCCGCTGCGCGACCGCATGGACGTCATCGAGCTGCCCAGCTACACCCGGGTGGAAAAGTACAACATCGCCCGGAAGCATCTGGTCCCCAAGCAGCTGGATGCCTGCGGCCTGACCGGCAAGGTCACTTTCTCCCAGAGCGCCCTCTACGGCATCATCGACGGCTACACCCGCGAGGCCGGCGTCCGCAATCTGGAGCGCACCATCACCAGCGTCCTGCGCAAGTGCGCCCGGAAAATTGCTTCTGGCGAGGCGGAGAATGTCTCCGTCACCGGCACCGGCCTCGAAAAGCTGCTGGGACCCCGCATGGTCAAGCCCGAGTTCCTCAACCGCACCAACGCCATCGGCATCGCCAACGGTCTGGCATGGACCAGCATCGGCGGCGAGACCCTGCCCATCGAGGTGCAGGTCATCGACAACGGCAGCGGCAAGATCACTGTCACCGGTTCTCTGGGCGACGTGATGAAGGAGAGCGCCCAGCTGGCCATCACCTATGCCCGCGTCCATGCCGCAGAGTACGGCATCGACTCCGAGCGCCTCAAGAAGTGCGACCTGCACATCCACGCCCCGGAGGGCGCAGTCCCCAAAGACGGCCCCTCTGCCGGCGTCACCCTGACCACGGCCCTCATCTCCTGCCTGTCCGGCATCCCGGTGCGGGGCGATGTGGCCATGACCGGCGAGATCACCCTCCACGGCAATGTGCTGCCCATCGGCGGCCTCCGCGAGAAGAGCATGGCCGCTTACCGCGAGGGGATGAAGACGGTCCTCATCCCGAAGGACAACGTGTCCGATCTGTACGAGGTGGACGACGAGGTCAAGAAGAACATCGAGTTCCTGCCCATGTCCAACCTGTCGCAGGTCCTCGCCGCAGCCCTCCTCAAGCCCAAGACGGTGTCTGCGGGCCACCCTCGCACCAGGAAGGTAAAGCCCGCTGAGGCTGCGGCCCTGCCGCAGACGACTGAAAAGCCGCAGCCGGGCACGGTCTGCTGAGACGAAAGGAGCGAAGCTATGAACTATAACAAAGCGGATTTCATTGCAAGCTACGGCATTTCCAGCCAGCTGCCCGAGAGCGACCGCCCGGAGCTGAGCTTCTCCGGCCGCTCCAACGTGGGCAAATCCAGCCTCATCAATAAGCTCTGCAACCGCAAGAATCTCGCCCGCGTGTCCAGCACGCCGGGCAAGACGGCTACCATCAACTTCTACGCGGTGGATGACTGCTACTTCGTGGACCTGCCCGGCTACGGCTATGCCAAGGTGAGCAACGCCGACCGTGAGCGCTGGGACGACCTCATCAACAGCTACTTCGAGGCTCAGCGCCACCACACCCTGCTGGTCCAGCTCATCGACTGCCGTCACGCCCCCAGCGCCGACGACATCCAGATGCTGCATTATCTCCACTACCACAACATTCCCTTCGTCGTGGCCCTGACCAAGGCCGACAAGCTCAAGAAGAGCCAGCTGGCCCAGACGCAGGAGGAGTTCGAAAAGCTCTGCCTGCCCTACGGCTGCCAGAAGGTGGTGCTGACCAGCGGCGAGAGCGGCTACGGCATCCCGGAGCTGCAGGCTGTGCTGAACGCAGCCGTCGCCGCCGAGTACGAGGCAAACGCAGAGGACGCGGAGTAACGCAATGGCTTACAACGAATTTGCTTATTTTTACGATGAGTTCAACGGCGAGGCCGACTACGAGGCCCTGTATGCCCACATCAAAAAAGAGCTGGAAGCCCACGGTATCCATGACGGCATCCTCGCAGACCTGGGCTGCGGGACAGGAGAGCTGACCCTGATGCTCACTCAGGCGGGCTACGATATGATCGGCATCGACCAGTCGGAGGAGATGCTCTGCGTCGTCCGGGACAAGGCTGAGCAGCTTGGCCTTTCCGGCGGCCTGCTTCTTTTGCGGCAGGACCTGCTCAAGCTCGACCTCTACGGCACCATCCGGGGTGCGGTGTCCACCTTCGACACCTTCAACCACATCCCGGACCTGGACAAAGCCATCGCCAACGCCGGTTTCTTTATGGAAAAAGGCGGTGTGCTCCTGTTCGATATGAACACGCCCTATAAGCACCAGAACGTGCTGGGCGAAAACGTCTTTACGTTTGAAGAAGAGGACGCCTCCTGCGTCTGGCGCAACCATTACAGCGCCGCCGACCGCAGGGTGGAGATCAGCGTGGACATCGACTACCGCGAGACGGGGGAGCACTTCCACGAGCAGTTCTACGAGTACACCTACGACCTCGACACCATCCGCGCCGCTCTGGAAAAGCACGGCTTTGCGCTGGAAAGTGTCTGCGACGGCGAGAGCTTTGGCCCTCTGACCGACGAGAGCGAGCGCTATTTCTTCTGCGCAGTCAAACAGTATACCCAACTGGAGGAACAATAATATGTCGAATCTTATCCGCGGCATTTCTGAAAACGGCGGTGTCGTGTTCTGCGGCGTGGACTCCACGGAGATCGTCCGCACGGCAGAAAAGCTGCATACCACCAGTGCCACCTGCAGCGCAGCCCTTGGCCGTCTGCTCACCGGTGTCTCCCTGATGGGCGCGATGCTCAAGGATGATGGCGACTCCATCACCCTGCGCGTGTCCGGCGGCGGCCCGGCTGGCGTCGTCATCGCCTGCACCGACGCACACGGCAACGTCAAAGGCTGCATCGACCACCCGCTGGTCGAGCTTCCCGCAAAGGAGAACGGACATCTGGACGTGGGCGGTGCAGTCGGCAAAGACGGCGTTCTGACCGTCATCCGGGACAACAAGCTCCAGAAGGAGCCGACGGTGGGTCAGGTGCCGCTGGTGTCCGGTGAGATCGCCGAGGACATCACCAGCTACTACGCCTACAGCGAGCAGATCCCCACCGTGTGTGCGCTGGGCGTTCTGGTGGACAAGGATCTGTCCATCGTCTGCGCCGGCGGCTATCTGCTGCAGCTCCTGCCGGGCGCGACCGATGCCGAGATCACCCGTCTGGAGCAGAACATCGCCGCCATGCCTTCCGTCACCGAGATGCTCCGGGCAGGAAAGACCCCGCAGGATATGATGGAGCTGGCAATGGCGGGCTTCGACCCGCAGGTCCTCGATACCCGCGAGGTGAAGTATCAGTGCGACTGCAGCGAGGAGCGCACGAAGGATATGCTCCTCAGCCTTGGCCGCAAAGAGCTGGTAAAGCTCCGGGACGAAGACCCGAAGTGTGAGGTGGTCTGCCACTTCTGTCACACGAAGTATGAGTTCGACCTGAACGAGCTTCTGGCCGAGACGACCCCGGAAGAAAAGTAACAAAAATCCATAATCATAAATCGCCGCATGGCCGGAGCAGATGTGCTCGGGGCTGTGCGGCGTTTTCATTTGCAGATGTCGGCGGTGATGGTGTAGACGACCCGGTAGTGGAAGGTGTTTTCTTCGACAGAGACGTCCTCTTTGCGGGCCAGAAGCTCAAAATCAGGCCAATTTTGCTGTAAAGCTTGTTTGCTTTGCAGTCTAGAAAGAGCCAGAGCCTGCTCTTCGGTCCGCTCCAAATCAGTGGAGACTTTGTAATAATATGTCGTTTCTTCGATAAAAACAGGAATGGGGAGCCCGGAGGCTTCTGGCTGGTAGTGTCGGACGACGGCTTCGGCCTCTGCCTTGCCTGGAGCAGGATGCAGGGAGGGCAGAGTGATAGCATGGCCGTCCCAGAACAGCGTCCGATGCACGGCCTGCTGCCCTGTGAGCTGTTCGATGGGCAGCAGCAGGGCAGTATCCTGCTCGTTTTCCCACTCGAACTGCGCCCGGACGCTGCCCGCCGCAGGCTGAAAGATGAGCGTTCCGTCCCGTTCGGCGCGGGCTGTCCCGATGAGGCCCTGACCGGCTTCTACGGCCTGGCCGGGGACGACGAGCATCGTCCCGCTGACGAGGTTGGTGCGAACGACCGTGCCGGACACCCTGGCCCGGAGGCCGTGGAGCGTCCCGGCAGCGATGTCCGGCACCGGTTTAGCCGCAGCCGCTTCCGCCACCAGCTTTCCCTTCATAAAGTTGAGGCTGGCCCAGGAAAACTCACCGCTCTGGAGCAGGGCGTATTCTCCGGCGGTGAGCTTTTCCTGTGTGACGGCATTTCCCGGGAAAAGCCCTGCCTCCCACAGGACGACGGCGGCCCGCGCCTGCTGGCCGGGCGTCAGGCCCACCGGTTCGACGAACCAGACAAAGCTCTGCAGCCAGAGCAGCAGAGGGAGAAAGACAAGGCATCCGGCCCAGAGCCCCCGCCGCCGGAGAAGGGGACGGATGCAAAAGAAAAGACCCCGTCGTTTTTGGATGCGCAGCCGCACCCGCCGTCTGCGGGCCAGAGCGGCCAGTTTCCGATAATGCCATGCGGCGCACCGGGCCGAGAACCCGCCGGGCCGGGGAACGATGTCGGAGAGGTGCAGCCCGCCTGCGGCCGCAGCAGTCAGCAGACCTTCGACATCGCCGTTCTGCGCCGCAAAGGTGACGCCTGCCCAGAGCTGAGTCCATTCCATGGTAGAAAGCTCCTATTCCTTTGAAAAATCGGTCCGCAAGATCTGCCCCCGCAGGGTGAGCCTCCGGGCGGAGAGTGTCTCTATCTTCAAATCATCGCCGTAGACCGTCAGAGTGCCGCGCCCCAGCTCGAGGCAGAGCTTGCCTTCTTCGTAGGAGCGGATGCGCCGGAACTGCTCGATCTCCATCCTTCTGCCACTCAGGTAGACCGAAGCCCGTCCGTAGAAGTCCCCGGGCGGCTGACGGAACATCCGCCGGAACCAGCCGCGCAGGGAATGCGTTTGCTTTCGTTTCCTTCCCACGCTGCTCCCTCCCGCCATGCAAACCGCTGCCAATTACCACATATATATGGAAATGGAGGGTGCGCGTATGATTCAGAAAGAGAAAATCCGGGGCGTGGGGTATTTTTTGATGGCGCTGGCCGCGGGTCTGCTGCCGTTTGCCGCGCCGGATGCCTGCGCACAGGCCCTGCGGGAGGGACTGGCGCTCTGCGGCGGTCCGCTGCTGCTCTCGCTGTTCCCGTTCCTCATCGTGTCCACGCTGCTCATCCAATGCCCGGCGGCGGATGTGCTGGGGCTACCCTTCTGCCCAGTTGCAAGGCTCATCGGGGTCCGCGCTCCGGCGGCTGGGCGGGTGCTGCTCATCGGCTCTCTGGGCGGCTTTGCCCCCGCAGCAAGTGCCGCCGCCGGGGCCGTCCGCTCCGGGCAGCTCACCGCGCGGGAGGCCGATGCGCTCCTTCCGGCCTGTGTCTGTTCCGGCCCGTCCTTTGTGATACTGGCTGTCGGGCAGTCCATGCTGGGCAGTGCAGAGCTGGGCGTCCTGCTGTTCCTTGCACAGGTGGCGGCGGGCTATCTGTCCGCCGCGCTTCTGGCGCGGCTGGGAGGGACGCTTGGGTCAATGGCGCACCCCGCTGTCCCGACCGCTTCGCAGCCTCTCCGGCTGGACGGCATCATCGCGCAGGCGTCCCAGACCTACCTCAAGCTCTGCGGCTTCGTCCTGTTTTTCCGGATGCTGGCCGCAGGAGCGGGGGAAGCACTGCCCTCTGGTGCAGGCGTTTTATGCGCGATGCTTTTGGAGGTCTGCTCTGGTTGTGACCTGGCTGCGAAAAGCGGCCGGTTCGCCAGTATGCTGTGCTGCGCGGCGCTGAGCGTGCAGGGGCTTTCTGTTCTGATGCAGGTGCGGACCATCTGCCCGCCCGAGATGACCCTCCGCCCGCTCTACCGCGCCCGGCTGCTCCATCTGCCGCTTTCGCTGTTGGTATTTTATCTTCTCCTTCCTCAGCGGGCGCAGGAAACGTTCAGCACCCTGTGCGGCCGCGTGACCATGATGCGCCGCCTCCCGCCCGACTGTGCGCTGATGGTGTTTCTCGGCTGCTGCTTTGTGGTCTGTGAGCTGAGCCGCGTCCTTGCAAAGGAGCCGAATCAAACACAGAGGGACAAAGTTGCGAATCAATCTTGACAGCTCCCGGCTTTTATGGTAAAATATCACACGTTGCAGAGATCGCAATGTGCTACTGTGGCTCAGCCGGTAGAGCAGCTCACTCGTAATGAGCAGGTCGTCCGTTCGAATCGGATCAGTAGCTCCAAAGTAAAATCCCCGAAAAGTGGCTTCGTGCCTGGCTTTTCGGGGATTTTTGTTTGGCTGGGAGATAGCCTTTGGAGGGGAATGTGGGCGCTAATTGCCCTAATTTCCCGGAAAGTTTTTTTGAAATGCAAGTCAAGATGCAAGTCAAAAAGGGCAAGAAACAAGTCAGCCGGACTGTGTACAGGACTTTTTGAGGTAAGTGTCCAGACGATTTATTTTCTTCTTCTTGAATTTTTTGTCGAGGGCGGTATAGATGCCAAGCGTGACCGAGATGTCTTTGTGGCCCATCTGGTCGCGGGCGGTCATGACGTCCACACCGGCAAAGTACATCAGAGTGCAGAAGGTATGGCGGAGCTGGTGCGGGGTGAAGGTGTCGATGCGCATGGGCAGGCCGCCCGGGCGATTTTTGTTCTGCTGGCCGTCGTAGCCGTACTTGACGTTCAGGTCGCGCATATAGCTTTCCCACAGACGCTTCCAGCCCTGCTCGGTCATCTGCTGGCCCTTGTGGTTGTGGAGCACATAGAAGCAGCCATCCTGCTGGGTGCGAAGATAATCGACAAGAACTTTGGGGATGCTGACGACGCGGACGCCGGCAGGGGTCTTGGTGATCTTGACTTTCTTGGCGCGGAAGTCGTAGCCTTTGTTGACCGTGATGGTGGCGTCGTCAAGGTCGATGTCGGCCCAAGTGAGGGCGGTGGCCTCGCTGCGGCGGAGGCCGGAGTAGAGCAGGAGCATGGCGGCTCGCTGGGCGGCGTGGGGTGTCTCACGGATCCAGCGCTGCTGCGCCTCAGTGAGGGGGTCGCGCGGCTCTGGTGCAGCCCCGGCGGGGGTGATGGTCTTGACCAAAGGGTTGTACATCACGATCTCCGGGATGGCGAGGTCATACGCCGCCTTGGCGCTGCCACGCAGGTTGGTGAGGGTGAAGTGGGAGAGAGGCGGCTTGCCGTCGTGCCAGTCGGCCAAGTTGTTGAGCACCTTCTGGAAGTCGGCCGCGCGCAGCTCAGACGCCAGGACGTCCACCAGCTCGCCCCAGTGGGCCTTATTGGTCGCCAGTCGGTCAATGCTTTTCTGGCCGATGCCCTTTGCCTTTTTGGCGGCAATGAGGTTATCGTACAGGGTGCCTAAGGTAGCTTCGGCCTGCTCCGGGTCCATGCCCTTGCTGACGGCAGAACGGAAATCATCTGCAGCGGCCTTGGCCTCACGGAGAGTCGAGCCATAGAAGGTCTTGTATTTGCGTTTCCCGTCCGGGCCTTTGCCTAGGTAGACCTGACAGGAATACCGTCCATCGGCACGCTTCTTATTTTTGGCCATAAAAACTCCTTTCCGACTTGCTTGCCGATGCACATGAGGTATGGTATACTGGATGTGTCAGCAGGCAAGTCACATGATCATTGTGCGGATCGAAACCGACATTGCACCCCTATGCGCACCCCGGCAGCTTTTTCGTACAAGGCTGCCGGGATTTTTTTGCACGAACGCCCCCGCTGGTGGAAACACTGGCGGGGGCGTTTGGTTATGTATCGGCGCGCAGGAGGTCGGCGGGTCTGATGTGCAGGATATTACAGAGTGCAAAGAGATTATCTGTTTTGGGCTGGCCTATGCCTCGCTCATAATAGCCGATCGTACCGGTGGTGACATCGAGCTTTTCCGCCAATTCCTTCTGCGTCAGCCCGGCGGCCTGCCGTGCCTCCCGGATGATGCGGGCAGATTCGGGATGGCTGTGGGTGGACATAAATAAGCACCTCGATTCAAATGTTTAAGTACGCGAATCTTTCGATTCCTTTTGCAAAAAGTAACGAAAATCTTCCAACGCACTTAAAGAACTTACCATCGTATAAGGACGAGTATTATAAGGGTCGGTCTGTACATAAGCTGTTGGATAATTTTTGATATGCCAATTACACCATAGAAGGCATTCATCGAAGATGTATTTTTCAACAGTCAAACTTTTATCAGAACAAAAATCTCGTTTTATGTAAGATGGCTCCCAATTAAAGAAGGGATACGGAGAAGCGCTAATATCTTCCCACACAGAAGAAGGATGTTGCCTTTCAAGCAAAGACCATGCAGCAATCAACTGAACATGAATATCTTTCCACAACAGTACTCGTGTGCGGTCGAATTTCTTCTTTCTCCAATCAGATAGTGTAGTGGTTTCAGGTTTGAGAATTTGATGAGCATTTTCAAAAACATCAAGAGAACTCGCTAAATCATCGATTTTTTTGTTCCAACCCTCAGCAGAGATATAATCATACGACAACCCGTATTTGCCTAATCCGATGAAGAAATTCAAAAGTTCTTCTCCATCACGAGGCAAATTGTCTGGTTTGGAGGAGAATGCTATATCGGATACTCTCTTGGAAACAGAACGATAAAGTGAAATCCAAGTATCTTGATAAGGATCATTGCCACATTTATCTAGAAAAAGAGACTTTCGGCAGAGAGAAGAGAGGACATCGTGAAGAAGCAAAACAGAATTACTAGAGCCAGAATCAAACGATGGGATAGCTTTAAGAATAGAGTAATATGCGGCCTTTACTTGATGACTATAGATTTTGCGAGAAGTCCAATCGGTTGCAAACAAGAAAAAAATAATCCCGGGATATAGGAGAAGATTTATGAAACGCAAGTCAATATTAAGAGAATACTGATGAGTAAAAACAAATATCCATAAGATCACCCAAGGACAAGAAAGAACAACTCGATAGAGAGCGAGACGCTTTTTAGTTCTTTTTGCTACCAGAACTTTGGCTTCATCCATGAAAATTCTCCCTTATATAATTCGGCCGCTTTGGTACAGCCAGAGCGGTTATTTTTTATGCTTCCTTTGCGCCCAAGCCAGACGCAGGACATTTTTTATAATAGCCGGTACGGCACAGATCCTCGGCGTAGTCCATCACCTTGGTCTGGCCTTCCTCGTTGAGCTGGTCGAAGCTGTCCAGTAGCTTTGCCTGAGTGGGGGTGAGTTGAGCGCTATTTTCTTTTGGTTCAATGATGCCGTGTGTGATTCCTTCTACGGTTATCCCGAGAAGGTCGCAGATTCTAACGACAGTTGTTACGGCTGTTCCACCGATTCCGCGCTTGAAAATGTTGTCAACGGTAGAATAAGGGATACTGGCTGCAACAGTAAACGCTCGAATGCTCTTATAATTCGCTAAAATAAGCTCTTTGAGCTTTTCTTCGACGTTCACAAACATCACCTCCTGATGCTCAGTATACGAGACGAATGACAGAAATGCAATACAAATTCACCAAATTGCAAAAATAATTTTGAAAAGCTATTGACTGTTCACTCAATATGGTGTATTTTATAGTAAAGCTCACTCGATTTAGTGAACTATGGAGGTGAAATGGTTTGTACATGAACTTGAAAGCAGAGATGGCTCGCAAGGGGATTACCAATGAACAGCTTGCAAATGGAATCGGAATCAATCCGGCGACAATGTCAGCGAAATTGAACATTGCAGGGCGTATGCGTCTGGATGAAGCACAATGTCTTCGGGACAAGTTTTTCCCGGGAATGACGATGGATTATCTCTTTGGAGACGTCCGACCCGCTGACCCGCCGAAAAGTGCGTGAGGGAGGAGGAAAAGTGAAAGAAGCAACCGTTTGGCTGCTGGCGGCGTGGGCGATGAACATTGCAGCCGTGTGGGTAGCGAAAGTATGGCTGCATGGCGAGAGACAGGGGTATATCCTGTTTTCCATCGGCGTGAGCTACTTATACACGGTGCTTGTGCTTTGTGAGTGGCTGGTGCCGGGGTTCACGCAGCTGTAGCAGCTCCTGCCGCATAGCCTCGACGGCTTCATACTCAGCAACCTTGAGTTTTTCTAAAACATTGGTAGATGCAGGAGAAGAGCGAAATTCCATAAGCAGCGCTGAAAGCGCACTGAGTTTTTTACAGGTAGCATCCTCTTCAGAGAAGAGGATCGCATAGGAACAGCGGGCGAGCAAATCGCCGGCGGAAGTACGATCCAGAAGATTCATGCAGCGGTCAGTGGCTTGGAAGAACTGCTGGTAGGCTTCGACTTTGGCGTGGAAAAAGAGCTTGTCGGATTCAAGTCTATAGGCATACAGGTTGGAACTACGAGCAATGAAGACCTGTGCAATGGAAGCGAAGAGGGCGGCTGCGGCGGAGATGAGAGCGGCAAAGGAGGAAACAAGGGTCAATTTTTCGACAAAAGTCATAATTACACATCCTTTCTGAAAGGATTGTATCACGCAGCGAGAAAGCAGACAAGGAGCTGACCCGCCGAAGAAGGCGGGAGAAAGGAAAACATATGAACCGTTACATGATCGTGATCCCGGCGAAGAACCGGAGTTTTTTGCTCAAGTGTGACGAGGGGGATGGCATGAAGCTGGAGACCCTGCAGAAGCTGGTGAGCGGATATGTGGAAACGGTGCCTGCGGCACTGGACGCCACCTGGGCGCGGGAGGAGGCCGACCGGCTGGTGCTGGTGGTGGACGAGGACGGCCGCCTGAAGTGCAAGGCCGCGAACCAGAGGGCCACCAACATTGCCCCAGCGGACGTTACCCGGAACGGGATGCAGCCCCTTGCGGGCGCTGCCGTGCTGGCGCTGGCCCGGGGCGACAAGCTGATGGGCTTTAGCAAGCACGTGGCTGAGGACATCCTGAAAGAGTGGCTGTAAGGAGGGGCTGGCCATGCGGAAGGCAAAAGTCTGGGACGCGAGGCAGCTGCCTGCGTATCTGACCGTGGCGCAGTACGGTGAGCTGATGGGCATCTGCCCGAAGACGGTGCGGCGGATGTGCCAGCGGGGTGAGCTGCCCGCCCACAAGGAGGGGCCGAAGCTGTGGCGCATCGACAAAAACGCAGCGCTGGAGCAGCGGCAGGAGGCTATGGAGATCTGCCAGCGGAACGCCAGGAAGGCCCCGAAAAACAAAAAGCCCGCCGGTGCTGGAACACCGACGAGCCTCCGAGTGACAGGTTGAAAGGGCCTATCACCAGAACGATTTTACCACAGAAGGGAGAAAAGTGCAATGAAAATGAGGATACGGGCGCTTTACCTGACCGGCACTGCGCTGCTGATCGGCGCGGCGGGGGTGGGCGACAGCATCACCTTTGACGCCGTGGGCAGCTGGACGGGTGCGGTCATTCTGGCCGTGCTGATGGCCGCCGGCGGCATCGTCTGCTGGGGCTATGGCCGGGGCCTGGAAATTGAGCAGGCGGAGAAGGCACAGCTGCGCCGGTACTGCCGGAAGCTGAAGAGCTGCCAGAGGGCGGCGGAAGAGAAGAACGACAGGCATAGTGCGTAAAGGAGAAGAGTGCAATGGTACGGATCGAAATGAAGAAGATAGCAGAGGGGCAGGTCATGCTTGCCATTGAGGCAAAAAAAGAAACGCCGGATGAGGTGCTGACGTGCGCTGCCCGGGGCTTTGTGGGTGTGGCGAGGAATCTGCTGGGGCCGATGTCGTCCAACCCGCAGTTTGCCGAGGAAATTTCGAGGGGCATTAAGGTGATGCTGCTGGATACGGAAGGCCTCAAGGCAACGCGGGGCGTAGAGGGCAAAGAAGCAAAGTTTATGGCAGCGCTGTACGGAATGAATGCGGGGGAGCAGGAATGAAACTGGAAGAATACGAGCACATCATGCGCACCGGTACGCCTAGCGACCGGGCGCGGGCCATCGCAGCAGCGAGCAATGACAAGGAGCTGAGCGAAGAGGAGTTCCACCAGCTGACGGCCCTGATCAAGGGGGCTGTCCGGCCCAGAGCCCGGAAGATGACGCCGGACGAAGCGAAGCTCTGGGCCGAGGTAAGCCGGGTGAATACCCGGCTGAAGCAGGAGATGGCGGCAGCCAGTTTTACGGTGCGGGCCATGCCGGGCGACCTGCAGGAGGACGCCATCAACATCCTCGCAAAGACCGTGAGCGGGATGAGGGGCGATCTGTTCCGCCTGATGGAGGAGACCAGGGAGCCATGATAAGCCGGAAACAGTGCGTCCACGTTTTTGAGATAACCCGTCCGGGATGCTTAGCGTGTGCCGGGCGGGATGAGAAGTGCAGGGAGTACAAAGAGCATGAAAAACAAGATGAGTCTCACGACGGAGCTTGATCTGACGCGAGAGGGAACGGCGGAGATGACCCGGTGGTGCATCCTCATCGCGCTGCATCAGAGCTTTGGCATTGGTGCGGTGCGGATGAACAAGGTTCTGGCCCGGGCGGAAAAGCTGGGGCAGGAGAGTCTGGATGTGGCCATGACAGTAAACGACCGGGGGATGCCCTCGACGGACAGGAGCCTTGCTTTGCGGCGCAGCTGGATGCCGAGGAATGTAGATCCCGACTTCCGGGTGCCGGTGCTGCGCAGCCCCCGCACCCGGCGGGAAGAGCAGCTGCGGATGGCGGGCGACGTGGCGGCCAGTATGGTCTGGACGCTGTGCGCCAAGGCCTGCATGGACGAGCTGGGCTTCGGCACGGAACGGCTGCTCCGCCTGAAGGAAGAGGCGCTGGCCAACTACCGGCAGGTGAACGAAGAAGGTCACGCGGACGGGCTGGATGTGGCGATGGAGCATCTGCGCCGGTGTGCGCAGGCTGCGCTGAAGGAAGACATCGTGGTGGAGAATCAGCCGGACGAAGACCGGGCCAGGCAGAGCGAACGGGATTACGAGGAGCAGAAGCGGGCGTTTTTGAAGCGGGCCGTGATGCAGCAGCTGGGGCGAAAGGCCGGGAAGGGCGGACTGCGGATCCTGAGCGAAACGCAGATGGAAGAAAAGGCTGCTGCCGCCATGGCGCAGCTAAAGGAGAACACATGGGAAAAGCGAATCTCTACACCGTAAAGGACTACCTGACCGGGGAGGTCCTCGCAAAAGGCACAGCCGGAGAGCTGGAGGCCAGCGGCATCGTGCCGAAGGGCTACCACACCAGCGAGTGGGCCAAGCACGAGAACCAGAAGCGACGGAACCGGAAATACGCAATCTCTTTTGAGGAACGGCAGCCGGAAGTGAAGCGCGGCGAGAAAGGCCGGATGATGAGCGTCTACACCTGCTACAACGCAGCCGGAGACGTAATAGGCGAAGGCACCGCAAGGGAGCTGTGGGAGGCGGGCGTCTTCAGCAACGACAACGCGGCCTACTATACCTACAAAGAACAGGGCGGGCGCTGCATAAAGCGCGGCATCGCAAAAATGACCTGCCGAAAAGAGATGCGGAAGGTCGGCCAGAACAATGCCCGGGGTGAAAAGGCAGACTGCGCCGCAAAGAAGCCGGAGCGGCCCGTCCTGCGGAAGATAAAAGACCCGACGCCGCTGGACTACGACGTCCACGACCTGATACTCTACAACGCCATCGCCAGAAAGGAAGGCCGGCCGGAGTTGACCTACGGCTACTGGGCGGCGGCGGGAAAGCCAGCAAGGCCATAAAAATACAGACAGGCAAGCCCCCGATGGTTTTCCATCGGGGGCGTCTTCGACAAAATATAAGGCGAGATGGGTGCTGCCGAGGAGGCTCGGCGGCAGGCATATCGGTTTATATAGAGGTAAACCTCTCAGCGTTCCCGTCGGCCTTTGGCCGCGCGAGAACGCAGCTCCCCTACCGAGGGGAGCCTTTCTCAAATGAAGCGTCCGGGCGGGCGCTTTGGGGAGCTAGTATACCCGTTATCCCTGTGACGGTGATGGGCCACAGGAAAGAAAACTACACTACCAGCTCAAGGCAGCAGGAGGGTACAGGATGAAGAAGAGATATACCCGGGAGAAGAAAACACTCTGCGGAGAGGGGTACATGGAGGTGGACCTCTACCACATCACACCGGAGGAGCACGCAGCCAAGCGCCGGAAGAAGACGAGGCCCAGCAGCGAGCGGCAGAAAAAGCGGAACGCCCAGCACGCACACCGGTGGAGGGTACAGAAAGCCAACGCAAACTTTACCGTGCTGGGATTTTATCTGACCCTGACCTACATAGACACCTTTTTGCCGGAGAGCATGGAGCAGGCCCAGCGGGATTTACGCAATTACATCCGCCGGGTGAAGGCTGCCATCGCAAAGCTGTACGGCCCGGGCGCCGAGCTGCGGGTCATGGGCCTGACCGGCTGCGGACGGAAGAGCGGGCGGTACCACCATCATCTGCTGGTGGAGTGCAAAGGGCTGACCATGCGGCAGAATGCGGAGTTCCGGCAGCTGCTGGAAGACAAATGGGCCGTGCGCTGGCCGGACGGCAGCGTGGAGAGCCTCGGCACAGCCAACGCTGACCGGCTGAACCTGCAAAACAGGCTGGATGACCTGATCACCTACTTCGAGAAGCACGGACAGATGCGGTGGTACGAGACGAAGAATCTGACACTGCCGGTGGAGCGCGCCCCCAACGACACCCGATGGAGCCTCAAGCAGCTGCGCAAGGCCTGCACCGAGTGCAAGGACAACGCCTACTGGTGGGAACAGAGATACCCGGGCTGGAAGTTTGTGCGGTGCGTCGTGCCGGAGCCGGACGCGCCGGGCGACGAAAAAGAGGGCTGGGACGCAGACGAGCTGCGCTGCTATGTGGTGATGGTAAAGCGGGAGGGTGCGAAAGTTCGCACCTGACAGACAAAGTACCGGTATTTTGCGCGGTAAAAACGCGCTTTATTCGCGCGCGGGAAGAAAACGCGCAGGAAGACGGGAGGCGGGGAGTTGACCAGGGAGCAGAAACGACGGGTGCGGGAAGAGCTGCGGGCTTGTGGACAGGGAAAAAGCGACTGGGCGGGCGTGATCGCGCTGGCGATGGACTACTACGAGGCCGCAGACCCGGTGTGCAAACGGCTTTTGCAGATGCGGTATCTGGACGGGATGCCGGAGGAGCGAGTGGTGGCGAAGCTGCACATCGGGCGGACGACCTACTACCACAAGGAGCTGGAAGCGCTGAGCACCGTGGCAGTGTATGCGGCGGCGGCAGGGCTGATGTGAGAGGAAAACCTCTCAGCCTTGCAGTCCGCCTGACGGCGGCGCTGCAAAACAGCTCCCCTGGCGAGGGGAGCCTTTCTCGAAGGATGGCTGGGGAGACCCGGCCTGTTTGCCATACAAGAAACTACTGCGGGAAAAATGTCCGCAGTAGTTTTGCCCCGTGAGGCGTGGTAGGCTGAGAGGGACGAAACAGGCCCGACGGAGCGCAAAAGCGAGGGCCTTGCGACAGAGGGGAGGCAGAGCGGTGGCCAAGCGGGCATATTGCAAAAACACGGTGAAGGGCTCCCGGCGGGGACAGAAGTACCCGCCGAAGGTGCGGGCCGAGGTGCTGATGGCCATGCTGTCGTCTGGCTCCATCTGTGCGGTAGCCCGGCGGTACGGCGTACCGGAGAGCACTATCCGCAGCTGGCTGGCCGAGGAAGCCGGCCGGAGCGACGCCTTTGCAAAAGAGCGGCAGGCTGCTGCGCGGGAGATAGCGATCCGGGCCAGCCTCGGGGCGAGGGCGCAGGTGAGCTATTTGCAGAGCCGTGTGGACGAGAGCCAGCGGGCCGCGCAGGTACAGGCCAAGCTCCACCGGAAACTGGACGAGGACACCCGCGCCCGCTGCTTTGCGGTAGGCACACTGCTCAAGAGTGATGCCGAAGAGCTGGCGGACGCCACGGAGACGGGGCTTGTGCTGTACGCTGCCGAGGACAGCTACGACCGGCAGCTGGACAGCGAAGAGCGAAAACTGCTGGACGCTCAGCTCGAGCGGTACGGTGAGCGCGTGATGAGCGACAAGAACGCCGCCGCGATGGCTACCGTGCTGATGACCGTGGCCGAAAAGGCTGCGGCAATGGTACCCAGCCAGAGCCAGAGCGAGGGCGATGCCCCACCGCTGGTGGAGATCGGGGCCGAGGGCCGGGAAGAAAAAGGGCCGGAGGTGATGGTGGATGGAGCATAAAACATATCACGGACGCCCCGTGATCTGGTCGCCGCAGCCGAGGCAGGCAGCTTTTATGGCGCGCACCGAGGACGAAGCTCTGTATGGGGGCGCTGCTGGTGGCGGGAAGAGCGACGCACTGATCATCGAGGCGCTGCGGCAGGTACACATCCCACACTACCGGGCGCTCATCCTGCGCAAGACTTACCCGCAGCTTTCGGAGCTGATCGACAAGACCATGCGGTACTACAAGCCGGTATTTCCCAAAGCGAGGTACAACGGCTCGAGCCACTGCTGGACCTTCCCCAGCGGGGCGAAGATCTACTTTGGCAGCCTGAACCACACACAGGACAAGTACAACTATCAGGGCAAAGCGTTCGACTTTATCGGTGTGGATGAGCTGACCCACTTTACCTGGGACGAATACAGCTATGTTATGAGCCGCAACCGCCCTTCCGGCCCCGGCACCAGGGTCTATATCCGGGCCACGGCCAACCCCGGCGGCGTGGGGCATGGCTGGGTGAAGGCACGGTTTATCAGTCCGGCACCTGCCGGGACGCGGATGGTGCAGATGGTGAAGGTGAAAGCGCCGGACGGGGAGGAGATCACCCGGCGGCGCACCCGCATTTTTATCCCGTCCACTGTCTTTGACAACCCGGCGCTGTTGGAAAATGACCCGGGCTACATCGGCACACTGGCCTCGCTGCCGGAGGCCGAAAAGCAGGCGCTGCTCTACGGAAACTGGGACAGCTTTTCGGGGCAGGTGTTCACCGAGTGGCGGAACGACCCGAACCATTACAAGGACCAGCGCTGGACCCACGTCATCGAACCGTTTCCCATCCCGGAACACTGGAAGATCTGGCGGGGGTACGACTTCGGTTTCTCGAAGCCGTTTTCTGTGGGGTGGTATGCAGCGGACGAGCGCGGGCGGCTCTACCGTATCAAGGAGCTGTACGGCTGCACCGGCACACCCAACGAGGGCCTGAGAAAGGACCCGATGGAACAGGCACGGATGATCCGGGAGGCAGAGGAAAATGACCCGCTGCTGAAAGGCCGGGTCATCCTGGGCGTGGCCGACCCGGCCATCTTTGACGAGAGCCGGGGCGAGAGCATCGCGGACATGCAGGAGAAAAGTCCGAACTTTCTGCACTGGATGCCCGGCGACCACACCCGTCTGGCGGGAAAGATGCAGTTTCACTATCGGCTGGCTTTCAGCGAAGACGGAAGGCCGATGCTGCAGGTCTTCAACACCTGCAAGCACTTCATCCGCACCATCCCGAACCTCGTCTATGACGAGAGCAATGTGGAGGACATCGATACCACGCAGGAGGACCACATCTACGACGAGTGCCGGTATGTGCTGATGGAGAACCCCATCAGCGCCGCAAAGCACACCCAGCCGCCGCCCATGCTGGACGACCCGCTGGATATGGACCCGAGGAAGGACAAGACGAGGTTTATGAGGATATGAACAGGAACGCGGAAAGGAAAATGGGATGGAATTTGGTAAAAAAGAGCTTGACCTGACAGCAGATGAAAGCCCCGGCGGCGAGAGTCTGGCCGGGGTGCTGGATAGTGAACCGGCGATCGGCGAGAAGGAGATCAGCGAGGCGATGGCCATCCTCGAAAAGTACAAGTCGGCCAAAGCCAGTCTCGACAAGCGGATCATCGACAACGAGGAATGGTACAAGCTGGGCCACTGGAAACAGTACGGCAACCGGGTGATGGAAGGCAAACGCGCCCCCAGCACGGGGTGGCTGTTCAACTCCATCGCCAACAAACACGCCGACGCCATGGACAACTACCCGGAGCCGAACGTGCTGCCGAGGGCGCAGGACGACGAGGAGACGGCGAGGCTCCTCTCCGACATTCTGCCGGTGGTGCTGGAACAGGCCGACTACGAGAGTGTGTACAGCGACACGTGGTGGCGTAAGCTCAAGCAGGGTACCGGCGTCAAGGGCATTTTTTGGGACCCGGCGCTGCGGGACGGACTCGGGGACATCGCCATCCGGAGCATGGATCTTCTGATGCTCTACTGGGAGCCGGGCGTGGAGGACATCCAGGACTCGGCCAACTTCTTCTCGCTGGCGCTGGCCGACAACGACCGTCTGGCGGCCCGGTGGCCTCAGCTCGAGGGCAAGGCGGGCAGCAGCGGCATCACCGTGGGGCAGTACGTCAGCGACCAGAACATCGACACCAGCGAAAAGAGCGTGGTGGTGGACTGGTATTACAAGCGGGAGAAGCCCGGCGGTCAGACCGTGGTGCATTACTGCAAGTTCTGCAACGGCGTGGTGCTCTACGCCAGCGAGAACGACCCGGCGATGGCCGAGACCGGCTTCTACGACCACGGAAAATATCCCTTTGTGTTCGACCCGCTCTTTGTGGAAGAGAACAGCCCGGCGGGCTTCGGGTACATCGACGTGATGAAGGACACGCAGGACGCCATCGACCGGATGACCCAGGCCATGGACGAGAACACGCTGGCGGCGGCCAAGAAACGCTACCTTATCTCGGACACGGCGGGCGTGAACGAAGACGAGCTGCTGGACACGGCGAAGGACGTGGTACATCTGGTGGGCCGTCTGGATGAGCGGGGCTTCATGGAGCTGGAGACCGCTCCGCTGCCCTCCAACACCATCGCTTACCAGCAGAACCGTGTGGCCGAACTGAAGGAGATCAGCGGAAACCGGGACGTGAACCAGGGCGGCGCGACCAGTGGTCTGACCGCTGCTTCGGCCATTGCGGCGTTGCAGGAAGCAGGCTCGAAACTCAGCCGGGATATGCTGAAAAGCGCTTACCGCTCCTTTGCAAAAGAATGCTACTTCATCATCGATTTGATGCGTCAGTTCTACGACGAAGAGCGGGTCTACCGCATCACTGGCCAGCAGGGCGGCACGGAGTACCGGGAATTTTCCGGGCAGATGCTGCGGCCGCAGCCGGTGGAGAGCGTGGGCGGCGTGGAGCTGGGCGCCCATGAGCCGGTGTTCGACATCACGGTGAGCGCGGCCAAGAAGAGTACCTTCAGCCGCCTTAGCCAGAACGAGACGGCGAAGGAATGTTACCAGCTGGGGTTCTTTGCCCCGGCCAACGCGGACGCCGCACTGGCGTGTCTGGACATGATGGACTTCGAGGGCATCGAGAAGGTGCGTCAGCGGGTGGCCCAGAACGGCACTCTGTACCAGCAGCTGCAGCAGGCGATGGCACAGATCCAGCAGATGGCGGCGGTCATCGACCAGCAGAACGGCTCGAACCTGAGCGAACAGGCCGGTGCTGCGGCCGCTGCCATGACCGGCGGCGGAGGCGGTGGAGAGACCAGCGCAAAGACGGTAACGAACTCTCTGGGCGGACAGGTGGGCGGCGGAACGAACCCGCTGGCCACGAAGGCTGCCGAGAGGGCGATGAATATCAATGACCCGAATAAGTGAGGAGGTTCTACATGATCAAAATTATCTACGAAGCAGATCCTGAGGGCGGGAAGCTGACGATGAGGGCCGAGGGCCACGCGGGGTATGCCCCGGCGGGGCAGGACATCGTATGTGCTGCGGTGAGCTGCCTGATGCAGACGCTGGCGTACAGCGCTGCGGAGGACGAGAAAACCTCGAGCTGCATCTATCAGGGCAAGGAAGGCCCGGTGGTGAATGTGGAGGCGGGCGACAGCGTCCTCATGCGGGACAAGTTCGAGCTTGTGGCCGACGGTCTGGACCTGTTGGCCGAACAGTACCCGGAGAATGTGAACTTCAAGAAAAGCTGCAAGTGCAGCCCGGCGGTGGACTTGCAGCTGTTGGGGCCGCGGCCGGCAGGATGCAAGCAGAGCGCAGCAGACGCCGGGAGCCGCAACCCGGGGGAGCCTTTCGATTTGCAGCTGTTTGCGGAAGGCGGAGACGGTGCAGCGGCTGCTGGCGGCGATGGTGCCGCCCCTGCGGCGGCAGAAAAGGCGGCGTCTGCTCCTGCCCAGGGCAAGGGCCGGGAGGCTGCTGCCGCTGAGGTGGATGAGATGCTGAGTCCGGCGGAAGAGCCGGACGCGGAGGAAAATGCTGCTGAAGGCGAGGAACAGGACGGTGCGGCAGACAAGAGCGGCACCGACCCGGAGGCGCACCGGAAAGCGTTTGGCGAACTGATGAGGGGCGAGTACAACCGGGAGTTTGGCGAGATGATCGTGCAGGCCACCCAGAAAGCCTACGACAGCATCCTGAACGAGCAGGGGCCGGTGGGGCGTATCCTGAACGCTTTGGGCCAGAAGTACGGTACTGCTCCCGGCGACTACGAGGCACTGGCCGCTGCGGTGGAGGGCGGCGTCGTGAAGGACGACGCCTACTACGAAGACATGGCCATGAAGAAGGGCATCAGCGTCCAGCTGGCCAAGGAGATGGACGCGCTGGAAAGCGAGAACGCCAAGCACCGTGCCGCCGAGCAGCAGCGGGCGGAAGCCGCCAAGATGGAAGCCATCCAGCAGGAGTGGGACGCCGCCGTGGAGCGCATCCGGGCTGAAGACCCGGACTTCGACATCAAGACGGCGCTGGCTGACCCGGACTTTGCCCAGATGCTCAAGCTGGGCGTGAAGATGGAGGACGCCTACAAGGCCCGCTACTTTGACAACATCATGGCCCGGAAGACTGCTGAGACCGCCAAGAAGACGGAGAGCGGCGTGGTGGAGCGTATCCGCCAGCGGGGCGCACGGCCCAGCGAGAACGGCACGAACCCCGGCGGTGCGGCGGTGCTGAAGACCGACGTCTCCAAGCTGACGCCTGCCCAGTGCGAAGAGCTGGAACGCCGGGCCATGCGGGGGCAGATCATCACTTTTTGACGAGAAGGCGCTGCTGACCGGAAGAAAACCTCTCACCGTTCCCGTCGGCTGATGTCGCGCGAGAACGGAGCTCCCCTGTTAGGGGAGCCTTTCTTAAAGGAAAACCCGGGAAGCAGAAGTCTCTCAATAAAGCACATGAGTAAACGAAGGGAGTAAGAAACATGAAGAACCACATGAATCTGCAGCTGTTTGCGCAGCCTGCAAACCACACCGGTGCGACTGGCATGAGCGCCGAAATGAAGACCTACTACGAGAAGCGTCTGCTGGACCAGGCAGAGCCGCTGCTGGTGCATGACCAGTTTGGCGACAAGTATCCCATCCCGGCCAACAACGGCAAGACCATCGAGTTCCGCAAGTACGAGAGCCTGCCCAAGGCCACCGAGCCGCTGACCGAGGGCGTAACCCCCAATGCTCAGGCCCTGACCGTCACCCCCATGACCGCCACCGTGAAGCAGTACGGCGGCTGGGCAGCCATCACCGACGTGCTGCAGCTGACCGCCATCGACAACAACATCACTCAGGCGACCAAGGTACTGGCATCTCAGGCGGGCCGCACGCTGGACACCGTGACCCGCGAGGTGCTGGCAGGCGGCACCAACGTCATCTACGCGCCGGCGGGCGACACCGCCGTGACCAGCCGCGCCAATCTGACCACCGCCAGTGTGCTGACGCCCGACCTCATCGACCAGGCGGCCACTGCCCTGAAAGCCCAGAATGCCGACGCCATCGGCGAGAGTTACGTTGCTATCGTCCACCCCTATGTGGCCTATGATCTGCGCCGCAACCCGGAGTGGATCGACGTCCACAAGTATGCTGCCCCTGAGAACATCTACAACGGTGAGATCGGCAAGCTGGCCGGTGTGCGCTTCATCGAGACCAGCGAGGCGAAGATCTGGACCGGCAGCGGCTGCCCGAGTGGTCTGGCCGTGTTTGGCACTCTGGTGCTGGCAGCTCATGCCTACGCTGTGACCGAGGTGGAGGGCGGCGGCCTGCAGCACATCGTCAAGCAGCTGGGTGCGGGCGAAGACCCGCTGAACCAGCGCGCGTCCGTGGGCTGGAAGGCCATCAAGACTGCGGAACGTCTGTGTGAGCAGTACATGGTCCGCATCGAGAGCATCAGCCCGAAGTACAGCGCGAAGGCGAAGGCAAACTAAACCTCTCCGTCACGCCTGCGGCGTGCCACCTCCCCTATCGAGGGGAGGCCTTGGCAGGCCGGGCAGGTTTAAGCTGGATGACTGAGGTCTAAGATGACGTAAAATGGAGAGCCCTGCGACAGAGGGCAGAAAGAAGGATACTATGGCGACTAAGAAAGAGACTGCTGCGGCCCAGGCCGTGGAGAACGCGGTGGAGACTGTGGAGAAGGTCGAGGCGGCGACCGAAGAAAAGGACGACGGCATGGTGACTATCCATCTGTTCAAGGATGACGACCGCTATTCGGCACCGGTGTTCGTGGGCGTCAACGGCGACAGCTACCTCATCCAGCGCGGCATCGACGTGAAGGTGCCGAAGGCTGTGGCCGAGGTGCTGGAGCACAGCATCAAGCAGGACGCCGAGGCGGCCCGGAAGAGTCAGGCCATGCAGGCGGCGGCTGGTACGCAGATGATGACCATTTGATAAGAGACCCGGTACAGCAAAGGCACGGCGCTGTGCCGGGTCTTTTTGGCTTAACCGTGACGGAGAGGTTATCATTCGGGACTACAGAAAGGGAGAATTTAGAGTATGACAGCAGGCGAAGCGATAAAGATGGCTGATGAGCTGAGGCCGAACAATCATTTTGAGAACCGGTTGAAGCAGCTATGGCTGCGGCAGGCAGACAGCGGGATGCGCCGGAACATCGTGGAGCGCAGCCAGACCGGCGGCGACTTTGAGGACAAGGGCGCGGATATTCTGTGGAACGATGGGCTGGAATATGACACCCCGCTGCTGGCCTGCTGTGCGGCAGAAGCACTTTATCCGCACTGGCTGGCTGCGCAGATGGACCTTGCACTGGGCGAGACGGCCCGGGCAGCGAATGAGCTGCAGTTCTACACGAGTTATGTGCAGGAGTTTGCGGTGTGGGTGAGGCGGAACTATATGCCGGCAGGCGGCGGGAGGCTGATGACGTGACGAACCTGAACCAGATAAACAGCCAGCGGCAGCTGCTGCGGGTATTCGGTGGGCTGAATGAGGGATATGCGTGCAGCGAGGCAGAGCTGAGCGAAGAGAAGAACTTCTCTTCGCGGGGATACCCGGCCCTCGAGACCCGCAAGCCCCGGCGGAAGGTGCGGGAAGCAGCCGGGATGAACGGGATGTACCATCTGAACGGCCTTTTGACCGTGGAAGGCACGACCCTGCGGTATGCCCCGGATGACGGCAGCGCCGCTGTGGAGCTGAAAGGCGCCCTGAGCGACAACGAAAAGAGACTGGTGGGCATGGGGACCAAGGTGCTCATCTGGCCGGACAAGATGTCCTTTGATACTGCGAGCGGAACGCTGAGTGCGCTGGGGTCCAGCTGGCAGCAGGGCGGAGTGAGACTGACCGTGACCCCCTGCGATGCTGCCGGTGTAGTGTACACGCCGAATCTGTTCGGTGCGACCGAACCGGAAAGCCCGGAGAACGGCGATGTCTGGCTCAAACAGGCCGAAGACGCCCCGTGGAGCTACCGCGACGCCCTGAAGCTCTACAGCACAGCGGGCGGCTGGCAGAACATTCTGCTGAACTACTGCCGCGTGACCTGCGAGGGGCTGGGCGAAGCTTTCAAAGCCGGGGACACTGTGACGCTGACGGGCATCCCGTCTGTGGTGAAGAATGCTTACTCCTCTGATTTCAGCGGGGACGTAGTGGTGGATGACGTGGCCGGAGACTCGGTCATCCTCTCCATCGCGCCGGACATCGAGAGCGTTTTGTACTACGGCACCTGCGTGGTGACAGGCCAGAGCGTGGTGTGGACGGCCATGGACGGCAAGACCACCCAGACCTTCGACGGGCCTTTCCCGGACGTGACGGCCCAGCGGCGGGTGCCGGATCTCGACTGGCTGACGGAGCACAACAACCGTGTATGGGGCTGCTCGAGCACCGAAAACGTCATCTATGCCTGCAAGCTGGGCGACGCCACCAACTGGTTCTCCTACCGGGGAACGGCAGCGGACAGCTACGCCGTGACTGTGGGCAGCGACGGGGCCTTTACCGGTGCGGCTACCTGCATGGGATACGTGCTTTTCTTCAAGGAGAACGGTCTGCACAAGCTGTACGGCACCAAGCCCAGCGACTACCAGATGAGCAGCATCCAGTGTTCGGGCGTGGCCAAAGGTGCGCACCAGAGTCTCTGCGTCATCAACGAGACGCTGTACTACCTCTCGATGGACGGCGTCATGGCGTGGGACGGCAGCCTGCCCACCAAGGTGTCGGCCTCGCTGGACGAAGAACGCCTCAGCCATGTGACGAGAGCCGCCGCCGGCGGGCTGGTGGGCCGGTACTACCTGCACACCGAAAGCTCCGGCGGGCAGAGGCTGCTGGTATACGACACTGAGAAAGGGCTTTGGCACGAGGAAGACGCCACCGGCTGGGCCATGTGCAGCACCGGGCGACAGCTCTATCTCTGGGACAAAGAGGCCATCTGGGCCGCAGACGGAAGCCGGGAGGTCAGCGGCGAAGAGGACACGGTGGAATACGAGGCTGTGACCGGTGACATCGGACTCGGGAGCCCGGACGACAAGTATTGCAGCCGGGTGACGGTGCGGCTGGACGCGATGGAGCGGACCGTGGTGACGCTCTGGGCCAGCTTCGACGGCGGCGAGTGGCAGGAGATGGGCCGGGTGGACACCGCAGGGAAGCGTGTGAGAGTGAACCTGCCCTTCGTCCCGACCCGTCACGACACCATGCGGCTGCGCCTGACCGGAAAAGGGCAGATCGCAGTGAGGAGCATCGCCATGACGCTGAGCAGCAGCGAGGGCGGAAGAGTGAACGGAGGTGTACCGAGACGTGGCTAGTATCGTAGGGCTTTCGAAGATCTCCATGCCGAGGCTGGAGGGGCTGGATACGGCCAGCGCCCGGGAGCTGAGGAATTATCTGTACCAGATGCAGGAGCAGCTGGAATATATTTTGAGCAATATTGACACCGAGAATCTCTCGGGGGACTTACAGGAGAAGCTGAAATGAGTAATTTGAGCAATGCAAGAGCGCAGCTGGATGCGTGGGAGGCGAAGAAGCCGGGCGACTACACCAGCCAGTACAAGGACAAGATCGACGGCGTGATGGGCCAGCTGGACGGGATGAAGGATTTCGGATATGACCCCACCCGGGATGCGGCCTACGAGCAGTACAAGAACAGCTACACCCGACAGGCAAAGCTGGCCAACGAGAACGCGCAGGCCAACGCCAGCGCCATCTCGGGCGGGTACGGCTCAAGCTATGGCACACAGGCAGGCCAGAGCGCCTACCAGAATGCTATGGCGGGCTTGAGCAATGCCACGAACGGGTTGTACAGCCAGGCACTGAACCAGTACACCCAGAAAAAGAGCGACCTGCAGAGCCAGCTGAGCGGATACCAGCAAGCCGAGGCGCAGGACTACGAGAAGTACCAGACCAACTATCAGAACTGGGAGAACCAGCGCAACTACTATCAGAGCGTGTACAATCAGGCAGCCAGCGAGGAACAGGCGAAAAAGAGCCGGCATACGGGCATCTTTGGAACCATCCTGAGCGTTGCCGCAAGCCTGCTGCCGCTTCTGCTGTGAAAATAAAGCGCCCGGCCCGGAAGGGCAACGGCGACGACTGTAGCGGAGCCGACCGCTGCCAGTGGCAGATGAAGGGAGGCGAGGCTAGGACAGCGTTCTGCTTTTTCAAAGTCCCCACCAAGGGGCTGAAGAAAAAGCAGCAAACGCAACCCGAGCGCCAGTGGCGGAAACAGGGAGGAGCTGTTGGGGCCGCGGCCAGCAGGATGCAAGCGGCAGCGCAGCAGACGCTGGGAGCCGCAACCCGGACAGCCAAGATGAAACAGAATTAAAAATGCCCAGCCCGAAGGGGCTGAGCTATCAAGAATTATGCAAGATGGAGCTTTTCCTTCAAGGCGTCCTGAAGAACGCCGGAGAAGTTGATGTGTGCGGCCTCGGCTGCATCATTGAGCCAAGCGGGGACGGAGAGGGTCTTTTTAACAGGGCGGAACTGCTTTTGGTAAGCAGCCATATCAAAGGGGACCATGACCACAAAGTCTCCGGCCTCCACCGGAAGAGAGGAAGGAACGGAAGGAGTGGGGCAGACAGCGCACTCTTCCAGCATCAGGCCGATGGCATCCTGTGCCATCCGCACAGCCTCATCCATCGTATCGCCCTGCGTAAAGCAGCCCTCGATGTCGGGGACGGTGACAGAATAACCCGTTTCTTCGGGGTGGAACACCGCGGGATAGAAAACAGCGTTCATAGAAATGCCTCCTTATTTCTTCAGACCGGCCAGTTTGAGGATATTTTTCTCTGTGCCGGGTTTGAGGTCTTTGGCGTGGAAAGGGACGATAGTGGTCTTGCCGGTGGTGGGGTTGTGGTATTTGCGATGAGAACCGTTGGAGCTGACGAACACGAAACCGTTCTGTTCGAGCAGGCGAACGATCTCTTTGGGGGTCATTGGCATGAAGATGCACCTCCGAATCTGTAATCATAATATATACGTATTTTACGTATTTGTCAAGAGAGGAGTTAAAGATGGGCGTATTCAAGAGATACAGGGACGCGCAGGCGGCGCAGAAGGACGCGGAGAACGCGATGCCGGGGGCATACCAGAGTAACTATACCGACCGGATCAATGAGGCGCTGGACAGCATGGGCGCAGCCAGCAATGCAGGCTATGACGTAGGCACGGACAGCGAACTCTACCGGCAGTACCGCGCGGGCGCGCAGGCGAATGCCAGGGCGGCGGCTGAGAACGCCGCTGCGGGCGCTGCCGCGCTGAGCGGCGGGTACGGCTCAAGCTACGCAAACAGTGTGGCCCAGCAGGGCTACCAGCAGGCCATGGCCAACGTGGACAGCGGGCTGGCCGGGCTGCGGGACAAGGCCCTGACTCTGTACCAGCTGAAGCAGAACGGCCTCTCGGGGCTGCTGAGTGCGCTGCAGAATCAGGACAGTCTCGAGGCGGCGGAGCATCAGGGAGCCGTGGCCAATGCACAGGACTGGCGGGACTACAAGAAGAGCCGGGCAGATCAGGCAGCGCAGGAGAAAAGCGATTTCCTCTCGAACCTGTGGGAGATGGCGAAGAGTGTAGGCAGAGCCGGTCTGACGGCCTACGACACCTACAAGGGCTACACCCAGCAGCAGTGGGAGAACGAATTTGCCCGGGAACAGTGGGAGTACAACAAAGAGCGCACCGGCCAGAGCGATGCACTGAATGCCTACGAGCAGGCGTTCAACCTGTACCAGCAGGGGGCGGGCGATGCCGCGAACGCCGTGCTGGGCCGGTATGGTCTGGACACCGGCATTTTTGACAATTACAGCGGCGCACCCATCACCCGCGCAGACAAGGCGGGTGCGCTCACGACCGCAGCCGGGCTGGCAGGCGGCGGCAGCGACGAGGCTGCACGGGCGGTGCTGGAACTGTACGGCCTGGATCCGAACTCTGTGGGAAATTACAGGACGATCGCAGGACGGCAGCTTGCAACGGCGCTGGCAACAAAGAGCGCAGGCAGCTCGGGCGGCTCTTCGGGCAGCAGGAGCAGCAGAACGAAAGGCAGCGGGAGCAGCTGGACGAACAGTCAGCTGCAAAGTATGGCAAAGACATTTTCCTCTATGAAGGGAAATGAGCCGCTGTACGATTTTTACAAGCAGACCTTAACGGATAATGGGTGGCTCAATGCGGATACTGCGAACGTCCAGAGCGCAAGCCAGAGCGGCGGCGTAGATATGGCGGCAATGCTGGCAAAGAACTATGCGAAAAAAGGTTATAGCGCGTGGGCTATCATGAACAATATGAACCAGAACGGGTACAGCGATGAAGAAATCGCAAGAGCGCTTGAGAAGGCGGGGGTGAAGGGCTGATGGCATGGACAGCGGAAAAAGTTAAGGAAATGAGAGAAAGCAACCCATCGAAGGCGGCAGAAAGCTCTGGGTGGACGGCGGAAAAGGTGAGAGCTGTCCGCACCAAGACGCCGAATCCGCCCACTGCATCGAGCACAGTGCTGCCCAAAAGCAACATCTATGCAGATGCCCTGCAGCAGTACACCGAGCGGCACATAAGCGACATGGGGGAGGTGGATGCGAGGAACGAGCCCTCTCAGGCGCGCAGCGGGCGGAAAGAAAACCTCTCACCGTTCCCGTCGGCTGACGCCGCGCGAGAACGGAGCTCCCCTGTCAGGGGAGCCATTCTCAAAGGAAGCCCCACTGAAATGGCGCTGGACATGGGGCAGAAGTGGGGCGTACCTGCGAAGAGCGGGAACGTGCTGGAGAACGTGGACGGCGGGGCCATGGCCTACGGCAGCGGCCGGGCGCAGGAGCTGAGAGCCAGTTTTGCCAAGGACAGCGTACCGGACGAGTTCGACCGGATCAACCAGTGGATGGACACCGGGGACAACAAGAATCTGGCCGACGCGGTGCGGCGGGTGGACAACACCCACGGCGCGTACACGGACGCCGACCTTATCCAAAAGGGCGGCTGGACACAGGCACAGATCGACGAGGCCCGGAAGATGAACGCTGCGCTGGACGCCATCCCCGCATGGCAGCGGGATGTGCGCCGGGCGGCGAACACCATCGGCGGCATCGGAGACACGGTGGCCGCTGCCCCGGTGCTGGGCGCGGAGTACGGCGTACAGGCGGGAAAGAACATTGACGCCACCCTGAAGAACTGGAAACAGGTGGAGCAGGAAGTGAAGGGCGACGAGCACGCCCAGAGCCTGTTTGACCTTTTGACCGACGTGGACATGGACTATAACCCCACATGGCCGGAGAGCCGAAACCGGGAGCTGATCTCGATGGGGTACAACTCCAAGGAGATCCGGGAGATGCGCCAGAAGCTGGCGGGGCTGGAGGTGAGCGACGGCATTGACAAGAACCAGAGCGTGGGCTACCAGCTCTACGACCGGGGCCAGAAGCTGACGGCGGCGGCCCAGAGCGGCCTGAGCCCGGCGCAGCGGGCCGTGGCGGGGGCCGTGACCAGCGCGGCGGAGAACCTGGCCATTGCGGCAGGCGGCGACGGCGTTGCGTGGATCCTGCCTATGCTGAGCGCCCAGGGCGCGGCGGAGGCCATGGGCCAGAGCGCAGAAAAAGGCGAAAGCGCAGGCAAAGCACTGGGCGGCGGCCTCGCCAAGTTTGGCGCAGGATGGGCCATCAACTCGGTGGGCGCGGCTGACCTTGCAAAGACCATGGGCTCGGACTACGCGAAGGACACGCTGGCGGGGCAGATCGCGGACTGGGTGCAGGGGCTGGCGGGCAGCTCGGAGCTGGCGAAGCGCTACCCGGCGGTGGCTGCGGCCATCTCGGGCGGCATCGACAACTCGATGCAGGCCTTTGCGGAGACCTATGCCGACATGGCCATCGACGCTGCGCTGGGGGACAGCGAGGCGGCGAAGAATCTGTTTACCAAGGACACCTTCCTCACCGCACTGGAAAGCGGGCTTTCCGGCGGTGCATCCGGCGCGCTGGGCGGCGCGATCGGCACGAGGCTGCGCGGCATGAGCGAAGCGCTGGACAGGGAGGCGGAGCGTTACGACCGGATGAAGCGGGCCGCTGCCCGGCAGAAGGAATGGGAGGCCCGGGCAGCAGAGCCCTCTCAGTCGGCTTCGCCTGCGGCCACTGAAAACATCAGCGGGCAGGAAGAAAACCTCTCACCGTTCCCGTCGGCTGACGCCGCGCGAGAACGGAGCTCCCCTATCAGGGGAGCCTTTCTTAAAGGAAACTCCACTGAAAGTATGCAGCGGGCAGAAGAGACAGCTGTGAACGATGACCCGGCGGTACATACAGCGGCCCAGAACGCCGGCATTGAGGAGTACAAGAACAGCGTTGACCCGGGGCTGGCGGAGTACGTTGACCGGGTGCGGGCAGGCGAGAAGCTGGAGCCGTATGTGGTGGCCGAGACGGGCGACCGGATGCGCAGCGCCATGATGGAACTGACGGGCCTCGAGAAGGTGGGCGACCGCACCCTGATGGACTCGAACGCCGTGCAGCACATCACCAACCGGCACGCAGGGGGAAACGGCAGTGCCGACGGAACCATGAAGGAGAGCGCCGACGTGGCCCGGGCGGCGTATGTGCTGAACAATTTTGACAATGCGTATCTGGCAAAAGACCGGGCAGATGGGTACATGACGAACAAAGGTAAACGTGCTCCTGTCGTTATCTTTGAGAAAAAAATAGACGGCAGCCACGTTGTCGTGGAAGCCGTCTGTGATACAAAGAAAAACACGAACTATATTGTCACCGAGTATCTTGCGAAAAACGGTGTGGACTTAACAGAAGTGACGAAAGGCTTGCGATCCCCCGTGAGTGCCGCGTCCGACCCTGAGGTTCACGTCCGAAACGTAGTCGTAGACCCTCCCGCCACAGCAGAGGAGTTGCAGTCCTCTATGGATGCCGCGTCCGACCCCAGAGATACGCCCGAGACGTTAGCTGATCTACCCTCTGCCAAGACCAATATAGCACCGGAGGGCGGGGCTGTCAATGGCAGGAGCTACGCGGAGGAAACGCTGACGGCGGACGAGAGTGCGCTGGACTCGAGCAGCTGGGCGAGCGGGGAGCAGAAAGCGGCGGCTGCACAGCTGGCCCGGGCGGGAAGGGTGAGCACGCAGGGCGTGCAGACCATCGTGGACAATATGCCCGGCGGCATCGGTGCAGGCGTGTACACCCAGGCCGCGAAGGCACTGTACCGGATGGGCGTGAACGAAGTGGGCAGCTTTGCCGAGGCGCTGAAGCTGACCGGCCCGGAAGGCAGCATGGGCGGCGCAGTGCGGCAGGTGCTGGCGCTGGGCAAGCAGGGCGAGAACGCCCTGAAGCTGGCCTATTTACAGGGCAAGGGCGAGGCCGAAGTCTACAACGCCCACAAGGCCGGGGAGCTGGGCAGCGGAAAGGGCGCGGTGCGACCGGACGCCGGGACGGTATACCGGGGCGACAAGGCCGTGAGCGGGGACAAGAGCGCAGACGAGGCCTTTTTGAAGCTGACGGCCCAGAGCACCGGCACGGCCATCCACCGGATGATGCAGGGGCTGGAGAACAACGCCAAGGGCTGCATCAAGGCCGCTGCGGGCGAGATGTTCTTTGCCGGAGACGCGGGCAGTGAAACGGTGATGCACGAGACGTTCCACGCGCTGAACCAGTGGAGCGCCGAGACGGGGCAGGCCGTGATGGACCGGCTGCTGAACTATCTTGTGCAGCAGAGCGGCGCAGAGAGCACCGAGAAGCTCATCCAGAGCTACCTCGACAAGTACGCCGAGGCCGGGCAGCAGCTGACCTACAACCAGGCCCTTGAGGAGATCACCGCCGATGCCATGGAGACGGTATTCGGCACGGCGGAGAGTTTCCGGGACTTTGTGCGCCAGCAGGCGGCCGAGGCACGGATGAACGCCGACGCCCGGGGCATCATCGGGAAGGTGATGGACAAGATCCAAAACCTGCTGGAGAGTGTGCTGGCAGACGTGGAGCACTTCCTCAAAAAAGAGCCCACCAACGCCGCCGCCAAGGCTGCGAAGAGCCTGACGGAGGAGCAGCTGCGGGATCTGCGTGCGCTGTATTTTGAGCATCAGATGACAGCGGGCGAAAAGTACCGGGAATCCATCCACGACGCAAAGCAGGGCAGCAAAAACGCCGCAGCCTCTGAAACAAAGGACGCGGCGATAAAATACTCCATCGATGTCGGCTTTGAGAAAGCCATCGAGGGGCTGGACGAAGACTCGACCAAGCGATATGCTATCCGGGTGGGCAGCACTTCAGAAGTGCTGAAGAGCATCGGTGTGAAAGACAAAGATATTTTCTGGCAGGCTGGAAAGCTGCGGAAAATACTGAACAAGCACAGTATCGCAAATCACAATGCGGCGACTGGAGAAGGCTCCATTATGACCAAAGAAATTCTGAAACAGGTTCCGCAGGTTTTGGAGCATCCCATCATTGTACTGCACTCGGATACGAGCCGGAATGCGGACTATGCCAGCCGGATATTCATGTACGGCGATGTAAAGGACGCGGCCGGAAAGCCGGTGAATGTGTCGCTGGAGCTGCTTCCGACGGATAGAAATGGTCTGGTGGTAGATAATATCGCGGTGCTGAGCGCATACGGCCACGAAAGCTACAGAACCGGAAAGGTGGTACAGGGCGAGATACTTTATGTTGACCCGGACACAAAAAGAACCGCCGCTTGGCTGAGGGGTAATAGGCTACGATTGCCGTTCTCCCTCGCAAGCGGTGGCTCTAAAGCTACTTTACACTATGCCGACGGAAATGTCAAGGCCGTGACCGCCGAGCCGTTGCCGGGACGACCGCTGTACTACCTGAAGGCCGTGACGGAGACCGAGGCCCAGAAGCTCTACCCGGAAAAAACAGCCGTGAAATACCAGCTGGAGGTGGACGCAGACAGCCGGGATGCAACCAACAGCAGCGGCCTCGGGGACGTGGCCGCCCAGATGGAGACGGTCCGGAAGGCTGTGGAGACAGGCGGGAACAAGCGGGTGTCGGAAGAGGGCCTGCGAAGCATTGCACAGGCTGTGCGGGCTGACCACGGCAGCAAGGTGAGCGCCAAGTGGCTGACGGAGCGGCTGGGTGCGCTGAGCGACTACCTGAGCCAGGGCAAGGGGGTGGACTGGGCTGACGCCAACGCCTTTGTGATGGACATCGCCGAGCAGATCATGCAGAAGAGCGCAAAGCGGAACGACGAGCTGTGGAAGGCATACCCGGAGTTGCACAAGATGAGTATGCAGCTCGAGAAAGGCTCGGCGGCCTGCGGCGAGATCCTGTACCGGTACGGCAGCTGGGCAAACGCCCGGAAGGAGGCGGCCCGCCACGGCGTGAGCCTGACCTACACCAAGGACGGACAGGCCAGCCGGTGGGACGGAGACTTTGCAGAGCTGCAGACGCTGGGCGCGGGACTGCTGCCTGCCGAGACGCCCAGCAGCGCCGCCGACGCTCTGGAGGCCATGATGAGCGCCCACGACGCCATCAGACCCACCTTAGAGAACGCCTATGACGAGGACTGGGACGGGGCGAAGCAGGACATCGCTATGCAGATCTGGCAGCGGTACATGAACACGCCGGAAATGGCCATCGGCGAGAACGCCCAGCTGCGGGAACAGTTTGCCCAGCAGCGGAAAGAGGTGCGGGACATTGCCCGGCAGCAGGCGCTGGAAGCAAGAGCCAAGGCCCAGATCGCAGCGGCGCAGCAGGCTAGGGAAGCACAGGACGACCTGCGGGAGCCCTACCGGAGAGCTGCGGCCAAAGCGAACTACCGGAAGGAAGTGGCGGAGCAGTTTGCGAAAAAGCAGAAGGCCAGTGTGGAGGCCCGGGTGCAGCTGGAAAAGGATAAGCGGCTGAAGCAGGTACAGAAGGCCCGGGATGCCCGGGAGATGGACAACACCCGGCGGAGCGTGCAGAAGCTGACGAGCGAGCTGACCCGGATGATCGAGAAGCCCAGCGAGAAGAGCTATGTGCCGGAGTATCTGGTGGACAAGGTGCGGCCGGTGGCGATGCTGGCCAACGACGCCATCGGCAACCACGAGGCGGCGAAGAAGCTGCGGGCCGAGGTGAACGGCATCTACGGCCCGCTGCCGGCGGACATGAGCATCCGGGACGCGATGGACGGCCTGAAGAGCGGCATCACCCGGGAAATGAAGATGGGAGAGCGGGCGGCGCTGGAATGGGAGAACAGCAAGCTGGCCGACGCCATTGACGACTGGCTGACCGACGTGAACGAGAACCGGCAGCTGAAAATGGAAGAGCTGCGGGGGCAGATCGAGCAGGCGGACAAGTGGCTGCCGGAGGACACCCCGGAGAAGCGGGCGTGGCTCAAGCGGCTGAACGAAGACCTGCAGGCCTACCGGGACGGTGCGATGGCGTCGCTGAGCGTGGAGGAGCTGCGGGGGCTGCGGGAGATCATGGAGCAGACCATGTTCATCGTGAAGAACGAGGCCGTGATGCTGGGCAGCATCGAAGACGTGATGATCGACGACTTTGCCGAGGGGCTGCACGGTGAGCTGAAGGAGGTGGCCGCCAAGCAGAAAAAGGGCGTACTGGCCCAGCTGGGACGTGCGGTGCGGGACGTGTACCGGATAAACGCCACGAACATCGAGCGGAACTTTGAGCGCTTTGGCGGCTATGTCCACGGCGGCTTTATGGAGCAGCTGGGGCAGATGCTGAACGATGGACAGGCCCGGAAGAGCCGGATCACCGCCGAGGGCGAAGCCATCTTTGCCGACCTGACAGGGCCGAAGCACGAGAAGGAGCTGTACCATTTTACCCATGATCTGGTGGACATCGGACTGAAGACCGAGGACGGCAGGCCGTGGCTGGTGACCCACGACGTGATGGCGGAGCTGTGGGTGCAGCTGCAGAACCGGCAGGGTATGCACCACCTGCTGCACGGCGGCGCGACCATTGCGGACATGAGCCTGACCACCAAGGGCCTGAAGGGCGCGGGACGCCAGCGGGCCGAGACCGTGAAGCTGGGCGAGCTTGTGACCGTGGACGAGAGCGGGAACAAGCTGAACGCCTACGAGGTGAGCCAGCGGGAGGATGCGCTGCGCACCAACATCATCGGGGAGATCGAAAAGAACCTGACCGAGTACGACAACAAGATGATCGCGGCGTTCCGGGAGCTGGGCAAGCTGACCAAGGGGTACATCAACGAAACGAGCCTTGCGCTCTCCGGCGTGAAGAAGGCCCGGGTGGACAATTACATCCGGCTGCACGTTGACCGGAACACCAACGTGGAGCAGAACACCGGCATCCAGTACGACAACAGCGTGGGCAGCGAGGGCTTTTTGCAGAGCCGCGTGAACAGCTCGAAGCCTCTGGAGCTGGTGGGACTGGTGCGGCAGGCGGCGGAGAGCATCGAGAACACGGCCCAGTACGCGGGCATGGCCATCCCGCTGCGGAACGCCGAGAAGGTGCTGAACTCGATGCAGGGCGGAAAGAGCCTGTACGGCCAGATAGAGAAGGTATGGGGCGAGACGGGTCGGAGCTACCTGAACAAGGCGCTGGCCGACCTGTGCGGAACGAAGAGCGACCACGAGGTGTTCGACCGGCTGTGCAGCACCCTGCGGGGCAATGCCGCCGCTGCCGTGCTGACCGGAAACCTGAACGTAACGCTCTTGCAGGCAGCCAGCCTGCCGACCGCAGCCGCAGAGCTGGGCTGGGGAAGCACGGGAAAGTCGGTACTGCAATTTGTGAAGAACGTCTCGCCGAGCAAGCTGGCGGAGATCGAGAAGCTGGCCTACGAGCACGGCGACGCGATGCTGCCCACCCGCCTGCGGGGAAGCCGGAGGGGTGAGCTGGGGAGCGCCGAGAAGGGCGTGGTGGGTACGCTGCACGACAGCGCCCGGAACGGAGACAACGCCATAGTGCGGGCCGGTGTGAAGGCGGCAGACGCCATTGGCGACTTTACCAGCGGAAGCATCGGGAAGGTGGACGAGATCACGACAGCAGCGCTGTACTACGGCGCGATGGAGTATGTGAAGAGCCACCCGGAGGAGTTCGACGCCGAGGCGGCCGTCTACGACAGCCCGGCCTACTGGGAGGCTGTGAAGCAGAAGTACCAGCGGGTGATCGAGCGGACCCAGCCCAACTACACCGCCATGCAGCGGACTGGCTTTCAGCGCACGAAAAACCAGGCGGCCAAGTTCCTGATGATGTTCAGCACCCAGCGCCAGCAGAACGCTCAGATCCTGGTGAGCGCGCTGGAGGACGCCGCGGCGCAGGCGGCACGGTACAAGGCAGACCCCAGCGCAGCCAACAAGGAGGCACTGGAGACGGCGAAGAAGCGGCGGGCAGACGCCATCTTCAGCCAGATCGTGCAGACGGCCCTGATCGCAGGGCTGGGCGTGGGGGTGAAGCTGCTGTTCCACAAGTGGGGCAACCTGCAGGATGAGAACGGCGACATGACCGGGTGGAGCCTTTTGAGCAATTTTATCTATCAGTTCTTCAACAGCGGGGTGAGCAACTTTACCGGCGGAAGCGAGGCGTGGAGAGCCACCGAGACGGTGCTGACCGGAAAGAGCTTTGGCAGCTACGACACCATCAGCATGACGGGCTTTTCAGCCGTGAACGACATGACCAAGAGTATCGCGAAGCTGAACGGCCTGCTGGACAAGGACACCAGCGAGATGACGGAGGAGGAGTTTGCGGAGTACGAGAAGAGCGTGCGGTGGGCGTGGGCAGACGCTGTGGGCCAGCTGGCCATGCTGGAGGGCATCCCCTACAACAACGTGAAGAAGTACGTCAAGGCCGTGAACGAATGGATGGACAGCTTCCAGAAATGGAAGGAAGAGGGCAAAGTGAGCTTTGACTCCACGCCCTCTTCGGCCACCGGGCAGTACGACCGGCTGTACAACGCCATCCAGAGCGGGGACAGCGAGGAGGCTGCGGCGGCGATGAAGAAACTGGAACAGATGAATAAGACGGACAAGGTGGACGGCGAGCTGGCAAGGCGGCTGAAGCAGTACGACGCCGACGTGCTGGCGGCGGCCAAGGCCCGGAACGCCGGGAAGGCCCGGGCCGAGGAAAAGGCCCGAAAGGCCGTATTTGAGAAGCTGCGGGAGGGGCTGGACGTCGCCCCTGTGACAGACAGGGCCAAGGGCAAAGCGGACGCGGCCCGGCGGGCGCAGCTCATCGACCTTGTGAACAAGGCGGTGGACGGCAAGGCAGACGAACTGCTGGCGGGCGGCAAGGACGGCAGCATATACGACGCGCTCCTGGACGAAATGAAAAATGGCCGGGTGGAGGACGCGCAGGAGGAGCTTGAACGCCTGATGACCGCAGGCAAGGACAAGGGCAGCATCAAGAGCAAGATCACGGAGAGCGTGAAGGAAGAGTATCTGGCCGGAAGCGACCGGGACCGGGAGAAGCTGGAGAAGAAGCTGCTGGCCCTCGAGGACGCAGAGGGAAAACCGCTGTACGAGGAAAAGAACTTTGCACAGTGGGTAAGCGCTGCGGACAAGAAGGCCGAGAAGGCGAAGGACGAGAAGAACTGGTGGGAGGGGGTGAAATAAGATAAGAGCAGACGCTCTGGTAATGAACCAGGGCGCCTGCTCTTTTTGTTTGTATGAATAAGTCCGCAGTAGTTTTGCTGCGGGGGACGTGGTAGGCTTTTTATAGAGTGCTTGCTCTACTGAGAGCGGCAGCGGACCGGAAGGAACCCTCTCAGCTTTGCAGTCCGCCTGACGGCGGCGCTGCAAAGCAGCTCCCCTAGCGAGGGGAGCCTTTCTCAAAGGAAGGAGCTTCAAAGTGAAAGTAAGAGTAGTGAAGGACCATTTTTGCGGGACAGGCTGGCGGGCGGAGCCGGAGACGCTGTACCTGGGCGGCGTGGGCGCCGTATACGTGGAAAAGCTTGAGTTCGTGCTGCCGGAGACATGGGCCGGTATGGCCGTGACGCTGCACATCGAGCAGGAGGGCGGGACTGTGCCGCAGCCGATGCTGCTGGATGGAAATAATAACGCTCCGGTGGACGGGCGTTTCACGACGGCGCGGCAGGGCCTCTGGATGCTGATGGCCACGGACGGCGAAGGCAGGCGCGAGATGACCATGCCCGGGAAATATGTGTGCTACCAGACGCTGGAAAACGGCGAGGGAACTGGCGCAGACGGACCGGCGATGCCGCTGCGGTATCAATATTTACAGCTGGTGCTTGAGCAGGAAGCCCGGGCAGCGCTGGAAGCACAAAGAGCCGCCCGATACCGGCAGTGGGTGGCCGACCGATGCGCTGCAAAGGAACACGCGCTGCTGCTTGAAGCGCTGAGCGGAATGCGTTACTCCGACGCCAGCGCATGGGACATGATAGCGCAGCTGAAGCAGCGCTGGAACAGCCCCCCGCCGGAGCAAGCAGAGCCGGTGGCAGTGGAGAGCATCCGGCTGGACAGCAAAGAGCTGAGCATAAAAGTGGGAGAGTCCTGCCCCCTGAAAGCCACGGTGCTGCCCGGAAGCGCACCTCAGACCGTGGAGTGGATGGCCGAACCGGAAGGCATCGTGCAGCTCCGGGAAAATACTCTGACCGCCGTGAAAGGCGGCACAGCGCTCCTGACGGCCATCGCAGGCGGAAAGCTGGCGCAGCGCAGAGTGCGGTCGGTGGCTGTATCGCTGGAAAAGCTGGCGTTGGACAAACCGTCCGTAAAGCTGAAACAGGGCGAGTCTGTGACTCTGACCGCGACTCTGACGCCGACCCAGTCCACCGTGACAGCGGTGAGCTGGACAACGAACAATGCGGCGCTGGCCGTGATGAAAGACCAGACGACCGCCGTAGAAAACGGAAAGGCTGTGAACACGCTGGCAGCCCTGAAGGACGGCAGCTGCACCATTACTGCTGCCGCCGGAGGAAAGAGCGCCGTGTGCAGCGTCACGGTGGAAAAGAATGGACAGAGCGGCGGGGATGAACCTGCCATCGTGATGTATGCGGTATCCAACCGGCTGAACGGGCTGAGCACGAGCCGGGCGGACGTGGTCGTCCAGAGCGGCAAGGCGTACACCGCGGCTCTGACGCTGAACGAGGGATACTGGCTCATATCCATCAAGGTAACGATGGGCGGCGAAGACGTGACAGCTACCGCATGGAACGAGAAAAAGATGACCGTCTCCATCCCCGATGTGACGGGAAACATCGTCATAACGGCAGAGGCGAAGCTCCCGATGCTGAAGGAACTGGCGGTGGGAGCGGTGAAAAAGCTGGTGGAAAAGGACGGGACAGCGGCGGAAAAATTCGTGGTCATAGCGCAGGACTACGAGAAAGAGCTGAACGGCGAAGGCCGGACGCTCCTTGCCCGGCGGCACGGTATCACCGGGAAAAAATGGAACACAACATGGTGTACGTATGCCGACAGCCTGATTGACGTCTACCTGAACAGCGAATACCTGAAGGACGCCCCACAGGCGCTGAAAGACATTCTGACGGAGACGAAATTTTACTACACGCCCGGCTACTCCGGAAGCGGCAGCAGCTATACAGGAAGCCACACGGTGACCACGCTGAGCCGGAAGGTCTTTTTGCCCTCGTGCTATGAGTTCGGATTCGAGTCATACGGATACACTTCGGCCAGCAGCCCGAAATACTACCACCTGGAAGGCTCGACCTTTGCCGATGCAAAGAAGCTTGCTCTGGCGCTGCTGGCGGCGGATGCCGAAACGGCGGGGAGCGTACCGAACACTTATTTCCATTTCTGCCTCTGGACCCGGACGCCGGTACTGAACGACTACGGCAGCGGCCTGACCGGAAGTGCGCTGAAAGAGTATCTGTACAAGTGCGCTGAAGCGGTGTGGGCGCAGATGCTGACGGCACCGGATAAGCTGAACTGGGGCGGATACAAGGTGAACGAACCGGAAAACATGAGCTGGCCTGACCTTTACAAGTGCTGGACGCACCCCTGTTTTACACTGCCGGGAAATACCGTTATCGACGCAAAGGGAAATATCGTGGAGGTGAGAGAAGAATGAGCACGGATAATGCACTGGACGCCCTGACGGCGCGGATGCTGGAAGCCGTAAAGAACACCCGCGAAAGCGCGGACTCCGCTGCAGTCAGCGCCCAGCAGGCACAGAAGATGGCGGAGGGAGAGATGCAGGGAACGTCGCTGACTGGCGCAGAGAAAAAGCTGCTGGTGCAGATATTGCAGCTGGCGGCGAACAAGAACAGCGAGATGCAGCCCGCGGTGGATGAGCTGAAAAAGCTCTGGAAGGAGAGTTCCTGATGATAGAACGCAATATCTCCCTCGCCTCGACGGGTTCGGCGCGGACATCGGGCTGTGACAACCAGCTGCGTCTGGGCTATAGCAGGAACCGGGGGATATACCGGCTGAACATCACCCAGACCGGCGAGTGGGAGGGAATGACCATCCGGGCGCTGTGGCACACAGAGCGGGGAATGCTGTTTTCGTCGCTCGTGGAGGACGGAAAAATAGAAGTACCCGCCATCGTGACCTCTACACCCGGGTGCGGCAGGCTCGTCTTTGAGGGAAGCGACGGAACCCGCACCCTGACCAGCGCGGACATCAAGTACAGCGTGGCCATGAACAGCGGCACGATGGGGGACATCCCCGAACCGCCGGTGCCTGCATGGCAACAGCTGGTAGCCCTCGTGGAGCAGGCAAAGGACGAGGCGTGGCAGGCCGGAAAGGACGCCAGACAGAGTGCCGCAAAGGCCAATGAAGCATATGAAAACACCATCGGCGCAAAAGACTCGGCTGTAACGGAGATACGCAAAGCCGAGACGGATGCACTGAACAATGTGGAGGCATCAGCCGGCCCGGCGGCGTCTGCGGCTGCGGATGCTGCCGCAGCAGGCGCAAAGGAAAAAACCGAAAAGGCCATTCAGGAAGTAAAGGACAGCGCGGTAAAGGAAGTGAAAGATGCCGCAGCAGGGGCAGCCGCCCGCGCTGCCAAGTCAGCAACGGATGCGGCCAGCTCTGCCGCCGAAGCAAAGAAGACAGCCCAGGACATCCAGGGCTACTACGACGGCGTACAGGATCTCGTGACCGACACGCTGCGAGACTACACCGGCGGCTACTACCGCAGCTATGATTTGACCATCCCGGCGGCGGGCTGGAAAGAGATGACCAAGTCCGTAGGACGGTACTGGTACAGCTGCGACGTGGCCATCGAGGGGTGCGACAGCTCTTACGTCCCGATGGGGACCCTGACGCTGGACACGGCCGGAGAGGTCGAAAAGGCAAACCTTGCGACGGTGCTTCAGACCGTGGAGGGCGGTGTGCGGTTCTACGCTGCCATCCCCCCGAAGGTGAACATCCGTGCCTTTGTAACGCTGTTTGCAAAGGGAACAGCATCGATGCAGCAGGCATCCGCTGAAGAAGTGCAGAGGATGCTTGACGAAATTTTTAATGGATAAAAGAAAGAGAGGAAAAAACACATGGCTAGTTATGATTTGACCCGTATCCCCGCGCTGCGCGACCTGCAGGAGCTGGGCCGCCGCCAGAAGAATGTGACGGACGGTCTCGGCCAGCGCGTATCTGCGCTGGAGACCAATGCTCCCACCAAGGTGAGCGACCTGACGAACGACAAGAAATATCAGACGGAGACGGAAGTCTCCGCCGCCATCAACAAAGCTGTCGCTGCGGCGGACCACCTGAAGCGCAAGATCGTCACCTCGACCGGGAACATCGACCTGAAGGCGGCAGACGCTGCACAGTACATCTACATGGTCCCGAAGGGTACTGCCGGTACCTCCGACAAGTACGACGAGTACATGGTTATCGACGGCGTGCTGGAAAAGATGGGCGACTGGAAAGTGGATCTGAGCGGCTATGTCAAGAAGGAAGCCGGCAAGGGTCTCTCGACCAACGACTACACCAGCGTGGACAAGCAGAAAGTGACCAACATGGAAAAGACCATGAACGCCCGCATCACCGCCAGCATGGCGACCGAAACCGAAGTGAATGCGATGCTGGATGAACTGTTTGGCTCTTAAAGGAGGACAAGATGGGGATAACGCTTGCTCATCTGAAGGAAGCCGTGGACCGGCTGCTGGACAGGATCGCGCTGGTGGCTCAGACGGCCTCCAAGAGCATCGAAGAGATGGGAAAGACAAAGGCAGATAAGGTGAACATCATGTCTTTGACCATTCCGGCCAGCGGCTGGTCGAGCGACAGCACTGCGGGATGTCCGTATTATCTGGACATCCCGGTGTCCGGCCTGACGGCAAACGACTGTGTGGCCGTAGTGGTAGCACCGACCTGTGCAAAGATCGCCCTGACGGCAGGGCTCACATCGACCGAAAGCTTTGCAGGAAAACTGCGGCTGCGAGCGCAGCAGACGCCGACAGCTGCCATCACGGCAGTTTATTACATTGTGAAATAGGGGGGATGGACCTATGGCATGGGGTCCCATATCGGTCGGCGGCAGTGTGAGCGGTTACACGCTGCCGACAGCAACGGCCAGCGTCCTTGGCGGCGTGAAGACCGGCAGCAACATCACGAACTCCGGCGGCACCATCAGCATCACCAAAGCCAACGTGACGGCAGCACTGGGCTATACGCCGCCCACGACCAACACCTGGCGCGGGGTGCAGGACAACCTGACCAGCACGGCCACCGACCAGA
>ERZ773162.38-NODE-38-length-162047-cov-12.490845_pt1 | contig 162047 bp, 143 predicted proteins | sample MGYA00511113_ERZ773162 | MGnify/ENA primary metagenome ERZ773162 (study PRJEB29015, sample SAMEA2737807) | human gut metagenome | biome: human gut; feature: human-associated habitat; material: faeces | place: China | collected 2012 ... | reverse complement strand
TTCTTTCCGGTTCTGCCAACCTTTTCATACCGCACCTGCATGGACTTTCCGCAAGTCGCACAATAAATGATACCGTGGAACAGGTTATAAAAGGGGCAGGAGTTGCCCTTCATAATGGTTGGTCTGCGGTCAATGATTTCCTGCACCTGCTCCCATTCTTCCGGGGAGATGATTGCTTCATGGCAATCCTCGATAATTTCCCAGTCCTCACGAGGGATAATATCATAGGTGTTGGAGCGAATCCCTTTCTGATGTGTCCGGCAGACCAGATGTGCGCCCTTATAAAAGGGATTCCGCAGGATATGGCTGATTCTTGCACTTCCCCATGAATAGTAATTTACATCACATTCTGTGTTACTTTTTACTCTGGTGATTGGGACTTTATCATCCATGAGCTGCTTTGCAATCCGCATACATCCCCAGCCATCCAGCGCCATATCATAGATTTTTCGGATTACCGGTGCTGTCTCAGGGTCACGGATCAAATGCCCCTTATCCTCCGGGTCACGCATCAAACCGAGGGGCGGCTGCCCACCACAAAACTTCCCCTGCCGGGAACGGGTCATACGCCCTGCCAGCACCTTTTTGGAAATATCCCGGCTGTACATATCGTTCAGGATATTCTTAAACGGCGTAATGTCCATTTCCTGACGGGTCAGGCTGTCCACTCCGTCTGTAATGGCGATATAGCGTACATTGTGTTTTGGGAAAAAGATTTCGATATAGCTGCCAGCTTCGATATAATTCCTGCCCAGTCTGGACAGGTCTTTGGTGATAACGCAGCCGATCTTTCCCGCCTCAATATCGGCAATCATGCGCTGAAAAGAAGGGCGGTTGAAATTGCGGCCTGTATAACCGTCATCCACATAATACTCATACTGGAACATTCCGTTTTTTTCGGCAAAGTCCCGGAGCATAAGTTTCTGGTTGCTGATGCTCATGCTCTCATTATCGCCGCCATCCTCCAGAGAGATACGGCAATAAAGGGCTGTGATTTTCTGATTCACTTGTTTTTTCCTGCTCATAGTGTTCTCCTTCTATGAACAGGGACACGATACCATTATAATACCATGCCCCTGTCCATGATTCAACTGCTTTACGCCGCTTTTCGTGCCATTTCCTGATGCTCTAACCATTCCTCGAAGTGTTCGCAGGTCTGACGCTCGATCAGCTGCTCAAAGGCTTCCCGCATGGTTTTGTCCCCAGAAAACTCACGAACCACTACAAACTGGACTTTTTTATTCTGCTTCTTGTTTTTCTCCATAGGCTACCTCCATAGAATAGGGGATCAGACGGTAGCTGTGGCAACGAAGTCCGGCAACGGACATCAAAAAACCTGTAAACTATCGTCTGACCCTGATTTCTTACTTTTCAAATTTTCTTGTAAAATCTCGTTGCTTTCGTTGCCGGAAACATAGATAGATAATAAAAATCCTTTATTTACGGGCTTTTTCCATATCAAAACCATAAATTTATCAGCAACGAACCCGGCAACCAACTGGCAACTATCCCGGCAACAGACCGTCCTTGTCAGGCGATCCACTCCTGCGGAAGTTCCAGCTGACGGCATTCTTCTTCACTCAGTTCTACAAATCCACCTTCGTTGCTGGGTAGTTCGTTGCCGGAAGTGTCCCGTTCCCAGCCCTTTTGTCTGCCATATCCGGCAAACATCCGGGGATTGGAAAAAGGCTTCCAACCGGTCACGACCGTGTTCATGATCTCATTGATATTGTGGAGCTGCCACCGCTTCGGCTCATCAAAGGTATGTCCCAGCGCCTCCTTGAACAGCTGTTTTGAGCAGACCATGTTTCCGGTGTAGTGTTCCAGAAATCCCTGTATCTGTCCAGCTTCGGTGTCCTCCGGCATGAAGTCTTTCTGCACCTCCACCAGTTGACGCTGGATGGACTTGCTGAATTTCATGGAATACTTGCCGCTGTGGTAAATGCTCATAGCTTCTGCCCATACCTGCAACAGATACGCTCTGGAAGCGTCCTCGTCCTCCAAAATGTGAACCTCTGCCTTCTCCGGGTAAATCATGATTGGGAGAAAGCGCCGGTTCCCGGCTCGATCCAGCGGCAGAAAGTCCAGGGTATTCGAGGAACCACCGAACACGCACTGCCGAAGCCGGTCTTTAGGCTGAGATTCATAAGGTGTCCGGTAGGTTTCCTTCTGTCGGCTAATAAAGGAACGGATTTCTTCAATGCTCTTTGCGCTGCTGGTGGCAAGCATCTCTGACATCTCAATGATCCAGTGACCTTGTAGCTTTTGGAATACCCGGTCGTCATCCAACTTCTTCAGGTCATCAGAGAACCATTCGTCCCGGATCGCCAGCAGTCGGAAGAATGTGGACTTCCCGGCACCCTGACCGCCCACCAAACAAAGCATTTCTTCATATTTGGAACCGGGACGGAATACCCGGCGTATAGCACCCAGCAGGAAATGTTTCAGCATTTCTTCCACATAGTCACTTTCATCAGCACCAAGAAAATGGTGCAGACAGGATCGGATGCGTGGTGTACCGTCCCAGACAAGACTGTTCAGCACATCCTGAATTGGATGGTAACAATTTTCGTTTGCTACGATAGAAAGGGCAGCCGTGATCTTTTTCTCACTGGTCAGCTCATAGTTTCTCTCAAAATAGAGGAGAAGATATTTCACATCAGTATCCGTCAGAGCGCTGGTATTCCTGCGCCAGCCCAAGTCCTGTACAATGTCTACCCGGTCTGTCAGGAGATTAAGCCGGATGGCATCCCGCAGGAGTGGATCGCAGCAGAACACAATCCGGCAGTTGTCGATGGTGTTGGCTGTTTTTCCCTTGTCGGTAACAGAAAGGCTCTGCCGCACCTCATCAACGCTCTGTTCCGTCGCTATGGCTTCGGCTGCGCTCATCACAGCCTGCTGGGTGGCTGGCGATAAACTCTGATATTCGCTGTTCAATTTTCCTCACCTCTTTTCCATACTCCGCAACTACAAAAGCTCGTTCTTCTATGCTGTCAGACAGAAGAAGATCCAACAGATATTCGATATATGGCTGCCTGTGCAGAGCCTCCACAAACAAAGGATTCCAGTCATCCTCCGGTTGTTTGGGCGCATATTCTTCTTTCCATCGTTCCAGCAAACGCAGGTAGTCGCACAGCACCCGAAAGCATTTCTGCTCTGCCTGCCGGTATCGCATTTCCTCGCTGATTTTTCTTTTGATTACTCTCTTTTGTGGCGGATCGTGGCCTTTGCGGTCAAAGCTGATTGAGAAGTCCTCTGCCAGCTTTAAGGCAGCTTCTTTACTGCTTAGTCCAAAAAGACGGGAAGTGAAATCAATCACATCTCCATCTGCCTGACAGGCAAAACAATGGAACCGTCTGTCCACCTTCATGCTGGGATGCCTGTCATCGTGAAACGGGCAACAAGCCATCCCGTTGCGTCCTACTGAAATTCCATAAACCAAAGCAGCCTGCCTTGTGGTAACAGACTGTTTTACTGCTTCAAATACATTCGTTTCTTCCACCTCCAAACAATGCAAAAGGCATCCGGTTTCCATAGAAAATCAGATGCCTCACAATTCCATATCCTGTTTTCTTGTTGGAGCAATCCGTCCTTCACGCTCCCAGCGCTCCCGGTTCTCCCGATCAGCGTCCAGTTTGCCTTGTGCCAGCTTCTCGCTGCCCGACGGCTACGACACGCTCGTGGGCGAGCGCGGCGCGCGGCTGTCCGGCGGTCAGAAGCAGCGCATCTCCATCGCGCGCGTGTTCCTGCGCGACCCGCGCATCCTCATTTTGGACGAGGCCACGAGCGCGCTCGACAACGAGAGCGAGCACGCCATCCAGGCGTCGCTGGCGGAGCTCTCCCGCGGGCGCACCACCATCACCATCGCGCACCGCCTGTCCACCATTCGCAACGCGAGCCTCATCGCCGTGGTGGAGGACGGGCGCGTGCTTGAGCAGGGAACCCACGACGAGCTGCTGGCCCGCGACGGCGTCTACGCCCGCTACTACCGTATGCAGTTCGGCGATTAGAACGGGAGCCGAGATTCGCTTGAGGACGCGTTCGCCTTTCTAGAAAACAAAATCATCGGTTTCGTGCAGGAAAAAGTGCGATCGTGCGAGTTCTGAGGGATCAAATACTCGCACGATCGCACTTTACTCTGCATGAAGAAGATCTTCGGGGGTTTTCGACTCGCACAATCGCACTTTTTTCTGCACGAAGGGGGTATGAGACGGTTTTGCGGGATGCTTGCCTCTTGAGGGCGGAAGATGCCGAAGCTCGGTTGGCTTGTCGCAGACACGGAAGGGGCGACCGTCGCGTGCCCGGCTTGGATCGAAGGTGAAAACGTCGCTCTTTTTAGTCGCGGTTATCCTGCAATAGTTATAATGATTCCCAGTGAAATGACGACGGTTGGATTCCGCGGCCGCGGCATTGCTGCAGCGCGGTGGTGTGGTGGCGTGGAAGGGAAGGACCGATCCTGTGAGAGAAATGATTCCGCTAGAAGAGGCCCGTGCGCTCGTGTGCGGGGCTGTGGAGAAGTTGCCCGTGGAAACGGTGGAGCTGCTGGACGCTGTCGGGCGTGTGGTGGCGGCCGACCAGACAAGCGACATCGACGTGTCGCCCTTCGCGCACTCGGCCATGGACGGCTTCGCCCTGCGCGCCGCCGAGATTGCCGATGCCGCCGAGGAGAGCCCCGCGATGCTGCGGGTCATCGCCGAAATCGGTGCCGGCGACGTGTTCGAGGGAACCATCGGGGAAGGCGAGTGCGTGCGCATCATGACCGGCGCCTGCCTGCCTGCCGACGCCGATGCCGTGGTGAAGTACGAGATCGTGGGCGTGGTGGAAGGCGACGGCAAACCCGGCTCGGTGGTGTCGTTCTCGGCCCCGACGAAAGTGGACTCCAACATTCGCGCCGCCGGCGAGGAAGCCCATGCGGGGGACGTGGTCGTGGAGGCGGGCGATGTGCTCACCGCCGCCGGCGTCGGCTTTCTGGCCGGTTGCGGCGTGCTGGAGGTGCCCGTCTACCGCCGACCGCGCGTGGCCGTCATTGCCACGGGCAGCGAGCTCGTGCCGCCCTCCGAGGTGCCCGGCCCCGGCAAGATCCGCAACTCCAACAGCTACGCCATGGCCGCCTGCGCCCGGGAGGCCGGCGCCGAGGCCCATATGCTCCCCATCGTCCAGGACACCTTCGAGGCCCTGCGCGACGCCGTGGCGCAAGCGGCCCGCGAGTACGACTTCGTCGTCACCACGGGCGGCGCCGCCAATGGCGACTTCGACTTCATCAAGCCGGTGGTGGCCGAGCTCGGCGAGCTTCTGATGACCACGGTGAACATGCGTCCCGGCAAGGCCCAGACCTTTGGCATCGTGGAGGGCACGCCCGTCTTCGGCCTGCCCGGCAACCCGGCGGCCGCCTACGTGGGCTTCCAAATGCTCATCCGCCCGGCGCTGCGCACCATGCAGGGCTACCGCTTCATGGATCATCCCGTCGTGAAGGCGCGCCTCACTGCCGACGAGAAGAACCGCGACCCGCGCCGCATCTACCTGCGGGCGAACCTGACGCGCACCGCCGAGGGCTATGAGGTGACGCCGGCCAAGAACCAGAGCTCGGGATTGTTCGGCCCCATCCAGAAGACCAACTGCCTGGCCGTCATGCCCGAGGGCACCGAGCCTCAACCTGCGGGCTCCATCGTCGATTGCCTGCTGCTCGATATTCCGGAAGAAGTCGTTCTCTAGGAGAAGCCATGACCATCAAATTCGCCATCATCACGTGCTCCGATACCCGCACTTTGGAAACTGACGAGGCGGGGCAGAAGCTGGAGCAGCTCATTGCCGAGCAGGGCTGGGAGTGCGTCCGCCGCGTTGTGGAAATGGACGAGCGCCCGTTCATCGCCGGCGCGCTCATCGACGCCTGCGACAACACCGACGCCGACATCGTGCTCACCTGCGGCGGCTCGGGTCTCTCGCTGCGCGACGTGACCCCCGAGGCCACCCGCGACGTGGCCGACCGCGAGGTGCCGGGCATCGCCGAGGCCATGCGCGCCCACAGTGTCGCCATCACGCCCTTCGCCATGCTCTCGCGCGCCATCTGCGCCCAGCGCGGGCACACGCTCATCATCAACCTGCCCGGCTCCACTAAGGCGGCCACCGAGAACTGGGAAGGTATCGTGGAGGCGCTTCCCCATGCCGTGAAGATGATGGCCGGCGAGGGCCATAGCACGCAGAAGGATCTCTCGGAGAAACTCGCCGCCGCGGCCCGGGGCGAGCTCGGGTAAGGCAGCGGGCGCGCAAGGGCCTTTGGCTTCGAAGTCGCGATGGAGGGTTGGCTGCGGATGTGCTTGCCGTATGGCTTTCCGGGACTGGGTTCTCGCGGTCGGAAGTCTTTGTCCCGTGCCAAAAGAGCGCGTTCCCGTGCGTCGGGTCTGCGCTATACTTCATGAGGAACGTGTTCTAGATGCGGCCGCGCTCGATAGGGCGCGGCTGTTTGAGGTGGTAGCACTATGACTGATCTTCCCAACGGGTTCACGGGGTTTTCGCACCGAGATCCGAACTTCGTGTCCGCGGGCGACGCCCTGCGCGGCTCGCGGTACGACGACACGCCGTTCGCGGCGCGCAAGCAGGCCCAGGCCCGCAATCTGGCCGAGGCTTGGTCGCCGGCCCGCGCCGAGCGCGTCGGCGCGGGCGTTGCTGCAGAGGGCGGCTCCGATGCAGTCGCTCGCGGGGCCGGAGCGCGCCCCCTGTCCCAGCTGTCCTCGGCGGCCAGCGATGTGCTGCGCTTCGCTGAGCAGGGCACGGCGGCTGCCGGCGCTCCGCGCTTCGATCCGGACAAGCTCGCCCGCATTCCCGAGGTGGATCGGCGCTGGGCCTGGGTGGAGATCGACCTGAACGCCATCCGTCACAACGCCTCGGCCGTGAAGCAGCGCCTGAATCCGGGTACCCGGCTCATGGCCGTGGTGAAGGCCGACGGCTACGGCCACGGCGCCGTGCAGTGCGCCAAAACGGCGCTGAACTCCGGGGCCGAGTACTTGGGCGTGGCCACGGTGGACGAGGCCATCGCCCTGCGCGAGGCCTACGTGAACGCCCCTATCCTCATTCTGGGCGAGCCCCCGGCTATGGCCATCCCGCTGCTTCTGGCCTACAAGATCATGCCGGCGGTCTACACCGCCGAGTTCGCCATCCGCTACGCCGAGGCCGCCGACGCCTTCGGGGTGTCCGCGCCCTTCCATATGAAGGTGAACACGGGCATGAACCGCATCGGCGTGCGTTGGGACGAGGTCGTGGAATTCGCGCGACAGATATCGTTCCATCGGGCGCTCGATCTGGTGGGCACCTTCACCCACTTTGCCACGGCCGACTGCCCCGGCACCATCGATTTCGAGCGGCAGGTCAAGCGCTTCTCGGAAGCCGTGAACGCCCTGCGCGCGGCCGGCATCAACCCGGGCATCGTGCACGCGGCGAACTCCGCGGCCGCCATCCGCTACCCAGAGGTGCAGCTGGACATGGTGCGCCTCGGCATTTCGCTGTACGGATTCTACCCGTGCCCCGAGGCCTACCCGATGATCGATCTGAAGCCGGCCATGAGCGTGAAGGCCCGCATCACCGATGTGAAGACGCTGCCGGTGGGCGAGGGCGTCAGCTACGGCCTGAACTACCGCAGCCCCGGCGCCGTGAAGATCTGCACCATGCCCATCGGCTACGCCGACGGCTTCCGTCGGGGCCTTTCCGGTCGCACCGACGTGCTGCTGGCCGGCCGCCGCTTCCACCAGGTGGGAAATATCTGCATGGACCAGTCCATGTTCGAAGTGAACCTGCGCCAGCGCAACGACCTCGACCCGCAGATCGGCGATACGGTAACCATTGTGGGAGAGCAGGGCGAAGCGTCTGTCACCATCGACCAGATGGCCGAAACGCTGGGCACCATCCAGCACGAGGTGGCCATCGGCTTCGGTTGCTCAAGACTGCCCAGACTGTACGTGTAGAAGGCGCTCGCCCGAGGCGAGTCCCAAAAAGGAACTCAAGAAAGAAGGACGCCCGATGGAGCACCCCTACATTCCGCTAGAAGACCTGCAAGCCCAAGTGGCCGCCTGCCGCCGCTGCCCCTTGTGCGATGGCCGCACGCAGACGGTGTTCGGCGTGGGCAATCCCGAGGCCCGGGTGCTCATCGTCGGCGAGGCTCCGGGCAAGAACGAGGATTTGCAGGGCGAGCCTTTCGTGGGCGCCGCCGGCAAGTACCTCAACGAGCTTCTGGCCATCGCCGGGCTGTCCCGCGAGGACGTCTACATCGCCAATGTGCTGAAGTGCCGTCCCCCTTCCAACCGCGATCCGCGTCCCGAGGAAATTCAGGCCTGCACGCCGTTTCTGCGCGAGCAGACGCGCACCATCAACCCGGAGTACATCGTCACCCTGGGCAACTTCTCCACGAAGTTCATCCTGAAAACCGATGTGGGCATCACGCGCCTGCACGGCACGCTGCAGCGGGCGGGGCGCTTCAAGGTGTTCCCCATCTTCCACCCGGCGGCCGCGCTCTACGACAGCAAGAAGCGCGAGGCCTTGGAAAACGACTTCGCCACCTTAGGCGAGCTGCTGCGCGGCGAGGTCTAAGGCGACCCAAAATCGCCTAGAGCCATCTCTTCCGCTTGAAGAACAGCACCATCACCACGATCATGACCAGGGCTAGGGTGATGATCGTGGCCGCCATATAGGGCCAATCGAGTCCCGGCAGCACGGTGAGGTTCATGCCGAACCAGCCGGTGACGAGCGTGAGCGGCGCGAACATCACCGTGACGATGGTGAGAATCTGCATGGTGGAGTTCTGCTTCAAGTCGATCTGCGTCTGATGCAGCTCGTAAAGCTGCAGGCTGTACTCGCGCAGCATGTCGGCGCGGTCGGACAGGTGATTCGCGTGGGTGGTGATGTGCCCGAAGGTGCGGGCCTCCTCGCGGCTCATGACCTTGTTCTCGTTGTCGGCGATGAGGTCGGCCATGACGCCGATCTGCTGGTAGTAGGAGCCCATGCGCATGGCGGCGCGCCGGTAGCTCATGATGGTCTGCGACGAGATGTCGGCATGGTGGCCGATCATGGCGTCCTCGAGGCTTTCCATGGCGTCTTCCATGGAGGAGAACCAGCTGAAATCGTCGGCGATGAGCGTCTTCATGAAGGCGTACAGGGTATGCGAGGTGGTGGGCTTCGTGAGGATGCCCGTGGCGGCCACTTTGTCCAGGGTCTTCTGCGCGATGTCGCCGTCGTCGATGAGGATGAGGTGGTCGGCTTCCAGGTAGAACGACATGGTGTCCGGATCGCCCGTGGGGTCGGATTTGTCCGGCACCGAGAACGAGCCGATGATGTAGGAGGGGTACAGCTCGACGAAGTTGGCCGCCGCCAGCTCGAGCGCCGCCAGCTCTGCCCGCGCCTCCGGAGCGATATGCGTGAGCTGGCTGAACTCGTGGGAGGTGAGGATCTTGACCAGGGGCGGCTTGCAGCTTTCCTCATCGCAGGGCGTCGCCAGCGGATTCGGCCGGTTCAGGTCGTAAATGGCTGCCATGGCTCCTCCTCTCGTCGCGCGGCCTCTCGTGCCCGGAACCTAGTATAGAATGGAGCCGTGATATGCCCCATCGGTTACCGGGTTTGTAAGAAAACGGTAGCCGCGTCCTTGAAGGAGAACGTGCCGTGGAAGATGCGCGCCACTTCGATCCCGTAGCCTGGATAAACACCCCGCGCTGGCAGGCCTCGCGCCTGGGGCTCTCGCGCATGGTGGATCTGCTGGAGCGCTTGGGGCGCCCCCAGGACGAGTTGCGCTTCGTGCACGTGGCGGGTACCAACGGGAAGGGGTCGGTGTGCGCGTATGTGGCCTCGGTGCTGCAGGCGGCCGGCTACAAGGTGGGCCTGTTCACGAGTCCGTTCATCCTCTGCTTCGAGGAGCGCATCCGCGTGAACGGGGAGAACATCACGGGCGAGGAGCTCGCCCGGGCCGTGGCGGCGGTGCGCCCGGCGGCCGCGGCCGTGGAGGCGGCGTGCGGGGATCATCCTACGGAGTTCGAGCTCATGGCGGCGGTGGCCTTCGAGCATTTCCGCGCCGTGGGCTGCGATATCGTGGTGCTGGAAGTGGGGCTCGGGGGGCGGTTGGACGCCACCAACGTCATCGAGACCCCCGAGGCGAGCGTGATCTGCCGCATCGGGCTCGACCATACCGATTTGCTCGGGGACACCTTGGGCGCCATCGCCGGCGAGAAGGCCGGCATCGTGAAGGCGGGAGCGCCCGTGGTGAGCTGGCCCCAGGAGAGCGAGGCCATGGCGGTCATCGAGGCCGTGGCCGCCGAGCGCGGTTGCGAACTTTTCGTGCCCGACTTCGGCGACTTGTCCGTGGAGCCGCTCGCGGGAGCGGCCCTGCGCCGGTTCTCGTGGAAGGGGAGGGGATTCGAGACGCGTCTGCTCGGCAGCTACCAGCCTTTCAACGCGGCGCTGGCCCTCACGGCGGTCGACGTGCTGCGCGGGCGCGGGTGGGCCATCTCCGACGAGGCCGCTTTCGCGGGCATCGCCTCCGCCCGTTGGCCCGGCCGTTTCGAAGTGGTGGGCACCGCGCCGCTTACCATTGTGGACGGTGGTCACAACCCTCAGGGGGCCGAGGCCCTGGCCGCCTCGCTCGCCGATCTTCTGGGGGAGGAGGGATGCGCCTCAGTCGACTTTGCTTTGGGCGTGCTGGCCGACAAGGACTACCCGGCCATGGTGCGCGTCGTGGCGCCGTGGGCCCGCAGCTTCTCGGTGTACGCCCCGAAAAGCCCTCGCGCCCTGGCGGCCGACGAGCTGGAGGCCTGCGTGCGCGAGATTATGGTGGAAGAGGGCCGGGCCGATGACGTGCCCGTGCGCACGTGCGGCGCTCCCGCCGATGCCCTGCGCGCAGCCCGCGACGCCGCCGGCCCGGAAGGCTGCGTCGTCGCCTTCGGCACCCTTTACGCCATCGCCGATCTCATGGGCGCGTTGTAGCGAGCTTGCTGTTTGCGAAAACGACTTGATGCATGAAAAAGGGCGCCCCCGAAAGAGCGCCCTCCGAAAGTGCGAAAAGCCCGCGGACCGACGCGTCCCCTAGGGTCGCGTGCCGGTGACGTCTTCGGCTTCCTCGGCCTCGGCCTCGTCGCGGATCTCGTGCACGACGAACTCCGCCACGCCGCCCTCGGCTTCCAGCACCTCGCGCACATCGTCGACCAGATCCTCGTCGCCGCAGCCGAGAACCACGTCGTCGGCCATATCGGCGGCCTCCTCGCCGGCGGTCTGGCGCACCACCTCATCCAGCGAGGCGGACACGTACGAGATGCCCTGGCGCTCGGCCGCCTTCGCCTGCATGAACAGGAACAAAAAGCCGATCACGCCGGCCAGAAGCGAGGCCGACAGAATGCCGATCTTCGCATCGGCGATGAGCACGGCCTCGGGGAAGGCGAGGTTCGCCACGAAGATGGCCATGGTGAAGCCCATGCCGCCCAGGATGCCGGCACCCAGCATATGGATCCAGTTAACATGATCGGGCAGGTTGGCGATCTTCAGCTTCACCGTCAAGAAGCTGAAGAGCAGGATGCCGATGGGCTTGCCCAGAAGCAATCCGAAGAACACGCCGAAGAACACCGGGCTCGAGACCATGGCGAGAACATCGCCGCCAAGGAAGCTCACATCAGCGTTGGTCAGCGCGAACAGGGGCAGCACGGCAAAGTACACCCACGGGTACAGCATATGCTCCAAGCGCGTGGCCGGGGGTACCACCTGACGAGCAACACTGGAGAGTCGGGTGACGGTGAACATGTAATCCTTCTGAAGCGTCACCGGCTCGGTCTCCACATAGGCGGCGCGCGCCTCGCGAACCCGGTCGCCCGACCAGGTCATGAACTTCTGCAGATCGACGCGCGACCCCGTGGGGATCGTGAAGGCGAGCAGCACGCCGGCGATGGTGGAATGAACACCGGACATGAACACAGCGAACCACAACAGGCAACCCACCAGCATGTAAGGAGTCAGGGCGTACACGTGCGCCCGGTTCATCAGTACGAGCACTACGAGAATGGCCGCAGCAATGGCAAGCCACATGAGCGAGGGGCTCTGGCCGTAGAAGATGGCAATGACGAGAATGGCGATGATGTCGTCGGCCACGGCCAAGGTGGAGAGGAACACGCGCACGCCGTTGGGCACGCGGTTGCCGAGCAGCGCCATGATGCCCAAGGCGAAGGCGATATCGGTCGCCGTCGGCACGCCCCAGCCGTGGGAGGTCTCAGGGTTGGTGGCGTTGAAGATGGAGTAGATGACGATAGGGGCCAGAACGCCGCCGCAGGCCGCGATGATGGGCAACGCCGCCTGACGGATGTTCGTGAGCTCGCCGACGGTCATCTCGTATTTGATCTCTAACCCTACGAGCAGGAAGAACACCGCCATGAAGATGTCGTTGATGATATGGGCCAGCGACATCTCGCCGATAAAGCCGCCGACGCCCACCACTACATGGGTGTGCCAGAACTCCTCAAAGGGCTCGAAGAACGGCGAGTTCGCGATAACGAGGGCCACAATAGCCGCCGCCAGCATGATGGCCGCCGCTTTCGTGGACGAACTCGTAAATTGGATGATTTTCAACCAGCGACGCTGATGCCCCTGGACTTCATCAATGAAGATATGATGCGGATCGGGATTCTTCGCAGTGGGTTCCATGCCTTACATCCTCAATTTCTCTTACCGACTCAGCCGCCCGCGAGCAAGGCGGCTTCACAGATATCCGTTAATTGTAACCGCTTTCCCTTTCGCTTCAGCGAAAATCCCTATCTGTAAAGTCCCCGTAGCAGCCTTTTTCACACGAAAACGAGAACCGTTCGACTTCAAAGGCGCTGCATTCCGAAAACAGTCCTCAGACGGCAATCGTTTTCTTGCAACCTCAAATTGCTCGGTCAATCTCGCGAAAAGTGCGCTATGCTGTTTTTTCCAGTTTGGAAGGGTGCGTTTTACGCATGGTGCGCTCAGGTGCCCCAGCGGGCTCGCGCCTTCCACGCTGATTGTGCAAGCAACGAGCTAAAAGAGGTGGAAATCATGACGATCACCGTGTCCGGACGCAAAATGCCCGTCACCGACGCCCTTCGTCAGTACGCTGAGGAGAAGGTCGGTAACGCGATCAAGGCTGTGGACGCCGACACCGTCTCCACGGAAATTGTTCTTTACACCGAGAAGAACCCGGCCAACCCGCTGCCGGCTATTTGCGAGGTCACCGTCCGCGTCAAGGGCCACATCGTGCGCGTGGAGGAAAGCGAAGAGGACATGTACGCCGCCATCGACGTGGCTGCCGCCAAGGTTGCCCGCCAGCTGCGCAAGTACAAGACCCGCGTGCTGGACAAGAAGGTTCGCGCCACCGAGCGCATCGTCGACTACGCCCACGAGGACGCCCACCCGGAGAGCGAGCTGGATCTCGACCGTCTGATGGACGAGCTGTCCGAGGACGAGATCATCCGCCGCAAGGAGACGGAATTCACGCCCATGACCGAAGAAGAGGCGCTCATCCAGATCGATCTGCTGGGTCACGACTTTTTCGCGTACACTGATCGCGACACCAACCTGGTGCACATCCTGTACCGCCGCGAGGACGGCGGCTACGGTCTGCTCACCCAAAAGGAGGATTAGTTCATGGCCACTATCGACACCATCGCCGGCGTTCTCGAGAGCAACCTCGACATCGACCCCGCCACCGTCACCCCCGAGGCGACCTTCGAGTCCCTCGGCATCGACTCGCTGGACATGGTCGAGCTCATCTGCGACTTGGAGGAGGCCTGCGAGGTCGACTTCGGCGAGCCCGAGGGACTTGTCACCGTGGGCGACCTGGTCGCTTACATCGACTCGCTGTAAGCGCCCGTCGCGTTTCAGCAGAACTGGGGCCCCGCAGCCATCAGGTTGCGGGGCCTTTTTGTTGCCTAGTTCCCTGCGTCTGTGCCGAAAGAGGCCCCATGTGGGCTCGTGCCGCTCTGCCGGAGGAAACGTGTCTGAGCCCCGTTCGATAAGAGCGGTCGCGCTCCACTTCTATGGGAACCGATTCCGATCGGCCTTTCCGGTAATGGCCGCTTCGCGCTTCATCTCGTCTCGCTCAGTCGGTGAAGGCTCCTGTCGCTGCATGAGATTGACGGTTATGAGCGTCTGAAGGGCAGCTATAGTGATTAGAATTAACGATAATTGACAATTTCGAGTGAACTTAGATTCTCCAGACGCTCATAACCGTCAATCTCATGCAAAATCGTGGGTCTTCGTTGACTGCGGTTTTTCCTGCTTGACGAAAATACCCCCTAGGGGTATAAGTTATTTCGAGAATGAAAGCCGGAGCTATGAGCGAAGGAATGCTATGAAGAACGAGAAAGCATGCAGCGGGGAAGGGACGGCGCAGACAATGCCGAAGGCCGGGGCGGCCCAGGCAGCGGCCAAGACTGGTGCAGGTAGAACGGGCCACGTGCCCGATTGCCCCTGCCGGCACAAGAACACACCGCGCAGCATGGAGCTGCAGGCGGATATGCAGAAGCGGCTGAACCGGGCCATCGGGCAGCTGAACGGCGTGAAGGCCATGATCGAGGACAACCGCTACTGCGGGGACGTGCTCACCCAGCTGGCCGCCGCCGAGTCGGCGGTGCGGCGCGTCTCCGAGATGGTGCTGGCCGAGCATATGCGCACCTGCGTGGTGGAAGAGGTGCGCGCCGGCAACGACGAGGTGATCGACGAAGTGATGGCGCTCATGCGCCGCTTCTCGAAGTAAGGAAGGCAAGCTATGGCCCAACGAGAGACAATTCAGCAGGAGACGATACAGCAGGAGACGACTCGGCAAGAGGCGCCGCAGCACGACGGCGAAGCGCCCCGGGCCAACCTGCGCCTGGCCATCGAGGGCATGCACTGCGCGAACTGCGCGGCCAACATCGAGAAGCACTACCGCGCCACGCCCGGCGTCGTCGATGTGGCGGTGAACCTGGCCAACAACACGGGGCGCGTGGTGTTCGACCCGGCCCAGGCCAGCGTAGACGACATGCTCGCCGTTTTCGACAACCTGTCCTTCACGGCCGAGATCATCCCCGAGGACGCACCGCTGGTGGATGAGAAGCGCCGCGCCCGCGAGGCCGCCCGGGCCAAGCGCGATCGCAAGGTGTTCGGCGTGGCGGCCGTGCTCACGGTGATCATCGTGGCCATCGGCATGATTCCCGGCTGGCACATGGGGGTGGGCGCGGTCCTGGCGGGGCTGTTCGTGCCCGAGCCCACCCATGTGCAGGCCATGTTCGCGGCGAACCTGCTGCTTTTGGCGCTTACGGCGCCAGTGCAGTTCGGCTGCGGCGCGCGGTTCTACAAGGGCGCGTGGGGCTCCCTTAAGGGCGGCTCGGCGAATATGGACGTGCTCGTGGCGCTCGGTACCTCCATCGCGTTTCTGTTCTCGCTGTGGATCACGTTTTTGCCGGTGATCACGGGGGATTGGGAAAGCCATGCGGCGCTCGCCATCAACGACGGCATGCCCTATTTCGAGACCTGCGCCATGCTCATCACCTTCGTGCTGTTCGGCAAGATGCTGGAAAGCCGCGCCAAGGGTGCCACGAATCAGGCCATCGAGTCGCTCATGAACCTCACGCCGCCCACGGCGCGGGTGGTCCGCGGCGGCGAGGAGTGCGAGGTGCCCCTGGCCCAGGTGGTGGCCGGCGACACGGTGCTCGTGCGGCCGGGCGAGAAGATGCCGGTCGATGGCGTGGTGGTGGAAGGCGTCACGGAAGTGGACGAGTCCATGCTGACCGGCGAGACGCTGCCTGTGGTAAAAGCCGTGGGCGACGCGGTGACCGGGGGCACCCAGAACACTACCGGCGCGGTGACCGTGCGCGCCCTGCGCGTGGGCGCCGACTCCACGCTGGCCCGCATCGTGCGCGCCGTGGAGGACGCCCAGGGCACCAAGGCCCCCATCCAGCGCATCGCCGACCGCATTGCGGCGGTGTTCGCGCCCGCCATCCTGCTGATCGCGCTCGTCGTGTTCTGCGCATGGTTCTTCCTCGTACCGGCCGGCCCCGACGGCCGCCTGGTGCAGGCGCTCATGCCGGCCATCGCCGTCATCTGCGTGGCCTGCCCCTGCGCGCTGGGCCTGGCGACCCCCACGGCGCTCACCGTGGGTATGGGGAAGGGCGCCCAGCTCGGCGTGCTCATTAAGGACGGCACGGTGCTGGAGACCATGGGCAACCTGTCGGCGGCCGTTTTCGACAAGACGGGCACCCTCACCCAGGGCGAGCCGGTCGTTGTAGCCTGCGACGTTCCCGATGACGCCCTGCGTCTGGCCGCCGCCCTGGAGGCGAAGAGCGAGCACCCCCTGGCCCGCGCCGTTGTGACCTACGCGACCGGACGCGACCTGGCGCCGCTGCCCGCGGCCGAGTCCTTCGAGGCCGTCGTCGGCGAGGGCGTGCGCGGCGTCGTGGAAGGCCACGAGGTGTTCGTGGGCGTCGGGAAGGCCGAAGGCGACGGGGCCGGCGCTTCGGGCTCACTCGTGTCCATCGACGGGGTGGCCGCAGGTCGCATCCAGTTCCGCGACGAGCCCAAACCGGACGCGGCGGCCACGGTGCGCGAGCTGGCTCGCGATTTCTCCGTGACCTCCTACATGGTCACCGGCGATGCCGCGCCCACGGCCTGGGCCATCGCCGAGGAGGTGGGCATCGCGCCCGACCATGTGTTCGCCGGTGTGAAACCGCTCGAGAAGGCCGATTGCGTACGCGCCGTGCGGGGCGCCGCCGACGTCTCCATGCTCGGCAAGGCCGCCGCCGAGGCCCGCGATACCGAGAAGGACGACGAGCGCATTTTGGAAATGGAAGTGACTGACCCCGCCTTCATGGCCGCCTCCGACCCCGACATGGGCATTCCCGGCGAGCCGGTGCCCCTCGAGTCGCCCACGAGCGCCGCCGAGGATGCGGCCGCCGGCGTGAAGACTGTCGTGGCCTTCGTGGGCGACGGAATCAACGACGCCCCGGCGCTGGCCGCCGCCGACATCGGCGTGGCGCTGGCCTCAGGCACCGATGTGGCTCTGGACGCCGGAAGCGTGGTGCTCATGCGCAACCGCCTGTCCGACCTCATCGTGGCTTTGCGCCTGTCGAAGGCCACGATGCGCAAAATCAAACAGAACCTGTTCTGGGCGCTCATCTACAACTGCATCATGATCCCGCTGGCCGCCGGGGGCATCCTCGCCCCGGCCCTCGCCGGTGCCGCCATGGCGCTGTCCAGCGTCAGCGTCGTCAGCAACTCCCTTCTGCTGAAACGGTTCAAGTAGAAGGGGGCGCGGCCTACCCCTCCATCCGGAAGCGCCAGGCGCAGTTGCAGGTGTTGTCGGTGACGTCGGGAAAGCAGCTTGCGCACTCGCAGCGGATGCGGTCGTCCAGGGCGGCGGCGAAGCCGGCGTATTCCAATTCGCCCACGCTCTTGCAGGGGTGGAACTCCATTCCCTTGCGCGCGCGGGCGTTCTGCACGCGGCAATCCGTGATGCGGAACACGAGCGCGTCGTCCTCCCAGAGAATCTCCCATTCGTTTGCCAGTGAGGTGCAGCGCAAAGGCAGCGCTTCGGCGAGTCCCTCAAGTCCGCATCTATCCGAAAGGTCGAGCAGCTTCTTCAAGCGTCGGGCCTCGCTGGGCACGAAGCGTCGCCAGGCAGCACGGTCGTGCTCCATGGCCGTGTCCATGCCCTGCTCGCGTTCCAGCGATTGGAACCATGTTCCGTCCAGCGCGATGAGATCCTTCGCGGTGATTTCCAAAAGCTCGACCAGCTCTTCACGGGTCAGCGCGTCCAATCCTTGGGCCATGGTCGCCTCCTTTCCCTAGTGTCGACCTGCTCGATTATAGGCTCCTTGCGCTATACTAGGCCAATTGGAAATGGGCGCGAACGAGCGCACGTATAGCTATAGAAAGGCGTTTCATGGAAACTGCTGCGATTATTTTGGCCGCGGGGGCCGGTACCCGTATGAAGTCGAAGAAGCCGAAGGTGGTTCACGAGGTGCTGGGCCGCCCGCTCGTGCGGTGGGTCGTGGAAGCGGCCAAGGAGGCGGGCACCGATAGGGTCGTCACCGTGGTGGGGCATATGCGCGACCAGGTGATCCCTTTGGTGGAAGGCGATACCGAGGTCGTCGTGCAGGAGGCCCAGCGCGGCACGGCGGATGCGGTGCTGGCCGCCGCCGATGCCCTGGCCGGCTTCGACGGCGCCGTCGTGGTGCTCTCCGGCGACTCTCCGCTCATTCAGCCCGAGACCATTCGCCAGATGGCGGCTCTGCGCGAGGAGCACAACGCGGCGGTCATCGTGCTTACCATGGAGCTTAAAAACCCCTTCGGCTACGGTCGCATCGTGCGCGACGGCGCCGGGGAGGTGGCCCGCATCGTCGAGCAGAAGGACGCGAGCCCCGAGGAAGCGGCCATCACCGAGTGCAACTCGGGCGTCTACTGCTTCGACGCCTGCGCCCTTTTCGACGCGCTTTCCCAGGTGAATTCCGACAACGCCCAGGGCGAGTTCTATCTTACCGACGTGCTGGCCATCAGCCGCGCCGCCGGGCGGCCCGTGCTCGCCTATAAGACGAGCGATGCGGAGCAGTGCCTGGGCGTGAACTCCCGCGGCCAGCTGGCCGAGGCGACCCGCGTCATGCAGCGGCGCATCAACGACGCGCACATGGCCGCCGGCGTCACGATGTGGGATCCGGCCACGGCCTACATCGGCCCCGAGGTGGAGATCGCCCCCGACGTGGAGCTTCTGCCCAACGTCATGCTGCTGGGGAAGACGACGATCGGCGAGGACAGCGTCGTGGGCCCCGACAGCCGCCTGACCGACACGCGCGTCGGTTGCGGCTGTCGCATCGACGAGACCGTGGCGGTAGAGGCGCTCATCGACGATGGCGCCACCTGCGGTCCGCGCGCCTACCTGCGTCCGGCGGCGCACTTGTGCGAGGGCGCCAAGGCCGGCACCCATGTGGAGATCAAGAAATCCACCATCGGCAAGGGCTCGAAGGTGCCGCATCTGTCCTACATCGGCGACACCACCATGGGGGAGGGCGTGAACATCGGCGCCGGTTCCATCACCTGCAACTACGACGGCGCGAACAAGCACGCCACCGTCATCGAGGACGGCGCCTTCGTAGGATCCGATACCATGATGGTAGCGCCCGTGACCATCGGCGCCGGGGCGCTCGTGGGTGCTGGCTCCACCATCACCAAGGACGTGACGCCGGGAGCGCTGGCCCTCGGGCGCGCCAGACAGCAGGAGATAGAAGGCTGGGTGGCGGCGCACCCCATCGAGAAGAAGAAATAGTCGGTCGCGCCGCTTCAGCCCGCATGAAGCGGCGCGCCGTACTACAATAACCGAAGCTGAAAGACCCGTCGCAGAAGGGACGCACCCTATGACCGAGATGACCAAGCGCATGATCCTGTTCTCCGGCTCGGTGAATCCGGAGCTGGCCGAGGAGATCGCCAAGTACCTGAACGTGAACCTCGGCAACATCAAGCACGAGAAGTTCGCCAACGGCGAGATCTACGCCCGCTACCAGGAGTCCATCCGCGGCGCCGACGTGTTCCTCATCCAGTCGGTGTGCGCGAGCGAGACCTTCGACGTGAACGACGCCCTCATGGAGCTGCTCATCATGGCCGATGCCGCCAAGCGTGCAAGCGCCCGCTCCATCTCGGCGGTCATCGCGCACTACGGTTACGCCCGTCAGGACCGCAAGGCCGCCCCGCGCGAGCCCATCACGGCCAAGCTCGTGGCCGATCTGCTCGAGGTCTCCGGCATCGACAACATCATCACGGTGGATCTGCACCAGGATGCCATCCAGGGCTTCTTCGACATCCCCGTGAACCACATGACGGCCATGCCCATCTTCGTGGATTACTTCCGCAACAAAGGCTTCGATCCCGAGCGTCTGTGCGTGGTCTCGCCGGACGTGGGTCGCGCGAAGGCGGCGAAGAAGTTCTCTACGGCGCTCGATTGCGACATCGCCATCATGCACAAGGATCGCCCGAAGCACAACCAGGCCGAGATCACCGCGCTTATCGGCGACGTGACCGACAAGATCTGCATCCTGAACGACGACATGATCGACACGGGCGGCTCGCTTGTGGCCGCGGCCGCCACGCTGAAGGCCAAGGGCGCCGCCGAGGTGTACGCCTGCGCTACCCACGGCCTGTTCTCCGGCCCGGCCTACGAGCGTCTGGAGAACTCCTGCATCGAGGAAGTGGTGGTCACCAACGCCGTGCCCGTGCCGCTCGCGCGCCAGACCGGCAAGATCAAGGTGCTCTCCATCGCGCCGCTGTTCGCGCAGACCATCGATGTCGTGTACAACAACGGCTCTATTGGGAAATTGTTCGAATAGCTGCTTGGCTGTCCGGCCCGAGTCCCCGGGGAGGAAGCCCGTGCTCAAACAGCATTGAAGTGCGGGTCTCTCCGAGGGTCTCGGGCCTTCTTTCTTTGCACTTCAATGAACTGCGCGCGGGCCCCCTCCCCGGGGACTCGGGCCTACTCTTCCAAAGATGAATGACGGAAATAGGTGACAAGTTGTATATGATCGCGGGCCTGGGGAATCCGGGCGAGGAGTACGAGCACACGCGGCACAACGCCGGGTTCGATACGGTGGACGCGCTGGCCGATGAGCTGGGCGTGCGCTACTGGAAGAACGAGGGCGGGGCGCTCGTAGGGAAGGCGAGCTACCACGGCCACGAGCTTCTGCTCGTAAAGCCCCAGAGCTTCATGAACACCTCGGGAGGCCCGGTGAGCAAGCTCATGAGGGCCTACCATGAGGATCCCGATCATCTCATCGTCGTCCACGACGAGCTGGACATCGACCCCGGCACTATTCGGGTGAAGTTCGGCGGGGGACATGCCGGTCATAACGGGCTGCGCTCCATCTGCGATAAGCTGGGCACCCGCGACTGGTACCGGGTGCGCATCGGCATCGGGCGGCCGCCGGGACGGAAGCCCGTGGTCGACTGGGTGCTCTCGCGCCCTCGCAGCAAGGACGATACCGAGGCTTTCGAGCATGCCGTGGCCGAGGGCTCGAACGCGGTGCTGTGCCTCATCGACAACGGCCTGGAAAAGACCCAGCAGCGGTTCAACTGAGGGCTGGAAACTCCCATGCGTCTTTCCGAGAAGGGGCACACCTACGCCCTGTTCGCCATCGTCGTCATCACCTGCGCGCTAGGGTCGCTTTCCCAAACCGCTACGAACTCCATGCTCACGGGCATTTGCGCGGAGTTTTCCATCGATGCCGGCGAGGGGCAGTGGCTGACCACGGTCTACATGCTCGTTATGGGTATTACGGTGCCGGCGGTGACGTTCCTCGCCCGGCGTATGTCGGTCAAGCGCCTGGTGTGTCTGGCTCTCGGGCTCTTTCTGGCGGGCTCGGCCGTTGATCTGATTGCCCGAACCTTCTTCACGCTCGTGCTGGGACGTGTGCTGCAGGCGGTGGCTACGGGCATCACGCTGCCGCTCGTGCAGTCGCTGGCCATGACGCGCTTTCCGAGAGAGCGCACGGGCGCGACCATGGGCATTGCCGGCATTGCCATGGGGTTCGCCCCCAACATCGGGCCCATCATCGGCGGCGCGCTCGTAGACTCCTGGGGCTGGCGCAGCTTCTACGGGCTGCTTATCGGCGCCTTGGTGCTGCTCGCGTTGGCCTGTGCTCTATTTGTGCGCGAGGAGGGGGACGGCAGTGCCGGCGCTGTGCTGGACGTGCCGTCGCTGGCACTTTCCACGCTCGGTTTCGGCGGCCTGCTCTTGGCGGCATCGAATGCGGCGAACATGCCGCTGTCCAGCGAGGGCGTGTGGGTTCCGGCGCTGAGCGGTGCCTGCTGCGTGGCTGCGTTCCTCGTGCGGCAGAACCGTATTTCTCATCCGCTTATTTATCTGGGCGTGTTTCGCGCCCGCCAGTACCGGGCGGCGTTCGTGGCCCAGAACTGCCTGTTCGCCTCATTCATGGGCATCACGCTCATCGTTCCCTTGTTCGTGCAGGGCATCTGCGGGCTCTCGGCGCTCGATGCCGGCATCGTGTTCGTGCCGGCTACGGTGATAGCCCTGTTCCTGAATCCGCTAGCTGGCCTGCTCACCGATCGGGTGGGCGCACGCGCGGTTACGGTGACGGGCGCCGTGCTGCTCGTCGTTGGTGCGGCCTCCATGATGTTCGTGGATGCAGCGACTCCGCTATGGCTGCTGACGGCCATGCAAGCGGTACGCGCTCTGGGCGTGAGCACGCTCGTGGGGCCGTTGAACTCCTGGGGTCTTTCGGGCTTGCTTCCCGCGAACACGATGGACGGCAGCGTCTTTTTCGCCACGGCCCGCCAGGTGTGTGCCTCGCTCGGCACGGCGCTCATGATGCTGCTCGTGGTAAGCGTGCCCGCATCGCTGGCTCTGACAGGCATGGGCGGCGCGGAGGCGGCCGTGTGGGGCTATCGGGCGGCCTTTGCTCTGTCGGCGGCGCTTTCGCTGGCGGTGCTCATTGTTGCCGTTTGGAAAATCCGTTAGCGTATAATCTGCTCCGAAACGAATGGAAGTGAAAGGCGGCCTTGGTGGCGTTTCTTCTCGGTTGTGAAAAAGTGAGCGTGGAATTCCCCACGAAGACGGTGTTCGAGGGGCTGTCCCTCGGGGTGGACGAGGGGGCTCGCATCGGCATCGTGGGCCAGAACGGCGATGGGAAATCCACGCTTTTGCGGGTGCTTTCGGGCGATGTGGAAGTGGACGACGGCCGTGTCATCCGCACCCGCGGCGTTTCGGTGGGCGTACTCGGCCAGAGCGACGATTTGCGCGACGCGGACACCGTGGAGCGGGCCGTGGTGGGGGATATCCCCGAATACGAGTGGGCCGGCGACCCTCGGGTTCGCGCCATTATCGCGGGACTGCTCGAGGATGTGGATTGGAACGCGACGGTGGGAACCCTTTCCGGCGGCCAGCGTCGACGGGTTGATCTGGCCCGGCTGCTCATCGGCGACTGGGACGTGCTCATGCTGGACGAGCCTACCAACCACCTGGATGTGCGCGCCATCACCTGGCTCGCCGAGCACTTGAAGACCCGCTGGCGCCGCGGAGCGGGGGCGCTGCTCGTGGTGACCCACGACCGCTGGTTCCTCGACGAGGTCTGCGAGGCCATGTGGGAGGTGCACGGTCGGCGCGTCTGGCCCTTCGAGGGAGGCTTCTCCGCTTACATCATGCAGCGGGTGGAACGGGATCGCTTGGAGGCTTTGGCCGAGCAGAAGCGCCAGAACGCCCTGCGCCGCGAGCTGGCGTGGCTCTCCCGCGGCGCCCGTGCGCGGGCTACGAAGCCCAAGTTCCACGTGGCCGCCGCCCAGGCGCTCATCGCCGACGTGCCGCCCTTGCGCAACGAGCTGGAGCTCAAGCGCATGGCCATGGCGCGTCTCGGCAAGCAAGTGGTCGACCTTAAGGGCGCATCGCTGCGCTTCGGGGATCGCGTCATCTTGGACGACGTCGACTGGATCATCGGCCCGGGCGATCGCTACGGCATTGTGGGCGCCAACGGCATCGGCAAGACAACGCTTCTGCGCATCATCCAAGGGCTGCAGCCGCTCGATTCCGGGCGCGTGAAAATCGGCCAGACCGTGCGTTTCGCCGTGCTGTCGCAGCATTTGGACGAGCTGCGCAAGCTCGGCGACGACCGGGTGCGCCAGGTGATCTCGCGCTACTCGCGGCGCACGATGCTCGACGGCAAGGAGATGACGCCGGGACAGCTCTTGGAACGGCTCGGGTTCACGAAGGACGATCAGAACGAGCCGGTGTGCGACCTGTCCGGCGGCCAGAAGCGCCGGCTGGCGCTCATGCTCATTTTGCTGGATGAGCCGAACGTGCTCATCTTGGACGAGCCGGGAAACGACCTGGACACCGATATGCTTGCGGCGGTGGAGAGCCTGCTCGACGGCTGGCCGGGCACACTCTTGCTCGTCACCCACGACCGCTACCTCATGGAACGCGTGACCGACCACCAGTTCGCCCTCATCGACGGCAAGGTGCGCCATTTGCCCGGTGGCGTGGACGAGTACTTGAAACTCGCCGAAGAGGCCGACCGAGAGGCGGCGAAGGGCACGGGGAGCGGCTCTGGGGACGGCTCTGGAACCCGCTCCGGAAGCGGCACCGTAAACCGTCCGGGCACCCATCCCGTAGGGGGCGACCTTGGTCGCCCCTCGCTCGCGACCTCCAGCAATCCCGGGAATGCGGCTGCCTCTTCTGCCCCCGTCCTCTCCGGCGGCGAGCAGCGCGCCCTGCGCAAGCTCATGACCTCCAACGAGAAGAAGATCGAGACCCTGAAGGGCAAGATCGAGAAGAAGCAGCTGGAAATGGCCGCCGCCGACCAATCTGACTATCTGGTGCTCACCGCCATGCAAGAGGAAATCGCCGACTTCGAAACTCAAATAGAAGCCCTCGAGCTGGAATGGTTCGAAGCCGCCGAGAAGCTGGGGGAGTAGTGGCCGCGTACAAGACCATAGCCGCTCGTGCCGAGGCCGAGATCGTCGAGAAGAAGAGCCACTTCATCGGGCAAATCGCGCCGGTCGCCACTGAGGAAGAGGCACTCGCTTTCATCGCCGAGGTGAAGGCGGCTCACCGCATGGCGCGCCACAACGTGTACGCCTACGTGCTGCGCGGCGGTCGCGTGCGCTACACCGACGACGGCGAGCCGGCCAAGACGGCGGGTATGCCGACCCTCGAGGCCATTCAACATGCAGGTTTGGAAGACGTGGCGGTGGTGGTCACCCGCTACTTCGGCGGCATTTTGCTCGGCACCGGCGGCCTGGTGCGCGCCTACACCGACGCCACGAAGGCGGCTATCGAAGCGGCGGATGTCGTCACGGTGTCGGTCTGCGTCGACATCATCCTGGAGGTGCCCTACAGCCTGTACGAGCAGCTCTGTCGCATCGCTGAGGCGGCCGGCGCGAAGCTTGCCGAGAGCGACTTCGCCGAGAACGTCCTGCTCACCTTCCGCATGCTCGACGGCACCCAGCCCCCCTTCCTGGAAAAGCTCACCGAGCTCACCCGCGGCCAAAGTGAAATCATCGTGACCGCCCCCTTCGATGCCGCGTTCTAGCAAAGGGGCGCTCTATAATGGCCCAAAGCGTTGAAAGGATTTGCATGTACGGATTGAAGACGGAGAGCTCGTTCGATGCCTCTCATTTTCTGACCGATTACCATGGGAAGTGCGAGAACCTGCACGGGCACCGCTGGCGCGTGGTGGCCTATCTGGAGGTGGAGCATCTGCAGACGGAGGGCACCTGCAAGGACATGGTGGTGGACTTCGGCGAGTTCAAATCCGAGCTGCGCGCGCTGACCGAGCGGCTCGACCACCACTTCATCGTGGAGGAGGGCTCCCTTGCCCCCGACACCTTGGCGTGCCTCGAGCGCGAGGGCTTCGCCCTGTTCATCGTGCCCTTCCGCACCACGGCGGAAAACCTCGCGAAATGGTTCTTCGACGCGCTTGCCGAGCGCGGGCTGCCCGTGGCCCAGGTGGAGGTCTACGAGACCCCCAACAACTGCGCCTACTACCGGGAGCAGCGATAGCTCATGGTGCCCGACGAGGAGAACGACGGCCTGCTGGACGCCGAGCGGCACCAGGCGCGCCATACCATCGCGCCGCGCGCCCAGCTGTTCCCCGTGGCGGAGAAGTTCGTGTCCGTGAACGGGGAGGGTCTGGCGGCGGGACGCCCGGCCGCCTTCATCCGGTTCGCCGGCTGCAACATGTGGTGCACCTACTGCGACACCCGCTGGGCAAACCATCCGCTCGTGGAAGTGGAGGGCTGGAGCGTGCCCGATCTGGTGGCCTGGGTGGCCGAGACCGGGGTGTCCTGCGTGACGCTCACCGGCGGCGAGCCGCTTTTGCAGCCCTACCTGCCCGACTTGGTGCAGACCCTGCTCGCGGTGGACGATCCGCGCCCCTTGCGCGTGGAAATCGAGACCAACGGCTCGCGCGATCTGGCCCCCATGGCGCACTTGCGCGAGGCCTGTGCCGAGGCGGGGCTGCCCGGCAGCCTACACTTCACGGTGGATTGGAAGACGCCCACGGCCGGCGAGGCCGTGTCCGCCGCCATGCTGCGCGAGAACTACGACCTGCTGGACGACCGCGACGCCGTGAAGTTCGTTGTGGGCACCGAGGACGACCTGGCCTTCATGGAGCGCTGCGCCGACGAGGCGGGGCTGTGGGATCGCTGCTCGGTGCTGGTGAGCCCCGTCTGGGACATGATCGAGCCGGCCCGTATCGCCGCCTACCTCATCGACCACGGCCTCGACCGCGCTCGCCTGCAACTGCAGCTGCACAAGATCATCTGGCCGAACGAGACCCGCGGGGTCTAAAGAGATCCTTCGACTCCGCGCTGCGCGCTCCGCTCAGGATGACATGGGGTTGCGTACCATATGTCATCCTGAGCGGAGCGCCGAAGGCGCAAAGCCGAAGGATCTGGGAGGAACGAACCATGACGAACAACAAAGCTTTGGTGCTGTGCTCCGGCGGCGTCGATTCCACGACGCTTCTGGCCCGCGCTGTGAACGAGTACGGCGCCGAGAACGTGTACGCGCTCTCCATCAGCTACGGCCAGAAGCACGCCCGCGAGATTGAGGCGGCCCGCGCCGTGGCGGCCCACTACGGCGTCCAGCAGCGCTTCCTCGATTTGGGTGCTATCTTCGCCGACAGCGACTGCTCGCTTTTGGCCCATTCCAGCGAGGCCATTCCCGAGTCCAGCTACGCCGAGCAGCAGGCCGCAGGCGACGGCAGCCCTGTGAGCACCTACGTGCCCTTCCGCAACGGGCTCTTCCTCTCCTCGGCGGCCTCCATGGCCCTCTCCCTCGGCTGCTCGGTGGTCTTCTACGGCGCCCACCACGACGATTGGGCCGGCAATGCCTACCCCGACTGCTCGCTGGAATTCGTGGAGGCCATGAACCGCGCCATCGTGGAGGGCACCGGCGGCGAGCTGCGCCTGGAGGCCCCGTTCGTCACCTGGTCGAAGGCCGACATCGTGCGCGAGGGCCTGGCCCTTGGCGTGCCCTACGAGCTCACCTGGTCGTGCTACGAAGGGGGAGAGAGCCCCTGCGGCCGCTGCGCCACCTGCCTCGACCGCGCCGCCGCCTTCGCCGCCAACGGCGTCGAAGATCCGGCTATGAGATAATCAAGCAGAGTTGAGTGTAGCGGGATGTGGGGTATTGCTCACCAAGCGAGTTCCGAGAGCGTTCGAAACAGGACTAAACGTCCTGTTTCGCCGAGCGAGGACTGTCTGAGCGACTGAGCGGTACCCCGCAGCCCGCTCCCAAGGAGTTGCTAAAGAAGAGGAGCTGGGAATGAAACCAATGGACATGGCTGAAGCGCTGTTTGGCAGCGACGATGATGCAATCGGGAAGCCCGAGGGATCGGTGGATACTTCGGCTATGGCCGCCATCGCGGCCCATCTGGCTCGCGAGGATGCCAGCCCCGCGCCAGCGACTGCTCCCGCCGCTGCCTCGGCTGGCCGCGATGAGAATGAGACTCGCGCCGGCGGCGTCACCCTGCTCGGCAACCAGCATACCCAGTACCCGACCGACTACGACCCGTCGGTGCTGGAGACCTTCGAGAACAAGCACCCGGGCAACGACTATTTCGTGAAGTTCAACTGCCCCGAGTTCACGAGCCTGTGCCCCATCACCGGCCAGCCCGACTTCGCCACCATCTATATCTCCTACGTGCCCGATGTGCGCATGGTGGAGAGCAAGTCGCTCAAGCTGTACCTGTTCAGCTTCCGCAACCACGGCGACTTCCACGAGGACTGCATGAACATCATCATGAAGGATCTCATCGCGCTCATGGATCCGAAGTACATCGAGGTCTGGGGCAAGTTCACCCCGCGCGGCGGCATCTCCATCGACCCGTACTGCAATTACGGACGCCCCGGCACCCGCTGGGAGGAAGTAGCCTGGACGCGCCTGTCCCAACACGACCTGTACCCCGAGAAAGTGGACAACCGCTAGGTGCTGTGCGACTCTCTGCCGAGCGTCGATTGACGGCTTGCGAGGAGCTGCCCGGGCGGTGCCGTGGGGAATTGCCGCGCCGCCGTCGTGCTGCGGTGACAGAATGCGAGCTTTGTGCGAAAATACCTTCCGAACTACGAAGAAGAACGCACGTAAGGTAGCTAGCACATTATGACCGCCCAATTCAGCATCCGGGAGGCCGATCCGCAGATCGTCGCGCGTCTGGCGCACGACCTCGGCCTGCCCCGCTTCATCGCGACGACCCTCGTGGCCCGCGGCATCACCACGGTGCGGGCCGCCAAGCGCTTCTTGAGCCCCTCGCTCGACCGCGACTGGCGCAATCCCTTGGAGATCCCAGGGCTGGCAGAAGTGGCCGACGGGCTCGTCGACGCCATCCGCGAGAAGAAGCGCATCGTCGTGTTCGGCGACTTCGATTTGGACGGCATCTCCGCCACCACCGTGCTCACCCGGGGCCTGCGGGCTCTCGGCGCCTGCGCGTTCCCCTTCGTTCCCCGCCGTTTCGAGGAGGGCTACGGCATCACCGCGGCCGCCTTCGAGCGCGCCCGAGCTCTGGAGCCCGACGTCATCGTCACCGTGGACTGCGGCATCGCCTGCAAAAACGAGGTGGCCGACATTCTGAAGGCGGGGGTGGAGGTCTACATCACCGACCACCACGAGGCGGCCGATCTCGTGCCCGAGGGCGTGCCCGTGGCCGATCCGAAGATGGCCGATGATTGCCCGAGCGCCATCCTCGCCGGCGTGGGCGTGGCCTTGAAGCTCGTGCAGGTGCTCGGCAGCCGTCTGGGCTTCCCGCACCTGTGGCGCAGCTACACCGACTTCGCCACTTTGGGCACTGTGGCCGACCTCATGCCCATGCGCGACGAGAATCGGGCGCTCGTGGCCGACGGCCTCGCCCGCATGAACACGAATCCGCGCCCCTGCATCGCCGCGCTTCTTGCCACCACGGGCCAGGCCGGAAAACCGCTTTCGGCCACGAACCTGTCGTTCTCCCTCATTCCGCGCCTGAACGCCGCCGGGCGCATGGGCAATGCCGATTTGGCGCTCGATCTGCTCATGTGCGACAACTACGGCGAGTGCTGCGCCATGGCCGAGGCCCTGGAGGACGTGAACAACCAGCGCCGCGCCATTGAGGCGGAGCTGTCGGACATCGCGAAGGAGCAGGCCGGCAGGATCTACCACGGCCAGCGGGCGCTCGTGGTGGCCGGCGAGGGCTGGCACGAGGGCGTGAAGGGCATCGTGGCCTCCCGCCTCGTGAACACCTACGGGGTGCCGGCGCTTCTGTTCACCATCGACGGCGACGAGGCCCGCGGCTCCGGACGCTCCGTGGGCAACGTGAACCTCTTCGAGGCGGTGGAATCGATCTCGTATCTCACGAAGCGCTTCGGAGGCCATGGGGCGGCCGTGGGCGTCACCATCCCCACCAAAAATTTGAAGGCCTTCGCCCAGCGTCTCGACGCCTATATGCAGAAGCTGCCGGAGGCGGCCTTCCATCCGCTGACCGAGGTGGACGCGCTCGTGAGCCTGGACGAGCTGACGCTCGAATCCGTGGCGCTGGTCGAGCGGCTCGCCCCCTTCGGCCAGGAGAACCCCCAGCCCACGTTCCTGGCCCGTAACGTGACGCTCGTGAACACCCGGGCGGTGGGCCAGACCAAGGACCACTTCGCCTGCACGCTCACCAACGGGCGCGCATCGGTGGCCGGCATCATGTTCCACTGCGCCGCCATCGACGCGCTGCTCGTGAACGACGCGGTGGTGGACGCCGCCTTCACGGTGCAGATCGACGAATGGCGCGGCCGCCGCTCGGTGAAGGCCATGCTGGAAACCGTGGCCCCGGCGCGCAGCTGCTGCGCTTTGGAGGCCTGCCTCGACCCGGACGCCGTGTCGTTCACCGCCGATCTGTTCGCCGAAGCGGAAGGGGAGCCCGATCTTGCGGCCGCCGACGAGGCGCCCGAGCCGGCGCTGCCCGATCTGGCGCCCCGCCGCGCCCAGTGGGAGGAGACGGCCCGGCGCGACCCGGACGGCCTGGAGGCGGCCATTGTGAAGGCCATCATCGACGACCGCCCGCTGCATCCGGCCCAGCGAGAGATTCTCGATCGGCTGCGGGCGGGGAAGTCCACCTTCGCCGTCATGGCCACGGGGCGCGGCAAGTCGCTGTGCTTCCAAACCTACGCCGCCTTCCGCGCGCTGACCGACCATGCCGCGAGCCTGTTCATCTACCCCTTGCGGGCGCTCATCGCCGACCAGGTGTTCCATCTGCGGGCGAGCCTCGAGCGCTTCGGTATCGCGAGCGCCGTCATCACCGGCGAGTCGACGCCCGAGGAGCGCGCGGCGGTGTACGCGGGGCTGGCCGACGGGAGCCTCGATATCGTGCTCACCACGCCGGAGTACCTCATGTTCCACACCGACGAGCTGGCGGCCTCGGGGCGCGTCGGGTTCGTCGTCGTGGACGAGGCGCACCACATCGGACAGGCCAAGGCCGGCCAGCGCGTGGCCTACACCCAGCTCGACCGGGCGCTGACCCGGCTCGGAGACCCCGTGGTGCTCGCGGTGACCGCCACGGCCAACGACGCCGTGGCCGACGACATCGATGCGGTGCTGCCCATTCAGGACTCGGTCATCGACGAGACGGCCCGCGACAACCTGTACCTGGACGACCAGCGCAACATCCCGCACCGCGACGACTATTTGGCCTCCCTGGTGGCCACGGGCGAGAAGACCGTCATCTACGTGAACTCCCGCGAGCATTCCGTGGCGCTCGCGCGCATGCTGCGCCGGCGGGTGCCGCAGCTCGCCTGCATGATCGGCTTCTACAACGCGGGGCTCTCCCGCGACGAGCGCAAGCGCATCGAGGAGCTGTTCCGTCGCGACGACCTGAAGGTGCTCGTGGCCACCTCGGCCTTCGGGGAAGGGGTCGATATCCCCAACATCCGGCACGTGGTGCTGTACCATCTGCCCTTCAGCGACGTGGAGTTCAACCAGATGAGCGGCCGGGCCGGGCGCGATGGGAAGCCGGCGTGGGTGCATCTGCTCTACGGGCGCGGAGACGCCTCCATCAACGAGCGCATCTTGGCCGACGCCACGCCGGATCATGACGTCATGGCCCAGGTGTACCGCAAGCTGCGCTCGCTGCAGCGCAACACTCCCGACGACTACTTCTGCGTGGCCGACGCCGATCTGGCCGAGGCCGCCTCCGACGCCTTCCGCGCCGTGAGCCCCACCTCGGCGGCCTGCGGCTTGGCCGTGTTCCGCGAGCTCGGACTCATCGAGACGCGCACCGTTTACGAGGCCGGCCGCCCGCATCTGTGGGTGCGGGTGCGCGAGGGGGCGTCGAAGGTGGAACTGACCGATTCGGTGCGCTACCGCGAGGGCATCGACGAGCGCACGCTGTTCGGCGGCTTCTGCCGATGGGCGCTGGGCACCGACGAGCCCGCGCTCACAGTGCGTCTGTGCCATCCCATCGTGCCGAGGAACTGGCCGGGCCAGGGGCACTAACCGATGACGATCCGCGGACCATCCGCGTTCAGGAGAAGGGAGGCGCCCATGAGCGCCGAGAGAGACGATTCCGTCCGGGCGGCGGCCGATGCCGTCAGCGCCGGGAAGGCCACGAAAGAGACCGTGGACGCGCTTCTGGGCCGCCCGCACCCCACGGCCGATTCGGCCATCGAACGCGGGCCCGCCACGCCCGAGGACCGCTTCGCCGAGCTGGCGCGCCTGACGAGTGCCTACATGGACGCGCCGGAGGAGGCCATGCTGCGCCGCGCCTTCGAGTTCGCCCGCGACGCCCACGCGGGCCAGTGCCGCAAGTCCGGCGAGCCTTTCATCATCCATCCCATCGAGGTGGGCATCATCCTGGCCGATCTGCGCATGGACGCCGAGACCATCACGGCGGCGCTGCTCCACGACACCGTGGAGGACACGAAGGTGACGGCCGAGGAAGTGGAGCGCACCTTCAACCCGCAGGTGCGGGCGCTGGTGGAGGGCGTCACCAAGATCACCCGCATCGAGGTGGAGTCGCTCACCGACGAGCAGGCGGCCACCGTTCGCAAGATGTTCGTGGCCATGTCCAAGGACATCCGCGTCATCGTCATCAAGCTGGCCGACCGTCTGCACAATATGCGCACGCTGGCGGCCCTGCGCGAGGATCGGCGCATCTTCAAGTCCCGCGAGACGCTGGAGATCTACGCCCCCATCGCCCACCGCCTTGGCATCAACTCCATCAAGTGGGAACTGGAAGACCTCTCCTTCTTCTACCTGGAGCCCAACAAGTACAAGCAGGTCTCCCGCATGGTGACCGAGTCCCGCGCCGAGCGCGAGAAGTACCTGGCCGACGTCATCGCCGTGCTCCACGAGGAGATGGGGAAGGTGGGAATTTCGGCCCAGATCATGGGGCGCCCGAAGCATCTGTACTCCATCTACCAGAAGATGACGAAGAAGGGCAAGGGCTTCTCGGAGATTTACGACCTCATCGCCGTGCGCATCATCACCAGCTCGGTGAAGGACTGCTACTCGGCTCTGGGCGCGGTGCACACGCTGTGGCACCCCATGCCCGGCCGCTTCAAAGACTACATCGCCATGCCGAAGTTCAACATGTACCAGTCGCTGCACACGACGGTCATGGGGCCGGCCGGACGTCCCCTGGAGGTGCAGATCCGCACCGAGGAGATGCACCGCAACTCCGAGTACGGCGTGGCGGCCCACTGGCGCTACAAGGAGACCGGCGCCTCGCGCCCCGGCGCCGCCGACAACCTGGATGCCCAGCTGGCGTGGCTGCGCCAGATGGTGGACTGGCAGGACGAGACCGAGGACTCCCGCGAGTTCCTAAAGTCGCTGAAGATGGACCTCGACGACACGGAGGTCTTCGTGTTCACGCCGAAGGGCGAGGTCATGAGCCTGCGCGCCGGCTCCACGCCGGTGGACTTCGCCTACGCCATCCACACCGAGGTGGGCAACCACTGCGTGGGCGCCAAGGTGAACGGCTCCATCGTGCCTCTGTCCTACCAGCTGCAGGTGGGCGACCGCGTGGAGGTGCTCACCCAGAAGAGCGCGAGCCCCTCCCGCGACTGGCTGAACATCGTGAAGACGCCCTCGGCCCGCAGCAAGATCCGCTCCTACTTCTCGAAGATCACCCGCTCCGACGACATGCAGATGGGCCGCGACATGCTCGTGCGCGAGATGCGCAAGCACGGGCTGGGGCTTTCCAGCGCCCAATCGATGCGGGCGCTGAAGCTGGTGGCCGAGGCGCTCGGCTTCAAAGACCCCGACGAGATGTACGTGCACATCGGCACGGGCAAGGAGAAGGCCCAGCACGTCACGAACCGCCTGCTGAAGATCCTGGTGGACAAGGGCAACGAGGAGGCGGAGAAGCCCACGGTGGGCACATCGGCCTCCTCCACGGGCATCATGGCCCCCATGCTCACGTCCGTGAAGCGCCCGAAGAAGCACGAGACCCACTCGTCCCAGGGCATCGTGGTGAAGGGCGTCGACGACGTGCTCGTGCGCCTGTCGCGCTGCTGCAACCCCGTGCCCGGCGACGACATCTTGGGGTTTGTGACCCGCGGCCGCGGCGTGTCGGTGCACCGGGCCGACTGCCCCAACGCGCTCGATTTGAAGCGGCATCCCGAGCGCATCATCGAGGTGGAATGGGAGGGGACGCCCACGGCGGCCACCTACCAGGTGGAGATCTACATCGAGGCGCTCGACCGCATGAACCTGCTTCTGGACGTGACGCGCGTCATTTCCGAGATGGGCGCCAATGTGCTGTCCTGCAACACCACCACCCACCGCGATGGCATGGTGGAGATGCGCTTCCTCTTCCAGCTGTCCGACTTGGCGGTTATCGAGCGCATGACAAAGCGCCTGTCCGCCATCGACGGCGTCTTCGATGCCCGTAGAATGATGCCCCAAGGATCAAGCAAGAAAGGTTGAGAAATGGCGACGGATTTGTATGAGATCAGCGGATTGTGCGTCGATGTCGAGTATATGATCATGGGCGTGCTCGCCAACAACGTGTATATCGTCTCCGACGGCGAAGGCACCATGGTGGTGGATCCCAGCTGCTCGGCTGACAAGATTTTGGCGGCTCTGGGCGAGCGCAAACTGGACGCCATCGTGCTCACCCATTCCCATTTCGACCACACCGGCGCCGCCGCCGAGCTGCGCGAGGCCACGGGTGCGCCCGTCATTGCGTCGGCCATTGACGCGCCGCTTATCGAGGAACCCTGCGACGAGGATCTCTCCACCCGGGGCGTGCCCTGCCCGGTCGACCGCACCGTGGCCCACGGCGATGTTGTGGAAGTGGGGAACATGAAGTGGAAGGTCATCGCGACGCCCGGCCACACCCCCGGTTCCATTTGCCTGTTCGATATCCCGCAGTTCGGCAACCATCCCAAGGGGCTTCCGGTGCTCCTCTCCGGTGACACGCTGTTCGCCGGCACCATCGGGCGCACTGATTTCAAGGGCGGTTCCATGGCTGACATGCGCGCTTCCTTGAAGAAGCTCGCGGCGCTGCCCGACGACACGGCGGTCCTTTCCGGCCACAACAACCTCACCACCATCGGCGCCGAGCGCCGCCGCGTCTTCGCCCTCTACGGCGACCCCGAGTAGGAGCTTTTTCAAAAAAACACAGCAGTCTGTCTCATTGACGGCGTGTCATAGGGTAGACTTGGGCCACTGCGCATTTTCTGGGTGCAGCTTATCTGTTGGAAGGAACTCCGTGACGATCGAGTGGACCTTTTTCCTCTCCGAGCTTATGCAGAACCCCATCCTTCTGGTGGTGACTCTGCTTAATATCGGCGTTATCATTGTGAACGGCGCGACGGATGCGCCCAATGCCATCGCCACGGCGGTCTCTACTCGGGCCATGAAGCCTCGGCACGCCATCATCATGGCGGCGGTGTTCAATTTCCTGGGGCTTTTGCTCGTGTCGCTGGTCTCCACGGCGGTGGCCCATACCATTTTCTCCATGGTGGACTTCGGCGGCAACTCCCATCAGGCCCTGACGGCGCTCATGGCGGCGATGGTCGCCATTATCGTCTGGGGCGCGGCGGCCTGGTGGTTCGGCATCCCCACCTCCCAGTCCCACTCGCTCATCGCCGGCCTCACGGGGGCGGCCATCGCCGTCCAGGGCGGCCTCGATGCCATCAACGGCGCCGAGTGGATGAAGGTCATCTACGGCATTTTGCTCTCGACGCTGCTCGGCTTCGGCCTGGGCTGGCTCAACTACAAGCTCATCGGGCGGCTGTGCCGACATGTAAACCGTCAGAAGGCGAACTCGTTCTTCAAGTGGGCGCAGATTTGCTCCGGTGCCGGCGTGGCCTTCATGCATGGCGCCCAAGACGGCCAGAAGTTCATGTCCATCTTCATGCTGGCCATTATGATGACCGCCGGCATGGGCATGGATCTGTCGGGCGTGGCGATGCCCATGTGGCTCATGATCTTCTGCGCCTTCAACATGGGCCTCGGTACGGCCGTGGGCGGCGAGCGCATCATCAAGTCCGTGGGCATGGACATGGTGAAGCTCGAGGCGTTCCAGGGATTCGCCGCCAGCCTCTCCACGTTCGTGAGTCTTATGCTCGCCACCTTCGGGGGCTTGCCGGTTTCCACGACGCACACCAACACGACGGCCATCATGGGCGTGGGGGCCGCGAAGAGCCCCAAGTCCGTGAAATGGTCTATCGCCATCGATATGGTGAAGACGTGGGTGCTCACCTTCCCCGGGTGCGGCATCCTGGGCTTCGCCTGTGCCAAGTTGTTCCTTATGATCCTGTAACACGAGAAGGGAAGTCCAGTGGCCAAGAAACACAAGTACGATTACTTCGACGCCTACGAAGAGCTGTCCGATCTGGCCGTGCAAGAGGCGAGCGTCCTTGTGCGCGCCATGGAGAACTTCACCGATGCCGCTGCCCTGCGCGCGGTGCTCGATGAGGCCCATGCGCTCGAACACGCCGGCGACATGATCAACCACGACATCTACAAGCACGTCGGCAACGACTTCATGCCGCCGTTCGATCGCGAGGACATCGTGGCTTTGGCCGGCGCGCTGGACGAGATTCTGGATGAGATCGAGGACGTGCTGCAGTACTTCTACATGTTCGACATCCATCAGATTCCCGAGGACGCCCTGCGCTTCGCCACCCTCATCCGCAAGTCGTGCAAGGCCGTGGACGCCGCCATGGAGGATTTCCGCAACTTCAAGAAGTCGAAGAACTTCAAGCAGCTGGTCATTCAGGTCTCCGACAACGAGGAGGAGGCCGACGCGCTGTACGTGGAGGTCATCCGCAACCTGCACGTGAACCACGCTGACGAGCCCATGCACGTGCTGAAGTGGTCGCGCCTGTACGCCTTCATGGAGAGCTGCTGCGACGCCTGCGAGCACACCGCCGACCTCATGAGCACGATTCTGTTGAAGAATATGTAGGCTCAGGATCGGGGAATCGGTACACCTACGTAGGGGCGGCGCTTGCGCCGCCCTTTCTGCATTGGCGGACGTTCTGGCTCGGGAGTGCCGACCGAGGCCGGCCCCTACGGGGATGTCTGCAGGCCAAGCGGCGAGCTTGTTCAGTGCGCGGCGACGGTCGCCGTATTTCCGTGCAAGATTTTTCGCTAGAGAGAGTGCGTCTGGGCGATTCGTGCAGGATTTTGTGATAGGGAGACTCTAAGTCGGTTGTAGAACCGCCTCGGCCTCTCCCTATCGCAAAATTCTGCACGAATTTGGTGTACCCGGTGACGGGAGAGCGTCATGAGCGCTTCTTCTGGTAGCGGGGGTTGTGCTGGGGCTTCTTCGGGTCGGGGGTTTGCGGTTCGAAGGGGTCGAAGGCCGGTTCGTCGTTGGCTTTTCGTGCCGTGTCTGCGTCGGCGCCTTCCACGTCTTCCCTCTTCTTGCTTCCCGCATCCTCTGCGTCCTTGGTTTCCGCGGCGGAATCCTTCACCGCCGCCTGCGGGCCGGTGCGGCGGGGCTCGTGGTCGAGGCCGATGATGCGGTAGAGCTCGTCGCGGTCGACGAACAGGCGATCGGAGGGATCGGGGGCCGGTTCGGAGGCATGCTCGTCCTCATCGGCCAGGGGCACCACGAGCTTGTCCATGAGCACGGTGGGCTGGAAGTGCTCGCCGTCGTCGTCCATCCAGCGGCCGCTCAGGCGATCGTAAAGCTTCTTGCCCTTCCTCTTGAAGCGATCGAACTTGGTTGTGCCCTGGCGCTCGCGGGCCGTCTTGCCTATGGGCACGTGCACCTTGCGCGCGATGAAGCGCATCGGTCGCGCCACGCTTTCCACCACCGTGTCCGAGTAGTCGCGGGGCGGCTTGGTGCGCCAGCCCATGATGAGGGACAGGTAGCGCAGAACCATGATGAGGCCGGCGCACAGGATGCCCGCCGTGTCGGGCAGGATGCCGTTGGCCTTCAGCGGGCAGTAGACCATGCAGCCGATGAGGGCCGCGCTGCCGTAGATGGGGCCGGTTTGGAAGGCGACGGGCGGCCGGTTCATGAGTACGTCGCGGGAGATGCCCCCGCCGATGGAGGTGATGGTGCCGAGCACTACCGAGGGGATGACGGTAAGGCCCGCCGAGAGGCTCTTCGACGCGCCGATGATGGCCCACAGGGCTACCGAGATGTTGTCCAGGAGGTCGACGATGGGATCCAGGTAGGTGGCCAGCTTGCCGAAGTAGAACACCGCCACGCCGGCCAGGGCGCAGGAAAGGAGAAACCAAGGGCTTTGGAAGGCGTACAGGCCGTAGTTCTGCAGCAGGATGTCGCGGATGATGCCGCCGCCCATGCCGGTGATGCAGGCGATGGCCACGGTGCCGAAGATGTCGTAGCGGGCGCGCACGGCGGACATGCCGCCGGACAGGCCGCCGGTGACGGTGGCGGCGAACTCGAACCAGAAGGGGAGGTCGAAGGCGGTCTCGAGGGTCATGGGCGTTCCTACCGATTCCGCACGTCGGGGACGTCGTCGCCGGCCGCGGCGTCTTCCACGGCCACGACGAGGGCCACCACGGGCTCGCCGTAGAAGTTCACGTCGGCGGTGAGGCGGTGGGAAGCGGCCAGGTCGAAGTCGTCGGCATCCATGGCCTTAATGGCGTCCAGGGCGCCTGCGCGCGCCTGATCGTACAGATCCCAGAAGCTGGCGCGGCTGACGGCCTCGGTGGCCGGATGGCGCCAGGGCGCGCGCTCGTCGTTGGCGAAGGCGGAAGTGGCGCGCTCGGCGGCTCGGTGGCTCATGGCCCCGGTCATGGCATGGGGGCGCACGAGGCGCTCGGCAGCGGAGAGCACGGCGCGCTTGGCGCCGGTAGGGGAGTAGAGGGCCCGCTGGGCCGCGCGCTCGGCCCGCACGGCGCTTTTGAACATGCCCTTGGGCATCGTGAGGCCGAAGGCGTCGTCGATGGCGGTGGCGTACAGGCGCCCCACGGTATCCAGCATGCTGTCGCGTCCGCGCAGCACCGAGGTGGCGGGGTGGTAGGTGGCTACGGTCTCGCCGCGCTTGGCCGTCAGCACAAGCTCGTCCAGCTCGGTCTCGATAACGGCGTGCACCTCATGGGCGTCCTCGGCCGCGAGGCCTTCCACACCGGCGGCGCACAAGGCGTTCACCTGGCTTATGACGAGTGGATGCACCGTGCTGTCCAGCAGGTAGTGGCACACATAGCCCAGCGCGTAGGCGCGTCCGACGGAGCGCTCCTGCGCCGGCAGCTCGCGCACAGCGCTCTTCAGGGCCACGAGGAATTCTGCCGGGCGCGCCCGATGCAGGGTCGAGGCCAGCTTTCCCACGCGGCGGTAGCGCGGATCGGGCGCGACGAAGAACAGAGGATCGGGGCCCTGGTTGCCCAAAAGGAAGGCCTCGGCCGCATCGCGGGAGCCCCCGATGGTATCGAAGGTCTCGCCGTACACGTCTTTCCCGAACAGGTCGTGCGTGATGATGGCCGGCATGGCTTCTCCTCTCCGATGGCGTTGCCCGATGTTGAATGCAAAGCGATCATGATAGGTACACAGGCCATCATAAACAATGGTGCGGCCGCCAGCGGACGGTGGGTGTCGTCCGTCGGAAAACCGACATACTGGGTAGATGGAGCAGACGGCGTTCCTGTGGCGGGACGGACGGTGCCACCTGGCGAGGTGGACGGCGCCACGTGGCGGGGTGGCCAGGGGTGCCTCGGCGGGGTGGTCGGCATCCCTGGGGCCGGACGGCCGCTCGCCGCCTGTGGCCGCTGATGGCATTCCAACCGAAGATGCGCCCGTACGGGCTGCGCTCGCCCTCATTGACCTTGCAACTTTGCTATAGTGGTGCCCACTTGCATTTTCGACTAGTTCCGTATCGAAGGAGAGCAAGCGCAATGGCTCTGATCGTCGCGAAGTTCGGGGGCACGTCCGTTGCCTCCCCCGAGCGCATCAAGAACGTCGCCAAGCGCCTGGTGGGCATGCGCCAGCGCGGGGACGAGGTGGTGGCCGTGGTGTCCGCCATGGGCAAGACCACCGACGAGCTCATGGGGCTCGCCTCCGCTGTGACCGCAGCTCCCCCGGCCCGCGAGCTGGACCGGCTGCTGTCCACCGGCGAGCAGGTCTCCATGACGCTTCTGGCCATGGCCATCGAGGCTTTGGGCTACAAGTCCATCAGCTTCACCGGCCGCCAGGCGGGCATCGAGACCAACGGCACCCACAATAAGGCCCGCATCATCAAGGTGCACAACGAGCGCATCTTGGACGCGCTGGACGACGGCGCCATCCCCGTGGTCGCCGGGTTCCAGGGCATCGACGCCAACGGCGACATCACCACGCTGGGCCGCGGTGGCTCCGACACCACGGCCGTGGCCATCGCCTGGGGCATCAACGCCGACGTCTGCGAGATCTACTCCGATGTGGACGGCGTCTACACGACCGACCCGCGCATCGCCCCGCGCGCCAAGAAGCTCGATTCCATCTGCTACGACGACATGCTGGAGCTCTCCAGCGCCGGCTCCGGGGTGCTCCAGAGCCGCGCAGTGGAGTTCGCCCGCAAGTGGAAAGTGGTCATCCATTCCCGCTCCGCGTTCTCGGAGGCCGAGGGAACCTACGTCAAGGAGGAGTACGAAATGGAAGAAGCCGTCATCACCGGCATCGCCAGCGACACGTCGGAAGTGAAGGTGACCATCCGCCAGGTGCCCGATGCGCCGAACGTGGCCGCCCGCGTGTTCGGGGCGCTGGCCGCGGCCAACGTGAACCTGGATATGATCATCCAGAACGTGTCCGAGGCCGGCTTCACCGACATCTCCTTCACCACGCCGGGGGCCGACCTGCCCCGCGCCAAGGAGACCATGGAGCGCATCGTGCCGGAGATCGGCGCCCGCGAGTTCATCGTCGACGAGGACATCGCGAAGGTGTCGCTCGTGGGCACGGGCATGAAGTCCTCGCCGGGCGTGGCCTCGCGCACGTTCCAGACCCTGGGCGACAACAACATCAACATCGTGGCCATCTCCACGTCGCCCATTCGCCTGTCCATGATCGTGGACGCGGCCCAGGCCGTGCAGGCCGTCCAATGCCTGCACACCGCCTTCGGCCTCGACTCCGACGACGTGTTCGTGGAAACCCAACTGTCAGCGGAAGAGATCGCCGCGAAGATGAAGAAAGGGCGTTGATGTTCCGCCGCTGACTTCCTTGGGCGAACCTGCTATTAGCTTATCTCGTAGGGGGCGACCTTGGTCGCCCCTCCCGACCAGGTGAGATATTCGCACCGCAAAACCCCGTAGGGGGCGACCTTGGTCGCCCCTCCCGGCTCAGTAAGATACCCATTCAAGAAGAGAAAGAGAACCAACATGACGTGGACGAAGGAAATGCCGGCAAACCCCGTGGTGGCCGTGGCGGGAGCGACGGGCGCGGTGGGGCAGGAGTTTTTGCGCGTGCTGCACGACGTGGACTTTCCCGCGTCCGAGGTGCGGGCTTTGGCGAGCGCGCGCTCGGCGGGTAAGAAGGTGCCCTTCGACGGCTGCGGCCAGGTGCCGGCTGGCGAGCTTGTGGTGCAGGAGATGACGCCGGAGTCCTTCGAGGGCGTCGATATCGCGCTGTTCTCCGCCGGCGCGGGCGTTTCCAAGGCCATGCGCGAGGCGGTCACGGCCGCCGGCGCCGTCATGATCGACAACTCCAGCGCCTTCCGCATGGATGAGGACGTGCCGCTGGTGGTGCCGGAGGTGAACCCCCAGGACGTGGCGTGGCATTCCGGCGTCATCGCGAACCCGAACTGCTCCACCATTCAGATGGTCGTCGCGCTGAAGCCGCTCTACGATCTGTCGCCCATCAAGCGCGTCGTGGTGTCCACCTACCAGGCCGCCTCCGGCGCCGGCGCGCCCGCTATGGCCGAGCTGTACGACCAGACCCGCGCCTTCCTGGACGGCACCCCCGAGGACGAGCTGGAGATCTCCGCCTTCGCCCACCGCATCGCCTTCAACACCATCCCGCACATCGACGTTTTCCTGGACGACGGCTCCACCAAAGAGGAGTGGAAGATGGTCGTCGAGACCAAGAAGATCATGGGAGATGAGAACATCGAGGTGGCGGCCACCTGCGTGCGCGTGCCGGTGCTGCGCTGCCACGGCGAGTCCATCAACGTGGAGTTCGCCGACGAGGTGACCGTGGAAGCGGCCCGCGCGGCGCTCGAGGAGGCCCCGGGCGTGGAGGTCATGGACGACCCGGAGCAGAAGTGCTATCCCATGCCGGGCCTGCTCGCCGGCACCGACGGCACTTTCGTCGGCCGCCTGCGCAAGGATCCGACGGTGCCCCACGGCATCGCCTTCTGGGACGTGGCCGACCAGATCCGCAAGGGCGCGGCCTTGAACGCCGTGCAGATCGCCCAACTGCTTCTGCCGTAGAACAAGCGTCATCCTGAGCGAGCGAAGCAAGTCGAAGGATCCCCGACGGAGCCCCACCTGGGGCTCCGTTTTCTATGGTTGGTACACGGCGCGGACGAGGTATTCCACGTTGCCTTCGGGGCCGGTGATGGGGGACTCGACCACGCCGGTTGCGGCGAACCCGGCGGCGGCGAGGGCGACCTTCACCTCTTCCACGGTGCGCAGCCGTACGGCCTCGTCGCGGACGACGCCGCGGTCGGTCTCGTCGTGGGCCGACTCGAACTGCGGCTTCACCAGGCCGATGAAGATGGTGCCCGGTCGGCTGAAGCGGGGGAAGAGGGGGGCGAGCGCCGCCAGGCCGATGAAGGACACGTCGATGACGATGAGGTCGAAGGGGGCGCCGAGGGCGGCCGGGTCGGCGTCCTTGATGTTGGTGCGCTCGAAGACGGCTACCCGCGCATCTTGGCGGATCTTCCAGGCGAGCTGGCCGTAGTTCACATCGAGCGCCGCCACGCGCGCGGCGCCGGCCTGCAGCAGGCAGTCGGTGAAGCCGCCGGTGGACGAGCCGATGTCCAGGCAGTTCATACCGTCGACGCGCTGCCTGAAGGCGTCCAGCGCCCCCTGGAGCTTCTTGCCGCCGCGGGAGACGAACTGCTTGCGTCCGCGAATGAAAATGTCGGCTGCGGGCGATACCTTGATCGCGGCACTCGTGGCGTAGACGTCGTCCACGCGCACCTCGCGCGCCATGACGGCCCGCAGCGCGGCCGCGCGGTCGGGAAAGTCCCCCCGCTCTACCAGCAGGTCGTCCAGGCGTATTTTCTTGAGCTTTGCGTTCATGGCGACCATTATACGCGAGGTCGGCGCCCTTCGTTCGCGCTCTCTAGGGCATTAGCAGCTCGCGGCTTGTGGAGGCGATGCGCTCCGCAAGGTTTGCGCGGTCGATGCCCTTCAGCTGCGCGATGCCGGAAAGGGCGTTGTCCAGCTCGGCGCGCCAGACCTCGGCCGGCAGCTTGTCGCCAGCGCGTGCGGGCATGTCGGTCTCCAGGAGCAGCTGGCTCACGGGAATCTGCCGCGCGTACTCGCGCCCGCGCCGCGAGGCCAGCATGCGCGGCCCCACGGAGAAGAAACAGCCGAGCTTGATGGCCCGATGCAAGTCATCGGAGGCGCCCGAGAACCAGTGGAAGATCACCTGGTGGCGCGCGAGGGTTCCAGCCGCTTCGAGCAGATTGAGCGCCGTGGCGGCGGCATTGACGGCATGAATTGAGATGAGCTTCGAAGCGAGGTCGCCCGCCGCCGAGGGCGCTACGGGCTGATCGCAAGCAGCGAGAATGCGCGCGAAGGCGCCCGTCTGCCGGACGCGGCTCTCTTCCGTATCGCGCGGCCCCGCGAAGTCGAGCCCGATCTCGCCGATGAAGCGCGTCGCGCGCGCCAGCTCGCAGAACCGATCCAGCTCCACCTCGCCCACGCGCCCATCGGCGATCCACCACGGATGCGCCCCCAGCCCGAGGGCCACATTGGGCGCGTCGGCCAGGATGGGGAGGAGCCGCTCGTACTCGTCGGGTGCCACCGTGCAGGAAAATGCGCCAATGCCCGCAGCCGCGCCCTCTTGCGCCGTTGCGATAGGGGAGGGGGCGAACCCCATGTGGCAGTGCATGTCGTAGAGCTGATTCATGGGCCAAAGCTTAGCATTCTGTCGTATTGCTGTGAAGGGTGCTGCACTCTGCGGCCATGCGTCCTACAATCATGATCCGCACATGCACGAACTCGATTTGAAGGAAGCGATCACGTTCTCATGGCGGAGTTGCTCGAAGCGGTCATGCTCATTTGTTTTGGTCTGTCCTGGCCCCTCAACGCGTACAAGAACTACAAGGCCGGCACGGCCGTTGGCACCAGCTGGCAGTTCATCGCCCTCATCACCGCCGGCTACTTCGCCGGCATCGCGGCGAAGTTCGTTTCGGGGAATTTGAACTGGGTACTCGCCGTTTACTTCATCAACGTCATCTGCATTGCCGCCAACTGGCTCGTCTACTTCCGCAACCGCCGCCTCGACGCCCGCCGCTGTTCCGAGCTGGTCGTAGAGGAAGAGACCCTCGTCGTGTCATAATGGTCTCATGTCCACCATCGCGAACATAATTTGGATCATTTTCGGCGGACTGTTCACGGCGATTTGGTGGTGTCTGGCGGGGCTGTTGTTCTATATCACCATCATCGGCATTCCGCTGGGGCGGCAGTGCTTCAAGATGGCATCGCTGACGCTGGCGCCCTTCGGCAAGACCATCGTTTACGGCGGAGGTGCGCCGTCGCTCATAGCCAACATCTTCTGGTTGATTTTGGCCGGGTTGCCCATGGCCTTTTCCTATGCGTGCCTAGGCGTGGCCTACTGCATCACCGTGATCGGCATCCCCGTAGGCCTGCAGTGCTTCAAAATGGCGAAGCTCTCCCTGCTGCCGTTCGGCGCGAAGGTGGTGTGAGGCTACGCCGCTTCCGGGTTCTCGTTGGCGCCGAGGTCTTCGGGGACGGTCTGCTCCTCGAACTCGGTCTGCTGCACCTTCTCGGCCTGAGTGGGGTTCATCCAGTCGCCGGCGGCGGCGAACGCGATGCAGAGCCCTATGATGGCCACGACGGCGACGATGATCCAGATGAGCCCGGGGTGCTTGCGGGTGTTCGCCTTCGGGCCTCCGCGATCCACCTCGAACTCCTGCATGGCCGGAAACTCCGGGTCGCTCGCGGAGGATTCCAGGACGTCGGGCTCTTCCGCGGCCAAGGGGTCGCGCTCGGCGAAGGTCTCGGGGTGCTTATGCGATTTCTCGTGCTCGTTGTGCTTGTGCTCGCCCATGGCTGCTCCTCTCGTCGGCGCCTGCGCCGCTGTGTGCGTTCGCGTGTTTCTGTCGTGGGTTGCCGCGGCTTCTCCTCCCGCGGCCCGACCTTGTTGTATCCTATGGTGACCCATTCAGCGATCTCAAAACGGCGCGGTTGGCGCATTGTCGCCAACCGCTTTGCTGTCTGTCGAAGAAGTGAAAGAAACAGGAGCGCCCATGCCCATCGACATCGACACCTTGAACGGCCCCCAGCGCGAGGCGGTCGTCACCACGGAAGGCCCGCTTCTGGTGCTGGCCGGCGCCGGGTCCGGCAAGACGCGCGTGCTCACCTACCGCATCGCCAACATCCTGGAGCAGAATCTGGCGGCCCCCTGGGAAATTCTCGCCATTACCTTCACCAACAAGGCGGCCGCCGAGATGCGCGAGCGTCTGGCGCAGCTCGTGGGCACGCGCTCGCGAGGCATGTGGGTGTCCACCTTCCACTCCATGTGCGTGCGCATGCTGCGGGCCGACGCCGAGCGGCTGGGCTTCACGAAGAACTTCACCATTTACGACACGGACGATTTGAAGCGGCTGTACAAGGACATCATGGCCGAGCTGAACATCGACCCGAAGCGCTTTCCCGTGAACCAGCTGATGAACCGCATCTCCCAGGCGAAGAACGACCTCGTTACCCCCGGTAACTTCGACGCGCACGACCCGGTGGGGAAGGTGGCCGAGCGCGTGTACGAGCGGCTGCAGGAGCGCCTGCGCGCAGCCAACGCCTTCGACTTCGACGACCTTCTTTTGTACGGCTACCTGCTGCTGAAGAACCACGCGGACGTGCGCGAGGCCTATCAGGATCGCTTCCGCTACCTCATGGTGGACGAGTACCAGGACACCAACCGCGCCCAGTACGCCATCACCCAGCTGCTCGCCGCCAAGCGCCGCAACATCATGGTGGTGGGCGACGACGACCAGTCCATCTATTCGTGGCGCGGCGCCGACTTGCGCAACATCTTGGAATTCGAGAGCGACTACCCCGAGGCCAAGGTGGTGAAGCTCGAGCAGAACTACCGCAGCGTGGGCAATATCTTGGCGGCGGCCAACGCCGTCATCGCGAACAACCAGCACCGCAAGGAGAAGCGCCTGTTCACGGACTCGGGCGACGGGGAGAAGATCTCGGTGTATCTGGCCACCGACGAGCGCGACGAGGGCCGCTGGATCGCCGGGGAGATCGACCGGCGCCGCAGTGAGGGTACCTCCTACAACAACATGGCCGTGTTCTACCGCACCAACGCCCAGTCGCGCATGCTCGAAGATATGCTGCTGCGCGCCGGCGTGCCCTACCGCATCGTCGGGGGCACGCGCTTCTTCGATCGCGCCGAGATCCGCGACGTAATGGCCTATCTCACGCTGGTGATGAACCCGGCCGACGACATCGCGGCCAAGCGCGTCGTCAACGTGCCGCGCCGCGGCATCGGCAAGACCACCATCGAGCGCATCGACCAGTACGGCCGCGAGATGAACATGCCGTTTCTCACGGCGGCCGAGCTGGCGGTGGTCGATCCGGACATCCGCGCCTCCACCCGCAATGCCGTAGGGGGGTTCATCCAGGTCATCAAGGACGGCGCCACCTACGGGGGCGATCTGCGCAAGGTCGTGGAAATGATCATCGACAAGGCCGGCCTCATTCGCGCCCTGCAGGACGAGGGCACCGACGAGGCGCGCGGGCGCGTCGAGAACATCCAGGAGTTTCTGGGCGTTGTGGACGAGTTCGTGCAGACCCACGATGCGGAGGAGTCCGACTTCGCCGCGCCGACGGTGGGCGAGGACGAGTCCGCCGAGCCCGTGCGCGTGCTGCGCGGCGACTCGCTGGCCGACTTCATCGAGTGGGTGCGGCTGCGCACCGACTTGGACACGGTGACCGAGGACGGGCAGGCCGTCACCCTCATGACCGTGCACTCGTCCAAGGGCCTGGAATTCGACTGCGTCTGGGTGGCCGGCATGGAGGAGACTCTGTTCCCCCACATGAACTCCGTGGGCGACGCGGCGGCCGTGGAAGAGGAGCGGCGCCTCGCCTACGTGGCCATCACCCGCGCCCGCAAGCGCCTGTGCCTTACCTGCGCCCAGCAACGGCAGATCTTCGGCCAGACGCACGCGAACCCCGTCTCACGCTTCATCGGCGAGATCCCCAGCGAGCTGCGCCAGACGAGCGGGCTGGGCTCGGCGGGCTTCTCCGGCACCGGCTGGGAGAAGCGCGGCAGCCGCCGGGGCATCGCCGGTTCGGGCACCGAGGCGGGGGAGGGCCGCGTGTTCGGTCGCTCGAGCGCCTCGGGCGCTCAGGGTCGCTCGTTCGCCGAGTACCGCGCGGCCACGGGTACGGGGCGTGCGGCGGGCAGCATCGGCGGCGCATCCCGCGCAGGCTCGGGCCGCATCGGTGCGGGGGCGAACCCGAACGCGGGGAAGAAGGAGGGCGCCCGGGCCACTTTCGCCGCCGGGGACGCCGTGGATCACAAGACCTTCGGCCGCGGCACTGTCGTGAAGGTGGACGGCGACACCCTGCACGTCAAGTTCGCCAAGACCGGCCAGACCAAGAAACTGCTGAAAGACTACGCCCCCATTGTGAAGATCGGGTAGGCGCCCTGCCAAAAAGACGGCGGCCCGGATCGCGTCGATCTGGGCCGCCGTGCTGGAAGCGTCTGTCGCGTTACCCTAGCACCCCGCGCAGAAGGCGCAGGCGGAAGGGGCCTTGGCGATGCCGCCGAGGGCCGTCTCGCGCAGCTCGGGGGGAAGGCCCCGGCCCACTTCGTCCATGACGGCCACGGCCTCGTCGAAGCTGATGAGGTTCTGGACGCCGGAAAGGGCGATCTGGGCGCTGACGAAGGCGACGGAGGCCGCCGTGGCGTTGCGCTTCTGGCAGGGCACTTCCACAAGGCCCCCCACCGGGTCGCATACCAGGCCGAGCAGCGACATCATCACGTTCGCGCCGGCGGCCAGGCAGCGGTCGGGGGCACCGCCCGCAAGCGCGACGGCCGCCGCGGCCGCCATGGCCGCCGCGCTTCCCACCTCGGCCTGGCAGCCGCCCTCGGCGCCGGACACGCTGGCGTTGCGGGCGATGAGGTAGCCCAGGCCCGCGGCGGTGAGGATGCCCTCGCGCAGCTGGTCGTGGGAGAAGCCGCGCTCGTCGCGCAGGGCCAGAAGCACGCCGGGGAGCACGCCGGCCGAGCCCGCGGTGGGGGTGGCCACGATGACGCCCATGCGCCCGTTGGTCTCCAGGGTCGCCAGGGCGTACTGGGCCGCCCGGGCCGCCAGGGGATCTACCAAGCGGTGCCGGGGATCGGCATCTTCCAAGGCCGCCCGCAGTTTCGCCGCCTCGCCGCCGATGAGGCCGCCCACGGAGGGCTGCGGGTTGCCCAAGGGCTCGGTGGCGGCGTTGCCCATCACTTCCAGAACGCGATCGAGATAGGCGTCGATGCCGGCCTCGGTGCCCTGCTTGGCGCACAGCGCCTCCTCGCGGGCGCGGAAGGCTTGGGCGATGGTGACGTGCTCGCGCTCGCACAGCGCCAGAAGCTCCTCGCCGGATGCGTAGTCCCAGCGGGCGAACCGCTCCTCGGCATCCTCGGGCATGGGCACCTCCTCGCCGTCGCCGGCGCAGGTGGCGGGTACGACGCGCGCGTTGATGATGTCCGGGTGGTCCATCAGAAGCTCGCGCACGCTCGCATCCACGGCGCTATCGGTCTCAAGGACGGTGTAGGCGTCGCCGCGCTTGGCCGTGCGGTGCAGGTTCGCGTTGGCGATGTTGATGCCGCAGCCGGCCAGCACGCCGGCGATGTGGGCGAGCACCCCGCGCTCGTCGCGCTGGTGCACGACCACGCTCGTGCGTTCCCCGGTGATGTCCACGTCGATGCCGTTGATACGCCGAATGACCGCCGCGCCGCCCCCGATGGAGACGCCCCGCATCTCCAGGGTGCGCCCCTCGCGGCTCTCGCAGCGGATGTCCACGGTGTTGGGGTGCGCCACCTCGGTGGTCGTGTCCCAGACGATGTCCACCTGCACGCCGGCTGCCTTCGCCAGGGCGAAGGCGTCGGCCACGCGCGGGTCGTCGGTCGCGAGCCCCAGGATGCCGGCCACCAGCGCCTTGTCGGTGCCGTGGCCGGATCCGGTGGCGGCGAAGGAGCCGTACAGGGTGAAGACGGCGCGTTCGGGCTGCTCGCCGAAGAGCTTCCGCGCCATGGAGGCGAGGGCCAAAGCCCCCGCCGTATGCGAGCTGGACGGTCCCACCATGATGGGGCCGATAATGTCCCTCAGACCATAGGTTTTCACAAGAGCTCCTTTCGCGTTTCCCATCCGCAGAGCAGTTCAGGGCTTCATTTCATCGAAGAAGCCTATCATAGCCCATCGCCTAACGGGCGCAGAGGCGCTATACTGCCTCAAAACCGTAAGTTGGTGAGAAAGGGGAACCTTCATGTCTTCCAAAATCCTCGTCGTGGGCCATCGCAACCCCGACAACGACTCCATCGCCGCAGCCGTGGGCTACGCGCATCTGAAGAATGCGCTGGCCGCCCGCGACGGCGAGGCCGACGCCGTCGAGTACGTGCCCGCCCGTCTGGGGCCGCTGCCGGTGGAAAGCGCCTGGATTCTGGAGCAGAACGACATCGCCGAGCCGGTGCTCATCGAAAACGTGAACCCTGTCGAGCGCGATGGCGAGGAAGTCAAGCAGAAGGTCATCCTCGTGGATCACAACGAGATCGGCCAGGCGGCCCTGGGTATCGAGAACGCCGATGTCGTCGAGATCATCGACCACCATCGCATCGCCGATGTTTCCACGGCCAACCCCATCCTCTTTTTGAACCTCCCCATCGGCTCCACGGCCACCATCGTCACGCTTCAGTTCCGCCAGACCGGCATCGAGCTGCCCGATTCCATCGCCCGCGTTCTCCTGTCGGCCATCCTCACCGACACGGTCATCATGAAGTCTCCCACCTGCACCCAGGTGGACGTCGACCAGGTGAACTTCCTCGCCGACAAGCTCGGCGTCGATGCGGTGGAGTACGGCATGGACATCTTCCGCACCCGCGGCGGCGAGGACAAAATGCCCATCGCCAAGTTGGTCGAGGCCGATTCCAAGGAGTTCAAGGTCAACGACGACGTAACGGTGCTCATCGCCCAGCGCGAGACGGTAGACCTCCCGACCGTGATGGCCCGCGAGGCGGAGATTCGCGATCACATGAAGAAGCTCGTGGAAGACAACGGCTACGAGTTCGCCCTGCTGCTCGTCACTGACATTCTGGCCGAGGGCTCGCAGTTCATCGTGGAGGGCGATCCGGCCCGTGTGAACCGCGTCTTCGAGATCGAGTGCTGCGAGGGCGGTAACTGGATGCCCGGCGTGCTGTCCCGCAAGAAGCAGGTGGCGGCCCCCATTCTTGCCTCGTAATAATTCCTTGAGGAATTATTACGCGACGCTGCGGGTCCGACAGGCACCTGGCCTTGCCCCTTGTTTTTGCCACGGCGCGGCACGAAGGCCGCTTGGGCAAAAGGCGGGGCAAATCCAGGCACCTGTCGGACCCTCGCTGTTTTCCTTGGGCGCATCCCTGCGACAAAAAATTTAGGAATTTTGAAAGAAGGACCCTTATGAACCCCGATCGCGTGCTTGAATCGTTTTTGGAAATGGTGGCCATCGAGAGCCCGTCATGGCACGAGGCTCCCATGGCAGCTTATTGTGCAGAAAAGCTGGCGGAGATGGGATTCACGGTCACCTTCGACGCTTCTGCGGCGGAAACGGGGTCGGATACGGGCAACCTCATCGCGCATTTGCCCGGCACGGTGCCGGGGCGCATCGGGTTCTCGGCGCATCTGGACACGGTGAAGCCCTGCGCGGGCATCGAGGCGGTCATCGAGCAGCGCCATATCTGCGACGACATTACCTGCCGCATGGCCGAGGTCGTCTACTCGGCGGGGGAGACGATCCTCTCGGCCGATGACAAGGCCGGCATCGCCGCCATTTTCGAGGGGCTGCGCTCGGTGCTGGAATCCGGCACGCCCCGGCCCGACATCACGGTGCTGCTCACCACCTGTGAGGAGCAGAGCCTGCTAGGGGCCGGTGCCCTGGCCGACGATGCGCTCGCGTGGCCGGAGAATCTGCCGGCGGCTACCCCGGAAGCCGAGCGCGACGGACGTTTCCCGCTGTTCGTGCTCGATGCGGACGGGGCGCCGGGCACCATCATCATGGGCGCGCCCTACCACTGGACGCTGCGCGCTCGCATCGAGGGCCGTGCCGCCCATGCCGGCGTGGAACCGGAGGAGGGCGTCTCCGCCATTCAGATCGCCGCAGCCGCCGTGGCCGCCATGCCGCTTGGGCGCATCGACGAGTGCACCACGGCCAACGTCGGCCGCATCGAGGGCGGCGTGGCCGTGAACATCGTGCCCGCCGTCGTGACGCTCATGGGGGAGTGCCGTTCGCTGTACGAGGATCGCGTGCTCGCCCAGCGCGACGCCATGACCCGCGCCTTGGAAGAAGCCGCCGCTCGCTTCGGCGGCCAGGTGGAAGTGGCCTGGGAGCTGGACTACCCGGCTGTCGTGCACGAGCCCGGCGACGCCATCGTCGCGCATTTGGAGGCCGCTGCGGCCACTTGCGGCCTTGAGTCCCGCCACGCCACCTCCGGCGGCGGGGCCGACGCGAACATCCTCGGCACGAAGGGCGCCGACGCCATCACCCTCGGCATCGGCATGACCAACTTCCATTCCGTCGACGAGTATATAGAGGTAGCCGACCTCCAGAACATGGCCCGCTACGTCGAGGCCATCATCGCCGAGTACGCGGGGTAGCTTCAGGAGCGATCCCGTGGGGGGGGAGGGGCGACCTTGATCGCCCCTCCTTGCACGGCCTTTTCCGGCAGGGAGAGCCTTGTCCCGGCACCTGCGGGGACAAGGCTCGGATTTTGGCAGATGCGGGTACCAGACCGCCTGTTTTGCCAGGCGCAGGGAACCAAACCGCCCGTCTTGGCTGAAGTGCGACAGGCCATCTACCAGGTATTATAGGAAGTTTTCCCAGTTCAGCACTTCGGGCGAAACTGAAGGTTTGGTACCCCCGTGGACTGCCAAAATCCGAGGTTTGGTATCGTCTAAGACAAGATCGCGTGAAAGGCTATGCTTCAGTTTCCGGTATGCGTAGGGATACGCGTCGGGCTCGCTCTTCGACGAGATCGCCAAAGACGCTGCGAGCAAACTCAAATTCGTTTTCGTGGCGACGCAAGAAGTTGCGCATGCGCAGGTAGTCGCGCACTTCTACGGCGTCTTCGCTCTCGTCCTCCATGACTTCTTGGGCGAAGGCGCGGGCGCGTTCGATGGAGTCGGCGTCGTCGGCTTCGAGTTCAGCCACATATTGCGTGAGTTCGCCTGCTGGCGCGTAGAACAGGAAAAGGTTGGCGAACTTCCCTTGAGGTCCCTCGGAGAGGCCTTGGGCGGCCTTCTGCTCCGCAGCGGCGCGATCGACGAGAATCTTGCCGTTGTCGCGGCGGCCGGGCAGCACGCCCGAGGCCACCATGGCATTCACGCGGAAGCGACTCACGCCGAGTATCTCGCCAGCTTCGGCAGACGAGATGAGGTCGCTGTCCTCGTCGGCTATCCTTCCCACTTTCAGGCCAGCTGTTGAAATCGGTGGGGCCAGCTCCAGGCTGCGCTTCGCCTCCTCTAGGGTGGTGAGCTTTTTGAGGGGAAGGTGTGGATAATGGATCTCGAACCCTTCGGCGGTTTTCTCGATATAGCCGCCCGGCACGGGGCGGTCGTTGATGGACAGATCCCAGCGCGAGGGCTCGCCCTCGGCGCCGCAATACTCGGTCCAGGTTCTGACTTGGGTAGACATAGGGTTCCTCCTCGCGTTTACAGAGATTGGAATGGGTTTTCAAGGGGCGTCTTTGAAAAGGAGCGGCAAACAGGGTAGCTGCCTCCGAATTGCGCTTCGATGGCGGCGATCATCGACGTCTGCCCCATATCCTCGAGCATCTCGCGAGTGATCCAGCCATAGCCCAGAAGCTCGTCGGCCAATTCGGCACAATAGGCGCAGCGCTGGCATTGTCTGTTGCAAGTGGAGGTGCGTTTGAAGAAATTCGTCCTGCCAAGTGCCTTGTTGTCGATGTGCGCGCGGAATTCGATGCCGTAATAGCCGATGGAGCTGCACAGCAGATCGAAGAGGTTGCCGTCGTAGGACTCGTCCAAGTAGGCTTCGGTGCAGCGAAGCACTTTGCTCGGCATCATATCGCGGCCGACGATCTTGAAGAAGCGCGTGATGTCTTCGTAACGCCGCAGATCCTCGGGTCTAATCCAGTTCGACTTGAAGATTTGCCCAGCATCCCGCTCGATGATGCTGCCGCAAGCGAAGGAGAATGAGTTTCCCTCGTCGCGCGCCTCTTGGGACTTGTGCGAGATCAGGTTCATGTGGAATTTACGGAAGGGGCATTTGTTCAAGCACCCCTCGTTCACCATGAGTTTGAGCTCTACGCCAAGTTTCTCGCGGATTTGCCGCAAGAGCTTCAGGTCGCGGTTGATGCTCGTGTCCACGGTCATAGTGGTGGCACCTGCCAGTGCGAAGGCTTCGGCGCGGGAAAAGCAATCGATGTCAGCGAGGACCGAGGCGCTGATTTCAAGGTTCGGACAGGTTTGGCGCGCTTGTTCAATGAGGAAGGGGTTGGCCAGTGTCACTGCCTCAATGCCGTGTTGCTCGTGCATATCGCGAATGAATCCGATTTGGCGATTGAGGGTCTCCTCGGCGTACCAATCCCCGCCATCGCACGTGGAATTCATCGTGATGTCGACGCGGATGCCCGCCTCGCGAATGACGCTGACCACTCCGACGAACTCGTCGAGGGTCGTCACGTTTCCAACGCGGCCCGAACCGGTGATGGCTTGCGGCGCATTCAGGTAGATCTCCCGAATAACGTTGCCGTTGCGTCTTTGAAGCGCGATCAGCTGCCGCAGCGTGGCGGCGTCTCCGTTGTAAGGAACGGAAAACTCGAGTTGAGCCACAGAGCCCCTCCTTCCTCTCTCGTTTAGAAAAAGGGCCCGCTTTTCAAGAGCGGGCCCGCTTGTGCTCATCGGCGCCAGGCCGGGTCTAGGCCTCGGTTGCGGCATCCCAGGGTTCGAGGGCGGCGGCATTGCGGCCGGCGATACGGCCAACGCACCAGTTCTCGGAGCCATTGCCGCCGGTGATGGCGTAAGTGTGGCCATTCATGTTGCCGAACGAGCCGGCGGAGTACAGGCGCGGAATCGGGTTGCCGCTCGGATCGACGATGTTGGCGTTCTCGTTGCGGCGAGCACCGCCGATGGTATTGCAGATGCCCGGGTACAGCGGAATGGCGTAGAACGGACCGGTCTCGACCTTTGCCAGCTGCTGGCGGCCGAAGTCCTCGTCAGCGCCCTTGTCGCACAGCTCGTTCCAGCGGGCAACGGAGGCCTTCAGCTTCTCAGCGTCCATCTTGTCGTCCCATTTGCTGGCGGCGATGTTGGCGGCCAGCTCGTCCAGGGTGGCGCCGGTGGTAATCCAGCCACGCTCGAGCTCCCATTTGTTGTCGGCAGACCATCCGGCCCAGCCACCGAGTTCGGGATCGAGACCCTCGGTCATGTAGCCGATGCCCATGCCACCGTTCTCGGTGGCTGCGCCGCCGACCATGCCGCCCCAGGAGCCGCCGTCGAAGGAGGTCTGATCGAAGATGTACCAAGAGGGAATGCGGTCGAAATCGCAGATCTCCTCATCGAAATTGGCGTAGGGCTTCCAGCCACCATGGGGGCTGAAGATTTCCTCGTTACCCCAGCGTTCGCCTAGGCGAGATACTTTGATGTAATTGGGCGTGGGGCTCTGCACGGAAACGCCCCCGGGCACGATCTCCGGATCGTCGAACCAGGCGTCGTCGCCGCCACAGACCTGCTGCATGTGCCACAGGTCGGCACCCACCTTCTGGGCCATGGTGATGCCGTCGCCGGTGTTGTACTTCCAGCCGTAGAAGCCGCGCATCGGGTAGCACTTCAGATACTTGGCCTGCAGCTCCTCGTTGAATTCGAAGCCGCCAGTGCACAGGATGACGCCCTTGGAGGCCTTCACGGCCTTGGGGGTCTCGTCGGTTCCCATGAGGGTGTAGCAGCCGACGATCTCCTTGGTGACGGGGTTCTGGATGAGCTCCTCGTCGTGGCATTCGAACAGCACCTCGATGCCGCGGTCGGCGCGATGTTGGTCCATGGCCTCGAAGAAGCCCGCGCCGTAGCCGTCGCCGGAACCGACGTACATCTCCTCGTAGCCAGTGAAGATGTTGTACTCGGCACGGGGGCTATCGCCCAGGGTGTACTCGAGGCCGTACTCGTCGGCGTAGTCGGGGTTTTGCACGGCTTCCTCGGCCCAGGCCTGGCAGACCTCCATAGGTGTCTGCCCATGGAAGGCCTCGAAAGCAAACTGAGCGGCCGCGTCGGCATCGTGGGGGGCAGTCCACTGACCCATGTTGATAGACGAGGACCCGCCTCCGCGGAACGGCGATTTCTCCAGATAGAGCACCTGGGCACCCTCGTCGAAGGCGGTGATGCCGGCCCACAGGCCCGCTCCGCCGTAGCCGATCACCAAAACGTCGGTCTCGTAGTCCCAGGTCTCGGGCATCCACTCGGGGGTGCTGCCAGTCTCAGAGAGCGCAGCGTCGTTGTTGGCGCACCCGGCCAGGGCGGCGGCGCCGGCAGCGCCGGCGGCAGCCAGGGCGGAGCCCTTCAAAAAAGAGCGGCGAGATACTTCCTCCATGTTTTCCTCCTTAATAAGGCTTGCTATGTCATCCGCCGGAGTGCGGATGATGCTGAGATGGGAATGGCCGCACTCGGGCCCCGTAGGGGGAGGGATTGACGGGGTCCGAGCGGAACCGGAGTCAATTAAATGCGCCGGGCCTTACTCGTGGCAGGTGTTGCACTCGTAGACGTCCATGTGGTGGCAGCCCTTGCATGCCTTCTTTGCCGTGTCCTCGATGGTGTCGTCGGAATGCATGCTGTGACAGCTGCCGCAGTCGATGGTCGTATGATCTTCGTTCTCGGGCAGGGCGTGGGGGTTCACTACCGTGCCGTTGGCGTCGGTGAGGATGGCGCAGGCTTCAGTCTTGGCGGCCAGGTCCTCCTGGCTGCCGTGGCAACCGCTGCTGAAGCAGGCGGTGGTATCGATGGTGGTCTTTTTCAGCCGTTTGGGCGTCTTGTCGCCGAACTGCACGCCATCGTGGGCGGTCGCCAGGCTGTCGATGTCGCTATGGCAGGTGGTGCACTCCTGCGTCGCATGGTTAGATGCGGGCATCGTCGCGTCGCCGAGCGAGTCGCCCTCGGTGCTGTGGCAGGTGGTGCAGTCGGCATCTGCGGAGAACGCGAAGTCCCCTGTCATTGCGGCGTTCTCGTCGGCTTCAGCCTGTGAGCCGCTGCCCGTTTCGCTGAGATCTGCCGTTTTCGGGGCGCAGCCGACAGTGCCCAGGGACATAAGTGCGATGACACCCGCGACAGCGGAGGCAAGAACGATCTTGCGCAGGGATACGTGAGCCATGCTCCTCTCCTTCCAAGTGGCTCCGGCGGCTCTCTCGTCGTCCCGCCGGATTGAATTCGATGGGCGGCATTGTGCGTCCTCGTCGCCGAAATGCCATCATCCAAAGCCGATGCTTCGCGGGAGGAGACAGATTATTTTGCTGCCAAGCCATCATCTGAAAAGGATGAAAGACCAGGTGGGATAAGGGATGACGAAGGACAGATTGTGGGTGGTTCTCGGCCTTGCCCTTGCTATACTGCCCTTGACCGCACATCGATACGGGAGGGTCGGCGATGGTAGGAATTACGAAGGACGATGGCGCGCTACCGTCTCGGGGGCTAGGAGGGGCTTCCGAGAAGAGCGGGCTTTTGGTGGTTCTCGGGTATATTGGCGCCCAAACGTGGCTTCCCATTGTCGGCGTGGTAGCCGATATGTATCGCGGGGGCGATCTGGCGCTGTCGGGGGTGAACCCCCTTCTCTTTTCTTATCTTGTTGTTTTGGGGACGACGGCGTGCGCAGCGTCTTTCGCGCGTTGGAGGGACGAATGGTCTCGAGGCGTCTTCGGGGCGTTTGCGGGCGTGTTGGCTGCCATCGCCGGCGCAGCGCTTCTGCTCGTTCCCGAACGGGGCGCCTCTGTGGCAGTTGCGGTTCTACGCGTCGTGTCCGGCGCGCTGCTCGGCTTGGGCGGCGGTTTGCTCACCATGGTATGGAGCGAACGCTTTGGACGGCTGGATGCTCCGGCGCGCTCCCGGGTTTCGTTTCTCGTCGTACTCGCTGCCTGCCTGCTGGCGGCCTTCGCTCAGTCCATAGGCATCCACTGGTTGCTGCTTGCAGTGGTCGCCGTGCTCTCGGCGGTGTCCAGCGCCTTGTTCATGGTGTCGGCGTCTCGCGGTGAGGCTGCTGCTAAAACCTCTTCGCCAGTGACGCATCTGCAGGGGGCTTTTGTTCGCATTATCGCGTCCTATGGCCTGTTCGGCCTTGTCTTCGCCCTGATGATCACGCAGTTTCTCATTGCGCGTCACGGTCACGCCCTGTCGTGGACGTGGTTTTTGAGCCTTTCGGGCGTCGTTATCTCCCTCGTGGTCGAGGTTGTGGCAAAGGCGCTGCTCAAACAGGGATTCAGCTGGCTGCTCCTTCTGCGCTTTGCGGCCATACCGATACTTGTGGCTTTTCACCCCTTCGATGCCGGAAGCGAGTTCTCCCTGCGCTTTGCCATGGGGGCCTCGGCGGTGGCTCTGTGGGTGTACCTTTCCTTGGTGGTGGGAATCGCGGCGGAGGCGGCCGGGCAGATTCGCGTACCTTTTGCTATCGTGTGGGGTGTGGCTCTGGGCGCGCTTGCTCTGGGCGCGGCTTTGGGGTCGAGTTTGGCGCTTATGATGGAGAGCCTCGATCTCCAGGGCCACGTGAGCGTGACGGCCATCGCGGCCATGGTGCTTGCTGTTATCGCGTCGGATGTGGTGTTGACGCGCGGAAGTTTGGCGCGGGCCTACAAGAGGGCCGTAACTGCCGCAGGGGGCAAAGAGGCGGAGTCTGCTGACGGCGGTACGCCTTTCGATGAGCGGGTCGCGGCCGTGGCTGAGGTCTACGCGCTGACTGAGCGAGAGGCAGAGGTTCTGGGCATTCTGGCGCGCGGGCATGGGCTGGGTCGCGTTCAGGAGGTGCTTTTCATTGCCGAGGGAACCGCCATTACTCATCGTCGGCACATTTATCAGAAGCTCGATGTCCATTCCAAGGCCGAGCTCATCGATCTCGTCTCCGGCTTCGGAGATGATGGGATAGATGACGATTGAAGTCGGTTTAGATGACCGGGGGCGCTGGCCTTCATCGGTCGGGAGGGCCGACCAAGGTCGGCCCCTACGGGAAAAGCGCGTCAGTCCTCGTCGGCCTCTACGAGAAAGCGTGCCAGTCCTTGTCGGTCGGAAGTGCGTGGGGCTTCCTTGCCTGCATTTCCTGCGATTATGGACAAATTGTGCCGCTCGCCGGAGGGGATGGATACGCCCGGGTGCGTGGCGTTTGACACACAGCGGAAACCCTCGTAATATACCCCCTCGCGCCTCACAGAGGCGCTTGTTTTGTGCAGTGCAAGCCCGTGGAAAAAGGAAAGGAAAAGAGTCTTGCCTACAATTAACCAGCTGGTCCGCAAGGGCCGCAAGAAGACGGTCGACAAGTCGAAGACCCCGGCGCTCAAGGGCAACCCGCAGAAGCGCGGCGTGTGCACCCGCGTGTACACCACGACCCCCAAGAAGCCGAACTCCGCTCTTCGCAAGGTCTGCCGTGTGCGTCTCGTCAACGGTATGGAGGTCACGGCCTACATCCCCGGCGAGGGCCACAACCTCCAGGAGCACTCCATGGTGCTCATCCGCGGCGGCCGTGTAAAGGACCTTCCCGGTGTCCGTTACAAGGTCATCCGCGCGGCGCTCGACTGCGCTGCGGTGGACAACCGCAAGCAGGCTCGCAGCCGCTATGGCGCTAAGCGCCCGAAATAACGTTCGTTAAGTCGCGCGGGTCGGAGAAGTCGGGCTAGAAACCCGCCGACCTAATGGATGCCGGCAAAGCATCCCGAAGCGCGCAGAAGCAAAAGGAGTAACTACATGCCGCGTCGTGCAGCAGCAGTCCGTCGCGAAACGCAGCCGGACGCAAAGTTCAACAACCGTCTCGTCACGCAGCTCATCAACAAGGTTCTGCTTGACGGCAAGAAGTCTATCGCCGAGAACATCGTCTACGGCGCCTTCGACCTGGTCCAGGAGAAGACCGGCGAGGATCCGCTGACCGTGTTCAAGAAGGCCATGGACAACGTCCGCCCCACCCTCGAGTGCAAGCCGAAGCGCGTGGGCGGCGCCACTTACCAGGTGCCGATGGAGGTCAACTCCCGTCGCGCCACCACGCTGGCGATCCGCTGGATCGTCGACTTCTCCCGCAAGCGCAAGGAGCACACCATGCGCGAGCGTCTCGCCAACGAGATCATCGACGCCTCCAACAATACCGGCGCCGCTGTGAAGAAGCGCGAGGACATGTACAAGATGGCCGAGGCGAACCGTGCGTTCTCGCACTACCGCTTCTAGGGCTGGTGAAGATACATGGCTAAAATCGATCTGAGGGATACGCGCAACATCGGCATCATGGCCCACATCGATGCAGGCAAGACCACCACGACCGAGCGCATCCTCTACTACACGGGCAAAACTCATAAGATCGGCGAGGTGCACGACGGCGCTGCCACCATGGACTGGATGGTCCAGGAGCAGGAGCGCGGCGTGACTATCACCGCTGCAGCCACCACCTGCTTTTGGAAGTACCCCGGCGGCGCGTCCGACGGCAAGGAATACCGCTTCCAGATCATCGACACCCCCGGCCACGTGGACTTCACGGCCGAGGTGGAGCGCTCCCTGCGCGTGCTCGACGGCACCGTCGCCGTGTTCGACGCCGTTGCCGGCGTGCAGCCGCAGTCCGAGACGGTGTGGCGCCAGGCCGAGCGCTACGGCGTGCCCCGCATCGCCTTCATCAACAAGTACGACCGCGTGGGTGCCGACTTCTTCCATGCCATCCAGACCATGCGCGACCGTCTGGATGCGAAGGCCGTGGCCGCCCAGATTCCCATGGGTGCCGAGGATAACTTCTGGGGCATCGTGGACCTCGTGACCATGACTGCCTGGGACTTCAAGGCCGACGACAAGGGTATGACTTACCCCGAGCCCATGGCCGAGATCCCGGCCGAGTTCAAGGAAGATGCCGAGCTGTACCACCAGGAGCTGCTTGAGGCCGCCGCCGACTGCGACGACGAGCTGATGGAGAAGGTCCTCATGGAGGAGGAGATCTCCGTCGACGAGCTGAAGGCCGCCATCCGCAAGGGTGTTATCGCCTGCCAGATCAACCCCGTGTTCGTGGGCTCCGCCTACAAGAACAAGGGTGTGCAGGAGCTGCTGGACGCCGTGGTCGACTACATGCCCTCCCCGGTGGACATCCCGCCGATCAAGGGTACCAACCCCGACACCGGCGAGGAAGAGGAGCGTCCGGCCGATCCGAAGGCTCCGTTCGCTTCGTTGGCCTTCAAGATCATGACCGACCCCTATGTGGGCAAGCTCACCTACCTGCGTGTGTACTCCGGCCATCTGGACGCCGGCAGCTACGTGCTGAACGCCACGAAGGGCAAGAAAGAGCGCATCGGCCGTCTGCTGCAGATGCACTCCAACCAGCGCGTCGACATCGACGCCGTGTCCGCTGGCGACATCGTTGCTGTTGTGGGTCTGAAAGACACCTCCACCGGTGACTCCCTGTGCGCCGAGGACGCTCCCGTCATCCTGGAGTCCATGGAGTTCGCCGATCCGGTTATCGACATCGCCGTGGAGCCCAAGACCAAGGCCGAGCAGGACAAGATGGCCATCGCCCTGCAGAAGCTCGCCGAGGAGGACCCGACTTTCCGCGTGTCCACCAACCATGAGACTGGTCAGACCATCATCGCCGGCATGGGCGAGCTGCACCTCGAGATCATCGTCGATCGCCTGCTGCGTGAGTTCAAGGTCGAGGCGAACGTGGGCAAGCCGCAGGTAGCCTATCGCGAGCGTCCGGGCCACGAGGTCATGAACGCCGAGGGCAAGTTCGTTCGCCAGTCCGGCGGCCGCGGCCAGTACGGACACGCGGTCATCAACATGTACCCGCAGGAGGCTGGCAAGGGCTACGAGTTCGTCAACAAGATCGTCGGCGGCGTGGTGCCCAAGGAGTACATCCCCTCCATCGACAAGGGCATCCAGGAGGCGCTGAACTCCGGCGTTCTGGCTGGCTACCCGGTCGAGGACGTGAAGGTCGAGCTGATCGACGGTTCCTACCACGACGTGGACTCCTCCGAGGCCGCCTTCAAGGTGGCCGGTTCCATGGCCATCAAGGACGCCCTGCGCAAATCCAACCCGGTCATCCTGGAGCCCGTCATGGCTGTCGAGGTTGAGACGCCCGAGGAGTACACCGGCTTCGTCATGGGTGACATTCCCAGCCGTCGTGGTCTTATTCAGGGCCAGGAGCAGCGTGGAAACGCCGTCGTCATCGAGGCGAAGGTTCCGCTGGGCAACATGTTCGGCTACGCGACCGACCTGCGTTCCGGTACGCAGGGCCGCGCCGTGTACACCATGCAGATGGACTCCTACGAGCCCGTGCCCAAGTCCGTGCAGGACGAGATCATCAGCAAGGCCGGCGGCAACGCCTAAGGCGCCCTCAGAGAAACTTCTATTTGGAGGTAATGTAAGTGGCAAGTCAGAAGATTCGCATCCGTCTCAAGGGATACGATCATGAGATCGTGGATCAGTCCACGCGCCTCATCGTCGATACCGCTCAGAAGACGGGTGCCAAGGTTTCCGGTCCTATTCCGCTGCCGACGGAGCGCAACCTGTACTGCGTCATCCGTGGGCCCCATGTGAACAAGGACTCCCGCGAGCAGTTCGAGATGCGCACCCACAAGCGCCTGATCGACATCCTCGAGCCGACCCCCAACACGGTTGACTCCCTGATGCGTCTCGATCTCCCCGCTGGCGTTGACATCGAGATCAAGCTGTAAAGGAGGTTTGGGACATGATTAACGCTATCTATGGCAAGAAGATCGGCATGACCCAGATCTTCGACGACCAGGACCGCATCGTCCCGGTCACCGTTATCCAGGCCGAGCCGAACACCGTGTGCCAGGTGAAGACCGTGGATACCGACGGCTACGAGGCCGTGCAGATGGGCTTCGGCTACATCAAGCCCCGTCGCGTGAACAAGCCCATGCAGGGCCACTTCGACGCCCAGGGCGCCGAGCCGAAGCGCTACCTGCGCGAGGTTCGCGTCGAGAACGCCGGCGAGTACAAGGTGGGCGACGAGCAGACCGTCGCGGCCTTCGCCGACGTGAAGAAGGTCGACGTGACCGGCACGTCCAAGGGCAAGGGCTTCGCCGGCGTCATGAAGCGCTACGGCTTCGCCGGCGGCCCGGGCGGCCACGGCGCGCACTTCCATCGCGCCCCCGGTTCCGTGGGCCAGTGCGCCACGCCGTCCCGCGTGTTCAAGGGCCTGCGCCTGCCTGGCCACATGGGCTGCGACACCGTCACCGTGAAGAACCTCGAGGTTGTTCGCATCGACGAGGAGCAGAACCTCATCCTGGTCAAGGGTGCGGTGCCCGGCGGCAAGAACGGCATCGTCCGCGTCCGCATGGCTTAATTGGAACGATCGGTAACAAGGAGTTACAGCAACTATGGCAACTATTGAGATTAAGGACGTGAAGGGCGCTGCCGCCGGCACGGTCGAGCTTTCCGACGCCGTGTTCGCCATCGAGCCGAACGTGCCTGTGATGCATCGCACCGTGAAGGCGCAGCAGGCATCCTGGCGCCAGGGCACCGCCAACACGCGCACCCGCGGCATGGTTCGCGGCGGCGGCAAGAAGCCGTGGCGTCAGAAGGGCACCGGCCGTGCCCGTCAGGGTACCATTCGCGCTCCCCAGTGGGTCGGCGGCGGTACCGTGTTCGGCCCCCACACCCGCAGCTACGACCAGAAGGTCAACAAGAAGGAGATCAAGCTGGCTATGCGCTCGGCTCTCTCCGCCAAGCTGGCCGACGGCGAGCTGTTCATTGTGAAGGACATGGACTTCGAGAAGCCCTGCACCAAGGACGCCGTGGCGCTCATCAAGGCGCTGGGTCTCGAGGGCAAGCGCATCTGCGTGGTCATCGGCAACGAGGACATCGAGGCTTTCCTGTCTTTCCGCAACATCCCCGAGGTGAACATTCTGCCGGTGGGCGATATCAACACCTACGAGCTGGTCGACAACAAGGCCCTCGTTATCGCCGAGCCGTGCCTGGCCCGCATTGAGGAGGTGCTTGCATAATGGAGAAGGATCCCCGCGACGTCATCATCCGCCCCGTCATCACGGAGCACAGCTACGACGCTATGGAGAACAACGTCTACACCTTCGAGGTGGCCAAGGACGCCAACAAGGTTGAGATTCGCCAGGCTATCGAGGCTATCTTCAACGTGAAGGTGGTCAAGGTGAACACCCTGAACGTGAAGTCGAAGCCGAAGCGCGTTCGCTACCAGGAGGGTCGCACCCGCACCTGGAAGAAGGCCATGGTCACCCTGGCCGAGGGCGAGACCATCGAGATCTTCGCTTCCTAGCTTCAAGCGCTCATCGCGCCAAGGGCCGAAAGCCCGAGAAACCAAGGCCGGCTCCCGCAAAGGGGCCGGCCTTTTTGCTGCGAGCCGTAGCCCGAGGCGGGTTTTTGCCCTGTCGCTCGGTCGTCTCCGACATTTTTCCGTCTCTGGCTACGGGCGTATTGAGGACTAGGCTTTCTTGCGAAGCTGTGACCAGGCATTTTCTTGATAAGCTTAAAGTTATGCCTAGGTAACACAATAGCCAGAGGCGGGAAAATGTCGATCTGCGTTGAAGCGGAAGGCAAAAAGCGGCTTCGTGCTACGGGTTTGCATCCTTTGCCTATGGAAAAGGCCCGGAAGCGAGGGCTTCCGGGCCGAGGGGGAGGCAGGTGGCGCTGGGCGCGTCGAGCCCTTCAAGTTTCGGGCGACAGCGCGCTCTTTCTTAGGCGCAGGCCATCTGAACGAGGGTTTCCAGAGAGACGCCCTCGACCTCGGCGTTGGCGATGGCGCCGCCGCCGGCAACGTTGGTAGCGCAGGAGCAGGCCATCACGCAGGAGGTCGCTTCCTCCTCGCCGGCCAGCTCGTCCACGGTGGCCGTGAACGAGGCGTTGGGGCCCGCCACGGTGACGGCCGCGGCCTTGACGGCCTCGCAGCCGTAAGTGGGCAGCGACGCGCACAGCGTGGCGGCCGCCTTGCAGAAAACGCCGCTTATCTCGGCGTTGGAGGACACGGCGTCCTGCGTGTAGCTAAAGGTTCCCTCCACGGCGCGCGCAGGGGCCTCGGTGTCTGCGACATCTGCGGCAGCCAGGGTGGTCGCAGATGCCGGAGCGGCTGCCGCAGGCTCGATGGTAGCGGCCTGGGCCACGCCGGCGCCTCCGGAGATGAGGGCCACCGCGCTCATCACGCCGCCGATGGTCTTAACAGTCTGAGATTTCATGGAATGTCACCGTCCCTTTCTATTCCTCGACGTTCACGAACAGCGTGACGGGGTTGGGGATGTGGTTGCCTTCGGTGTCTATGGCGTCCAGCTTTACTTGATATTTACCCGGTGCCGACGGCGTCCACTCCAACGTGTAGTTGACCCACTGGTAGGGATCAAAGTTGGGCACCTCACTGGTCACCTTGTATTCCTGCCAAGTCTGGCCCAGATCGAAGCTAAAGCGAATGGTGTCCAGTTCGCCGACTATCTTGCTCCAAGAGGTGCAGGCACCTGTAAGAGCGACTTTCTCGCCCACCTTTGCGCTCAGGCCGTTGTTCTGGAACCACATGCCGTTCACGTTGATCTTCGGGGAAGGCGCCGTGGCGGCAGCGTAAGTCGGGCCATCCATGAATTGATCGGCCACCTTGAAATCGATGGTGCCGAGATGCTTCACCCATTGGGCGCCCGGCATACCGCAGGGCACCAGCACGAGCGGCGCGCCCTGATCCACGGTGAGGTTTTGACCGTAGTACTGGGTGACCACATAGCAGTCCTCATACATGAGGTCGAGCGCCATGTCCATGGGCGGGAAGGCTGCCCAGCCGTCGTTGCCTGAGGCGTTCATGGCATTGGTGCCTTCTACCAGGCCGCCGCACTGCTCCACGAGGTAGGACAGAGGCACGCCCTTCATGGGAATGTTCTCCATGAGTGCGCCGCCCTCGCCGTTAGTGGCGCAGTTCTGGAAGGCGGTGAACTCGGTCTGAGGCATGGCGCGGATCTCTTCTACCGTGAAAGTGCGCGGGTTGTTCACGCCCGTGATGGAAAGCGGGTTGCTGTCGGCCGACACAGCCTCCAAATCGATGGCATCGGGACCCCAGTTGTTGACGATGAACAGATCTTTTGCATCGGTGGCATCTTGGGCGAATGTCGCAGAGATGTTGGGCGATTTTTCCTGGGAGAATTCCGTGGGGTAGCCGCCAGCGTATCCTCGGGACTCGACCCAGGCGCGGGTGGTCTCGTCGTCGGCGAGCCACGGGTAACCGCCGAGCGCGGCCTGCTCGTAGAAGTCCTCCCATAGCATGAACTGGTATTCGCCGGCCTCGCCGTCGGAGTTCACGGCATGACAGCTCCAACAGTTGCCGTTGGCGTCAACGAACTGCTGGTTGCCGTAGTGACTCGCGTGGATAGCATCGCCCAAGTACGGGCCGGTCAACGTCATATGGCCCTGATGGCATGGCTCGCAATCCTTGTAGGTGCCGTCCTTCTCGTAGCCAACGTAGCTGAGGATGTGGGTCAGGCCCTCCTTGTTCACCATTTTGTCGAATAGGTTCTCGTGACACGCATTGCAGCCGCGGTTGCCGGTGTTGAGCATATCGCGGTTGAAGTACGTGTCGGGGAACAAGCCTGCGGCCTTTTCGGTAAAATTCGGATAGACGCTGGCTGAAGTCGTTGTTTCTTCGGTCGCTTTGTCGTCCCCTTTCTGATCGGTGGTGGCACCCGTTGCGTTTGGCGCACAGCCCCACAGGGCTAGAGCCAAAGCGAGCACGGCGGCGACGACGGCTCCGGCCACGATGAGCCGAGACGTTGTCTTGCTTTCGGTTGTCCTCATGATTCCTCTCCTTCCATAATTGCTTCGGGATTTCCGTACCGTCCGTTGCGTGCAAGGCCCGGACGGCTAGGCCCACTATAAAAAGAGTCGTTGCAGGAAAAATCAGCAACGTTTATTGAGGTTGACTGGCCATCTCAACAACTCTTGTTGATTTCAGAGAAACGCCAGGTGATATGATTAAGTCGGCTAAGTAGTGCTCGCAAGGAGCCTAGAGATCGCAGGAGGATGGGTCGGCGATGACGAGCCTTTGGCGCTTCGTGTTGCGCTGGAGATAGAGGATCAGTTGTGAGGGGCAGGGGGTTGAAGAACATGGAAGAAGACAGGAAGGCATCGGCCCGCGCGTTGCGAACGTTCGATGGGGCGCCGAAGGGCTATTGGTGGATCGTTGGGGCGCTTGTGGCTCTGGCGTCGGCGGCCATGCTGCTGCACGAATCGGGAAGCTGGATGCTCGACCTCGCGCCGCTGTGGGGCGCGCCGGTCAACATCCGCGCCTTCTCCTGCGACGCCCATTCGCTCGGGCTTGTCTTCGGCTACGTTGCGACGCAGACATGCGGACGAAGGTTCTCCCGCTTGGTCGGTGACGGTCTGTTCTGGCTCGTCTTCTTTATTGCGCAAGTGGGAAACATCCTTTTGTTCTATGGCTGTCTTACGGTGCTTGACGCGCCCTTCGTCGTTATTGTCGTGCAGTTTATCGGAGCCGCCTCGGGGGCATGGTTTTTCGTGGTCGCAAGTCAGGTGGCCTGCACGGTCGGTCCCACGCTGTTTATGGGCACTGTCGTGGCGGTGGTGGCGCTGACCACCCTTATCGTCCAGGGCTTGTTCAGCATGCTTGAGGCTACTTCTTCGCTGCTGGTCTCAGAGCTTTTGCACGTGGGGCTGGTGGTTGCAGCGGGGCTGTGCCTCGTGAAGTCCATGGCTCCTGGCTCCTGTTTTCCGGAGAGCTACCGTCGCTCGTTCGCGCCCATTCGTGCCCGCGAGGACGGAGAGGGGGAGGCGCCAGAAGCATCGGGAGAGAGTGTCTCCGATGGGCTGGGGGCGAATGGCTCCGCGTCATCGCGCCGTCGGGTGCCTCTGTGCGTCCGGCTCTTCGTCATCGTCGGCTCCTACGGTATGGTGTTCGGCTTTCTCCATGTCATTCCGCTGGCGCTGCCTTTGGGCGTTGTGGCGCGGGTGGCGTCGTTTCTCGTGGGCGCCGCCATCGCACTCGCGCTCTTCGTCGCTACGCTACATCGCGGGCGAGCTGTGGACGTGTCGCTCATTTGGAACCGCTTCTACCGCTTCGTGTTCCCTGCGGTCTGCGTGGCGGCACTGCTCGGTCCGCTCACCAACAGCAGTGAGTTTCTGCCGGCTCTCATCATGCAGGCCTGCGCCCTTTATTATTTCGATGCATTGCTCGCCATGGCCTGCTCGGTTATCAGCCGGGCCATCAACGCCGCGCCTTCCCAGATATTTGGGCGGGCTTTTCTCATTCGATCCGTCGGCTTTCTGCTCGGCAACCTTGTGGGAATGGAGGTGCACGAAAACCTCGTTCTCGATACCGCGGCCTTCTCCGTCATCGGCACGGCGGTGTTCGTCCTGCTTGTGCTCGTCACCTTCAACATGAACTCGGAGAAGTACGCCAAGACGGTTTGGGGCCTTCTGCCCCACGAGGATCCGCGCGGCCGCTACGAGCGCACCCGCGATGAGCGCTGCGCGGCTCTGGCGGATCAGTTCGGCCTGACCGAGCGTGAGACCGAGGTGCTGCGCCTGCTCGCCCGCAACAAGCGCCCCCGCGAGATCAGCGACGTGCTGGTGGTGTCGGTGGCCACGGTGCGCTCGCACGTTCATGCCATTTACACGAAGACGGGCGTGCACTCGGCTGCCGAGCTGGCCAAGCTTGTAGAATGTCCCCAGGACAAAAGCTAGAGAAGGAGATTGCCGTGGAAAAGGAGCGTGCGGAAGGCCTGGCGGCTCGTGCGGAGGAGGCCGTGGAAGGCGTGGCAGCTCGGGTGGCTTCCGAGGGAGGCGAGGGTGCTGCGGTCGTTGGCGAGCCGGAGAAGTGCAACACCGTCACGTTCGTGGGAGCTGACGGGATGGAGCAGAGCTTCCCGCTGGATTTCCTGCTGGAACGCGGCGCCATCGTAGCCAATCGCGTGAACGGCGAGGACATCATGAGCGTCATGGGCGCTACCAATCAGCTGTGGGTGCCGGGGCTACCGGCCAAGTACTTCGTGCGCGACATCCGCGAGATCCGTTTCGCCAATGAGGAGGTGCCCCCGGTCATCGGGCCGTTCGTCGACGACGGCCACGACTACACCAACCGCCCCAACGTGGCGGCGAAGGCCGAGTACGTGGGGCGCGTGGGCGAGCCCATGGAATTCACCGGCTGGGCCCACGACTTCGACAAGCGCATCATCGCGGTGGAGTTCTCGCTCGACAACGGCGCGCACTGGACCCGCTACGATCTGGAGGGCACGACGGCCGAGCGCTGGGTGTCGTGGACCTTCGCCTACACGCCCGAGGCCCCCGGCGCCTACCAGATGAAGGTGCGCTCCGTGAATGAGGACGGCGACGCCTCGCCCATTGCCGCCGTGCACACCTTCGAGGTGCTGTAGCCCTGCCTGCTCAAAGATAGAAGTTTTCAGAAGGTGCCTGATCGGGTGCCTTCTTTTTCATTCATCGTGTATCGTAAGGGTCGAGAGAAAAGCGCCCGGGCGGGGCGCCGGGTGTTGGGAGGAACCATGGCCTTCGTGGAATTTGCCGACGTGAGCAAGATCTACCAGATGGGCGAGGTGGAAGTGGCCGCCGTGCGCGACATGAGCTTCACTATTGAGCAGGGCGAATTCGTGGTCATCGTGGGGCCTTCCGGGGCTGGCAAGACGACGCTTCTGAACATGCTCGGCGGCATGGACTCGGCCACCTCCGGCACCATCATGCTGGATGGCGCGCGTGTGAGCTCGTTCAACCGCAAGCAGCTCACCCAGTACCGCCGCCACGACATCGGCTTCGTCTTCCAGTTCTACAACTTGGTGCAGAATCTGACGGCCCGCGAGAACGTGGAGCTGGCGAGCCAGATCTGCCGCGATCCGCTGGATGCCGATGAGGTGCTGGCAGCGGTGGGGCTGGCCGACCGGGTACGCAACTTCCCCGGACAGCTGTCCGGCGGCGAGCAGCAGCGCGTGGCCATCGCCCGCGCCCTGGCGAAGAACCCCAAGCTCCTTTTGTGCGACGAACCCACCGGCGCTTTGGACTACGAGACGGGCAAGGCCATCCTGAAACTTTTGCAGGACACCTGCCGCGATACGGGGCGCACGGTCGTCGTCGTCACCCACAACAGCGCGTTCACCGCCATCGCCGATAGGGTCATCCACGTGCGCGAGGGCTCCGTGGCCGCGGTGGAACTGAACGAGACGCCCCTGTCCGCCGACGTGCTGGAGTGGTAGCGTGAAGGCGTTCAACAAAGATATTGTCCGCTCCATCCGCCACTCGCTCGGGCGCTTTGTCGCCATTGCCGCCATCGTGGCACTGGGCTGCGGCTTCTACGCCGGGCTGCGCATGACGGCGCCGGATATGAAGCTGGCGGCCGACGCCTACTACGACGGCACCGATCTCATGGACATCCGCGTCGTCTCCACCTTGGGTCTCACGGATGAGGGCATCGAGGCCCTGCGCGATGTGCCCGGCGTCTCGGGCGTGGAGGCGGCCTATTCGGCCGACGTGCTGGCCACCCTGAACGACGAGCAGTACGTGATGCGCGTGCACTCGCTGTCGCCCTCGGCGGCGACGGCGGTGAAGACGGACGCGGGCGCCATCTCCTCCGATGACGCGAATTATCTCAACCGGCTCGATCTGGTGGAAGGCCGTTGGCCCACCTCGGCCAACGAGTGCGTCATCTTCAACGACCGCGTTATGAGCGGGCCGACGGGGCTCGGCGACACGGTCACGGTCGACCCGTCGGTGGGCAACGTGGAGGACACTCTGGCCACCACCGAGTTCACCGTGGTGGGGCGCGTGCACTCGCCGCTCTACGTCAGCTCGACGTCCATGGGCACCTCCACCATCGGCTCGGGCACCATCGAGCAGTTCATGTACGTGCTGCCCGAGGCCTTCGATCCGGATATGCCCTACGCGGAGGCCTACGTCTCCGTGGAGGGCGCAGCAGAGCTTCCCGCCGACAGCGACGCCTACGACGACAAGGTGGCCGGGGTCGTGGCCGCCATCGAGGGCATCGCCCCGGCCCGGGAAGAAGCCCGGGTGGACGGCCTGAAGGCCGAGGCCCAGGCCGATTTGGACGAGGCGCGGGCGGAATACGAGGAGGAAGAGGCCAAGGCGAAGGCGGAACTGGGCGAGGCCCGCGAGAAGCTGGATTCGGCCAAGGAGGAGCTGGACGAGGGCCAGCGCAAGCTGGACGCGGCCGCCTCCACCCTTGCCGCCAACGAGAAGAAGATCAAAGACGGCGAGAAGGAGTACGCCCAGGGCACCGAATCGCTTTCCAAGCGCAAGGCCGACGCCGAGGCCCAGTTTGCCGAGGCCGAGCAGCAGATCGCCGCCAACGAGGCGAACCTCGCCGAGGCCAACGCGGCGCTGCCGACGCTGCGGGACGCCCTGGCCAAGGCCGAGGCTGCCCTGCAGGCGCCGAACCTTCCCGACGACCAGCGCGCCGAGCTTGAGGCGACCCGGGCCGACCTGGAGCAGAAGATCGCCGACATCGGCAATGCAGCCACGGCTCTGGAGGAGACCAAGGCGCAGCTGGCGCAACAGCGCGAGGCGGCCGACGCGCAGATCGCCGCCGCCCAGGCCCAGCTCGACGCCGCCAAGACGAGCGTGGAGGAGGGCAAAAAGCAGCTCGAGGAGGGCAAGGCCGAGTACGAGCAGGCCAAGGCCGATCTGGAAGCGGGCCGCGCCGAGTACGAGCAGGGCGTGGCCGACTACGACGCCGCCGCGGCCGAGGCCAACGAGAAGCTGGACAAAGCCGAGCAGGAGCTGGCCGACGCCCAGAAGGACATCGACAACATCGAACCGCCGGACTGGCTCGTCATGGACCGCACCAAGAACTTCGGCGTGGTGAGCTTCGCCTCCGACGCCGACCGCATCGACGCCATCGCGTCGTTCTTCCCCTTCATCTTCTTCCTCGTGGCGGCGCTCGTGGCCCTTACCACCATGACCCGCATGGTGGAGGAGGAGCGCATGCTCATCGGCACCTTCAAGGCGCTCGGCTACTCGCGGGCGCGCATCACCTCGAAGTACCTCATCTATGCCGCCCTGGCCGCCGGCGTGGGCAGCGTCGTCGGCATCGCGGTGCTCTCCCAGGTGCTGCCCTGGGTCATCATGGAGGCCTACTCCATCGTCTACTACGTGCCCCGGGGCGCCATGCCCATCGATTGGCCCATCGCGCTTGTCGCCGCCGGCCTCGGCGTCGGCATCACGCTGCTGTCCACCTGGGCCGCCGCCGCGGCCACCCTGCGCGAGACCCCGGCCGCCCTCATGCAGCCGCCGGCGCCCAAGGCTGGCAAGCGCATCCTGCTGGAGCACATCGGCCCCCTGTGGCGCCACCTGTCGTTCTCGTGGAAGGTGACGTTCCGCAACATCTTCCGCTACAAGCGCCGCCTCGTCATGACGGTCATCGGCATCGCCGGCTGCACGGCCCTTCTGCTGACGGGCCTGGGGCTGCAGAACTCCATCAACGACATCATCGACGTGCAGTACGGCGAGCTGGTGGATTACAACGTCGTCATCACCGAGAAGGACGACGCGGCCGATGACGATCGCGCCGCCGCCGATGCCCTTCTGGCCGACACGGATTCGTTGCCAGTGGCCGTGCGTGCCACCGAGACCTCCATGATCGCCCAGGGCACAGACGGCACCGAGGCCATGACCACCATCGTGGCGCCGTCGGACCCGGCGGCGTTTAAGGAGCTGTGGCACTTCCGCACCCGCGAGGGCCACGAGGAGGTGGCCCTCGCCGACGCCGGCGCCGTCGTCACCGAGAAGCTGGCGACCAAACTGGGCCTTGGCGTGGGCGATGCCATCGTGTTCGCCGAGCAGGACGATCTGGGCAACGCCACGGCGACGACCTACTCCGTGCCCGTGGCGGGCATCATCGAGAACTACATCGGCGACTACGCCTTCATGACGCCGGAGACCTACGAGCGCACCTTCGGGGAGGAGGCGGACAACCTCACGGTGTACGCCCGGGCCACTACCGACGAGGGGGAGCGCCAAGCCCTCTCCGAGGCCCTGCGCGCCACCGGCGCGGTGGATACCGTGGCCTTCAACGACGAGGTCATCGACTCCTACAAGCAGATGCTGCGCTCGGTGAACATGGTCGTGGTGGTGCTCGTGGTGGCCGCGGCGGCACTGGCGTTCATCGTGCTGTACAACCTGACGAACATCAACATCACCGAGCGGGCCCGCGAGATCGCCACCTTGAAGGTGCTCGGCTTCACGCCCCGCGAGGTGAACGCCTACATCTTCCGCGAGATCGTGCTTCTGGCCATCTTGGGAGCGCTCGTGGGCCTGGCCCTCGGCATCGTGCTAGAGGGCTTCGTCGTGGTGACGGCCGAGGTGGACCAGGTCATGTTCGGCCGCACCATCCATTGGGACAGCTTCGTCATCGCGTTTGTGCTCACCATGGTGTTCACCGTCATCGTCATGCTCGTCATGCGCCCCAAACTCGCCCACATCGACATGGTGGAGAGCCTGAAGTCCAACGAGTGACGGCCGCACCGGCGTCGGCCCTTCTGGAATTGTGGGCTTCGCGGCGTGTTCGAGCTGTGCGGTGCGCCCTGTGCTACTATAGCGGGCAAACCTTACGGGCCGCATGAGGCGGCCCCACCTGCGAAGGAGGAGTTGCGAACCTATGAAGGTAACCGAGAAGAAGCTCGCCGACGGCGTCATCAAGCTCGACTGCGAGGCCACGGCCATCGAGGTGAACAACGCGCTGAAGGAGGCCGCCGAGGCCTTCGCGCTGTCCATGGGCGTGCGCCCCATGCCGGGCAAGTCCATCGAGGAGCTCGCGAAAGAGCAGCTGGGCATCGCCGACTTAGACAAGATCGTCGAGCCCAACGCCATCGAGGTGCTCGTGCCCCGGGCGCTCGACCGCCGCAACCTCGTGCCGGCGTTCCCGCCCAAGGCCACGCCCACGGTGAAGTTCGAGCGCGGCAAGAAGTTCACGTTCACCCTGAACGTTACCGTGAAGCCCACCTACGAGCTGACCAGCTACGAGCCGGTGGAGATCACCGTGCCCCCCTTCACCTTCGACGAGACCCCTATCAACCAGCAGCTGGAGGAGATCGCCAAGAACTCCGTCACCTACGTGGTGGCCGACGCGAAGCCGCTTGAGGCGGGAGACGCCTGCTCCATTGCCATGAAGTGCTTCGACGACGGCGAGGAGATCAAGGCGCTCACCTGCGAGGACCGCACCTACCTCATGGGTCGCGGGTACATGCCAGAAGGCTTCGACGAGGCGCTCGTTGGCATGGAGCCGGGCCAGACCAAGGAGTTCACCTTCGAGGCTCCCTTGGGCACCGAGAACGGGGAAGTGGTGAACAAGCCCATCTCCTGCACCGTCACCGTGAAGGAGATCCAGCAGGAAGTCGTGCCGATCATCGACGATGCCTGGGTGAAGGCGAACATGCCCATGTTCGCGAGCAAGGAGGCCCTGGTGGCCGATATGCGCCGCGTTTTCGAGGCCCAGCAGCGCGAGGCCTACGAGGGCTACGTGCAGCAGATGGCCGTGGGCCAGCTCACGCGCCGCTTCGAGGGCCGCATCGCCGATGAGATCTACGAGGCCACGCGCGACCAGCTCATGCAGAACCTGCGCATGGAGCTTCAGCAGGCCGGCATGACATGGGAGCAGTTCGTGGCCCAAAACGGCGGCGAGCAGCAGTTCGGCATGATGCTCATGATGCAGACCCGCGAGGTGCTCGTGCAGGGCTTCTGCCTGGACGCGGTGTACCGCCACGAGCACATGACGCTGACCGACAAGGATATGGAGGACGCCTGCCTGGGCATGAATCCCCAGGGCAATCCCAAGATGATGCGCCAGCAGCTGGAGGACTCGGGTCGCGGCTTCGCTCTGCGCGAGACGGCCGAGCGCCTGAAGGCCGCCCGCTTCGTGGCCTCCCAGGCGAAGATCACCGTAGCCGACGCGCCCGCGGCACCCGCTGACGCGCCCGCGGCGCCCGCCGACGAGGCGAAGGCGGCCGACGAGAACTAGCTTACGGGCCGATATCGGCCTTGCGCCATAACCACACGCCAGGGCGGGGGCTTCCCCGCCCGTTTCTATGAAGGACGTACTCTCTGTGTCTAAGAAGCCCGCGCCCCAATCTCATCGCAGTCCCAAGCGCCCGGAAAAGAGCGCTCCGAAAAACGCGCGTCCCTCCCTGCCGGCTTCGGCGTTCCTGCCCACCACGCGGGCCGAGGCCGATGCGCGCGGCTGGGGGCAGCTCGACTTCGTCTACGTCTCCGGCGACGCCTACGTGGATCATCCCTCCTTCGGGAGCGCCATCATCACGCGGGTGCTGGAATCCCACGGCTACAAGGTGGGCTTCATCGCCCAGCCCGATTGGAACGACCCGGAAAGCATCGCGGTGTTCGGCGAGCCGCGGCTGGGATTTCTCGTGTCGGCGGGCAACATGGACTCCATGGTGAACCAACTACACGGTGAACAAGAAGCGCCGCCACGACGACGCCTACACGCCGGGCGGCAAGGGCGGCGCGCGCCCCAACCACGCGGCCGTGGTCTATTCGAACCTCATTCGCCGCACCTTCAAGGAAACGCCCATCATTTTGGGCGGCATCGAGGCGAGTTTGCGCCGGCTCGCCCATTACGACTACTGGTCCGATTCCCTCAAGCGCTCCATCTTGCTTGATTCCGGGGCCGATCTTATCTCCTACGGCATGGGGGAGCGCTCTATCGTCGAGATTGCCGATGCCCTCGCCGCGGGCCTTTCCGTGAGCGACCTCACCTTCATCGATGGCACGGTGTTTCGCACCCGTTCGCTGGAACACGTGGTTGACTACGAGATGTTGCCCAGTTGGGAAGAGGTTTCGGGCGACAAGCGCGCCTTCGCGGAGAGCTTCGCCACCCAGTACCGCGCGAGCGACCCGGTGTGTGGCAGTCGCTTGGTGGAGACCTATCCCCATGGCGTGTATGTCGTGCAGAACCCGCCGGCTGCGCCGCTGACCCAAAATGAGATGGACGCCGTCTACCGCCTGCCCTATGCGCGCACGTGGCATCCTTCCTACGACGAGGCCGGCGGCGTGCCGGCGCTTTCCGAGGTGAAGTTCTCGCTCACCTCCTGCCGCGGCTGCTTCGGCGAGTGCGCCTTCTGCGCGCTCACTTTCCACCAGGGGCGCATCGTCACGGGCCGCTCCCACGAGTCGCTGCTCGACGAGGCCCGCGTCATGACGGCCGATCCCGAGTTCAAGGGCTACATCCACGATGTGGGAGGTCCCACGGCCAACTTCCGCGGGCCGGCTTGCGCCAAGCAGCGCACACGAGGCGCCTGCACAGACCGCCGCTGTTTGGGCACGAAGCCCTGCCCGGCAATGAAGGCCGATCATCGCGATTACACGGGTCTTCTGCGCAAGCTGCGGAAGCTGCCCGGCGTGAAGAAGGTGTTCGTGCGCTCCGGCATTCGCTTCGACTACGTCATGGCCGACCCCGATCCCGATCGCACGTTTCTGCGCGAGCTGGTCGAGCACCACGTATCCGGCCAGCTGCGCGTGGCCCCCGAGCATGTGTCCGACACCGTGCTTGCTGCCATGGGCAAGCCGCCTCGGGCCGTCTATGACGCGTTCTGCGACGCTTTCGAGGAAATCAATCGCGAGACGGGCAAGAAGCAGTTCGTCGTGCCCTATCTCATGTCGTCGCATCCGGGCAGCACGTTGGCCGAGGCCATCGAGCTGGCCGAGTACGTGCGCGACATGGGCTTCAACCCCGAGCAGGTGCAGGATTTCTACCCCACGCCCTCGACGATTTCCACGTGCATGTACTACACCGGGCTCGATCCTTTGACTATGGAGCCCATCTATGTTCCCAAGACCTCGCATGAGAAAGCCCTTCAGCGGGCGCTCATCCAGTACCGCAACCCCGACAACTACGACTTGGTGCGCGAGGCGCTAACGAAGGCCGGGCGAACCGACCTCATCGGCTGGGACAAGCAGTGCCTCATCCGCCCCAAGCGCCCCAAGAAGAGGGAAGTGGAGGACGGCGGTGCCCCGCGCAAGGGGAAGGGGAGGTTTGCGAAGGGCGGACCTGCCAAGGGCGCACCTTCCAGCCGTCCCGGCCCTGCTTCGGCTCAGCGCGCCGGCAAGCCGCCCAAGGCCAACGGTCGCAAAGGCGGCATCCGCAAAGGTCGTTAAGTCGCCTATTCCCGTGACGAGCCTAAGTGTGCGGGAAATGTGACGGTTGGCCGCTTGTCGAAAAAGTTCTTGAGGCGGTTGCCCCCCACCCCTATAATGCTTCTTTGCGTCTGTGTGCCCAGCGATGGATACACCCGGGCGCGTGGCAAGACGGCGTCGCAGCGTAGAGCCTCCATCTGCGCCGGTCGGCAATCGCCTCGCCACTACCGTAGGGGAGGTTCCGGTGTGCGGAGAGGCGCGCGAGCGGAAACTCCAAAGGAAAGGGGCGAACGTGTCCCGCTGGTTGCCGTTACCGGCCGGCGAGCGCGGAAGTCCGAAGTCAAGAAAGGTTGTTACTGTGGGAATCAAACAGTACAAGCCGACGAGCCCCGGCCGACGTTTCCAGACGGTCTCCGACTTCTCGGAGATCACCACGTCCAAGCCGGAGAAGTCTCTTCTGGCCCCGAAGCCGAAGAAGGCCGGTCGCAACTGCTATGGCCGCATCACCACCCGTCACCAGGGCGGCGGCAACAAGCAGCGCTACCGCATCATCGACTTCAAGCGCAACAAGGACGGCGTGCCCGCCAAAGTTGCCACCATCGAGTACGATCCCAACCGCTCGGCCCGTATCGCTCTGCTGCACTACGTTGACGGCGAGAAGCGCTACATCATTCACCCGAAGGGCTTGAAGGTGGGCGACATCGTGGTCTCCGGTCCGGAAGCCGACATCAAGCCGGGCAACGCTCTGCCTCTGGCGAACATCCCCGTCGGTACGCTGATCCACAACGTGGAGCTGCAGCCGGGCAAGGGCGCCGCTATCGCCCGTTCCGCCGGCACCTCCATCCAGCTCATGGGCAAGGAGGGCAACTACGCCATCCTGCGCATGCCCTCTTCCGAGATGCGCCGCGTGCTCATCACCTGCCGCGCCACCATCGGCGAGGTGGGCAACGCCGAGCACTCCAACATCAAGATCGGCAAGGCCGGCCGCAAGCGCTGGATGGGCGTTCGCCCCTCTGTCCGCGGTACGGTTATGAACCCGGTCGACCATCCGCACGGCGGCGGCGAGGGCAAGAACAAGTCCGCTGGTCGTCACCCGGTCACCCCCTGGGGCGTGCCGACCAAGGGCCATCGCACCCGCAACAAGAAGAAGGCCTCGAGCCGTCTCATCATCCGTCGTCGCAAGAAGTAGCGGAATCGTAAGGAGTCATAGTGAGCAGAAGTTTGAAAAAGGGTCCTTTCGTAGAACCGCGCCTTCTTGCCCGCATCGAGGCAATGAACGCGGCCGGCGAAAAGGAAGTCATCAAGACGTGGTCCCGCGCGAGCACCATCTTCCCGGAAATGGTGGGTCACACCATCGCCGTGTACGATGGTCGCAAGCACGTGCCGGTCTACGTTACCGAGTCCATGGTTGGTCACAAGCTGGGCGAGTTCTCGCCGACCCGTACCTTCAAGGGTCATGCGGCCGACAAGAAGAAGCGATAGGGCATAGGTGAGAAGTTACATGGAAACTAAAGCAGTATCGCGTTACGTCCGCATCGCTCCCCGCAAGGCCCGCATCGTGGTCGACCTGGTTCGCGGCAAGTCCGTGCCCCAGGCCCGCGAGATCCTGGCTTTCTGCGAGCGCGCCGCCGCTGAGACCGTCGCAAAGACGCTGAACTCCGCCGTGGCCAACGCCGAGCACAACAATCACCTTCGCAGCGACAACCTGGTGGTCAAGGCCGCCTACGTCGACGAAGGCCCGACCCTGAAGCGCATTCGTCCCCGCGCCAAGGGCTCCGCGTCGCGCATCAACAAGCGCACGTGCCACATCACCATTGTCGTCGCACCCCGAGAGGAGGCATAAGGTCCATGGGTCAGAAAGTCAGCCCTACCGGATTCCGCCTCGGTATCACCGAGGATTGGCGCAGCCGCTGGTACGCCGGTAAGGATTACGCCAAGACGCTTGAGAACGATATCGCCATCCGCAAGTTTCTCGACAAGCAGCTCGCCCGTGCCTCCGTGTCTCGCGTGGACATCGAGCGCGCCGGCGACAAGATCAAGGTGACCATCACCACGGCCCGCCCCGGCGTGGTCATCGGCAAGAAGGGCGCCGAGATCGACGCCCTGCGCAAGAAGCTCGAGAAGGTCGCCGACGGCCCGGTCTCCATCGACGTGGTCGAGGTGAAGCGCCCCGAGCTGGACGCCGAGCTCATCGCCCAGTCCGTGGCCGAGCAGCTCGAGGGCCGCGTGGCCTTCCGCCGCGCCATGCGCAAGGCCGTGCAGTCCGCCATGAAGTCCGGCGCCAAGGGCATCCGCATCCAGTGCTCCGGCCGTCTGGGCGGCGCCGAGATGAGCCGCCGCGAGTGGTACCGCGAGGGTCGCGTGCCGCTGCACACCCTCCGCGCGAAGATCGACTACGGCTTCGCCACCGCCGCCACCACCATGGGCTCCATCGGCGTGCAGGTGTGGGTGTACCACGGTGAGGTGCTGCCGGGCCAGAAGGCTCCCCAGCCCGCGCTCGAGGGTTCGTCCCGTCCGAACCGTTCCCGTCGTAACGATCGCCGCGAGAGGGGTGACAAGTAAATGCTCGTACCTAAGCGCGTTAAGCACCGCAAGGTGCAGCGTGGTTCCATGAAGGGCAAGGCCAAAGGTGGCACCCGTCTGAACCACGGCGAGTATGGCATCCAGGCCCTCGAGGCGCACTGGATCACCAACCGTCAGATCGAGGCAGCTCGTATTGCCATGACCCGTCACATGAAGCGTGGCGGCAAGGTCTGGATCACGATCTTCCCCGACAAGCCCATCACCTCCAAGCCCGCCGAGACCCGCATGGGTTCCGGTAAGGGCAACCCCGAGGGCTGGGTCGCTGTCGTGAAGCCCGGCCGCATCATGTTCGAGATCGCCGGCGTCGATGACGAGACCGCCCGCGAGGCTCTGCGTCTGGCCATCAACAAGCTGCCCATCAAGTGCAAGATCGTCACTCGTGAAACGGAGGGGCAGCAATAATGAAAGCAGCAGAGATTCGTGAACTTTCTGCCGAAGACCTGCAGGTGAAGCTGAAGGAGGCCAAGGCGGAGCTGTTCAACCTTCGCTTCCAGATGGCCACCAGCCAGCTGGACAACACTGCCCGCGTCAAGCAGGTTAAGAAGGACATCGCGCGCATCATGACTGAGATGCGGGCTCGCGAGCTGAGCGCGTAGCTTAAGGAAGGTGCAAGAAATGACTGAAGAGCGCAATCTGCGTAAAGTACGTCAGGGCGTCGTCGTCAGCGATGCCAACGACAAGACCATCGTGGTGGCCGTCGAGGAGCGCAAGCCCCATCCCATCTACAAGAAGATGATCACCTCCACCAAGAAGTTCCATGCCCATGACGAGAACAACGAGGCCGGCGTCGGCGACACCGTTCAGATCATGGAGACGCGCCCGCTGTCCAAGATGAAGCGCTGGCGTTTGCTGAAGATCGTCGAGAAGGCCAAATAGTTTGAGTGCTCCGGCACGAGGACTATTGATAAGGAAAGTAGGAACATCACATGATTCAGATGCAATCCATGCTCGCCGTGGCCGACAACTCCGGCGCTCGCAAGGTGCAGTGCATCAAGGTCCTGGGCGGCTCGAAGCGCCGCTACGCGGGCCTCGGTGACGTGATCATCTGCAGCGTCAAGGAAGCGATGCCCAACGGCAACGTCAAGAAGGGCGAGGTCGTGCGTTGCGTGATCGTGCGCGTGAAGAAGGAAGTCCGTCGCGCCGACGGCTCCTACATCCGCTTCGATCAGAACGCCGCCGTGCTCATCAACAACGACGGCTCTCCGCGCGGCACCCGTATCTTCGGGCCCGTCGCCCGTGAGCTGCGCGACAAGAAGTACATGAAGATCGTGTCTCTGGCACCGGAAACGCTGTAGGGGAGGTGTCAGAATGGCTCAGAACAAGATGACGATCCGCAAGGGCGACACCGTCAAGGTCATCGCCGGCAAGGATCGCGGCAAGACCGGCAAGGTGCTGCGCTCGGTGCCCGAGAAGTCCCGCGTTGTCGTGGAGAAGGTGAACATGGTCAAGAAGGCCATGCGCCCGACCCAGGCCAACCCCCAGGGCGGCATTTCCACCGTCGAGGCGCCCATTCACGTGTCCAACGTGATGCTCGTGTGCCCCAGCTGCGGCGAGGCCACCCGCGTGGCCCGTCGCCGCGAGGACGGCAAGCTCGTCCGCGTCTGCAAGAAGTGCGGCAAGGACATCCCCGCCGTCGAGGCCTAAGATAAGGCACTCGAGGCTCTGAACAGACCGCCTGCTACCGAATTTGTGTAGCGGGCGGTTTTTACTTGGAAAGTATCTCGTTTTGTGGGACAATTTCCAATCGCGCGCAAGCGCCATGGCCCTGGGAAGGTCCCAGGGACGCCGGGTCGGAAATCCGGCGTTTAATCCATCGGAGAAAGGTTTGAAGAAAGATGGCTGATACCCCCCGCCTCAAGGTGAAGTACCAGACCGAGATCGTCCCCGCGCTCGTCGAGCAGCTCGGCATCAAGAACATCAACTGCGTGCCGAAGCTGGAGAAGATCGTCGTGAACATGGGCGTCGGCGCCGCTGCCGGCGATTCCAAGCTGCTTGATGCCGCCATGAACGACATGCGCATCATCACCGGCCAGCAGCCCTGCGTGACCCGCGCCAAGAAGTCCATCGCCGGCTTCCATGTGCGCGAGGGCCAGGCCATCGGCTGCAAGGTGACCCTGCGCGGCGACCGCATGTGGGAGTTCCTCGATCGCCTGCTGGCCACCGCCCTTCCGCGCGTCCGCGACTTCCGCGGCATCTCGCCGAAGAGCTTCGACGGCCGCGGCAACTACACCCTGGGCATCACCGAGCAGCTCATCTTCCCGGAGATCGAGTACGACAAGATCGACCGCACCCGCGGCATGGACATCACCTTCGTGACCAATGCCGGCGACAACGATTCCGCGTTCGCTCTTCTGTCCGCCCTCGGCTTCCCGTTCAAGAGCAAGTAAACCGACCGGGGCGCATAGGGCCCCGCGTCGCGCAACCTCGGTCACAAGTCCGCGATAAGGCTGCGGGCTTAAGGACATAAAGAAAGAAGGACATGCATGGCTAAGAAATCGATGATCGCCAAAGCCAAGCGCGAGCCGAAGTTCTCTACGCGTCAGCACAACCGCTGCACCCGTTGCGGACGTCCCCGCGCCTACTATCGCAAGTTCGGCCTGTGCCGTATCTGCGTGCGTGAGTTGGCTAACAAAGGCGAGCTGCCCGGCGTGACCAAGGCTTCCTGGTAGAAGACGCGGACACGCGGGTGTGCCGACGTTAAAGGCGGAGGCGCTATGGGCGCCGACGAACCGAACGCCGGTTCATCACGGATCAAAGGAGAAAACAAACATGACAATGACCGACCCCATCGCAGACATGCTTACGCGCGTGCGTAACGCCCAGTCTGCCGGCAAGGACACCGTGTCCATGCCGACGAGCAAGAAGCTCGTCGAGATCGTGCGCATCATGGAGCAGGAAGGCTACATCCAGCGCTTCGATGTCATCGACGGCGAGCCCCGCGGCACCCTTGAGATCACCCTCAAGTACGGCCCGAAGAAGGCCAAGACCATCCGCGGCATCAAGCGCATCTCCAAGCCGGGTCTGCGCATCTATGCCGGCAAGGACGATCTGCCCCGCGTGCTCGGCGGCCTCGGCACGGCAATTATCTCGACCAGTCGCGGCGTCATGACCGACCGCGATGCCCGCAAGCAGGGCATCGGCGGCGAGGTCATCGCCTATCTGTGGTAGGAAAGGAAGGTATCTAGTATGTCTCGTATCGGCAAGATGCCCATCCCCGTTCCTGCCGGCGTCGATGTGACCATCGACGGCCAGACGGTGACGGTGAAGGGCCCCAAGGGGGAGCTTACCCGCACGTTCCTGCCGTCCATGACCATCACCTGCGACGGCGATGAGCTCATCGTCACCCGTCCCGACGACACCCGTGAGTCCAAGAGCGCCCACGGCCTGACCCGCACCCTTCTCGCCAACATGGTGGAGGGCGTGTCGAACGGCTTTTCCAAGAAGCTGCAGCTCGTCGGCGTCGGCTATCGTGCCGCACTCAAGGGCAAGGATCTCGAGATGCAGCTCGGCTACTCCCACCCCGTGCTGGTGGAGGCTCCCGAGAACATCACCTTCGAGGTGCCCTCTCAGACCGAGATCGTCGTGTCCGGTCCGAGCAAGGAGCAGGTCGGCCAGGTTGCCGCGAACATCCGCAAGTGGCGCAAGCCGGAGCCCTACAAGGGCAAGGGCATTCGCTACGAGGGCGAGCATGTCCGCCGCAAGGCTGGCAAGGCCGGCAAAGACTAAGTGCCTATTCGGTAGCTGATTGAAGGGATTAAACCTATGAATAAGCAACAGGAGAAGCAGGCCCGTCTTGCCCGTCGCCATCGTCGCGTGCGCGGCAAGATCTCCGGCACTGCAGCTCGCCCGCGTCTGTGCGTGACGCGGAGCAACAGCAACATGTACGTGCAGGTCATCGATGACGTGGCCCACACCACCATCTGCGGCGTCTCTACCCTCGGGGAGGCCTTCAAGGCCACCGGCAAGTCCGGCGCGACCGTCGAGGGCGCAGCCGAGCTCGGCACCATCGTTGGCAAGTTGGCTCAGGAAAACGGCGTGACGGAAGTTGTGTTCGACCGTGGCGGCCACCTGTATCATGGGCGCGTGAAGGCTCTGGCTGAAGCTGCCCGTGAAGCAGGATTGAAATTCTAGAAGGGGTTTTAGCTTATGGCTCGTAACAACAACCGTCAGCAGGAGAGCACGACTCCTGAGCTTCAGGAGCGCGTGGTCTTCATCAATCGCGTCGCGAAGACCGTCAAGGGCGGCCGTCGCATGCAGCTCTCGGCCCTGGTCGTCGTCGGCGACGGCAACGGCCGCGTGGGCGTGGGCATGGGCAAGTCCGCCGAGGTGCCCACCGCCATCAAGAAGGGCGTCGAGGACGCGAAGAAGAACATGTTCACCGTCCCCGTGACCGCCGAGGGCTCGGTGCCCCACGAGATCATGGGCGAGTACGGTGCCGGCCGCGTGCTGATCAAGCCCGCTGTTCCCGGTACCGGTGTGCTCGCCGGTGGCCCGGTTCGCGCCATCATGGAGCTTGCTGGCGTTCAGAACGTGATCACCAAGTCGCTGGGCACGGACAACGCCATGAACATCGTGAAGGCTGCCGCCGAGGGTCTCAAGAACATGGAGAGCCCCGTCCAGGTCGCCGAGCGCCGCGGCATCTCCGTGGCCGAGATGTTCGGCGGGAAGGAGAACTAATGGCTGAGACGAACAAGACGCTGCGCCTCACCCAGGTGAAGAGCGCCATCGGCCGCAAGCCGAACCAGGGTCGCACCCTGCGCGCGCTGGGCCTGCGCGGCATCGGCAGCACCACCGAGCAGGTGGACAACGAGAGCGTCCGTGGCATGATTTTCACGGTTAAGCACTTGATTGAAGTTGAGGAAATCTAAATTTCCCCAACTTCAATCCCGACGCTGCGGTTCCGACAGGCACCTGGCCTTGCCCCTTGTTTGGGGCACGGCGTTGGCCTAAGCCAACTTGGCCCCAAGGCGGGGCAATTCCAGGCACCTGTCGCAACCTCGCTGACTCCCTTGGGCGAACCAGTGAGTCTATGAATTTAATAATGTGTCGGGATGAAAGATGACAATCGGCGTGTCTGAACAGACACGCCGTTGCCATGATAGATGGAAGTTTGCTAGCGGCGAGCTGCTAGCACTGACTGAGGGAAGAGAAAATCCCCGGTCAGAGAGCGAAAAGGAGATTTACTTACATGGAACTCAAGGATTTGCGCCCGGCCGAGGGCTCGACGAAGAACCGCAAGCGCGTGGGCCGCGGCCCCGCTTCCGGCACCGGCAAGACCGCCGGTCGCGGTATGAACGGCCAGAAGTCCCGTGCCGGTGGCGGCAAGGGTGCCGGCTTCGAGGGCGGCCAGACGCCGCTCGCCCGTCGTCTGCCGAAGCTGCCCGGCTTCCGCAACTTCAACCGCGTGGAGTACCTGCCCGTGAACGTCAGCCGTCTCGATGCCAAGTTCGAGGCCGGCGACGTGGTGGATGGCGAGTCCCTGAAGGCCAAGGGCATCATCAAGCATGCCGACGCGCTGGTGAAGGTGCTCGGCGACGGCGAGATCACCAAGGCTCTTACTGTCCGCGTCGATAAGGTGTCCGCTTCCGCCAAGGCGAAGATCGAGGCGGCCGGAGGAAAGGTCGAAGAGCCTTGCTAAGCTCAATCATTGACGCATTCAAGGTTCCGGAGCTGCGCAAGAAGATCCTCTTCACCTTGGCTATTCTTGCGCTGTACCGCTTCGGTGCCTACGTGCCGGTGCCGGGCATTCCCTTCCATGAGTTTGCCACGGCCTTCCAGGACACGGGCGTGGCTATGACCATGCTCGACCTGTTCACCGGTGGCGCGCTGTCGAACTTCTCGGTGTTCTCGCTCGGCATCATGCCCTACATCACCGCATCCATCATCATGCAGCTGATGCAGGGCGTCATCCCCGCCGTGGGCCGTTGGGCTCGCGAGGGGGACACGGGCCGTCGCAAGATCACCCAGGTGACCCGCTACCTGACGCTGGGTCTCGGCCTCATCAACGCGGTGGGCTACCTGCTGCTGTTCAAGTCGCCGGCCTACGGTGTGCAGTTCTCCACGGAGGTGCCCGAGGCGCTCACGAACATCATCATCGTGTTCACCTTGGTCGCCGGTACCGCCTTCATCATGTGGATGGGCGAGCTTATCACCCAGCGCGGCATCGGCAACGGCATGTCGCTCATCATCTTCGTGAGCATCGTGTCCCGCGTGCCGTCGGCCATCTTCTCGTCGGCTACCCTGACGAACGATCTGGGCACGGGCATCGCGCTCACCATCGTGATTTTGGCCGTGGTGCTCGTCTGCATCCCGCTGATCATTTTCGTGGAGCGCGCCCAGCGCCGCATTCCGGTCAACTACGCCAAGCGCGTCCAGGGCCGCAAGATGATGGGTGGCCAGTCCACCTACATTCCGCTGAAGGTGAACGCGGCCGGCGTTATCCCGATCATCTTCGCGAGCTGCATCATCTACTTCCCGGCGCAGCTGGCGGCGATCTTCAACGTCGATTGGTTGACCACCTTCGCGAACTGGTGTTCCACCGGCTGGCTGAACTGGCTGCTCACCGTTGCCCTCATCGTGTTCTTCGCGTACTTCTACACTTCAATGGTGTTCAATCCGGAGGAGACGGCGGACAACATCCGCAAGCAGGGCGGCTTCATTCCTGGCGTGCGTCCGGGCACGGCCACGGTGCAGTACATCAAGAACGTGATCAACCGCGTGACGCTGCCCGGCGGCATCTTCATCGCGCTGATCGCGGTTGTGCCCACCATCATCTTCTACTTCACCAACAACCAGCTCATCCAGGCCTTCGGCGGTACGTCCATCCTCATTATGATCGGCGTGGCGCTTGACACCATGAGCAAGGTGGAGAGCCAGTTGAAGATGTACAACTACGAAGGCTTCTTTAAGTAAGGCGGACGCGCAGTCCGAATAGGAAAGGATGTTTGCTATGAACATCGTGCTTTTGGGGGCGCCGGGTGCCGGCAAGGGTACTCAGGCCGCCAAGCTGGTGGAGGAGTTCTCCACGCCCCATATCTCCACGGGCGACATGCTGCGCGCCGCCGTGGCCGCCGGCACCGAGCTGGGCCAGAAGGCCAAGTCCTACATGGACGCCGGCGACTTGGTGCCCGACGACGTCATCATCGGCCTGGTGACCGAGCGCCTGCAGGACGACGACACGGCCGCTGGCTTCATCCTGGACGGCTTCCCGCGCACCTCGGCCCAGGCCGTGGCGCTGGACGCGGAGCTCTCCAAGCTGGGCCGTCCGCTGGATGCCGCCCTGCTCATCGATGTGGACCCCGAGGTCATCGTGGCCCGTCTCACCTCTCGCCGCATGTGCCGCGACTGCGGCTACATCGGCAGCGCCGCCGACGGCGACGCCTGCCCCAAGTGCGGCGGCGAGATGTACCAGCGCGACGACGACAACGAGGCCACGGTGCGCAACCGTCTCGACGTGTACGAGACGTCCACGAGCCCGCTGATCGACTACTACCGCGGCTGCGAGCTGCTCGTCACCATCGACGGCGACCGCGACCCGAACGTGGTGTACGCCGACGTCAAGGAGGCCCTCGACCTGTAGGCCGGAGAACGCACAGCCAAACCCGTAGGGGGCGACCTTGGTCGCCCCTTTTTTGTCGTGCGCTGTCGTTCTGCTTGCGAGGGCTGACCAAGGTCAGCCCCTACGGTATAATCTCCCTCATGCCCACTGTGCGCGAGAACATAGCCTACACCTTCGAGCATTTCATGCTCGTCTACCGCGGTACCTTGCTGAAGGTGGCCCGGGCGGTGGCGATCATTGCTCTTATCGCCCTGGCGTTGGAGGTCTTCGTCTTCAATATCAACTTCTTCACTTCGTCGGGCTATCGAACCATCAACTTGGACGACCGTATTCAGCTCCAGCGCAACGACGAGGGTGCCTTTCTGCTCACCGATGTGGATCACACGCTCGAGTTCTCCAGCCTGAACACCGAGGTGCGCAACATCCGCATCGATTTCAACGCCGATCAGCCGGCCCAGAACATCGCCGTGAAGATCCAGTTCACCGACTCGGCCCACCAGACCTATTTCGACACCACGGAGTACACCGTCGGCATCCCCGATGCGAGCGTGTCCACGGTGGTGGATCCGAGCAAGTTCATCAACCTGCAGACCGCCGGGTACGTGGAGAACTTGCGCATCGAGGTAGTGGGGGAGGACGTCTCCTACCCCATCCTCTTGAACGGCGTTTCCCTGAATGCCCACCGCCCCTTCGCCTTCAACCCGTTGCGCTTTGTGGCCGTTTTCGGGCTGCTGCTTTTGGGCTACGCGTTCCGTCCCAAGTCGGCCATCTACCGCATCCGCATTGTCGAGAACCCGCGCAAGTCGAAGGCGGGCATCATCTTCGCCGTGGCCATCGAGCTGGCGCTTACGACGACGTTCCTCTTCTACGGCTCGAACCTCGTGGGCGTGGCCACCTCTTCCTACAACTACGGCGCTTGGAACGGCACGTCGCTCGTGAACACCTTCGAGGTGGGCGGCGACAACGCGCAGCAGTACGCCATGCTGGCCCAGGCCATGGCCAAAGGCCAGCTGTACCTGGAGGAGGAGCCGCCCCAGTGGCTCAAGGACATGGAAGACCCTTACGACAAGGGCGCCCGCGACGAGGCCCAGAAGGAGACCGGCGAGCCCTATCTGTTCGACGTGGCCTATCATGACGGGCACTACTACGTCTACTTCGGCGTGGTGCCGGTGCTGTTGTTCTACCTGCCCTTCTATCTGCTCACCGGGGCCAATTTCCCCACGGCCATCGGCGTGCTCGTTATGGCGCTGCTGTTCATCTTAGGAGCCACGGCCCTGCTCGACCGGTTCGCCCGCTACCATTTCCGTTCGGTGAGCCTCGGTGTGTACCTGCTGCTTCAGATACCGCTCGTGTTCTGCTGCGGCATCATGTATCTGGTGAAATTCCCGACCTTCTATTCCATGCCCATCATGTGCGGTCTGGCGTTCTCGTTGTGGGGCCTGTATTGCTGGATGCGCTCGCGGCTCGCCGCGCACAAGTGCGGCTGGCTGTTCGCCGGATCGCTGTGCATGGCGCTCGTGGCCGGCTGCCGTCCCCAGCTGCTCGTGCTGTCGCTCCTGGCCTTCCCGCTGTTCTGGCGCACCTACATCACCGAGCGCCGGCTGGCCACCCGCCGGGGCGTCGTGGAGTTCGCCTGCCTGGTGGCCCCCTACGTTCTGGTGGCCGCGGGCATCATGGCCTACAACTACGCGCGCTTCGGCTCGCTGACCGATTTCGGCGCGAACTACAACCTGACGGTGAACGACATGACCAAGCGCGGCATGAACGTCGGTCGTCTGGCCCCGGCGTTCTTCACCTACTTCCTGCAGCCGCCCTGCATGACCGGCGTCTTCCCGTTTTTGCAGCCGGCGCCTTTCGAGACCACCTACATGGGGCAGACTATCAAGGAAGTGACCTTCGGCGGCATCCTCGCCTGTCTGCCTATTCTGTGGGTGCTCGCCTTCACGCGGCGCATTCTGGGGATGCGGGCGCGTCAGGCCGAGACGCGCACCATCTTCGGCATCATCGTGGTGCTGGTGGCCTCCGGCGTGCTCGTGGCGCTGCTCGATGCGGAGTTGGCGGGCATCCTGCAGCGGTACTACGCCGATTTCAGCTTCATGTTCTTGGCCGCCGCCGTGCTTCTGTGCTTCGTGGTGAACGAGTCGCTGGCCGAGCGGGCGGCCCTTCACGATCTCATGCTGAAGCTTCTGCTCGTGCTCGTCGGCGTATCGGTGGCCTACAGCGCGCTGCTCTGCCTTGCCCCGGAAACCGGTTGGTACTCGGATGTTTACCCATGGGCCTACCAGGGGCTGCTCGACACGGTGGTCTTCTGGCGCTAAATGGGATCGGCGTCGCGCATGGGCGTCGTGCCGAGGAAGTTGAGTCCCGTGGCCGAGATGGGGTCGTAGTCGTCCAGCTGGGCCGTCCACCAGGCCGTGGCCGTCTCGCGGTGGAACAGCGGGTAGAGGGGCACCTCGGCGGCGATGATGTCGAAGCATTGGTTCCACAGGGGCTGCTGCTCGTCCTCGGAGGTCTTCGACCGCGCCTCGGCCAGAAGTTCTGCCACCTCCGCGAAGGCCGGCGTTGTGGCCCAGCGGCTGCGGGCGCGCGTCCATACGTTGTCGCCGTACCACCAGCTGATGATGAGGTCGGCGTCGTTTCCGAAGCACGACGGGTCGCCGGGGGAGAGCACGACGTCGAAGGGCAGAAGCGTGCCCGGCTCCGGTTCCGTGGATAGGTCCGCAAACAGGGCTGTCGTGTCCAGGAGCACCACCTCGGCGGTGACGCCCACGGCCTTCCAGTCCTCTGCGATGGCGGGGGCGAGCGTGCTCACCCAGTTGTCGTTCGCGCGCAGGGTCAGCGCCAGCTCGTCGACGCCGGCCTCGGCCAGAAGCTTGCGCGCTTTCTCAGGGTCGTAGCTGTAGACCGTGGCCGCGCGGTGGTAATGCCGGAAGTAATCGGGCAGAAGGGACGTGGCCGCCCGCGCGTGGCCCGCCATATACGTGCCGATGAGCGAGTCGACGTCGATGGCGTACAGCAGCGCCTGGCGCACGCGCACGTCGTCGAAGGGCGGCTTCTCGCAGTTGAACATGAGGAAGGGGAGGTTGAACCCGGGCACCCATTCCACCGTGGCCCCCGCATCGGCCAGCTCCTCGGCGCGCACGACTGGGGCGGCCTCCATGACCATGACCATGACGTCTTTGTCGATAAGCTCGTCGGTGCGGCGCGTATCGTCCAGCAGCACCGACCATTCCATGCGCTCGCAGGTGGCTGGCCAGGGGCCGGTGTAGCGGTGGTTCGCCGTGAAGGAGATGCGGCCCCCGTCGGCGGCGTTGATGGTCTCGTAGCACCACGGACCCGAGCCGACGGGTTTGCTTGCCAGCTCCTCGTCGGTGAGCGTTGCCGGGAACACCCGGACGAGGGCCAGGCGCTCCTGCAGCACCGATCCCATGGGGGCGTTCAGCTTGAAGCGCACCGTGCGTTCGTCGGGGGCCGACACTGCCGTGATGAACGAGAGGAACGCGCCGTAAAGGTCGCTTTCGCCGTTGCGCTCGAAGGCGTTCACGACATCGGCGGAGGTGAGCGGCGAGCCGTCGGAGAAGACGGTGTCCTCGCGTAGGGTCACCTCGTATTCCAAGTCGTCTATCTGAACGGGCGCGTCGGCTGCCAGGCCGCACTCGGCCCGATAGGTGTGCATGTTCAGCTCGTAGAGCCCCTCGAAGACGTGCCAGCCGGCCGCGAGGAAGACGCCGGAGCTCGTGCCAATGGGGTTCGGATCGCTCCCCTCGTAGGCCACGGCGGCCGTGAGCGTGCGGGCCACGCCGCTCTGCGCGGCCACGGGTTCGGTGGGGGCATTGTCGTCGGCCGGATCTGCCGGCGCGGGCCCGGGCTCGATGGGCTGCTCCACCGAGCAGCCGGCCAACGCCAGCGCCGTCGCCGCCGTCCCAGCCACAAAGGCCCGCCGCGTGAGGGGGAAGTTCAGCATCGTAAAGGCTCCTTCTTCGTTTTCCGCAGCCTATTATATAGAAAGTTGGAGCAGCTCGAAGAAAGCCCATGACAAAGCTGCAGGTGCCCCGCCGACCGACGGGGATAAGCCTAGCGCGGCGCGCGGGGGCATTGACGGCGCGTCAGCGAACGCGGGCTGCTAATATCGGACAGGTATTTCTGTTCGCAGAGCAAATCCGACCCGCATCGTCGGACGCGCTTCGTCCCTCCGACCTCTCCGCGACAGTACCACCCGCGCGTTGAGCGACGAGGCCGCAAGCCGGCCGATTCCGTGCGGGCCAGATGCAAAGGAGAGGAACATGACGAGAGAACTCAAGTCGATGGACGGCAACAACGCCGCAGCGCATGTCTCGTATGCGTTCACGGAAGTTGCCGGCATCTACCCGATCACGCCTTCCAGCCCCATGGCCGACTTCGTCGACATCTGGGCCGCCCAGGGCCGCAAGAACATCTTCGGCACCACGGTGAAGGTGTGCGAGATGCAGTCCGAGGGCGGCGCGGCCGGCGCGGTTCACGGCTCTCTGGCCACCGGCGCGCTGACCACCACCTACACGGCCAGCCAGGGCCTGCTCCTCATGATCCCCAACATGTACAAGATCGCCGCCGAGCAGCTGCCGACCGTCTTCCATGTGTCGGCCCGTACCGTCTCCACCCAGGCGCTCAACATCTTCGGCGACCATTCCGACGTCATGGCCTGCCGCCAGACCGGTTTCGCGATGCTCGCCGAGGGCAACGTGCAGGAGGTCATGGATCTGTCCGCCGTGGCGCACCTGGCCGCCATCAAGGGCCGCGTTCCCTTCCTGAACTTCTTCGACGGCTTCCGCACCTCCCACGAGATCCAGAAGATCCAGGTGTGGGACTACGACGATCTGGCCGAGATGTGCGACATGGATGCCGTGCGCGCCTTCCGCGAGCACTCCCTGAACCCGGAGCGCCCGGCCATGCGCGGCTCCCACGAGAACGGCGACATCTTCTTCCAGCACCGCGAGTCCTGCAACTCCATCTACAACGACCTGCCGGCCGTGGTGGAGGAGTACATGGAGAAGGTGAACGCGAAGCTGGGCACCAACTACCAGCTGTTCAACTACTACGGCGCCCCGGACGCCGACCGCGTCATCGTGGCTATGGGCTCCATTTGCGACGTGGCCGAGGAGGTCATCGACTACCTCAACGCCAACGGCGAGAAGGTGGGCCTCGTGAAGGTGCGCCTGTACCGCCCCTTCGTCACCGAGAAGTTCGTGGCCGCTCTGCCCGAGACGGTGAAGAAGATCGCCGTGCTCGACCGCACCAAGGAGCCCGGTTCCATTGGCGAGCCGCTGTACATGGATGTCGTGAACGCGCTGTCCGTTGAGGGCCGCGACGGCATCACCGTCATCGGCGGCCGCTACGGCCTCGGTTCCAAGGACACCCCGCCGTCCTCCGTGTTCGCCGTGTACACCGAGCTTGAGAAGGACGAGCCGCGCCGCCAGTTCACCATCGGCATCGTCGACGACGTGACGAACCTGTCGCTGCCTGAGGTTCCCGCCCCCAACACTGCCGCTCCTGGCACCATCGAGTGCAAGTTCTGGGGCCTCGGCGGCGACGGCACCGTGGGCGCGAACAAGAACTCCATCAAGATCATCGGCGACCACACCGACAAGTACGTTCAGGCCTACTTCCAGTACGACTCGAAGAAGACCGGCGGCGTGACCATCTCGCACCTGCGCTTCGGCGACAGCCCCATCCGCAGCCCCTACTATGTGAACAAGGCCGACTTCGTGGCCTGCCACAACCCCTCCTACATCACCAAGGACTTCCCGATTGTGCGCGACGTGAAGCCCGGCGGTGCCCTGCTCATCAACTGCCAGTGGACGGCAGAGGAGCTGGAGGAGCACCTGTCGGCCGCGGCCAAGCGCTACATCGCCGAGAACGATATCAAGCTCTACCTCATCAACGCCATCGACCTGGCCATCGAGATCGGCATGGGCAAGCGCACCAATACCATCCTGCAGTCCGCCTTCTTCACCTTGGCGAAGGTCATGCCGCAGGAGGAGGCCATCCAGTACATGAAGGATGCCGCCACGAAGTCCTACGCCAAGAAGGGCCAGGACATCGTGGACATGAACCACAAGGCCATCGACGCCGGTGCCACCGCCTTCGTGCAGGTGGAGGTGCCCGAGGCGTGGAAGACGGCCGAGGATGCGCCGAAGGCTTCCGGCATCGAGGGCCGTCCCGAGACGGTCTCGCTCGTGGAGAACATCATGTTCCCCGTGGGCCGCATGGACGGCGACTCCCTGCCCGTGTCCGCGTTCGTCGGCTACGAAGACGGCCAGTTCCCGCTGGGCGCCGCGGCCTTCGAGAAGCGCGGCGTGGCCGTGTCGGTGCCCGAGTGGACGCCCGACACATGCATCCAGTGCAACCAGTGCGCGTTCGTGTGCCCGCACGCCACCATTCGTCCCTTCGCACTGACCGACGAGGAGCTGGCGGCGGCCCCGGCTCAGACCAAGCATGTTCCCGTCAAGGGCAAGGTGGGCGCTGACATGCAGTACGTGCTTGCCGTCTCGCCGCTCGACTGCATGGGGTGCGGCCTGTGCGTCATCCAGTGCCCGACCGACTCGCTCACTATGAAGCCCATCGCCGATACGCTCGACGAGCAGCCGGTGTTCGATTACTGCGTGAGCAAGGTCGCCCGCAAGCCCGAGCTCGAGGGCACGTCGGTGAAGGCCAGCCAGTTCAAGCAGCCCCTGCTCGAGTTCTCCGGCTCCTGCGCCGGCTGCGCTCAGACCTCCTATGCCCGTCTGGTCACCCAGCTGTTCGGCGATCGCATGTACATCGCCAACGCGACGGGTTGCTCCTCCATCTGGGGCGGTCCGGCAGCGACGTCGCCCTACACGGTGAACGCCGACGGCCACGGCCCGGCCTGGTCGAACTCGCTGTTCGAGGACAACGCCGAGCACGGCATGGGCATGCTGCTCGGCTACGAGGCCGTGCAGGACAAGGTCGTCGTTGATTCCGAGGCGCTCATCGAGTGCGGCGGTGCGGCCGGGGATCTGGCCGACGCGGCCCGCGCGTGGCTCGAGGCCCGTGCCGACGCCGAGGCCTCCAAGGCGGCGGCGGAGGCCTATGTGGCGGCCCTTTCGGCGGCGGCCGAGGGTACCGGCGAGGTGGCCGAGCTGGCGGCCGGCATCCTGGCCAACAAGGAATACCTGACCAAGAAGTCCGTGTGGATCTTCGGCGGCGACGGCTGGGCCTACGACATCGGCTACGGCGGACTCGACCATGTGCTCGCCTCCGGCAAGGACGTGAACGTGTTCGTGTTCGACACCGAGGTGTACTCCAACACCGGCGGCCAGGCCTCGAAGGCCTCCAACCTCGGCCAGGTGGCGCAGTTCGCCGCCGCCGGCAAGGACGTGAAGAAGAAGTCTCTGGCCGAGATCGCCATGACTTACGGCTACGTGTACGTGGCCCAGGTGGCCATGGGCGCCAACCTCAACCAGACCATCAAGGCCATCACCGAGGCCGAGGCCTATCCGGGCCCCTCGCTCATCATCGGCTACAGCCCCTGCGAGATGCACTCCATCAAGGGCGGCATGACCAACTGCCAGACCGAGATGAAGAAGGCCGTCGACTGCGGCTACTGGAACCTGCTGCGCTTCAACCCTGAGGGCGCTCCGGGCAAGAAGCTCGTCATCGACTCGAAGGATCCGGCTGAGGGCGAGTACCAGAACTTCCTCATGAACGAGGCCCGCTACAGCCGCCTGACCCGCGAGTTCCCCGAGCGCGCCGAGGAGCTGTTCGCCGAGAACGAGCAGGCCGCCATGGCCCGCTGGTCGCATCTGCAGAAGCTCAAGGACCTCTACGCCGCCGAGTAGCGCGAGCGTACGCCAGAGCTTGTCGGCCGCCTTGGGCCGCAACCGAAAGGGAGCCTCCGGGCTCCCTTTTCTTTGGTTGTCACCGCGTTTGCGATAGTAAGAGCGTCAACTGCGGCATCTCTGAGACAGCGAGATCGCGGCTGCGGCACTTCTGCGACAGCAAGAGCTAGTTTTCCCGATGCTCTTCTCTTGATTTGGAGCGATTCAGCCTCTGGAGGTCTGTCGGTCAACTCAACCCTCGGTTTTTGCATGAGATCGACGGTTATGAGCGTCTCGGGGGTGCGGACTCCAAATTGGCCAGCCGACACTTTCGCAAAACCCCAGGTCGTTAGTATTGGTTAGCCGCGTTATGCAAGATTCCCTCCACTCGAGACGCTCATAAGCGGCGATCTCATGCAAAAAGGAGGGGTTTCACTGACGAACGCAGCTACAAAATCTTCCTGAAGAACCCTCGGCAGCGTTTGTTATGCAAGGAGCCGGGCGGCGCGTATGCTTTTCCCAGGGAAACAGGCAACGACGAAGGAGGGTTCCCGTGGAAAAGAACACGAACGCGATGGAAAAGGCCAGCTGCGCGATGGAAGATGCAGCGCCGATGGGCGAGGGCATCTCCCGGCGCTCGTTCCTCGGCCTTGGCGCCTTAGGCGCGGCGGGGCTGGCGGCCTTAGGGCTTGCCGGCTGCGCCCCTCAAGCGAACAACGCCGCGCAGGCCGGTTCGGCCGATGTGGCGGCCGAGGCGCCGACAGCGGAGGAGCTTCCCGCCGCCGATACCGAGGAGAGCTGTGACGTGGTCGTGGTGGGCCTGGGAACGAGCGGGCTGGTGGCGGCCTCTGCCGCGGCTAAGGAGGGCGCGAAGGTCATCGGCCTTGATCGCTCGGCCTCCATGGGCGCCACGAATGCCGCGATGGTGTCTGGCGTGTGGGCCGTGGAATCCAGCCCCGAGCTTCAGTACGACAACCACCTGACCACTAAGGATATGTTCGACTTCATCTGGACGTCGACTCACTACCAGACCAACGCCCCGCTTCTGCGCAATGTGCTGCCGGCCTCAGGCAAGGGCATCGATCTTATGATCGAGGGCGGCGTGCCCTTCATGTTCGCTCTCGAGGGCGCTGACGAGAACACGCTTATGCTGAACCGCGGCGGTCACATTTATGCCACCAGTGGGGCGGAGCGCGCCGAGGCGCTGCAGGGTATGCTCGACAAGTTCGGCGTCGATTCCCGTTGGGATGCCGAGGTCACCAACCTGCTCATCGAGGACGGCGCTGTGGTGGGCGTACGCTATGAAAGCGGATCTATCGTGACCGATGTGCGCGCGAACAACGTCATCATCGCAACCGGCGGCTTTATTCAGAACGAGGGCATGCTGCGCGACTACTACTCCGGCTCGGTCATGTACGGCACGGGCAACCAGTACAACGACGGCGCGGGCATCAGGCTGGCCCAGTCGGCCGGTGCCCAGATGGGCAAGAACTTCAGCACCTCTATCAATGAGTCCGGCGCCTGCAACATGAAGTCCGCCGACCGCTTCGTGAGCCTGTCGGATTGTAACGACACGCCGGTGTTCAGCCTGCCTTTGTTCGGCGGCCTCATGGTGAATAAGCACGGGTCGCGCTTCATGGACGAGGGCACCATGGCCAAGCACACCATGTACTGCGGCGAGCCGCTTCTGCGCGAGGGCGTATACTACATGGTGATCGACGACGGGCTCATCGACGAGCTGGCCACCACGCCTATTATGGACTTCATTTCCGAGGACGCTTTCGGCAACATGGCGCCGGGCGTTCAGATGGGCTTCATGGACAAGACGCTGACCGCGCTTCCCGAAAAGGTTCAGCAGGGCATCGACGAGGGCTGGATTTGGAAGGCGGATTCGGCCGAGGCGCTGGCTGAGGCCTGCGGGATGGAGAACCTTGCCGACACCCTGGAGGCCTACAACGGCTATTGCGCCACTGGCGTGGACGAGGAAATGTTCAAGGAGGCCCAATTCCTGCGCGCCGTGGACACCGGCTCGCTGTATGTAGTAGAGCTCGACATCGCGGCTTGGGTGACCTTGGGCGGCATCAAGACTGACGGATACTGCCGCGCCGTGGATGCCGACGCCAATCCCATCCCTGGTCTGTTCGTGGCCGGCGTCGACGGCGATTTTTGGGCCGTTCCCTACTTCGAGGGCGGCTCGGCCCAGGGCTTCTGCGTGGGCTCCGGGTATCTTGCCGGGGTGACGGCCGCCCAGGGCTAAGAATCGGGGTTGTCTTGGCGGCAGTTGGTTTGCGCTCTTCCTGAGGGCGCGATCTGCGAACCAGCGCCGATTGCTATCGCCTCCCCACGGGCGGGCGCTGTTTGCGCGGCGTCCGCTCTTTTGCGCGCTGGAAATCGGTTTACTAGCCGCTTTGGGGTATGATGGGGACAAGGGAAAGGGGAGCAGCGATGGATGTGCGGCAAATTGAGTATTTCGTTCTGGCGGCAAAGGCTGGCTCGTTCTCTGCAGCGGCGAAGAGCGCCTTCGTCACCCAGCAAACGCTGTCCGCCTCGGTGGTGTCGCTTGAAGGCGAGGTGAAGACGCCCTTGTTTCACCGTCGCCGTCAGGGTATCGAGTTGACCGACTTCGGCGCTCGCTTTCTGCCGAAGTGCGAGCGCGTTCTGGAAGCCGTGCGGGAAGCTGAGGGGTTTGCCCTCCAGTGGCATGAGAGCACGCGCCATACGGCCACTTTTGCCTACGCCACCGCAAGCTTGCGGGAAAGCGGCCCCGGTTTCACCCTGGCGACCCTGCGAGGGTTCCGTGCCTCCTACGACGATGCGGATCTGCGGCTATTCGAGTTGACGAGTGATGCTTGTCTGAAGGCGTTGGAGCGCGGGACAGTGGATATGGCGTTGGTTGCGGGTCGGCCCGATTCTGCGGTGTTCGAATTCACGCCCCTGATGGAGGGGCGCCTCCTTGTCGCTGTGCCTGAAAGGCACAAGCTTGCAACGCAGGAGGCGATTAGTTTCTCCGATTTGGTCGAGATTGACCTGTTTCCCACGCCTGATCTGGATGTGACCTACCGGCATATTGTCGAAGGGTTTGCCCGTTATGGCCTCACGCCCCGTTACGCCCCCGTCCCCTTTAGTTTGGAAGCAGCTCAGGAATTCGTACGATCGGGCCAGGGTGTCGATTTCTCGCCAGCGCACAATGCCGAAAGACCTCATGAGGGAATTGCCTATCGGCCCCTTGCGAGTGAAGATGATTTCACGCTCACTCTTGGGCTGGCCACTAAGCTCGGCGTTCCGGAAAAGCCCCTTGTGGCCGCTCTTAAAGAAGCCATTGTTCAAGCCGTTTCCGCGCAAGCAGTCGCAGTTTTCTGCGTGAGGCATATTTTGGAGAAAAACTAGCCGTTTTAGACACAGTAGTGATTTCAGACTGGTGGTTTGACGCTAAGTTGCAACGGCCTCCAGGTCGAGGTCGGGGGTTGTGGCGGTGGCCTCGGTGCGGCGGTCGGCGAGGGCCTTGCGGAGGCGCAGGACGACATAGGCGCCCATGACGATGGAGTACACGGCGATGCTCAGCACGGCCACATCGTTGCCCGCAAGGGCGCTGGGCATGAGCAGCAGCGCCAGGTGCACGTAGGTGAGCACGTAGAAGGGGTAGGCGAGCCGCTGCACGCGCTTCCAGCTGGCCGCCTTCATAGCGTGCTTTACCTCTGAAAACGACGTGACCCATAGCACCGCCATGAGCGCGGTGATCAGCGCCGCAAGTCCTAGCGAGAAGGCGAGATTGCCCGTAAAGGCGCTCGTCAGGCGCGGCACGTAGGATGCGGCGTAGAAGGCGATGTGGCCCACGGCGAAGATGCAGGCGAGGATGGACAGCTGTCGACGGATGGGCATGAGGTGGGTACGCAGAGGGTTCTTCTCACCGAGCACGCCCACGAACATCACGATGGAGAACAGCAGAAACGCCAGGGCGCACCGCTGCATGAGCGGCTGGAAGTACGACCAGATTTCGTTGCGCACGCCGGTGGCCGATCCCCAGAAGTACAGCCCCAGAAGCACGATGGCGCCGAGATAGAAGGGCACGGGGTATTTCTTGAGGGGCTTGGCGCACAGCCAGATGAGCGCGAAGGAAATGACAAGGGCGATGACAAATCTCATGAGGCCTCCTCGGATCGTTCGATCAGGATCGAACTTTTCTCTTCTGATTGTCACAGTAGCATAGGATAGAATTTTTCTCAACACAACATTGTGCATTTCCGTCAACAAGTAGGCTGATTGGACGAGGGAAGAGGAGAGGGAAGGAAAGGAGCGGAGAACCTGGAATAGGACACTTTTAAATACGTGGCACTAAGTGATGTAGAAAATAGTGCGTCAAGGAGACCTGGAAAAATATATTCTCAAGATAGATAGACGAGTTTCGAAAGTGTCATTGACTGTCCTACGGAAGCATGATAGTATGCGGCTTGTAGCCGTCATACAAGTTTAGGACGGTTTCACCTATGCATGGGTCGTATTAGAGGAGAGGGGGAAGCGACCTAGCCCGGGAGCTTTCCCGTACGATCAGAAGAGGGAGGGTCAACCATGAGCAATGATTTGACTCGACGCAGCTTCGTAAAATGGGGTACCGCCGCCGCAGGCGCCGCCACCCTCGCCGGTTTCGCCGGCTGCGCTCCTGCCAAGGAGGAGCTTTCGAGCACGGAAGGGAAATCTACGGGCGCGGAACCGGCACAGGAGACGGGCAAATGGCTGACGGGAGCTTGCATGAACAATTGCAGTTGCGAGCACTCGCGCTGCCTCCTCCGGGTCTATGTGGAAGACGGTGTGCCGCTACGCATACGCACCGATGAAGAGGACGAAGATTCAATAGAAGTTCCCCAGCGTCGTGCTTGCCTGCGAGGCCGTGCCCAAATCAGTAACATGACGTCTCCCGCGCGCATCAAGTATCCCATGAAACGCAAAGGATGGAGTCCGGGGAACCCCAACGGCGAGATGCGCGGCAAAGACGAATGGGAGCGCATCAGCTGGGACGAGGCGCTGGATTATATTGCCGCCGAGATGCAGAAGGCCTATGACAACTATGGCCCCAAGTCTATTCTCTGTTCGGCTTACAGCGATATCGGGGAGGAGTACTTTGACCCTATCGTGTGCCTTTTGAATGCCAAGGGAGGTGCCGTTCATCATGATCTCGGCACTGTCTCCCTCGGTTCTTGGCCGTGCGTGGAGTTGTTCATGACCGGCAGCATTTTCGAGGCTCCCGATGCCCTGAGCTTGGCGGAGAGTCAGCTTCACTTTCATTTTGGAAATAATTGGGCGGCGAATAAAGCTGGCAATACGCCCCTTCAGCTGAACTATGCAAAGGAACAGGGCGGGAAGCTCATTATCGTGGATCCCTGGCTTGGACAGACCGCTGCAGCCATTGCCGATGAGTGGGTGCCCATCCTTCCAGGCACGGATACGGCGTTCTGTCTTGGCATGATGTACCATCAGATTGAGAAGGGCTTGCAGAACCAGGAGTTCTTGGATACGTATTGCGTTGGTTTCGACGCTGAGCACATGCCTGAAGGCGCCGATCCGAAAGAAAACTTCAAGGACTATGTCTTGGGCACCTACGATGGCGAGCCCAAGACGCCGGAATGGGCGGAGACTATTTGCGGCGTGCCGGCTGCTACCATTCGTCGTTTGGCCGAGGAAATCGCGAGCACGGAAAAGGTAGATTTCTTCGCCGGCCAGTCCACTACAAAGATTCCGGCTGGTGAGATGTTCGCTCAGGCTTTCTACACGCTTGCTTTCATGCACGGTGTGGGTACGCCGGGTAATTACGTTGGCTGGATAGGCATGCATGAGCACGGTTATTCTACGACTCCCTACTGTTTTGCCGGTGATGCGTCGAATGGCGCTGGAAAAAATCCCGACAACCCCCTTGCTCCTCCGGTAATCGTTTTGGTTCCCAATTGGGCAGAGATCAAGGACCCGGCCTCGTGGGAAAAGGTGGATTACACCGAATGCTGGCAATCGGTGCTCGACGGAGCTTACGGCCGCGATAGCTGGCCGGGCGGCAAGAAGCCGCTAGACATCCATGTCATCTACACGGGCGGGTATCAAAACGGCCTGAACTCTCTTCCCAACGCCAACGCCGGCATTAAGGCCTTCCGGAAGGTCGATTTCGTTTGGGGAGCTGCTCCGTTCTTCGATTCCTCGCGCCAATACTGCGATATCGTTCTGCCCATCGCCACATGGTGGGAGAAGGGGAACATTGCTTGGAGCGTTAATGCCGAGACCGTCTACTGGGCTGACCGCATCATGGAGCCTCTCTACGAGTCGAAGCCGGAGGGCTACGTAGCCGAAGAGCTTGCTAAACGTCTCGGACTTGACCCGACCACGGTCAATACCATGACAGATGCGGAGCGCACCTATCATTCGTTTGCAGGCGCCATCAAAATGGTGGATCAGGCGACGGCGGCTTATGAACCGTTGTTCACCATTACCCAAGAGGATATAGATGAGCTGGGCGTCGAGGGCGAACCGCAGGAAGGCGCGATCACTATTGCGGAGTTCAAGAAGAAGGGCTGCTATAAGACCCAGCGTTCTATAGGTGATGCGCTGACTTACCGCCCCTTCGCGGCTTTCATTGAAGATCCTGCGTCGAATCCGGTGGCAACGGCTTCCGGCAAGTTCGAGATCCACAGTGCCACGTTGTCGGCTGTAGTGACCTCGCTTGGCTATTCGATGATTCCGCCTATAGCGAAATGGCAGATCGGCGATCCGGAGCAAGGCGCGGGGACTCAGACCGATGAATATCCGCTGTTGCTGTGGACGCCCCATTCTTTGCGCCGCGCCCACACGGTGAATGACAACGTTGTCTCTTTGCGCGAGGCTTTTCCCCAAGAGTGCTTCATGAGCACAGTGGATGCTGAGGCCCGGGGTATTAAAAACGGCGACCTGGTGCTTATGTCGAGTCCGCACGGGCGGGTTTTACGTCCGGCGAAGGTTCTCGCATCCATCGTTCCGGGTGCTGTGGCCCTTCAGGATGGCGGGTGGATCCGTATCGATGAGGAGACGGGGATCGATTTGGGTGGCGATCCGAACATCCTGCAGGCGCCCAAAGCGTCAGGTCAGGCGTCTCAGTCGTGGACTGGTACGTTAGTACAGGTGGAGAAGTACGACGGTCCGCTGACGCTAGAGCCCGACAAGTACACGCCTATCGTCATGCCCCTTGGCATGGAGGAGTAAGGGAGGTAAACGATGGTGCAATACGCTTTCCATTTGAATGGTGGAATTTGCACAGGCTGCAAGACCTGCCAGGTTGCGTGCAAGGAGACCTATAAGCTGCCGGTGAACAATCTCTATCGTAAGGTATACAACTACCAGGGCGGTTCCTGGAAGCCCACCGAGGCTGGCCACTACGTGCCTGAAGGCGTGTTCGGCTACTTCGTCTCGCTGGCCTGCAACCACTGCACGAACCCGGCGTGCGTGGCGAATTGTCCCACGGGCGCCATGCAGAAGGACGAGGAGACCGGCATCGTGTGGACCGATCACGATGTGTGTATCGGCTGCAAGACCTGCGAGACGGCCTGCCCTTACGGTGCTCCCACTTTCGATGAGGAAGCGGGCTACATGCTCAAGTGCGATATGTGCAAGGGCGAGGTGGAGGCCGGTGGCAAGCCCATCTGCGTGACCGGTTGTCCCATGCGCGCGTTGGACTTCGGCACCCGCGAGGAGATGGTCGAGAAGTACGGCGAGGGCGACGTGGAGGTGGAGCCGCTGCCTGCCGACACGACGGATCCCAACTTGATTCTGACGCCCCACCGCAATGCCCAGAAGTCGGGCTCGGGTACGGGATCGGTGGTCAACCTCGAAGAGGAGCTGTAGCGCTTCTCGGAAAGCGGCTGCCTCGGTTTGAAAGGATTGTGAGGGGCGCAGATCGACGCGTGAGACAACCTAAAACGGCAAGATCTGTGCCCCTTTCATGAACCTTTCCAATACCGAGAAGAATGCTCTCCAATTCTGTATAATCCCACGTTGAGGCGGGCACCGGACAGATTCACCCCCCCTCCCTCCCGATTTGCCCGGTGCCCCGCCCTTTCTTTTTGAGGTGTCTCCCATGAACACTCCCTTCAATTCCGATGAGTTAGCACGGGCCGAAGTGTGTTTCGCCGTTGCTTCCCAGTTGCTGTACGTTGAGCCGAATGTCGCATCGGTGGCCGAGCAGGCTGCGAGTCGCCAGTTTGCCTGCGCTCCTTTCGGCGAAGACAGCGAGGACGTGCGAGAGGGCCTGCGCCTTCTGGACGGGTGGTGCGCCGATGCCTTGCATGCGGCCGAGGTGACCGACGGCGCCGACGAGGCCGATGGGGTCGATGCGGCTGCGCTCCTCGTGGAAAGCCCCGCATTCGCCGAGTCGGTCGACGAGCTGCGTCGCGAATGGCTGCGCTTGTTCGTCGGTCTGGGTACACCCGAGGCGTCGTGCCTGGAATCCTTCTACGTGGAGCCTAACAGCCACATGTTCGGCAAGAACGTCATCGCCGTGCGGGCGGCTTACCGGCGCCATGGCCTGGAGATCGAGCGACTGCACCGCGAGCCCGACGACCATTTGGGGCTCATGCTGGGCTTCCTCTCGCGCCTCGTGGCCGAGGAGCGCGAAGCTGCAGAAGCCGGCGACGAGCAGCGGGCTGTCGCGCTTGCAGACGAGCAGGACGCGTTTCTGACCGAGCACGTCCTTCCCTGGCTGGCCCCTTGGCGCTATGCTGTCGAGAAGCACGCGCGCACCGATTACTATCGCGGTGTCGGAACATTCGTTTTCGGCTTGGCTGCCTGCTATGCCGAGCGCTTCGGTATTCGCTTCGACGAAGAGGCCTGCGCGTTCAAGCGGAGGAAGTAGCGTCGGTGCCTTTGAGGGGGGTGCGTATGCTGGGGACGTTCGTGGTGCTGTACCTGTTTCTGGGCGGCGCCGGCGCCGGCGCGCTGTTCGTGGCGGCTGTGTGGTCGCTGCTGTTCCACCGCACGGTGACGCGCACCTTCGAGCAGAGCCGTGCCTTCCGGGCTTTGGCGGGAAGGCTCTACCTCGTCGGCTTCGGGCTCCTAGCGCTCTCGGTGTTCTGCCTGCTGATTGATCTGGGCAGTCCGCACCGCTTCTTCCTGCTGTTTCTGCGGCCGACGGCATCGCTGCTGTCGGTGGGATCCTTCGTCCTGCTGGCGACGCTGCTCGCCTCGGGCCTCCTGGCCGCGTTCCACGCCCTCGGCTGGTCGGCGCCCTCTTGGGCGCGCAAGGGGCTGGAAGTGATTTGCGCGGTGCTGGCGGCGGTGCTCATGGTGTATACCGGCCTGTACCTGGCGTGGATGGAGGCGGTGCCCCTTTGGAATAACGCGGCGCTTCCGGCCTTGTTCGCTCTTTCGTCGTTCTCCTCGGGAGCGGCGATTGTGCTTCTGCTCGTGCCCTATGCGCGCGATTGGGCGCTCCTGAGCGGTTGGGTCGACGGCCTGCATCGGGTGCACCTCGCGGCCCTTGGGCTTGAGTTTCTGGCGCTTGTCGCCTTTGTCGCTCTGGCCGTGGTGAACCCGTTCGCGGGCCCGAGCCTCGTGCGGCTCGTCTCGCCTGCGGGGCAAGGCCCCTGGTTTATCGCGGGCTTCGTGCTGGGCGGCATCGTCGTTCCTTTTGGAGCCGAGGCAGCGCGCCCCTTTACGGGTAGAACTGCGCCGGTGGCCGCAGCTGAGGTTCTGTGCCTCTTCGGAGGGCTGATTCTGCGGTTCTGCCTGGTGCTGGCCGGAAGTCATTGGCTCGGGTGATACAATGCGAGCCGACGTAAAACCAGCGTGCTCGTTGGGCGCGCAAACAGGAAGGCAGCGAACGGTTTATGGCCCTGTTCGAGATAGACGAATCAAGCGGACTCCCCGTATGGGTGCAGCTGCGCAACCGGTTCGTATACCTCATTAAGACGGGCTACTACCAACCCGGCGACCAGCTGCCCAGCGTGCGCACCTTGGCCGCCGAGGCCGCCATCAACTACAACACCGTGAGCAAGGTGTACGTCAATTTGGAAAGTGACGGCTACGTCGAGTCCGTGCGCGGCCGGGGCGTGTTCGTGCGCGATATCGGCGGGAAGGCCGACGACGTGCGCTCTATCGCCGACACTGAGATCGAGGGCTGCATCCGGCGCTGTTTGGCCTTGGGCATGACCATAGACGAGGTCACCCTGCGCATGATGGACGTGACCCACCGTTTGAAGGACGAGAAGTCCTGATCCTCGAAGAGGGGGAGAGTTCCATGCTGAATCGCACTGCGAAGACCGAGCGTGAGGGCCGCGCACGCCGCGCCACGGGTATCGAGAAGTACAATTCCAACGTCGATCGCCGCACCTCCCAGAACGGGCCGCTTGTTTTCTCGGCCTTCGTCGCCGTGGTGGTGTTCGCCTGTGTGCTGGGAGGCGGGTTCGCGCTGACAGGGGAGTTCAACGTCTGGTGGCTTTTGGGGGCGCTTGTGGTAGCTTGGGCCGCCACGATGTGCGCGCACATCGCCATGCAGTGGGAAAAGGTGGTCATCTTCCGCTTCGGCAAGTTCAACCGCATGGCGGGGCCCGGGCTATACCTCACCATTCCCTTCATCGAGCAGACGGCGCTCAAGGCTGACCAGCGCATCATGGTCACCGGCTTCGGCGCTGAGGAGACCCTGACGAGCGATCTGGTGCCCATCAACGTGGACGCGGTGCTGTTCTGGATGGTGTGGGACGCGAAAAAGGCGTGCCTAGAAGTGGAGAACTACTACAACTCCGTGTCGCTGGCGGCCCAGACGGCCCTGCGCGACGCCATCGGCCGCGCCAGCGTGTCGGAGGTGGCCATCCGCCGCAACCAGCTCGACCAGGAGCTGCAGGAGGTCATCGAGGAGCGCACGAGCGTGTGGGGCATCACGGTCATGTCCGTGGAGATTCGCGACATCGTCATTCCGCAGGATCTGCAGGAGGCCATGTCCGCCGAGGCTCAGGCCGAGCGCGAGAAGAATGCCCGCATGGTCCTGGCTGAGGTTGAGAAGGACATCTCTTCGATGCTGGTGGACGCCGCCAACGTATACGACGAGAACGAGCTGGCCGTGCGCCTGCGTACCATGCACCTGCTCTACGAGTCCGTGAAGAACTCCGGCGGTACGGTGGTCATCCCGAGCGCCTACTCCGAGGGCTTCGCCGACGCCGGTCTCGACCGCGCCCTCGACAGCTTGAAGACGGGGAAATAGGACGTTCGAAACCGGTTGTCTCACGCGGTTGGGGGGCAGACCAAGGTCTGCCCCTACGGGTTGTTGCGGTAGGCTGTCCTGTGCTGCGCGAGCCCCCTAGAGGGGACGGATGTTCGGGAGATCATGCTTAAGCGAGTCGTTCTGGATCGTGCGAACCCCTCTCCGTAGGGGCGGACCTTGGTCCGCCCTTGAGGCGTGGGAGATATTCAGCTGAAATACTGCTCGTGCCAGATGAGGAAGCAGTAGGCCGACCAGATCTTCTTCATGTGGGAGCGAGCGCCGCGCTGGTGCTCGTCGAGCAGGGCGTTCAAACGGTCGGTGCGGAAAAAGCGTCGGGCTCGTTCGCTGTTCAGCACCTCGTGCACCTGCTCGCGCCATGGGTCTTTGCGCAGCCACTGGGCGAGCGGGGTGACGAAGCCCTGCTTGGGCATGGTGGCCGTGGCTTGCGGCAGCGTGCGGGCTGCGGCGGCGCGCAGGGCGATTTTCGTCTCGCGGCGTCCGACGCGCTGGGAGGCGGGCAGCGTGCTTGCCAGGGCGAACACCTCGCGATCGAGGAAGGGAACGCGCAGCTCCAGTGACGACGCCATGGACATTTTGTCCGCTTTCAGCAAAATGTCTTGCTGCATCCACGTGAGGATGTCTGCGGTCTGCATGGCGGTGATTTCATCCGCCTTGATTTCCGCGAAGAGGGGCGCCGCAAGTTCCCAAGGAGTCGGAGCCGCGGCGCAGCGCGCGCCCAGCTCGGGCGCCAGAAGATCGAGCGCCTCGGCCCATGGGAAGTTGTATTCCAGGCGGATATAACGCTCGGGAAGCGGGTGCGCTCCGCGCATGAGGAAGCGCCGCCCGTGGGTGCCTTCGGGCAGGCGCCGAGCTGCGGCGGCTAGGGCGCGGCGGGCGGGCGCGGGCACCGTCATGTAAGGCGCAAAGGCAAGGCACTCCTGGTAGTAGGGGTAGCCGCCGAACAGCTCGTCGGCCCCCTCGCCCGACAGCACCACCTTCGCCGACTCGGCCGCCATCGCGCACAGGTGGTACAGCGGCACCGCCGAGGGGTTTGGCAGTGGCTCGTCCATGGCGTACTGCACGGCGGGCACCGAGGCGAAGAACTGCTCGGCGCCGAGAATGCGCCCCTCGTTCGGCAACCCTGTGGCCCGGGCGAAGGTTGCGGCGGCTTCCAATTCCGAAAAGCGCCCCTCACCCCAGCCGATGGTGAACGTGCGCGCCTCCATGATGCGTGCGGCCTCCCGGGCCACGAGGCTGGAATCCACCCCGGCCGAGAGGAAGCAGCCCACATCCACGTCGGCGATGGCGTGGGCCGCCACCGACTCCCGCAAGGCAGCCTCGATGGCCTCGGCGCTCTCCTCCAGACTGCGCCCCGCGTCGGGGGCGAAGCGCGGGACGAACCAGCGGCCGCGTTCCGCGCGCCCGTTGCGCCAGCGCAGCCAATGGCCGGCGGACAGCTTGCGAACGCCTTCGAACAGGGTCTCCTCGTCGGGCAGGTATTCCATGCACAGCCAGTGGGCGAGCCGCCGCTCGTTCAGGCTCCGGCGTGCGTGCAGGTGCGCGAGAAGCCCCTTGATCTCCGAGCCGAACAGGATGCGGCCGCCTTCCACGGCGTAGTAGAGCGGCTTGATGCCGAAGGTGTCCCGGGCGCAGAAAAGCTCGCCCGTGGCGGTGTCGTACAGGGCGAAGGCGAACATGCCGCGCAAACGGTCGAGCACCCCTTCGCCCCACTGCTCGAACCCGTGGAGCACCACTTCCGCATCGCCCTGGGTAGAGAAGGCGTGGCCCGCAGCGATCAGCTGCCGGCGCAGTTCCCGGTAGTTGTAGATCTCGCCGTTGAAGACGAGCACGAGCGAACGATTCTCGTTGTAGAGGGGCTGGTTCGCCCCGGCGAGATCGATGATGGCCAGGCGCCGGAAGCCCAAGGCGGTTCGGCCGTCGTTGAAATACCCTTCGGAATCGGGGCCGCGATGGGCGATGGCATCGGCCATGGCGACGATGGCGGCGCGGTGGTCGTAGGTCTGGTCGTTCTCGTCGATAAAGCCGACAAAGCCGCACATAAGGGATCCTTCCTGAAGGCTCGTGTCGCAAAGCGCGGAAAACTTGCCAAGCTCCTGACCTGGTGATATCAAAGAAAACTGCAGGTCAAATGGCTAGTTTTGAAGTGACAAGTTTTTCGAGGTTTTCGACGGCCGGCCGGCACGCATGATGACGCAGTCGGCTAGTACGTCCAAGGCGTCTACCACGGGAAGTCCTGCCGCCCGCGTCACGCCGCCGAAGGCCAAAGACAGCTCGGTGCACCCGAGCACCACGCCATCGCAGCCAACGGCGCGGAACGGCGCCGCCAGCCGCTCGAGTGCCGCCGCATCCACGGGCCGTCCTGCTTTCACTTCGTCGAAGATGACGCGGTTTACCTGCCCCTGGGTCGTCGCGTCCGGATAAAGGCAGTCCACGCCGAGCCGTGCGGCCTCGCGCCCGTACAGGTCGGCGGCCACGGTGCCGCTCGTGGCCAGCACGCCGATGCGCGCCAAGCCCACAGCGGATGCGGCGGCGGCAGTCTCGCGCACCATGTGGACGACGGGGATGCCCAAGGCGCCCTGCAGTTCGTCGAAGAAGCCGTGGGCCGTGTTGCAGGGCAGCGCCAGAAGATCGCAGCCGCAGGCTTCCAGAAGACGCCCATCCTCGATGAGCGCCTCAAGGGGAGAGCGGTCGCTTCGTCCCAGCAGAAACGCCGTGCGGTCGGGGATGGCCGTGTCGTTGAAGGCGAGGGTGCGCACGTGATCCTGGTCGCAGCGGGCCTCGGTGCGCTCGACGAGCCGCTGCAGGAAGTAGGCCGTGGCCGCAGGTCCGGTGCCGCCGAGCACGCCTACCAAGCGCCCGCTCACGATGCCGCTTTCGCACAGGCCGCCAGCCCGTCTGCCAACGGGAGCTCCGGCGAGGCGGAGGCAACGTGCTCGTCGTCTTTGCCGGAGGCAGTCCCCTTCGTGCGGTGATCGGCTGTGGCCCCGGCGCCTTCCAAACCCTCCGCCGCCTTCTCCCGGGCCCGCTTATCCGCCATGGCGGCCCGGCAGGTCTTCCATTGGCGGAACGCGAAGACGAGGAGGTACAGGCGCCGGCGCAGGCTCTTCTCGGCCGGATAGTCCAGCGGATCGGCATCGCGGCCGAGTGCGTACAGCCCCCGCACCTCCCGACGCAGGGCGTCGTCGCGGATGTAGTCGAGCAGGATGGCCTTGGGCACCACGGTGTAGAGCGACTCGCCCCGGGCCACCGTGAGCCCTTCGGGCAGGGGTCGGCCCAACACGAGGTCGTCCATGAGCCAGCGGGCCACGTTGTCGCCGGCGGCGGTCACATAGTAGTTGCTGCGGCCCAGGCGCGTGTTTATCTCGAAGAAGTAGTGGCTGCCGTCGCGCGGGTCCACCTTGATGTCGAAGTTCGCGAACCCGGTGTAGCCCACGGCTTCCAGAAGGCGCGCGGCCTCGGTCACGATCGTCTCGTCGGTGCGGCTCGCAATGGCGAGCGGGTTGCCCACGCCCATGGGCCGCATATCCTCCAAGAGCGTCTGGCCGAAAGAGGCGAAGCGCACCTTTCCGTCCCGATCGGAGTAGGTGGTGAGGATGCGCATGCTCGTGTCGTCGCCGGGGATCGTCTCCTGGATGAGGAGCTTCCCCTCGTAGCGGCTGCTCTGCACGGCCGCAAGCGTCGCTCGAAGCTCCGTCGCGTCGCGCAGGAAGAAGACCTTCTGCTTGCCGGGGAAGTCGGCGTAGTGGTAGGCGGCCGAGGATGCGGGCTTCGCCACCACGGGGAAGGGGAAGGGAAGTGTCACGGTGGCCGGGTCGTCGCCGTCTGCGCTGGCGTCGAACACCACGGTGCGCGGCACGGGCACGCCGACCTCGGCGCACAATGCGTAGAAACGATCCTTCTCGGTGAGCCGGTTCAGCAGGTCTTCGCCAATGTAGGGGATGATGAAGGACTTCTCCAGCACGGCGCGGTTCTCGACGATGAGCCGCACGTACCAATCGCCGCAGCCGAGCAGAAGCAGCGGGCGGTTGCCGAAGCGCTCGGCAGTGTTGGCCAAGGTGGAGAGGAGCACCGCCGGCCGTTCCAAATGCGGCACCACGCGGTTCGCAAGGATAGAGGAGTCGCCGCACATATGGCAGTCGGCCTGCGAGAGCACCAAGGGCATGATGCCGTAGGCCTCGTGGAAGGCCCGGGCGAGGCTGTAGGCGCCGATGTCTCCGCCGAGGATCACCGGCAGCACATCGGGGGCGTCGATATTCTCCATAGGGCTCATCTCCTGAACTTTGCTCGTCTGCGTTCAGGAGAAATGATAGGAAAACCCTCCATTACGCTTCCCATAGCAAAAGCTGACGAAAGCGTAAGGAAGGCGTAACTTTTCCTTACGACAGGGCGCTGCGGCTCGCCGGCGGAGGCGCACCCCGTGCTCAAGCAATGGCTCGCTCGGCAGGACAGGACATTTAGTCCTGTCCCGTTCGCTGCGCAACCTGCGCGCGGGGCGCGCCCCCGCCGGCGAGCCGGAGCGTGAGTCTACTCAAGGTCGAAGGGCCTATTCCTCGACAAGTTGCTCCAGAGCGGCGATCTTCACGCAGCAGGTGAAGACGTCCATGGCGGCGTCAAGCTCCTCCAAAGGCGGCAGCGACGGGGCGATGCGGATGTTGGAGTCGGCCGGATCGTCGCCGTAGGGCCAGGTGGCGCCGGCGCCGGTCATGGTGACGCCGGCCTCGCGTGCCAGTTCCACGGTGCGCCGTGCCGTGCCGGCCGGTCCCTCGAAGCTCACGAAGTAGCCGCCGCGCGGCGAGGTCCACGTGGCGATACCGGCCTCGGAGAGCTTGCTTTCCAGTTTCTCGGCCACCAAGTCGAACTTCGGCTTCATAAGGGCGCCGTGGGCCGCCATGTGCTCGGGCAGTCGCGCGCCCTCCTCGAGGAAGCGGGCGTGGCGCAGCTGGTTCAGCTTGTCGTGGCCGATGGCCTGGGCTCCCATGCGCCCCTTGATCTCGGCGACGTTGGCGGGGCTGGCCGCCACGGCCGCCACGCCGGCGCCGGGGAAGGTGATCTTCGAGGTGGAGCCGAACTTCAGGTAGCGGTCGGGATTGCCCGCCTCGCGGCAGGCACCAGCGATATCGAGCACCGTATCCTGCTCGGTTGGGTCGTCCGAGAAGTGGTGCACGGCATAGGCGTTGTCCCAGAAAATACGGAAATCGGGCGCGGCGCACTCCATGGAGGCCAGCCGGCGCACTACCTCGTCGGAATAGGTGATGCCCGTGGGATTCGAGTACTTCGGCACGCACCAGATGCCCTTGATGGCGTCGTCGGAGGCCACCAAGCGCTCCACTTCGTCCATATCCGGGCCGTCCTGCCCCAGCGGCACGGGAATCATCTGAACGCCCAGGGCCTCGCAGATGGTGAAGTGCCGGTCATAGCCGGGAACCGGGCAGAGCCACTTCACCTCGGGCAGACGCCCCCAGGGCGTACTTCCCAAGGCGCCGAACACCAGGTAGCGCACCATGGCATCGTACATGGCCGTCAGGCTCGCATTGCCGAGCACGATGACGCTCTCTGGCTCATCGTCCAGAAGCGTTGCCATGAGCCGTTTCGCCTCGGGGATGCCGTCGAGCACGCCGTAGTTGCGGCAGTCGGTGCCGTCCTCGGCGGCAAGGTCGGCGGCGGAGTCCAGCACATCCAGCAGGGGCAGCGACAGTTCCAGCTGTGCGGCCGAAGGCTTCCCGCGGGCCATGTTCAGCTTGAGGCCCCGGGCCGCCATCTCGCCGTAGCGGGCGCGCACCTCGGCTAGCTCGGCCTCCAATTCCGCCTTGGACATCTCTGCGTAGCGCGGCATATCCCGTCCTTTCGCCGTAAAACTGCTCGTCTGCATAAGATACGGAGTGTCACTCCATCGCGGTAAAGTATAATCCCAAAGGTCAGTGAAACGACACGGAATATGGCGCTTCGCAAGAATGGCTGGCCATACGGTGTCGGTTTCGGCAGGGCGGCGTTGGGGGCTGGCCCGCTGGCGCCTCTTGCCGAAACCGACCCTGGGAGTTCCAAACGTGTTGCAAGGATTCTCACGGAAGGGGAAACATGATCGAAAGCGATATGCAAGTCGTACTTGCCATGCTGCTCTACTTCGTCGTAGTAGTGGTCATCGGCTTTGTGTACGCCAAGCGCTCCAACTCGTCGTCTGAGGAGTACTTCCTCGGCGGCCGCGGCCTGGGACCGTGGCTCACGGCCCTGTCGGCCGAAGCGTCGGATATGTCGGGGTGGCTCCTCATGGGCCTGCCCGGCGTGGCCTACTTCACCGGCGCGTCGGATGCCATGTGGACGGCCATCGGCCTGGCCATCGGCACCTATCTGAACTGGAAGTTCGTGGCCAAGCGCCTGCGCAAGTACTCCGAGAAGGCCGGCAACGCCATCACGGTGCCCGACTTCTTCTCCAACCGCTTCCACGACACGAAGCACATCCTCATGACCATCGCCGCGGTCATCATCCTTTTGTTCTTCACCATCTACACCGCCTCCTGCTTCGTCACCGTGGGCAAGCTGTTCGCGACGCTGTTCGGCTGGGACTACGGCGTGATGATGATCATCGGCGCCATCATCGTGTTCCTCTACACGTTCATGGGCGGCTATCTCTCGGTGTGCACCACCGATCTCGTGCAGGGCACGCTCATGTTTCTGGCCCTGGCCACGGTGTTTATCGGCTCCGTCACCGCTGCGGGCGGCGTTGAGAACACGGTGACCTTCCTGCAGAACATTCCCGGCTTCCTCTCCGGCACCGAGATTGCCACGCCCCTGCTCGATGAGGCGGGCAACCAGCTCATCGAGGGCAACGAGCCCATGTTCGGTCCGGCCGGCACCTACGGCATCATCACCATCGTGAGCGGCCTGGCATGGGGTCTCGGCTACTTCGGCATGCCCCAGGTGCTCATCCGCTTCATGTCCATTCGCCACTCCGACGAGATCAAGAAGTCGCGCATCATCGCCATGATCTGGCTTGTGGTCTCCCTGTCCTCGGCGGTGTGCATCGGCCTTATCGGCCGCGCGGTCATCCCGACCGAGTTCCTCACCCAGTCGGCGGCCGAGTCCGTGTTCATCGTGCTGTCGAAGATGCTGCTGCCGAGCTTCTTCTGCGGCCTGGTGGTCTCGGGTATCTTCGCGGCGGCCATGAGCTCCTCTTCCAGCTACCTGCTCATCTCCGGTTCCGCGGTGGCCACCAACATCTTCAAGGGCCTCATCAAGCGCGATGCTACCGACAACCAGGTCATGATCGTGGCCCGCATTACGCTGACGGTCATTCTGCTTCTGGGCATCTTCTTGGCCATGGATCAGAACTCCTCCATCTTCGACATCGTGTCCTACGCCTGGGCCGGCTTCGGCGCGTCCTTCGGCCCGCTCATGCTGTGCTCGCTGTATTGGCGCCGCACAACGCTGCCGGGCGCGGTGGCCGGTATGCTCACCGGTGCAGTGACGGTGGTGGCCTGGAAGAACCTCATTGCCCCGCTCGGCGGCTGGTTCGCCGTGTACGAGCTGCTCCCCGGCTTTTTGCTGGCGCTGCTCGTGATCGTGGTGGTCTCCAAGCTCACGCCCGAGCCCAGCAAGGAAGTCACCGACGACTTCGACACCTATATGGAGCTTGACGTGTAGATCGTCTCTCGTCCTGCCTTTGAGCCGCCTCCGGGCGGCTCTTTTGGTTCACGTTGCAAAAACTTCTGAAAAAATGGTCACAAACTCTAGTTCTGGGTTTCTCTTCTCCTCTCTTTGCGGCATATGGCGCTGTAGGATGAAGGATCAGTCGAGAGAATACACGAGAAACGATATTAGTTTTTGAAAGAAGATGCGGTAGGTTAGATTATTGCGGACTCGGAAAACCCAAAAGTCGCTTTTGTGACCAATACCTCCAAAGTTTATGCAACGCAGATCCAAACGATTCTCCAACAGGGGCTGTTTGCGTGGCTTCGTGGTCGCGTTTCGGGCTACCATGCGAACGTCAACCGCGAGACAAGGAGAGCGATATGTTGAAGGCCATCGAGATCAAGCCCGACGTGTTCTGGGTGGGCGGCATCGATTGGAACGAGCGCAACTTCCACGGCTACACCACCGAGCGCGGAAGCACCTACAACGCCTACCTTATCCTCGACGAGAAGATCACGCTCATCGACACGTGCAAGAAGCCCTTCACCGGCGAGCTCATCGACCGCATCGCCGATATCGTCGATCCCGCCTCCATCGACTACATCGTGTCGAACCATGTGGAGATGGATCATTCCGGCGGCCTTCCGGCTCTGGCTGAAATCGCCCCGAAAGCCACTATCGTCACCGGCGCGCCCAAGGGCGTCCAGGGGCTTCGCGCCCATTACGGGGACGGTCTTAACCTCATGGGCTTGAAGACCGGCGACACCCTTAACATCGGCAAGCGCACGCTCGCCTTCGTGCAGACGCCCATGGTGCACTGGCCCGATTCCATGGTTACCTATGACGAGTTCGACGGCATCCTGTTCTCCAACGATGCCTTCGGCCAGCACTACGCCTCCTCGAAACGCTTCGATGACGAGGTGGGGCTGCCGGAGGTGCTCGTTCAGGCGCAGAAGTACTACGCCAACATCGTCATGCCCTACGGCAAGAATGTGGAAGCGGCCCTCAAGGCGCTCTCCGGTCTTGCCTTCGATATGATCGCCCCGGCCCACGGCATCATCTGGCGCAGCCATGTGCCGGAGATCTTGGAGATGTACGAGAAGTGGAGCAGCGGCATCCCCGAGGAGTACGCGCTCGTGGTCTACGATTCCATGTGGCACACCACCGAGGCCATGGCCACGGAGATCACCGAGGCCTTCATCGAGATGGGCATTCCCGCGCGCTTGCTCGATCTGAAGGTGAACCACATCTCCGATATCATGGCTGAGGTGCTGGATGCGCGCTACATCGCCGTGGGTTCGCCGACGCTCAACAAGACGATGATGCCCACGGTGGCGTCGTTTCTCTGCTACATGCGCGGTTTGGCGCCGGCCGGGCGCGTCGGCATTCCCTTCGGCAGCTACGGCTGGGCGCCCATGGGCCCCAACGAGGTGTACCAGGCCCTGGAGAGCTGCAAGTTCACCCTGCCGGAGGCTCCGCTTACCCACCAATGGGTGGAAGATGAGGAGGGCCTGAATGCCCTGCACGACGCTATTGTCGACTATGTGAGCCTCTTCCACGGGAAGGCTTAAAGACCGGCACGAAAAAGGGGCTCCCGACGGGAGCCCCTTCGCTAGCTGGCAGATGCGCCCTAGTAGCGCGTGTAGATCATGCCGGAATGCACGGCGGAGATCTTCACGACGTCGCCGGTGCGCGGCGCGTGGATCATCTGGCCGTCGCCGATGTAGATACCGCAGTGGTGATCGTTGCAGCAGATGTCGCCCGGCTTGGGGTTCGAGACGCGCGTGTAGCCCATGAAGCTGGCGGCGGTGCCCAAGCGGCTGTGGCGGCCGAGCAGGCAGTAGCTCACCAGGCCGGAGCAGTCGTAGGAATCCGGCCCCACGGCGCCCCAGGAATAGGGCTTGCCCAGCTCGCCGTAGGCGCGATCGACGGCCGTGCCGCCAACGGTCTGGGGCTTCGAGTTGTTCGACGAGCCGCCGCCGGAGCTGCCGGAGCCACCGCTCGAGCTGCCGCCGGAATTTCCGCCGGAGCCAGATCCGCCACCCGAATTTCCTCCGGAGTTGCTCTGCTGCTGACGGCGCTCTTCCTCCTCGGCCTGGCGACGAGCCTCCTCTTCGGCGGCCTGGGCTGCGGCGAGTGCCGCGGCCTCGCGGGCCGCCTCTTCCTCGGCGAGCAGCTGGGCCGCTTCCTCGGACAGGGAGTTGTAGGTGTCCTGCATCTGGGAGACGAGGCTCTCGGCCTCTTTCTTGACGGCCTCGGCCTCCTCGGCCTTCTGGGCGGCGACGTTGCGCTGCTCCTCGTAGACGGCCTTCTCAGATTCCACCTCAGAGCGCAGGGTCTTGGTTTCCTCCACCATGTCGGCGTCGTTCTGGTTCATATCGTTCAGGAGGTCCCAGTTCGAGGCGAAGGCCTGGAACGTGGTGGCTCCCAGAAGAAGATCGAGGAACGTAGACGAGCCGGAACGGTACATGGAGCGGGCGCGGTTGCCGAGCTTGTCCTGCAGCTCGCTGATGCGCGAGGAAGCGGAATCGATGCGACCCTGAGCCTCGTCCATGCGGGCCTGGGCATCGTCGCGCTCGGTTTCAGCCGCATAGAGGGAGACCTCGGCGCGGTCGAGCTTCTCCTGCATGGCGTTGAGCTTCTCAAGTGCTGCGTTGGCCTCGGCCTGCTTCTCGGCGGCCGTGACGGCGTGGGCTTTGGCGGGCATGAGCGGGGGCAGGCACAGCGAGATGCCGAAAGCGGCCGCTCCGCCGACGAAGGCGCGTCTGCTGAAGGGACGTGTATGCTCACTCATATAAAAGTATCCTCCTGGTTGAGCATCTAGTGCGTTGGGGCAAACTAGTTTCGTATCATAGCACGGATGGCGCCTCTTCACGACCCCCACAGAAGGGATTCACAAGCCGACCTCAGCCCATCCGCGCGGGAATTCGCGCCGTTCGCGGCCGAAAAAAATCATGAGTGAGGGAGGGTTTCCATACCTTGGGGGAGAGGTGCGCTTTCTCATCCAACATATGGTGTCAAAGTCTCTCTATATATAGTAAGAAAAAAGCGCGGTTGCCGAGTTCCTCGTTCGAGGTTGGGGAGGAATCGTGGAGACACGCCCGGGGGCGTGTAAATGGTTGACACGCTTGTTGCCGTAGCGTATTATTCCGTTCGCTCGCTTTTCGCGGAACAACGCGAAAGACGGGTGGCAGCTTGAAAAGTACACATGAATTAAGCGCCGAAATGGGCGTGTGCCCGAGTGGTTAAAGGGGACGGGCTGTAAACCCGTTGGTTATGCCTACCTAGGTTCGAATCCTAGCGCGCCCACCATTTCTGCCTGTGTAGCTCAGTCGGTAGAGCACTTCGTTGGTAACGAAGAGGTCACCGGTTCAAGTCCGGTCGCAGGCTCCACTTGGCGGTGTAGCTCAGTTGGTCAGAGCACACGGTTCATACCCGTGGCGTCACTGGTTCAAATCCAGTCACCGCTACCATTTAGATTTACCGCGTCCTTTCTGGGCGCGTTTATTTTGTTGCAATTCGTTTCGCAATCACCCTTGAAGGAGGATGAAACATGGCTAAGGAGAAGTTCGAGCGCTCGAAGCCGCATGTTAACATCGGCACCATCGGTCACGTCGACCACGGTAAGACGACGCTGACGGCCGCCATCTCCAAGACTCTGTCCGAGAACGACGGCTCCCACGGCACGGCGCACGCTGACTTCACTGCCTTCGACATGATCGACAAGGCCCCCGAGGAGCGCGAGCGCGGCATCACCATCTCCATCGCTCACATCGAGTACGAGACCGATACCCGTCACTACGCTCACGTCGACTGCCCCGGTCACGCCGACTACGTGAAGAACATGATCACCGGTGCGGCCCAGATGGACGGCGCCATCCTGGTTATCGCTGCTACCGACGGCCCCATGGCCCAGACTCGCGAGCACATCCTGCTCGCCCGTCAGGTGGGCGTGCCCTACATCGTGGTCTTCCTGAACAAGTGCGACATGGTCGACGACGAGGAGCTCATCGAGCTCGTCGAGATGGAAGTTCGCGAGCTGCTCGACAGCTACGAGTTCCCGGGCGACGACACCCCGATCATCCGCGGCTCCGCTCTGAAGGCCCTGGAGGGCGACAAGGAGTGGCAGGAGAAGGTTTGGGAGCTCATGGAGGCTGTGGACTCCTACATCCCGACCCCCGACCGCGACGTCGACAAGCCGTTCCTGATGGCTGTCGAGGACACCATGACCATCACTGGCCGCGGCACCGTTGCCACCGGCCGTGTGGAGCGCGGCGTGCTCCATGTGAACGACCCGCTGGAGATCGTGGGTATCCGCGAGACCCAGAACACCGTTTGCACCGGCATCGAGATGTTCCGCAAGCTGCTCGATGAGGCCCAGGCCGGCGACAACATCGGCTGCCTGCTGCGCGGCATCAAGCGCGAGGAGATCGTCCGTGGCCAGGTTCTCTGCAAGCCCGGTTCCGTGACCCCGCACACCGAGTTCGAGGGCCAGGTCTACATCCTGACCAAGGAAGAGGGCGGCCGTCATACCCCGTTCTTCGATGGCTATCGTCCGCAGTTCTACTTCCGTACCACCGACATCACCGGTGTGGCGCACCTCCCCGAGGGCACCGAGATGGTTATGCCGGGCGACAACGTGACGATCAAGGGCGAGCTCATTCACCCCATCGCCATGGAAGAGGGCCTGAAGTTCGCTATCCGCGAGGGTGGCCGTACCGTGGGCTCTGGTCGCGTGACCAAGATCTTCAAGTAAGTCCTTCTTACTGAGTGATTTCGCGGGGCCTGTCTTTTGCGAGGCAGGCCTCGCCCCCTGCGCTTCATGTGTATGATCAACCCTGCGTTTCGCTTTATAGGTAAAAGGAGAATTCATGCGTACTCTGGTCACTCTGGCCTGCACCGAGTGCAAGCGCCGCAACTACACGACCAAGAAGAACAAGCAGAACAATCCTGACCGCATCGAGCTCAAGAAGTACTGCAAGTGGTGCAACGCCCACACGGTGCACAAAGAGACCCGATAAGAGGTTAAGGAAGAAACAGGCATAGGCCAGTAGCTCCAATTGGTAGAGCGGCGGTCTCCAAAACCGCATGTTGGGGGTTCGAGTCCCTCCTGGCCTGCCAGCTTGTTTTCGTGAGCAGCCTAGAGGCTGCTTTTTTGGCGATTAGACAAGAGACTTTCCATAAGGAATTCCATGGCAAAGAAATCCAAGACACAGAAGGCCAAGGCCTCCGCTGCCCGTCAGCAGCGCAAGGCCAACCGCGAGCTGGAAGAGCAGAACCCGACTCCCGTTGCCGAGGCGACGGAAGAGAAGAAGGGCGGCCTGTTCAAGAAGGGCTCCGAGGACAAGTCTGCGTCTTCCAACGATACCGCGAAGTCCTCCAAGAAGGACGACAAGCCGAAGAAGAAGCGCTTCCAGTTCTTCCGTGACGTGAAGTCCGAGATGAAGCGCGTGACGTGGCCGACCCGCACCGATGTGCTCCGCTGGAGCGGCGTCGTGGTGGTGGCCCTGCTGTTTTTCGGCATCTTCGTGGCGTTGCTGGATAACGTGATTATCACGCCGCTGCTCGTGTTCATCTCTGGGATTGGGGCGTAATCGATGGCTAAGAAATGGTACGTGCTGCACACCTACTCGGGCTACGAGAACAAGGTGAAGTCGAATCTCGAGCAGCGCATCGAGGCCATGGGTCTCGAGAACAACGTCTTCGGCATCGAGATCCCCACGGAGATGGTCACCGAGATCAAGGAGGGCGGCCGTCGCGTGGAGAGCGAGAAGAAGGTGTTCCCGGGCTACGTGCTCGTCCGCATGGAGCTGGACGACCGCAGCTGGGCCGCCGTTCGCAACACGCCGGGCGTCACCGGTTTCGTGGGCAGCCAGGGCAACCCCCAGGCGCTGACCCGCGACGAGTACAACAAGATCATGAAGCGCACGAGCCGCGAGGCTCCGAAGAAGACCTCCACGAACCTCGAGGTCGGTCAGTCGGTGAAGGTGACCCACGGTCCTCTCGCTGAGTTCGATGGCACGATTTCCGAGGTTATGCCCGATGCGGGCAAGGTCAAGGTCATGGTCTCCATCTTCGGCCGCGAGACCCCCGTCGAGCTTTCCTTCGACCAGGTGGCCAAGATCTAATTTTGCAAGCACTTTGACTCGATCGTCGTGCCCGCGTGGACCGGGGCTTCTCGCGGCCTTCGAGTTTTGAGTGATAGAGAAGTAAACGTCGATTCATCTGAAAGGTAGTCACAGATGGCTGACAAGAAAGTCACTGGATTTGTAAAGCTGCAAATCCCCGCCGGCGCTGCCAATCCGGCCCCGCCGGTAGGCCCGGCCCTTGGCGCCCAGGGCGTCAACATCATGCAGTTCTGCCAGGCGTTCAACGCCCAGACGCAGGACCAGGCCGGCACCATCATCCCGGTCGAGATCACGGTGTACGAGGACAAGTCCTTCACCTTCGTGTGCAAGACCCCGCCCGCGGCCGTGCTCATCAAGGAGAAGCTCGGCATTAAGAGCGGCGCCGCCATTCCGCAGATTCAGGTGGCCGGCACGCTGACCGAGGATCAGCTCCGCGAGATCGCCGAGATCAAGATGCCCGACCTGAACGCCAACGACATCGAGGCGGCCATGGAGATCGTGGCCGGCACCGCCCGCTCCATGGGTGTGCGCATCGAGGGCCGCGAGATGAAGAAGAAGTACGTGCCCAGCCGCAAGGTTGCCGCCATGCTTCAGGGCAAGGCCGTCGACTAAGTTTGATTCAACAGTGGAAGGGTGAGAAGCGCCCGCCATTACCACGAAAGGAAATGCAATGACTAAGCACGGAAAGAAGTACGTTGAGGCCGAGAAGCAGATTCCGGCCGAGTCGGTGAGCCCCCTGGCCGCTATGAAGCTGCTGAAGGAGATCTCCGTGGCCAACTTCGACGAGACGGTGACCGGCGACTTCCGCCTGGGCATCGATACCCGTCAGGCCGACCAGCAGCTGCGCGGCACCGTGAGCCTCCCCAACGGCTCCGGCAAGACCGTCCGCGTGGCCGTCTTCGCCGAGGGCGCCGCTGCCCAGGCCGCCGAGGAGGCCGGTGCCGACATCGTGGGCACCGACGAGCTCATGCAGCAGATTCAGGCCGGCGAGTTCAACTTCGACGCCGCTGTGGCCACGCCCGATCAGATGGGCAAGGTCGGCCGTCTCGGCAAGATCCTCGGCCCCCGCGGCCTCATGCCCAACCCGAAGCTCGGCACCGTCACCAACGACGTGGCGAAGGCCATCAAGGAGCTCAAGGGCGGCCGCGTGGAGTACCGCGCCGACCGTTACGGCATCGCGCACGTCGTCCTCGGCAAGGTGAGCTTCACCCCCGAGCAGCTCGCCGAGAACTACGGCGCGGTCTACGACGAGATCCTGCGCATGAAGCCCGCCGCGGCCAAGGGCAAGTACGTCAAGTCCATCACCGTGTCCGGTACCATGACTCCCGGTGTTTCCGTGGACTCCTCCGTGACCCGCGCCTACACCGAGTCCGCCGAGTAAATCGACGATTCTCTATCGAAGAGCAAGGGCCCCGCTTCGGCGGGGTCCTTTTGCGTGTTGGGACATTCTGCGAGCGCCATGCAGGTTGTTCCGTAGGGGCCGACCTTGGTCGGCCCTCCCGACAGGATTGATCTTGCTTGTGGTGAGGGGCGACTGAGGTCGCCCCCTACGGAACAACCTGCGGACGTCTCCTTACTCTCCGAAAAAGTCCTTGCTGATGCGCTCGTAGAAGGAGGCGCCGTCGGCGCGCAGGAGCGTGACGTCGAAGGGCGCGCACTGCACGTATATCTTCCGCAGGGGCGCGTCGAACGGAACGATATCGCCGTCGACGAACAAGGTCGCCTCGCGGAACTCGTCGGTGTCGTCGAAGCCTACCTCGATAACGTCGCTGGCATCGGTGACCACGGCGCGGGAACGCAGGGTATGGGGAGCGAGCGGCACGGCGATCATGCCCTTGAAGCCGGGGGAGACCAAAGGGCCGCCGGCCGAGAGCGCGTAGGCCGTCGAGCCGGTGGCCGTGGAGACGACGAGGCCGTCGCCGCGCATGCGGGCCACGTCCACCCCCGAGACGTTCAAGGTCAGCTCGATGATGCGTCCCATGGCACCGCGGGTGATGGCCGCCTCGTTCAGGGCGAAGAACTGCCGTGCGCCGGAGAGCCCCCGGCCGTTGACGCCGAAGCGACCCGGGACGGGCGTCCAGGGGGCGCCTTCGGTCTCCCCGGGCCTGCGAACCGAAGGAGGGGTGGCGGCGCTCGGCTTCGCGTTCACGTCGGGCCTGTCCCAGGCGGCGCCTTCTCCGGCCCCGTTCGCCTCCCCGTACGGATCGTGCTCGCCTTCGCAAACCACCTCGATGGAGAGAATGCTGCGGCGCTCGGCGCGCAAGTCGCCGGCCAGGGCCTCGGCCACCAGCGGCACCACGCCATCGGTATCGGCGTTGGCGAGAAACCCCAGCCGTCCGAAGTTGATGGGCAGGATGGGAACCTGGCGGTCATGGAGCAGGTGTACGGTATGCAGCACGGTGCCGTCGCCGCCGAGCACGACGACCAGCGCCAGCTGCCCGGGCAGCTGCGCGCGCACTTCGCGGCGTCCCGCATCGGTGCCCAGCGATGAGGAATCGACGAGCAGCGCCTCGATTCCCTGGCTCGTAAGATAGGCGGTGAGCAGCAGCGAGGCGTCAACAGCTTGCGGGTTGGAGTTATTGCGTACGACAAGTATGTGCATGGGGCTCTGCTTTCCGAGTTTGCTATGATAGATGAATTATACCGCTCATCATCGAAGAGTTCGCCCATGTCCGACAAGCTCCAACGAGCCCGTCATATACGCCCGAATCCGCCCGACCCGACGGATGGGAGTGCTGCGCCTTTGGGCCGCCACGGCCGGCCGTCGGCGAGCGGCGACGGCGACGCGCCCCAGGCCCAGGGAGCCCCCCGCAACAACCCGCGGGCGAACGCCGAGGCGCGCATTCCCGCCCGCGGTCGCCATCGCGGCGCGGACAAGACGCTCCTGCGTCCTCCGACCGATCCGGGCGCCACAGGGCTCATTCCCGTCGTCGGCTCCCATGCGGGCCTCGACCGCACCATCCCCGGCGCCACCGCCGAGGGGTCCATCCGCCAGCAGGAGGTGATCGTCGCCGAAGCCGCCGAGGATGAGGTCGCGAACCGGGGCGGCGAGGGCAGCGGTGCGCTGTCGGCCGAAGCGGTGGGGGCGAGCGCGGCCCTCATTTCCATCTGCGTTATTATCTCCCGCATCACTGGCTTCGCCCGCACCTGGGCCATGGCCTTCGCGTTGGGCTCCACCTTCGTCTCCAGCTCCTACCAGGTGGCGAACAATCTGCCGAACATGCTCTACGAGCTGGTCATGGGCGGCATGCTCATCACGGCGTTTCTGCCGGTGTACCTCTCGGTGAAAAAGCAGCTCGGCGACAGGCGAGGCAACGAGTACGCATCGAATCTGCTCACCATCGTCGTGGCGCTGCTCGCTATCGTCTCGGTGCTCTGCATGGTGTTCGCCGGGCAGATCATCTACACCCAGAGCTTCTACTCGAACCAGGACGAAATGGCGCTCGCAGTGTTCTTCTTCCAGTTCTTCGCCATCCAGATCGTCTTCTACGGCGCCTCGTCTATCGTGTCAGGCCTTTTGAACGCGAACCGCGAGTACTTCTGGTCCTCCTTTGCGCCGGTGTTCAACAACCTCATCGTCATCGCCTCGTTCATCTTGTATGCCATCATCGCCCAAACCGACCAGAATCTGGCCTTCCTCGCCATCGCCATTGGCAATCCGCTCGGCGTCTTCGTGCAGATGGCCTTCCAGATTCCGGCCTTGAAGAAGGTGGGCATCCGTCTGCGGCCGCGTATCGATTGGCACGACCCGGCGCTGGCCGACACGCTGCGCCTCGGCGCGCCGGCGGTGTTCGTCACCGTGTGCTCGTTTGCCACGGTGTCCGCCCAGAACGCCGCCTCCTACGTGTTCGCCGACAACGGCCCTTCGGTCATCGCCTACGCGCGGCTGTGGTTCACGTTCCCGTACTCGTTCCTCGCGGTGCCCGTGACCACGACGCTGTTCACGGAGCTGTCGGACATGCAGGCCGACGGGAATACTCGCGGCGTCGTCGCCGGCATCATCGACGGCACGCGGCAAATTCTCTTTCTCATGATCCCCATGGCGCTTTACCTCGTGGTGTTCTCCACACCGCTCGTGACGCTGTACCATATCGGCGCGTTCACCGCCGATGCCATCGGGCAGATCGCGAGCTATCTGGCTGTCATGGCCGTGGCGCTGCCGTTCTACGGGGTGAACGCCTACCTGAACAAGATCTTCAGCTCCATCCGGCGCATGGGGGTCTTCTCGGTCATCAACTTTGTCGCCGTGGCGGCCCAGGTGGCGGTCACGCTGGGGGCGGCCTGGGCCTACCAGCAGGGGCTGGACGTGACGCTGGAGTCCATCGCGGCCTCGACCATCGTCTCCTATGTGATCGGCGACGTGATCGCCTTCGCGTACCTGCGGCGTCACTTCGGCCCCATGGGGCTCGGCGCGGTGATGCGCTCGTTCTTCGTGGCGCTCGCCTTGGGCGGCGCCGGGGCTGTGGTGGGCTACGGGGTGCTCGTGGGGCTCACGCTCGGCTTCGGGCCCATGGACGGCAGCGTTGCCCGCGCCTTCGCCTACGTGGTTGTCGGCGGCCTGGCGGCCCTCGCCGTGACGTTCGGCCCTGCCGTGCGCGGCAACTGGCCCGAGGCGTCGTTTATCTCCGGTGCAGTGCGGAAGGTCGCCCGGAAGCTGAAGCGGTAACAACGAGAAAGCGTGATTCCATGGCAGTGAAGTTGAAGTCTCCGGCTCAGATCGAGGCCATGAAGGAGGCGGGCCGCGTGTCGGCGCTGGCGCTGCGGCGTGTGGGCGAGGCGGTCGAGCCCGGTATCACCACCGCCGAGCTGGACGCCATCGCCGAGAAGGTCATCCGCGCCGAGGGCGGCATTCCCGCCTTCAAGGGCTACGGCGGCTTCCCCGGCTCCATTTGCGCCTCGGTGAACGATGCCGTCGTGCACGGCATTCCCTCGAGGAAGCTCGTCCTGCGCGAGGGGGACATCATCTCCATCGACACCGGCGCCATCGTGGACGGCTGGGTGGGCGACAACGCCTGGACGTACCCGGTGGGGAAGGTGGCGCCCGAGGTGCAGCGCCTGCTCGAGGTGGGGGAGCGCTGCATGTGGGAGGGGCTCGACAACGCACGTCCCACCAAGCGCCTCGGCGACATCGGGCATGCGGTGCAGTCGCTGGCCGAGGCGGCCGGCTACTCGGTGGTGCGCGACTATGTGGGCCACGGCATCGGCCGCGAGATGCACGAGGATCCGAACGTCCCGAACTTCGGGCGTCGTCGCACGGGGTTGAAGCTTCTGCCGGGCATGGTGCTCGCCATCGAGCCCATGGTGAATGCGGGCACTCGCAAGGTGAAGCAATGCTCTGACGGCTGGCTTGTGCGCACTCGCGACGGGAAGCCCTCGGTGCACTTCGAGAAAACCGTCGCCATCACCGAGGACGGCCCGGTCGTCCTCACCGCCGAGGAGGGGCATCCGCGGCCCGTGTAGGCTTATGCCTCTTTGCGCTCGTTGGCGGCCTCCACGAAGGCGCGGAACAGGGGATGGGGGTTAGTGGGGCGGCTCTTGAACTCGGGGTGGGCTTGGCTGGCGACGAAGAAGGGATGGTCGGGCAGCTCGATCATCTCCACCAGGCGCTCGTCGGGGGAGAGGCCCGAAATCACGAGACCCCCTTCCACAAGGGCGTCGCGATAGGCGTTGTTCACCTCGTAGCGGTGGCGGTGGCGCTCGTAGACGATGGGCTCGCCGTAGGCCGCCGCCGCGCGGGTGCCGGGCACCACCTTGCAGGGATAGGCCCCCAGGCGCATGGTGCCGCCCTTGTCTTCCACGTCCTCCTGCTCGGGCATGAGGTCGATGACGAAGGGCGTCCCCTCCGGCGCCGCATCGGCGAACTCGGCGGAGGTGGCGCCTTCCAAACCGCACACGTCGCGGGCGAAGGAGCAGACGGCCGCCTGAAGCCCCAGGCAGATGCCTAGAAACGGCACATTGTTCTCGCGGGCGTAGCGGGCGGCGGCGATCTTGCCCTCGAAGGCGCGGGCGCCGAAGCCGCCCGGCACGAGGATGCCGTCCATGGCGCCGAGCACTTTCTCAGCGTTCTTGTCGGTGAGCTCCTCGCCGTCGATGAGGTGCACGTTCACGTGGCGCCCCGCCGCGATGCCGGCGGCCACGAGCGCCTCGTTGATGGAGAGGTAGGCATCCGGCAGGCTCACGTACTTGCCCACCACGGCGATGTCCAGATCGCCCGAACAGGCGTCCTTCGCCTTCAGGAAGGCGCGCCAGGGAGCGAGCTTTATCTTGCGGGGCGCGAGTCCCATCTTCGCCAGGGCTGAGATGTCGAATCCCTGCTCGTAGAGGCTGATGGGTACTTCGTAGATGGACGGCGCATCGGGGCAGGCCAGCACGTCGTCGGTATCGACGTCGCAGAACAGCGCGATCTTCTCGCGCACGCCGTCGGTGATCTCGTGATCGGACCGGCACACGATGAAGTCGGGCTGCACGCCTAAGGATCGCAGCTCCTTCACGGAGTGCTGGGTGGGCTTGGTCTTCACCTCGTGGGCCGCGGCGATATACGGCACGAGCGTCACGTGGACGAACAGCACGTTGCCCGGGCCAGCCTCCTTCTTGAACTGGCGCGCCGCCTCGATGAAGGGCAGGCCCTCGATGTCGCCGATGGTGCCCCCGATCTCCGAGATGACGATGTCGGCACCGGACTGCTCGGCCGCGCGGCGGATCCGCTCCTTGATGGCCTCGGTCACGTGCGGGATGACCTGCACGGTGCCGCCGAGGAAATCGCCGCGGCGCTCGCGGGCGATGAGCGTCTGGTAGATGGAGCCCTGGGTGAAGTTGCTCTCGCGGGAGAGGTTCTCGTCGATGAACCGCTCGTAGTGGCCGAGATCCAAATCGCCCTCGTGGCCGTCCTCGGTGACGAACACCTCGCCGTGCTGGAAGGGGCTCATGGTGCCCGGGTCCACGTTCAGGTACGGGTCCATCTTCTGCATGGTCACCTTGTAGCCGCGGGCCTTCAGAAGCTGGCCGAGCGAAGCGGCGGTGATGCCCTTGCCCAGCGACGAGACGACGCCTCCGGTAACGAAGATGTGCTTGGCCATACGAGTCTCCTTATCATTGCGAGCGAATCTCTTGCCATGGGGCAGCGCGCCTGTTGCGGGCTCCGGGCATAAAAAATGCGCCCGAAGCCGCGCGCCCGCGCAACTTCCCAACGCTTATCCAGCATAGCCCCGAAATGTTTCCAACAGGAAACGGATTTACAGGGTATTTCTTCTGCCGTGGCTTTCTTATGTTGCTTCAGTCCCACGGCTTCTCGCGTCTTTCCGAATTCCCATGGCTTTCCTCCCGCGTCGCGGGCCTTTCCTGTGTTGGAGAGCGCTTTGTCCTCCATTTTTTTGGATTTCCCGAAGTAGGTGCCAGTTGAGGGTCGAAATGGCAAGGAACAGCTGCCAGTTGGGGACCGAAATGGCAGAAATTGCCAGTTGAGCCCAGAAATGGCCGGACGAACGAGGGGGCTTCGTGCCATTTCGGGGTCGAACTGGCATTTTCTCGCGGAAATTCGAAAACGGCTCGGACGAAGGGTGAGCTCCGCTCTCGGGGTTTAGAGCCGCGGGGCATGGAGGGATAGGTGACGCGGCGTTGACTGAATGGGGGAGGGGCGGCAACGGCGAGCCCTCCGCGCGAAAAAGGCGAGCGGGCTTTCTTTACAGTGAGGGAGTCGCTGATACATCAGAGAAAGGACGCACTCATGTCAACTTTGCTTGTTCTGGGGTACCCCACGGAGGATAAGGCCAAGCAGGCCTACCAGGAAGTCTTGAATCTCGACAACGATCTTATCGTGAACCTGCAGTCGGTCGCCGTGGTGGCCAAGCGCGACAACGGCAAGTTCGATGTGGTCACGCCCGGCCAGCCCATTGGCAACTCCACCGTGTGGGGACTGTTCTGGGGCATGCTGTTCGGCCTTATCTTCCTTATTCCCTTCTGGGGCGCGGCCATCGGCGCCGGGCTGGGAGCCATCACCGGGTTCTTCGTGAAGCGCGGCGTGGACGAGGATTTCCAGAACCGCGTGCGCAATCTGCTGACCGAAAAGGACGAGGCCGCCGTGTTCATGGTGGTGAACGAGATGACCGAGGACAAGTTCGTCGACGCCATGCGCCCCTTCGGCGGCGACGTGCTGCAGACTTCTCTTTCCATCAAGGACGAGGAAGAACTCAAGTGCGAGCTGGGCAAGTGCTAACCACTTCCTTCCGCGTGAATCGTTGATTCGATGCGCCGGCCCTGTGCCGGCGCTCTTTGTATGTGCCCGGCCGGGGCCTCTCTGCGGTGTCTGTGCAGAAGCGGCGAACGTGGTGATTTCGCGGCGACGGCGATGGGCCCTGCGCTATACTGAATCGGTTATCGGGGCGCTGCCAGCGAGTGGCGCCGGTGGTGGGATCTCGGTCGTCAAAGGAGTGTCGCCCATGCGCGAAGGTTTCGACAACGACAAGTACATCGAGTTGCAGGCGGAGCGCATCCGCGAGCGCATCAACCAGTTCGGTGGCAAGCTGTACCTGGAATTCGGCGGCAAGCTCTTCGACGACTACCATGCCTCCCGCGTGCTGCCCGGCTTCAAGCCTGACACGAAGATCTCCATGCTGCAGTCGATGAAGGACGAGGTGGAGATCGTCATCGCCATCAACGCCAACGATATCGAGCGCTCGAAGGTGCGCGGGGACTTGGGTATCACCTACGATGAGGACGTGCTGCGCCTCATGGACATCTTCCGCTCCATGGGATTCAAGGTGGGCTCGGTCGTCATCACCCGCTATGCCAACCAGCCCAACGCCGACCTGTTCCGCCGCCGCCTCACGGCCATGGGCATCACGAGCTATCTGCACTATCCCATTCCGGGGTACCCCAACGACATCGATCACATCGTTTCGGATGAGGGCTTCGGCAAGAACGAGTACATCGAGACCGAACGTCCGCTCGTGGTGGTGACGGCTCCCGGTCCGGGCTCGGGCAAGATGGCCACCTGCCTCTCGCAGCTCTATCACGAGCACAAGCGCGGGGTCACCGCCGGCTATGCGAAGTACGAGACGTTCCCCATTTGGAATTTGCCGCTCACCCATCCGGTGAACATCGCCTATGAGGCGGCCACGGCCGATCTGGACGACGACAACATCATCGATCCCTTCCATCTGGAGGCCTATGGCGAGACCACGGTGAACTACAACCGCGACGTGGAGATCTTCCCGGTGCTGCGCGCCACGATGGAGCGCATCTCCGGCGCATGTCCGTACCAGTCGCCCACGGATATGGGCGTGAACATGGCGGGGCTTGCTATCTCCGACGACGCCGTGTGCCGCGAGGCGGGCAACAACGAGATCGTGCGCCGCTATTTCCAAACGGCCGAGGAGATCAAACGCACGGGCGTGGGCGAGGCGGCCCTGAAGAAGATCGAGCTTTTGATGAACCAGGCGGGCATCAACCAGAACCTCTCGCCGGCCCGCTCCGCGGCGCTGCTGAAGGAGGAGACCACCGGAGGCCCCGCCGGCGCCATGGTGCTGCCCGACGGGCGCGTGGTCACGGGCAAGACGGGCAATTTGCTCGGCGCGGCGTCGGCTCTGCTCATGAATGCGCTCAAGGGTGTCTCGGGGGTCGACGACGAGCTGTACGTCATCTCCGACGACGTGCTGGAGCCCATCTGCCACTTGAAGACCGCCCATCTGCGCAGCCACAATCCGCGCCTGCACTCCGACGAGACGCTGCTGGCGCTGTCCATCTCCTCGGTGCACAACCCGCTGGCGGAGAGGCTCATCGACAACGTGGACAAGCTGCGCGGCTGCGACGCCTACTTCTCGGTCATCATTTCGGCGGCCGACGAGAAGCTCTACCGCACGCTCGGCATCAACGTGTGCTGCGAGCCGAAGTACGAGCAGCATCGCTACTACCACAAGTAAGCCATGGAGCAGCTCTTCGCCGGGGGAGGCGCCCTGCAGGTGCCCTTCGGGGCCGACTTCTTCAGCGTCGCCGTGGGCGTTCTCACCGGGGCCATCTTCGCCTGCGATCGCAAGCTGGACATCGTGGGCACCATTGTGCTGGGGCTCGTGACGGCCTACGGCGGCGGCATCATCCGCGATCTGCTGCTGCAGGATCACGGGGTCTACTTCATGGAATATCCCGAGGTCATCCTCATATGCATCTGCCTGGCGGTGTTCGTGTTCTACTTCCGGGGGCTGTTTCGCCACACGGGCCAGGTGCTGTTCTTCGCCGACGCGCTCTCGGTGGCCCTGTTCGCCCTGGCCGGGGCCAACAAGGCCTTCGCTTGCGGGGAGGGCTTCGTGATGGTGGTCATTTTGGGCGCGCTTACCAGCGTGGGCGGCGGCGCTCTGCGCGATATCTCGGTGGGGGAGACGCCGGGCGTGTTCCAGCGCTCGAACTTCTACGCGGTGGCCGGATTCGGCGGCGCGTTCGTGTTCGCGGCCATGGCTTTCGCGAAGGCACCGCTTGTGCTGGCGGCGGCAGCCTGCGTGTTCACCGTGGTGTTTCTGCGCTACCTGTCGGTGTACTACGATTGGAAGACCTCCGACGAGGCCGACCTCACGCCGAAGGTGGCCCGTGGCGCGCGAACGGCCAAGCACTTCTGCGCCGAGCTGTTTCGCCGCGCCACCCTGCATCGCAAGAAGGAGCCCGCTACCCGCGCCTCGTGGTTTCGCCATCGAAAGGATTAGCTTATGCAACCGCGCATTCTCATCGTGTACACCGGGGGCACCATCGGCATGACCGAGGATCTCTCCACCGGTGCGCTCGTGCCCTTCAGCTTCGATCATCTGATGAAGAACGTACCGAAGATCGGGCGTCTCGGCTTTAACCTCGATCACGTGGAGATGAACCCGCCTATCGATTCCTCGAACATGAACCCGGCCTGCTGGGCCCGAATAGCGCGTGCGATCGCCGACCGTTACGAGGACTTCGACGGCTTCGTCGTGCTGCACGGCACCGACACCATGGCCTACACCGCCTCGGCGCTCTCGTTCATGCTGCCCGGTCTGGCCAAACCGGTGGTGCTCACGGGAAGCCAGCTGCCCATCGGCGAGATCCGCGAGGACGGCACCGAGAACCTCATCACGGCGCTGCAGATCGCCGCGGCCCGCACCGAGGCCGGCGCACCCATGGTGCAGGAGGTGACCATCTCCTTCGGGCGCCATCTGTGGCGCGGCAACCGCGCGACGAAGGTCAGCTCCACGAACTTCGGCGCCTTCCAATCGTTCAATTATCCGCCCTTGGCCGACATGGACCTGCACATTGTGTTCCGCGAGCGCCTGCTCGCCCGGCCCGCTGCGGGAGGGTCGCTGGCGCCGGCGCTTTCCATGGACGATGCGGTGTCGGTGGTGTTTCTGTATCCCGGCATCACCGAGGCGGTGCTGCGGCCCCAGCTGGAATCGAAGGCCGTGAAGGCCGTCGTGCTGCGCACGTTCGGCGCCGGCAACGCGCCCACCGAGTCGTGGTTCACCGAGCTTATCACCGATACGGTGCGCGCGGGAAAGGTGGTCGTGAACGTGACCCAGTGCCCTGCGGGCGGTGTGGAGGAGAAACGCTACGCCACCGGCGACGCTCTGGCGCGCTCCGGCGTCGTGTCCGGTTACGACATGACCTGCGAGGCGGCCCTCACCAAGCTCATGCATTTGTTCGGCCAGGGCCTCACGGCGGCCGAGGTGGCCGCCGCCGTGGCGCGCCCCCTCGCCGGGGAGATGACGGTCTAGATATTCATTTTGTCGCGGGGATGGGCGTGGGCGTATTCCTCGTGGAGGTGGGTGCGGTCGAGGTGCGTGTACACCTGCAGCGTGGACATGTCGGCGTGGCCCAGAATTTCCTGCAGTACGCGCAGATCGGCGCCGCCCTTCAGCATGTGGGTGGCAAACGAGTGGCGCAGGGTGTGGGGGTGCAGATCGTAGCGGCCGATGACGCGGCCGGCCTTGCGCGCCAGGTTGAAGACGCTCTGGCGCCCGAGGCGGCCGCCCCGCTGGTTCAGGAACACCGCAGCCGTGGCATCGGCGGTCGGGTTGGCGGCCGCGCGCGCGAGGGCCGGGCGCCCTTCGGCCAAATACCGGCGCAGCGCGCGCTCGGCCGCGCCGGCAATGGGCACGATGCGCTCCTTGGACCCCTTGCCGAACACGCGCAGGAAGCCGTCGTCGAAGTTGACGGCCTCCATGTCGAGCCCCACGGCCTCGCTGGCGCGCAGCCCGCAGCCGTAGAGCACTTCCAGAAGCGCCCGGTCGCGCAAGTCGCTCGGCCGGGTGCCCACGAAGGCGTCCAGCATCTCGCCCACTTTCTCGATGGAAAGCACGTCCGGCAGCCGGTCGGCGGCCTTGGGAATGTCCACGGCGTCGGCCGGGTTCGCATCGGTGAGCCCCTCGCGCACGAGGAACCGGTGGTAGCCGCGCACGGCGGAGATGCGCCGGCGCACGGTGGTGACGGCGAGGTTCTGCTCCATGAGGCTGCGCTCGAAGGCGGCCACCTTCTCGCGGTCGATGTCGCCGAAGCCCTCCACGCCCTCGCCGTCGAGGAAGGCGAGGTAGTCCTCCAGATCGCGTCGGTAGGCCTCGGCCGTGCGCGGCGATGCCCCGCGCTCGATGCGCAGATGGGACAAGTACTCGTCCAGGGCGTTCTCTAATTCGAACACGGGGCTCCTTCTCTCGGGAGATCTTCCGACTTCTCGCTGCGCCTCCGGTCGGGGCGGCGCAGGACTCGGCGCAGGGTGCGCGAGCCTCATTGTAGCCGCTCAGCGCCCGTCTTGGCGCGCCTCTTCAAATCTCGTTCACAGGTGGCGCGTGCGCGGGTACATGCCCCACCGCGCCCCACCATCCCCATGGGTCGGGCATATCTAGTGGCCATTGTGCGCAATACCTCAATACGAATACAAGATATGGGAAATACTCTCATTTTCCTTTGGTTACCCTTCCATATCTTGAGGATGACAAGTGGGGCGAAAATAGGGCAAAAGTGGGAGAAAATGTTGCGAAGTGGGGCATTGTGGGGTAATATGCGTGCTGTGGAAAACGACCGAGCGGGATTTCGAAACGCACTCCAAACGAAATCAAATCCCCCTCAAAACGCAGCACGGAAAGGAACACGTGGCCGCCACTGCCGACACCGAAGGGACAAGCGAGCTGCCCCAACATGGGGTAGATCTCAACGGCGAGTTCCATTTCAAGGTCGACGGCAAAGGTCGCATGGCCCTTCCCGCGAAGTTCCGCAAGGTTCTTTCCAAAGATCTCGTGGTGACGCCGGAGCTGACCAACGAGTGCGTGTACGTGTTCGAGACGCCCGATTTCAACGAATGGGTCGAGAAGCTGTTCATCGACCGGTTCGGCGAGTACAAGGAGTCCGACCGCGAGCACGTCAAGCTTCGCCGCGTGCTGAAGAGCCGCGCCCGCGATGTCGAGGTGGACGCCTCGGGGCGCATCATGCTGTCCCCGGAAGTGCGCGCCGCCGTCGGCATCGACAAGGAAGTCGTGGTCGTGGGCAACACGGGCCGCTTCGAGATCTGGGACGCTGACCGCTTCAAGGCCATGAGCGACGAAGTCGATCTGGGGCTGTTCTACAGCTAGGCGGAAAGCGAGCGAACCGTGACAAGCGAATACCGGCACATACCCGTTCTTCTCACCGAATGCATCGACGCCCTCGACCTTCCGGACCATCCGGTGTTCGTGGACGCCACGCTCGGCTTCGCGGGGCACTCCTTCGAGGCGGCCAAGCAATTGGGCCCAGGCGGCCTGCTCATCGGCATCGACCAGGACGAGGTGGCGCTCACCGAGGCCGCCGCGAAGCTGGAAACGATACCTGCGGGCGATCGTCCCGAACTCGCGCTTCTGCGCGGCAACTTCGGCGACCTCGATGAACTGCTCGCGAGTTGCGAGATCCCCGGCATCGACGCGATACTGTTCGATCTGGGCGTCTCGTCGGTGCAGATAGACACGCAATCACGTGGCTTCTCCTTCAAGGAGAACGGCCCCCTCGACATGCGGATGGATCCGGGGAAACAAACCCTAACCGCAGAAGAGATCGTCAACACCTACAACGCAGCAGATCTCACTCGGATCATTCGCAGTTACTCGGACGAGAAGTGGGCGAGCCGCATCGCGGACTTCATCGTGAAGGCGCGGGCGGACGCTCCGATAACCGAGAGTGGTCAGCTGGTCGATGTGATCAAGGCGGCCATACCCGCCTCGGCGAGGCGCGCGGGGGGACATCCCGCCAAGCGCACCTTCCAAGCCCTTCGGATTGAAGTCAACTCGGAGCTGACCGTTCTGCGTCGCGGCCTTGATGCGGCGGTCCGCTGGCTCAATCCGGGCGGCATCATCGCGGTGATCAGCTACCACTCTTTGGAAGACCGCATCGTGAAGGACACCTTCGCGGCATTCGCGAACCGATGCACCTGCCCGCCGGACATTCCGGTGTGCGTGTGCGGAAAGCAGCCGGTACTCGATCTTATCACCCGCAAGCCTCTGCTGCCGACGGCGGAGGAAATCGAGCGGAACCCCCGCTCGCGCAGTGCCAAGCTGCGCGTGGCGCACAAGCGCTAGGGGAGTCGCCCGACAAGAGAACAAAAGCAAGCCCGAGGACGCTGTCATCGGGCTTGTTAAGCCTTAATGGACGCTTGAGCCGCAGAATGAGTGAGGAGGGCCAAGATGAGCGCCGCATCATATTCGCGCACGTCGCGCCCCCGCACCGACCGCGTCTCTTACGGTCGCTCCTCCGCCGGACGCGCCGGCGCTGCCTCCGGCTACCGCGGCGCCCGCTACGTCTCCTCGTCTCTGGCCGAGGAACTCTCCTTCGAAGAGGCGCCCTCCATCTCGGTGGTGCCCGGTGCCGGTCGCCGCGCCCAGAGCGAGGGCATCTCGACGGCCGCGCTTTCCCTGGCGAAGGCCTGCGCCGTCATCTGCATCGTCATAGCGCTCATCGCCATGGCCCGCGTGGCCATCACCTCGGCTGCCGCTTCCTGCGCGCTTGAGACGCGCTCGCTGCAGACGAGCATCGAGACCGCCCGGGCCGAGGGCAACGAGCTTGAGGTGTCCCAGAGCGTGCTGGCGAACCCCTCGCGCATCAAGGCCCAGGCCACGGCCCTCGGCATGGCGGCCCCGGCCCCCGAATACAGCGAGCAGATCACGCTGTCTCCCGATATCGTCGCCACCGATGGCGCCGGCAGCCTGTCGCTGTCGGAGTCGGTGGCGCGCATGAAGGGGCTCTAATCCCATGGAACGCTACCGCTACCCCGACAAAAGCGGCCGCGGCGGCCGCGCCGATGCCTCGCGCACCGGGCGCGTCCGCGGACGCTCCTTTGACGAGCCCCGGCGCGCCTCCTCGCGCACGGGTCGGGCCTCGGCCTCCTCGCAGGGTCGTGGCTTTGCAGGCGGCAACCGGTCCGGCCGCCCCTCGGGGCGCGCGGGCGCCGCTCGTCCGGCCCGCCCGGGCGTGGGCGCCGCCATCGACGCGGCCATGCCGACGGTCTCCGGGCGCGCCAAGGTGCTGCTGCTGGCTTTCGCCGCCATAGCGGCCGTGTTCTTCCTGCGCTTGGTGTTTCTGCAGGTCATCGTATCGGATCAGTACTCGGCCATGGCCGAGGAGTCCCGCACGGTCAGCTTCGAGACGACGCCGCGCCGCGGCACCATCTACGACCGCAACGGCATCGTGCTGGCCACCTCGGTGGAGGCCACCACCATCTACGCGAACCCCGTGGAGGTGACCGATGCAGCGGCCGAGGCGGCGTCTCTGGCCTCGGTGCTCGGGGGAGATGCGGCCGACTACCGCGAGCTTCTGTCCACTCCTTCCACCACCTTCGTCTACATCAAGCGCCAAGCCGACGTGGAAGTGGCCGATAAGGTCAAAGAACTCAAGCTGGACGGCGTCTACTTCATCGCCGACACCCGCCGCGAGTACCCCAACGGCTCCATCGGCGGCCAGGTCATCGGCTACTGCAACGTCGACGGCGAGGGCATCACCGGCCTCGAGCTGCAGTACAACGACATCCTTTCCGGCACGCCGGGCACCTACACCGCCGAGCGCGGCGAGCAGGGATTCCCCATTCCCGGCGGCGTGAAGGAGGAGACGCCGGCCGTCAACGGCCAGGACATCATGGTCTCCCTCGACATCAAGCTGCAGGACACCGTGGAACAGGCGCTCGCCGAGGGCGTGAAGGACCTGGAGACCGAGGAGGGCTCGTCCATCGTCATGGACGCCGCCACCGGCGAGATTTACGCCGCATGCTCGTTGCCCTACATGAACCCGGCCGACATGTCCTCGTCGCAGGTGGGCAGCGAATCGGTGAAGGCCATCACCCAGGCCTACGAGCCCGGGTCCACCTTCAAGTCCGTCTCGGCGCTCACCATCCTGGAGCAAGGCACCATGGGCCCCGAGGACACCATGTTCTGCCCGAGCTCCATCTCCGCCGACGACTACGACGTCTCCGACTCCCACGAGCGCGACGGCGAGACCTACTCGCTGCGCGAGATCCTGAACCACTCGTCGAACGTGGGCATCTCGCTGGCCACGGAACAGGCGGGCTTCGACAAGCTTTACGACAACATCAAGCGCTTCCACTTCACCGAGCCCACCGGCGTGGACTATCCCGGCGAGGCGGGCGGCAACGTGCTCGACTTCGACAACTGGGCCAAGATAACCGGCTACAACGTGAGCTTCGGCCAGGGCATCGCGGTGACGCCGCTGCAGATGGTGCGCTTCTACAGCGCCATCGCCAACGACGGGACGCTCGTGACCCCGCACTTCCTCATCTCGAAGCCCCAGAGCGGGGAGGTGGCCGAATGGGAAAGCGAGGAGACGGGCGTCGATGAAGCGGTGCTCGCCGATATGCGCTCGATGCTGCGCTCGGTGGTCACCGACGGCACGGGAGCCGCCGCCGACATCGAGGGCTACGAGGTCTGCGGCAAGACGTCCACGGCGGAAATCGCCTCGGAAGAGGGCGGCTACAAGAAGGAAGTCTACAATATCGGCTTCTGCGGCTTCATTGACAACTCGTCAAGCAATTTAGTTTGTTTTGTAGGAGCCAACGAGGTTTACGCCATGCGCCAGACCACGCAGATCTTCAACGATATAATGGAGAATGCTGTCAAGCAGTACAACATTACTTCGATGCCGTCGAATTAGAGGAACGATACCGTTATGACCAAGACCTGCTCAGAGCTCTTCCAAGGGATGGATTGCACTATCATCGGCAACGGGAACGAGGAGGTGGCAGGGCTGGCGTTCCGCAGCGACGAGGTTCATCCGAACGATATGTTCTTCTGCATCGTCGGCACCGTCGTCGACGGCCACTCCTTCGCCCAGGACGCCATCGACCGCGGGGCCACCTCGCTGGTGGCCGAGCGCAAGGTGTACCTGGCCGACGCCACCGATGTCACCGAGGTCGTCGTCTCCGACTCGCGCAAGGCCATGGCCTACGCCTCGGCGAACTACTACGACAACCCCTCCCGGGCCTTCTCGCTCGTGGGTATCACGGGCACCAACGGCAAGACCACCACGACCTATCTGGTGGAGCACATCGCGAGCGTGGCCGGCAACCGCTGCGGCGTCATCGGCACCGTGGGCAACAAGATCGCCGGCGTCATGGAGCACGCCGAGCGCACCACGCCGGAATCGCCCGACCTGCAGAAGCTGTTCGCGCGGATGCGCGACGCCGGCTGCACGGTGGTGGCCATGGAGGTGAGCTCGCACGCGCTCGATCTGCGCCGCACCTGGGACACCGACTTCGCCGTGACGGCGTTCACGAACCTCACCCAGGACCACCTGGACTACCACCACACCTTCGACGACTACTTCGAGGCCAAGGCGCTTCTGTTCTCGAAGGACTACCCGGCCCGCCGCGTCATCTCCATCGACGGCTCCTGGGGGCGCGAGCTTCTTCGCCGCTGCACCGCCGCCGGCGACGAGGTCATCACCACGGGCTTCGACGTCTCCGCCCAGATCCATCCGGTGGAGGTCACCTACGAGGCCGCCCGCACCAAGGCGGTGCTCGAGGTGCGCGGGACGCGCATCGCGGTGGAGTACCCGCTCGTGGGGCGCTTCAACGTGGAGAACGTCATGACGGCCTTCGGCTGCGCGCTGGCCTTGGGAATTCCCACCCAAATTATCGCCGAGGCCCTGGCAACCATGCCGGCGGTTCCCGGCCGCCTGGAGCGCGTGCGCCCTGCGGTGGACGCGCCGGTGTCGGTGTACGTGGATTACGCCCACACCCCCGACGCGCTCACCAAGGCCATCGCCTCTATCAAGGAGCTCTCGGGCGGACGCACCATCGTCGTCTTCGGCTGCGGCGGCAACCGCGACGCCACCAAGCGTCCCATCATGGGAGCTGCGGCGCTGGCCGCCGACTACGCCGTGGTGACGAGCGACAACCCGCGTCACGAGGAGCCCGATGCCATCATCGCCGATATCGTGGCGGGTATGGAAGACGCCGAGCGCTTCACCGTGGAGCCCGATCGCCGTAGTGCCATCGCGGCCGCCATCGCGCTCGCACGCCCGGGCGATGCCATTCTCGTGGCCGGCAAGGGCCATGAGGATTACCAGCTCGTGGGCGATGAGGTGCTCTCCTTCGACGACCGCGTCGTGGCGGCCGAGGAGTTGGAGCGCGCCTTCGGCGGTGCGTGTTCGAACTAGGCGAAAGGACTCGGCGTGCGCCTCAACGCAAAACAAATCGCAGCATACACCGGCGGCCAGTTCCTTGTAGACCCCATCGACGCCAGCGCCCTCATGACGGGCATCACCTGGGATTCGCGGGAAGTGCGCCCGGGCTGGCTCTACGTGGCCCTGCCCGGCGAGCGCGTCGACGGGCATCAGTTCGTGGAAGCCGCCCTGCGCGCCGGCGCCGCGGGCGCGCTGGTCACCGATGCCCCCTCGCAGTCCTGCGCCCTTCTGGCCCGGGAGTTGGGGGCCGCCATCATCGAGGTGCCCAACACCGCCTCGGCCATCACCGATCTGGCCCGGGCCTGGCGCTCCCACTTGCGAGGCCGCGTCATCGGGCTGACGGGCTCGGTGGGCAAGACCACCACCAAGAACCTCACGCGCGATGTGTGCGCCGCCTACGGCAGCGTGGTGGCCACCAAGGCCAACCAGAACAACGAGCTGGGCGTTCCCCGCACATTGCTCAACGCCGATCCGGAGACGGCCGTGGTCGTCGTTGAGATGGGCATGCGCGGTTTGGGGCAGATCGCCGAGCTGTGCGATTTCGTGCGACCGGTGTGGGGCCTTATCACCAACGTGGGCGAGAGCCATATCGAGCTTCTGGGCAGCCGGGAGAACATCGCGCGGGCGAAGTCCGAGCTCTTCGAGGCCCTGCCCGCCGGCGTGGGCCGCGCCTTCGCCAACCTGGACGACGATTTCGCCACCTTCATGGCCGAACGCGGACGCCTGTCTGAGCGCTCCGTGGCCCTCTCCGGCTTCGCCGGGCATCCTGATGCGGCCCTCCGCGGGGCGCTCGAGCGCGAGAGCGCCGCTTGCGATCAGGCGGTCTGGGCCGAGGACGTGTCGCTGGACGCCGAGGGCCGCCCCCGCTTCACCCTGTGCGCCCGCGATGCCGCCGACCACGACGACGGCGCCCTGTTCGCCACCGTGGAACGCGTGCCCTGCGCGCTCTCCCTCACCGGCGCCCATAACGTGGACAACGCCTGCGCCGCCGCCTCGGTGGGTTTCGCCTTGGGGCTCGATTTGGCCACCATCGCCGCCGCGCTGGGCGCGTCGGTGCCCGAGCCGGGCCGCCAGGAAATCATCGCCGCCCGCGGCGGCTTCACTGTCATCAACGACGCCTACAACGCGAGCCCCGATTCCATGCGCGCCTCGCTTGCGACCTTCGCCGCCACGGATGTGGCCGGCCGGCGCATCGCCGTGCTCGGCGACATGGGCGAGCTCGGCAGCTTCGCCCCCGCCTGCCACGAGGGCGTCGGCGCCGCCGCTGCCTCGCACCATCTCGATAAGCTCATCTGCATCGGCGAGCTGGCGCGGCATATCGCTGCAGGCGCCGAGGCCGCCGGCATGGACGCGGCGCGCATCAGCCGCGCCGACACCGTCGCCGACGTGCTGGAGGAGCTGGACGCGCTGCTCGAGCCGGGCGACGCCGTGCTCGTGAAGGCCTCGCACTTCATGGGCCTTACCCGTATCGTCGAAGGATTGGTCAACTGATGTTCTCTCTGTTCTCCGCCTACCCCACGTTCATGATCTTCCTCGGCGTGGCCATCGCCATGGTGATCACCATGGTGCTCATGCCCGCCTGGATCCGCTTTCTGAAGACGAGCCACATCGGCCAGCAGGTGCGCGCCGACGGCCCCCAGAGCCATCTGGTGAAGCAGGGAACCCCCACTATGGGCGGCGTCATCATGCTCATCGCCGTCATCGTCTTCACCCTGCTTGCCTCGGTGGGCGCCCCTACCGCGGAGCTGTGGCTTCTGCTCGGCGCCACGGTGGCCACCGGTATCCTCGGGCTCATCGATGACGCCTCGAAGGTGGCCCACGAGCGATCTCTCGGGCTCACGCCCAAGGCGAAGCTGATCGGCCAGTTTCTCATCGCCGCCGTTTTCGTGCTGGTGGCGGTGAACCTGCTCGGCATCAAGCCCACCGTGGAGATCCCGTTTGTGGCCACCCTCGATTTGGGCGTGCTCACCACGGTGGTGCCCGTGGGCGACGGCATCGCCATCCCCTGGCTCTACCTCATCTACTGTCTCATCCTGCTCGTGGGGCTCTGCAACGCCGTGAACCTCACCGACGGACTGGACGGTTTGGCCGCGGGCACGGTCATGGTGGTCATGCTCGTCATGGCCGCCATCGCCTTCCGCGCGGGCGTGCTGGAGCCGGCCCTGTTCGCCGGGGCGCTCGCCGGCGCCTGCATCGGGTTCCTCTGGTTCAACTCGCACCCGGCCGACATCTTCATGGGGGACACCGGCTCGCTCGCCCTCGGCATGGCGCTGGGGTGCCTTGCCGTGGTGACCAAGACGGAGTTCGTCGTCATCATCATCGGCGGTCTGTTCGTGGCCGAGGCCCTCTCGGTCATGATCCAGGTGTTCTACTACAAGAAGACCAAAAAGCGCATCTTCCTCATGGCGCCTCTGCACCATCACTTCGAGAAGAAGGGCTGGTCGGAGACGAAGGTGGTCGTGCGCTTCTGGATTGTTTCGGGCATGCTGGCCGCCTGCGGCTTTGTGCTGTACTTCGCGACGACGTTGGGAGCGTAAGGGCTATGACGGTGGAAGGCATGGAAAACGTGGAGATGATCGCCGGCAAGAAGCACGCCCCGAAGTTCCTCGGGCGCGTGCTTATCTTAGGGCTGGGAAAGTCGGGCACGGCGGCGGCGGAGTACTGCCTGGATGTGCTGGGCAGCCGCGTGGAAGTGCTGGCCGTGGCCGCCGGCGCGCCGGGCGAGGCGGCGCTGGCCTGGGCCGAGGGCGCCCGCGAGCGCGGGGCCGTGGTGCTCTTCGATCACGAGACCATCGAGGGCGCCTACGATCTGTGTATCGCGAGCCCCGGCATTTCCGAGAATTCTCCGTTCTATCGGAGCGCGGCTGCGGCCTCCGCCGAGGTGATCAGCGAGGTGGAATTCGCCTGGCGCGAGAGCGACGCTTCCTCGAAGTGGGTCGCCATCACCGGCACCAACGGCAAGACCACTACGACGGCGCTCACCTGCCATTTGCTGCGGGAGGCGGGCGCGAACGCGGCCGCCGTGGGCAACATCGGCGAGACTTGCATCGATGCGGTGGCCGCCGGGAACACCGACGTGTACGTGGCGGAGACCTCCAGCTATCAGCTGGCCTCGACGCGCTTGTTCGCGCCGGATGTGGCCGTGGTGCTCAACATCACGCCGGACCACCTGTCCTGGCACGGCAGTCTTGAGGCCTACGCCGCGGCCAAGTGGAAGGTGCTCGCCAATCTGGGCGCCAGCGGCGGTGTGGCCGTGCTCGATGCCTGCGACGACGCCGTGCGCGCGAAGATCCGCGAGCTGCGGGCCCGAGGCGGCGTTCCCTTCCGCTACATCCCCATCGGGGGCGCTGCCGGTCTCGGCGCCGACATGCGCGCCACCTGCGGCGCTGATGCCGCTGCCTTCCGCGGCGCCGGCGGTCAGCTCGTCGTGGCGTGGGACGGCCACGTCTCCGACCTCGTCTTCGTGGACGATCTGCAGATCAAGGGCGGCCATAACCAACAGAACGCCCTGGCCGCCGCCGCATGCGCGCTCGTGCTGGGCGCCACGGACACGGCGGTGGGCGAGGGCCTGCTCACCTTCCGCCCCCTGGAGCACCGCATCGAGCCGGCGGGGCTCGTGAACGGCGTGGCCTGCTACAACGACTCGAAGGCCACCAACGTGGACGCCACGCTGGTGGCGCTCACCGCCTTTCTGCCGACGCGCCCCATCGTGCTGCTCGGCGGCCGCGACAAGGGCACCGATTTGGCCCCGCTCGTGGCGGCCTGCGAAGAGAACGCCCGGGCCGTGGTCTGCTTCGGCGAGGCGCGCGAGCGGTTCCTAGCGGCTTTCGCGGACTCGGCGGTCTCCCCGGTGCTCTCCGCCGGCACGATGGAGGAGGCGCTGGACGCGGCCCTCTCCATCGCCGAGGACGGGGACGTGGTCGTGCTCTCGCCGGCCTGCGCCTCCTTCGACGAGTTTAGCTGCTTCGAGGAGCGGGGCGACGTGTTCAAGCGCCTCGTGGCCGACCGGGCCGGGAAGGCCTAGGCCTTTGAGCCGCTCCTCCCGACATAGCGAGACGTCCGCGGGCCCCTCCAGTCAGGGGCCTCGCGTTCTGCTGCTTCTGTGCGTCTTGGCGCTCGTGCTGGTGGGGCTCGTCATGGTGTACTCCGCCTCCATGGTCAAGGCGCTGGATGCCGGCAAGCCGGCGACGGACTTCTTCACCGACCAGCTCCTGTATGTGGTTTTTGGCGCGGCTTGCGCCCTTTTCTTGTGGAAGGTCGTGCCCTACCGCTTCTGGGTGGGGCCGATTGTGTGGGCCGTGTGGGCCGTGGCTGTGGCGCTCATCTTCGCCGTGTGGCTCGCCGGTACCGACCATTACGGCGCCCAGCGCTGGCTCTATATCGGGCCCATTGGGCTGCAGCCCTCGGAGTTCTGCAAGATCGCCTTTATTCTGGTGGCGGTGCGTCTCGTCGTCGATTGGTGGGCGGGGCTCGTGGAGAGCCGCGCCACCATGGTGCGCGCGCTCATCTTCATCATCGCCCCCATCGCGCTCATGTACCGCACCCAGTCCGATTTGGGCACCACGGCCATCTGCTTCGTGGGCATTCTCGCCGTCATGTGGATGGGCGGGGTGTCGCGCCGGGTCATCTTCGCCTGTTTGGGCGTGGCCGTGCTCGGCGGACTCGTGGCCATTTTCGGCACCGGCTACCGTTCAGACCGCCTCGTGTTCATGGATCCGTGGAACGACGGGGAGGGCGGCTACGGCACCGGCTACAACATCATCCGCTCCTACTACGCGCTGGCCGAGGGAGGCATCTTCGGCGTGGGACTCGGCAACTCCCACGAGAAGTTCCAGTACCTGTTCGCCTCGGAGAGCGACTTCATCTTCGCCGTCATCGGCGAGGAGCTGGGGCTCGTGGGGGCGCTCTTCGTCATCGGGCTGTTCTTCTGCGTGCTGTACGCGGGGCTCGCCATCGCCGAGCGGGCCTCCGACGACATCGGTGCCATGATCGCCGGCGGTGCCACGGTGATGCTCGTGTTCCAGGCGTTTCTGAACATCGCCTGCGTCATCGGCGTGTTTCCCACGACGGGAAAGCCGCTGCCCTTCATCTCGTCGGGCGGCACGTCCATGATCGCCTCGTTCATCTTGGTGGGGCTCGTGCTCTCCGTGTCCGCGGCGCCGGCCGCCCCGTCCGTTTACGAGCAGCGCCGGGCCGATCTGCGGCTCGTGCGCCGGGAGTCGGCGCCCCCTGCGCCGTCGGGCCGGGCGCGGTCGGGGGAGTCTTCGCGCTCGCGCTCCGCGGCCGCCTCGGGCCGCGGCGGATCCGGCCGCATCGATGCTTCGGCCCGATCCCGCTCCGCGCGCCCATCTAACCGTTCCAATTACAGGAGGTAAGCCCATGTTGGCCGTTCTTTCCGGCGGAGGCACCGCCGGGCATATCAACCCCGCCCTCGCCCTGGCCGACGAGCTGGTAAGCCGCGGCTGGGACGTGCGCTTCGCCGGCACCCCCGGCGGGGTGGAGTCGCGCCTCGTGCCCGCCGCCGGCATCCCGTTCACGGCCTTCGAGGCCTCAGGGTTCGACCGATCGCATCCGGCCTCCCTCGCGAAGGGCGTGGCGAAGATCGCCGCCTCCACGGGCAAGGCGAAAAAGTGGTTCGCCGACATCAAGCCCGACGTCGTCGTGGGCTTCGGCGGGTACGTGTGCATTCCCGTGGCCCGAGCGGCCGAGAAGACCGGCGTGCCCGTGGTGCTGCACGAGCAGAATTCTGTGGCGGGTATGGCAAACAAGTACCTGGCCCGGCGGGCCGACGCCGTCTGCGTGACCTACGAGTGCTCGGCGGAGAGCCTGGGCGCCACCGCGCCGGTCACCGTGACGGGCAATCCCGTGCGCCGTTCGGTCATCGAGGCCGATCGCGCCGCGGGCCGGGCGATGTTCGACCTTGCCGAGGATGATTTCATGCTGCTCGTCTTCGGCGGCTCGTTGGGCGCGCGCCACATCAACGAGGCCGTTGTCGCCCTGAAAGACGAGCTGCTCGCGCGCCCGAACCTCCACATCGTGCACATCACGGGCCCCAAGGAGCTGGATGCGGTGACCAAGGCGCTGGCGCTCACGGATGACGAGGCGCGCCGCTGGCACCTTCTGGGCTACCAGGATCGCATGGGGGAGACTTTGGCCGCGGCCGACGCCATCGTATCGCGCGCCGGGGCCACCTCGCTCGCGGAGATTTCCGCGCTGGCCATTCCGGCGCTGCTCGTGCCCTATCCCTTCGCCACGGCCGACCATCAGACCACCAACGCCCGCGCGTGGGTGGAATCGGGCGCCGCGTTCATGATGCCCGACGACGAGCTGGGAAGCGACGAGTTCAAAGCCAAGCTCTTCGCGCTCATCGACGACGCGTCGGTGCGCGAGAGTATGGTCGCGGCGGCCCGGGCCCAGAAGACCGGCGAGGCGGCGGCCGCCTTGGCAGATGTTGTGGTCGGCGTCGCCACGGCGCGCTGATGCTTTACAATAGCGGGATTGCAACGAGGACGAAAGGCGAGGCGACGTGAATAGCGAACAAGAGCAGCTTCACTTTATCGGGGTCGGCGGCGTCGGCATGAGCGGCATCGCCCGGGTCGCCCACGACCAGGGCATGGCCGTGTCGGGCTCGGACATCAAGGAGAGCCGCTACACCAAGCAGCTGCGCGATGCGGGCGTCACGGTGTTCATCGGCCAGGACGGCGCGAACATCCCCGACGGCGATGTGACGGTGGTCGTTTCCACGGCCATCCTGGAGAACAACCCCGAGCTCATCGAGGCTCGCCGGCGCAACCTTCCCATCGTGCACCGCGCCCAGATGCTCGCTCGCCTCGGGCGCGATCTGGACACGCTGGCCGTGGCGGGCACCCATGGAAAGACGACGACCTCTTCCATGCTCGCCAGCACGCTGGATGCCATGGGCTACGATCCCACTTTCCTCATCGGCGGCATTGTGCGGGCCTATGGCACCAACGCCCATTCCGGTCGGGGGCGCTCTTATGTGGTGGAGGCCGACGAGTCCGACAAGTCCTTCACCTACCTCTCCCCGGCGGCGGCCATCGTCACGAACATCGAGGCGGATCACCTGGACCACTATGAGGGGCTCGACGAGATTTACGCCCAGTTCGCGGCCTTCCTTTCCGGAGTGCGCGAAGACGGCCCCATCGTCGTGTGCGGCGATGATCCGAAGTTGGCGGAGGTGGCCCGCGGCACCGGTCGTGCGGTGACCACCTACGGCTTTTCCGAGGATTGCGACGCTCGTATCCTGGCCACGGAGGCTCAGGGCGTGGGCACCCGTTTCACCCTGCGGTTGCCCGACGGGCGCGTGGTGGCCAGCCGCATCAAGCAGAACCCGGGGCTGCACAACGTCTCCAACGGCGCCGCGGTGCTGACGCTCATCTCGCTTCTGGGCCTCGATGTCGATCTGGCGGCCGAGAAGCTGCAGGAGTTCGCCGGCGTTCGCCGCCGTTTCGACCTTATCGGCGAGGCCGGGGGAGTGACCGTGGTGGACGACTACGCTCATCATCCCACGGAGATCGCCGCCACCATCAAGGCGGCCAAGGCCCTGGATTTCAACCGTGTGCACGTGCTGTTCCAGCCGCACCGCTATTCCCGCGTTGCCCTGTTCACCGACATTATGCGCGACGAGTTCGGCAGCGCCTTCGACGAGGCGGACACCGTCACCTTCATGGACGTGTACTCCGCCGGCGAGGCACCGGTGCCGGGCGTTACCGGCAAGACCTTCTTGAACGTCGTCACCGATCACGGCCATCCCCATGCCGTTTTCGTGCCCCGGCGCATCGACGTGGTGCCCCATATGCTGGAAGTGGCTGAGCCCGGCGACCTTGTCATCACCATGGGCGCCGGAGATGTGACCGCTATCGCGCCGCAGCTCGTGGACGAGCTGGGCCGCTAAGGGAGTCCCATGGCCCGCCACGCCTCGCCCGTGCAATCGCTGCTCGTGGACGACCGCTTCGACGGCGACGTCTACGCCCATGAGCCCTTAAGTCGCCACACCACCTACCGCATCGGAGGCCCGGCGCGCTTTTTCGTGCGCGCGAATTCCGTGGGGGCGCTCACGGGGCTGGTCGATGTGTGCGCGGCCGAGGGCACGCCTTGGGTCGTGCTCGGCCGCGGCTCCAACGTGCTCGTGGCCGACGGGGGCTTCCCCGGCGTGGCCATCGCCCTCGGACGCGATTTCCGCACCCTGCGCTTCGACGGGGATCGCTTCGTCGTGGGCGCTGGCGCCTCGCTCTCCTCGGTGGTGCAGGAGGCCTTCAAGCGCGCCATCGGCGGCTTCGAGTTCGCCGTGGGCACCCCGGGCACCATAGGCGGCGCCCTGCGCATGAACGCCGGCACAGCCGACGAGTGGATAGGGCAGCGTGTCGTTTCCGTCACCACCTACCGGCCGGGCCGCGGTCTGGTCCGGCGCCGCGGCGACGAGATCGCGTGGGGCTATCGCGCGAGCTCCTTTGCGGCGGACGAGGTGATTCTGGAATGCGAGCTGGCCGCCGAGGCCGCCGATCCCTATCGGGTGCGCGACAAGATGGAGGGCAACCTCGCCCGGCGCAAGGGCTGCCAGCCGCTTTCCGAACCCACCTGCGGCAGCGTGTTCAAGAACCCCGAAGGAGCCTCGGCCGGCCGTCTCATCGAGGCGGCGGGATGCAAGGGCGCCGAGGTGGGGGGCGCCCGCGTGTCCGATGTGCACGGCAACTTCATCGTGAATCGCGGCGGTGCTTCGGCCGCCGACGTGCGCGCGCTCATGGAGCGGGTACGCGCGGCGGTGCTCGCGAGTGCCGGTATCGAGCTGGCGCCCGAGGTGCGCCTGCTGGGGTTTGAGGAAGATTTTCCGGCTGCTGCACGTGGTGCTGGCGACGTGTCTGCCGATGCAAGCGCCGATGCGGACGTAGACGGCGTGCGCATCGGCGAACGCGGGCGCGCCGTTCCGTCCGAGGCGAATGCTGTCTTTGCGGGCGGCGTCGATGGCACGCTTGCTGGCGAACGCGGGCGCGTCAGCGACGGCGAGGACCGGGTAGCCTTTGCGAGCGAGGAGCACGGCGAGGATGGTCGCCGTGGTTAGAAGATCCGGCAATCGTAATGTTTCGGTGCCCCGGGGGACCACCTCGCGCGGGAGCGCGCGCGGCGGCGTCTCGCCATCGCGGCGCCCTGCGGCGGCGCCGGTGCGCCCGGCCTCCTCCCGCCAGGCCCCATCGTCGCGCCCGGCCTCGCGCTCGGGCCGCAGCGCGGCAAGCCCCGCGACGGTCGGCCGCGCTGCCGGCGGTCGCGCCTCGGGCGCCCGTCCCGCGCCCCGCACGGTGACCACGTCGGTGCGCCTGGGGGATTTGCCCGCAGCGCGCAGCGACCGACGTGCACCAGCGGCCCGGGCCATCGCCCGCCCGAAGCGCTCCGGAGCCTTCAAGGCCGCAATCGTGGCGCTCGTGCTCGCCTGTGTGCTGGGCATCGCCTACGCGGCCCTCTATTTCGGCGGGGCCTTCGCCATCACGTCGGTGAAGGTGAACGGTGCCGACCACCTCACCAACGACGAGATGGCCATTCTCGCTGCCGTGCCCCAGGGCACGACGCTTCTGAACGTGGACACCTCCTCGGTGGCCAACAGCGTCGACCGCGACGCCTGGGTCGCCGACGTGTCCGTGAACCGCATTTTCCCCGATACGCTGGAAATCAACGTCACCGAGCGCGAGATCGCCGCCATCGTGGAGGTAGCGGCCGACAACGCGAAGGTCACGCAGATGTGGGCCATCGCCTCCGACGGCATGTGGCTCATGGAAATTCCGGCCCGTGATTCCGAGCTGGGCGCCACTATCTCCCCGCAGATCTACGAGGACGCCGACCGGGTGCTGCACATCACCGGCGTGCCCTTCGGCCTCACGCCCGAGGTGGGCACCTACTGCGCCGACGGCAACGTGAACAACGCCTTGGCTATTCTGGACGGCCTTTCCACGGAACTTGCCGACCAGGTGAAGACGGTGACGGCCACTGATGCCGCCTCCACGTGCCTGACCTTGGACAACGGCATCGAGATCGCCTTCGGCACCGCCGAGGATATCCGCGACAAGGAGCGTATCGTCCTGCAGATCATGGCCGACAACCCCGGCAAAGTCTCCTACATCAACGTCCGCGTCCCCGACCGCCCCACCTGGCGCGCCGTGTAGGGTTCCCTTTCGCGGGCACCGAGGATGCTTCGCCCAGCTGAAGCTTTTTCTTCGACGGGTGCCTCCGCTCGCCATGCGGGGGACAAGCCCCACCGATACTGCGGATCCGACAGGCGCCTGTCGGCTCCTCGCTGACTCCCTTGGGCGAACCCGCGAGCGATCTTTCCCGTAGGGGGCGACCTTGGTCGCCCCTCTCGGCCGCGCCTACCGTACAGGTGTCGAGGCTCTCGGTCGGCGAACACCCCCGTTTTTGCAGCAAATCGCGAGTTATAAGCGTCTAGGGGGTGCGAAACTTTTTGAAACCCCCGCAGCGAATGTTCGTGACCTGGGGTTTTGCAAATATGGAAACTTCTGCGGGCCTTCTCTCCCGCATCGAGACGCTCATAACTCGCGATTTGCTGCAGAAAATGACCCCTTCGTCGACCGAGGAGCCCGAATGACTTGGAGCGGGGGCTCACGTCCTTCCGATTTCGAGAAGAATCCATAGCCCGAGGCTCCGCTTTGCCGTTTCGCGAAGCGCGATGCGGTGGGTTTCTTGTCGTATTCGTGTATCTGCAGGCTCCTTTGGCGGTGATTTGCGTTGCAAACGAATGGGCATCGTGTACAATGTCCTGCATAAATGCCGCCTTTGGGCGGACCGCAGGGCGCGCCCGAGCAACGGCGCGCGGAAACGAGACAAACGCAGCAGTAAAACGCAACAGGTGTGGAGGACGAAATGCCGAACATTCCAGGCTCTGAACATTTGGCCGTCATCAAGGTCGTCGGTGTCGGCGGCGGCGGCACGAACGCCGTGAACCGCATGGTGGAAGCCGGCGTGCGCGGCGTGGAGTTCATCGCCGTGAACACTGACCGCCAGGCCCTTCTCATGTCCGATGCCGACAAGACCATCCACATCGGCGAGGAGCTGACCCGTGGCCTCGGTGCCGGCGCCAACCCCCAGGTGGGCTGTCAGGCCGCCGAGGAGAGCCGTGCGGAGATTCGCGAGGCGCTGGCCGAGGCCGACATGGTCTTCGTCACCGCTGGCGAGGGCGGCGGCACGGGCACCGGCGCGGCCCCCATTGTGGCCGAGATCGCCCGCGAGGAGATCGGCGCCCTCACCGTGGGCGTCGTCACCAAGCCCTTCTCCTTCGAGGGCCGCTTGCGCCGCAACCAGGCCGACCAGGGCATCGATCTGCTCTCCCAGAAGGTCGACACTCTCATTGTCATCCCCAACGACCGCCTGCTCGAGATCGTCGACAAGAAGACGTCCATGATCGACGCCTTCCGCATCTGCGACGACACCCTGCGCCAGGGCATCCAGGGCGTTACCGACCTCATCACCATCCCCGGCCTCATCAACCTCGACTTCGCGGACATCCGCACAGTCATGAAGGACGCCGGCACGGCCATGATGGGCATCGGCATTTCCACGGGCGAGAACCGCGCGCTGGACGCGGCCCAGCAGGCCACCTCTTCCAGCTTGCTGGAGTCCTCCATCGCCGGCGCCTCGCGTGTGCTGTTCTCCATCGCCGGCGGCCCGGATCTCACGCTGACCGAGGTCTCCGAGGCGGCCCGCACGGTGGAGGCCTGTGCCGACGAGAACGCCAACATCATCTACGGCCAGATCATCGACGAGGAACTGAAGGACGCCGTGCGCATCACAGTCATCGCCACGGGCTTCAAGGTGGGCGCCCCCCAGTCCTCCATGGACTTCGCGCCGCGCAAGGACCTGTTCGCCTCCACTGAGCCCGCGCCCCAGCCGGTTCAGCAGGCGCCGGTCACCTTTTCGGCTCCCGCACCCACGAGCCGCTTCACGGACGAGGACTACATCCCCGACTTCTTGAAGCGCGCTCGCTAGGGGAGAGGCCGACGTTCGAATCCCATGGCACTTCCCAAGCCGACATTGCAGGTCCGCCCGTCAGCGGGCCTGTCCTTTTTAACCGACGAGTCCCTGTTTGCGGCCACAGGCGTGCGCCTGGGCTTCTCTCGCCGTCAGGGCGGGGTGAGCGAGCCTCCTTATGACGGTCTCAATTTGGGCGATCATGTGGAAGACGACCCGATGGCCGTGGCCGAGAACCGTGCGCTTCTGCTGGATGCCGTGGGCCTCGGGAGCACCCGGCTGCTTACGCTCAACCAGGTGCACGGCGATGTCGTACTCGCCCTGGACGACGATGCGGCTGCCGCATGGGAGGAGGTGACGCGCGCTGGGGCCGCCGGCGCCGATGGCGTGGCCGTGGCCGCGCCGGATGTGACGGCGCTTTTGTGCTTCGCCGACTGCACTCCGGTCATCGTCGTGTCCCCGTCGGGGGCTTACGCCGTGGCCCACGCGGGTTGGCGCGGGGCGCTCGCCGGCATTCCCGCCAAGGCCGTGGCGGCGCTGGCAGCCCTCGATGTCCGTGCGGGGCGAGCCGTCGATCCTTCCGAATACAACGCCTACGTCGGCCCGCATATCGGCGCGGAGTGCTACGAGTGCGGCCCCGACCTCGTCGGCCGTTTCGTCGAGCGCTTCGGGTCCTCGTGCGCCCGCGGCGCCGATCACCTGGATCTGGAAGCTGCCGTGCGCGCCAGCCTCGCCGAGGCCGGTATCGCGCCGGAGCGCATCGCGTCGTCGGGGGAGTGCACCGCCTGCCGCGACGACCTTTACTTCTCGTATCGCAAAAGCGGGGGCCGCTGCGGACGCCACAGCGCCTTCGCCGGTCGAAAGGAATGAGCTTGTGAGTATTGCCGAGCGCTATCAGAAGGTGGCCGCGGAGGTGGCCGAGGCAGCGGTGGCTGCGGGCCGCGCGCCCGAGGACGTGCTCCTCGTGGCCGTGTCGAAGACGGTTGGGCCCGAGGGCGTGGCCGAGGCGATCGAGGGGGGCGCCCGGGATTTCGGCGAGAACCGCCCCGACCAGATCGTGCCGAAGTCCGCCGCGTTCCCTGAGGCCCGCTGGCACTTCATCGGCAACATCCAGTCGCGCCGCATTTCCGAGATCGTCGCCTCTGCTACGCTTATCCACTCCCTGTACCAACGACGCCATGCCGAGAAAATCGATCATGCAGCCGCCGAGCTTTCCAAGGTGCAGGACGTGCTCATCGAGGTGAACGTGTCGGGCGAGGCGTCGAAGAGCGGGGTGGCGCCGGCCGAGGCGGCCGATTTGGTGCGCGCGGTGGCCGCTCTGCCCCACGTGTCCGCGCGCGGCCTTATGACCATGGCCCCTGCCGGCGACGCGCAGGCGGCCCGCGAGGCCTTCGCGGGACTCGCCGAGCTGGCCGCTCAGATTCGCGCTCAGCTTCCCGCCGAGGATGCTGCCGTTTTCACGGAGCTCTCCATGGGCATGAGCGACGACTGGCGCGAGGCGGTGCCTCTGGGGGCCACCATTGTTCGCGTTGGACGGGCCATCTTTAGTGAATCTTATCAGGAGTAGCCTTCAAGCTGGTATGATGATCGAGAACACTGCGGGGCCGCAAGCGCCCTTTAGACTGAGAACCACGGCGGGCGTCACCGCCCACACGAAGCAGGAGGCTCCATGGACGGCAAGAGCATGTTCGGCGACATCAAGTCGAAGCTGGGTTTCGGCCGTAAGAACGATTACGAGGAGTTCTACGAGGATTACGAGGAATTCGAGGAGGGCGACGACTACGGCGAGTACGGCTACGACGAGTCTTACGAGCGCACGTCCGGCTCGGCCTACGATCCCTACGACTCGGTGACCACGCGCGAGCCCGGCGAGCGCTCTCGCAGCCGTTCCTCCATGCCGCGCCTCGTCTCCATCGACGACGTGCGCGCCCGCACGGCGGTGCCCACGCTGCCCGACGATGACGCGCCCGCGACCCGGCGCGGCTCCTCCAGCTCGTTCCGCACGATGGTCGACTCATCGCTGCCGCCGCAGATGACCCCGGAGGGCACGGCTGCCGCCTCGGCTGCCGCCTCGGCGGTGCATCACGCCCGCTCCGAGGGTTTGAACTCGCTGTTCGAATCCACCACGCCTCCGGCCGATACGCGCTCGACGAGCTCGCGGGGCTCCTCTGCTTCCAGCTCGCGCTTCACGCCGTCGCGCACGTTGAAGGTGGTGGCTCCCGGTGCCTATAACGACGCCGAGGCCGTCTCCACCGCGCTGAAGCTCGGCAACGCCGTGGTGCTGAACCTGGCAGCGACCCCCGATGCGCTGGCCAAGCGCATCCTGGACTTCTCCTTCGGTGTGGCCAGCGCTCTGGACGCCAACGTGGAATGCGTGGGCAACAAGGTGTTCGCCCTCACTCGCATCGACGAGCTCACCGAGGCCGAGCGCTCCTATCTGCGCACCCAGGGCATCATCTAGCGCCCGACACGCCCTCAAGACCTTCCGATAAAGGAGCCTGCTAACTATGCTGACCTACCTCCTCGTGAGATTGGCCGACGCCTACTCCATGATCATCTTCATCTACGTGATGATGTCCTGGCTGCCGAACACCCAAAGCGGCATCATCGGCGACATCTATCGCGCTTTGGGCAAGTTGTGCGACCCGTATTTGAACTTGTTCCGAAAATTGATCCCGCCCCTTGGAGGAATGGTGGACGTGACTCCCATCATCGCTCTGCTTGTATTACAATTCGGGGTACGTTTGCTGGTGATGATTTTCTAAATTCAGACGGCCGGCATTCCGACGTGTCAGCGACGTAACATCGTAAGAAACTGAGGTACCTACATGGCAATCACCGCTTCCGACATCCACAATCAGAGCTTCTCCATCGACCGCAAAGGCTACGATGTGGATGAAGTGGACGTGTTCCTCGAGCATGTCGCCGACGAGATCGATATTTTGAACGACACCATCGCGCACCTCCAGGATCAGCTGGAGGCCGATCGTTTCAGCGGCTTCGACGCGCCTGCCGCTTCCACGGTGGCCATCACCGAGGTGGCCGCGGCGACCGTCGACACCTCCGAGTACGACGCTCAGCTCGCCCAGAAGGACGCTATCATCGCCGATCTGGAGCGCCAGCTTTCCGACAAGCGCGCCGACGACAACGCCATTGCCCAGGCTCTCATCATCGCCCAGCGCTCGGCCGACGAGATTCTCGCCAAGGCCAACGCGAACGCCACCGAGACCATTCAGGACGCCCGCGACGAGGCCCAGCGCATCATCGATCGCGCCAACACCGATCGTCAGGACGTCATCGACGCCATCCGCAAGCTGCAGGACGACCGCGAGGATGCCCGCGAGGAGTACGCCGACCTGCTGAAGGACATCATCTCCGACGCCTCGCGCAAGCTGGCCGACATCGGCGCCAACGTGCCGGCTGCCGCTACGGCGCTCGACGGCGAGTACGACGTGGTGCCCGGCCTCACCGGCAACTTCGAGATCGACGAGTACGTGGCGCCTTCCGCCTATGTGACGCCTCAGGCTCCGGCCGCCGTCGTGGCCGCCGCCACCCCGGTTGCCTCTCCCTACGAGAAGGATCTCTCCGGCTTCGGCGACGCCGACGACTTTGAGTTCGAAGAGATCGATTAATCAGCCGAGAAAAACTATCTGGTATGTAAGAACCGCCTTATTGGGCGGTTCTTCTTATTACTCGATCTTTTGTCTTACCCGTTCGCCCAAGGAAGTCAGCGAGGTGCCTGTCGGAACCGCAGCATCGACGTAGTTCGTTTGCCGTCAGGCAAACGAAACAAAGAGGCGAGCGGACCGATAAGCCGGGTTCTGTCTTAGGACGGCCATTTATCTCGAACGCGAGTCGCCCCGCGTCTCTAGCACGCAACCCGAGCGCACGGCGGGCCACCGTATGGCGCTCCTATTTGCGCTTGCTCCAGATGGGGTTTGCCAAGCCGCGACGTTGCCGCCGCGCTGGTGCGCTCTTACCGCACCGTTTCAGCTTTTCTCCTGTGTCGCGCATGCGGCTCGCACCGCATGTTCCGAGCAGGGGAGTCTTCTTTTCTGTGGCACTTTCCGTCGGGTCGCCCCGCCCAGCCGTTAGCTGGCATCTTGCCCTGCGGAGCCCGGACTTTCCTCGCACCCCTGAGGGGGTACGCGACCGTCTGGCCCGCTCGCCTGTGGTATTGTAGCAGAAAGAGCGGCGCTGCTGCGGATTCCACAGAAGGGCCGTCGGCGTTCAAACCTTTCCGCTCAGCTCGGTTCTGCCGTTGGGCTTTCTGGTTCGCCCTGGAAGGAAGAGGAGGAATGATGACCACGTACGCCCTCGTCGGGGCCTCGGAATTCAATTCCGAGCAGTTTTCCGCCCGCAACGGGGCGGGTGCCTTCGATGCCGTTATCGCCGTGGACGGGGGCTTCACATCCCTGGCGGATGTCGGCTGCGCGCCCGATCTGGCCATCGGCGACTTCGACTCGCTGGGATACGTGCCCGAGGGGGTGGAAGTGCTCGTGTTCCCGCCGGAGAAGGACGCCTCCGACATGGAGCTGGCCCTCGGCGAGGCCGTCGCCCGCGGCGCCGATGCCGTGGAGGTCTACGGGGCGCTCGGCGGCCGGCTCGATCATACATTGGCGAATTTGCAACTTCTCGCCTCTTTCGCCGAGCACGGCCTGACAGTGACGGCGATGGGGGAGCGCGAGTCCGTCGCATTTCTCGTCGGCCCTGGCGAGCTGTGCTTGGATGCGGCGGGTGCGGGCATTGTGTCGGTGTTCTCGCTCACCGACGTTTCAACGGGAGTCGTGGAGGAGGGCCTGAAATACGGCCTTGATGGCGTGGCCCTCACGAACCGCACGAGCTGGGGCCTTTCCAACGAATTTATCGGAACCCCGGCCCGCATTGCCCTGGAAAGCGGCACGCTGGCAGTGTTTCTGCCGCTGTAGCGCCGGTCGATTTTCTATACTGATCGCACAACCATATACCTGGGGAGCTTGCAGCCGCGTGGCGGCCGGGCAGGCTGAGAGGGGGCGCCGTGCACGCCCCGACCCGCCGAAGCTGATATGGGTAATGCCAACGAAGGGAGTTTCCATGACTGACCGCCAGTCTGTCGGCGCCGTTGCTGCGCCGGACGTCGCTCGCGCGTGCGCCGCACCGGGCGACGTTCGGCCAATCACTCAGATCGATTTCGCTCGCGCCGGCATCGTCACGCCGCAGATGGCCGCTGTTGCCGCCGCCGAGGGCCGCGAGCCGGAGGCCATCCGCGCCGCCGTGGCCGCAGGCCGCATCGCCATCCCGGCCAACATCCATCACGCAAGCCTCGCGCCGGCCGGCGTCGGTTCCACGTTGGAGGGCGTGCCGCTTTCCACGAAGGTGAACGTGAACCTCGGCATCTCGGGCGATTTGGCCGATGAGGCCCTGGAATGGGAGAAGGTGGACGTGGCCCTGGAACTGGGCGCCGATGCCATCATGGATCTCTCCAACTCCGGCAAGACACGTGCCTTCCGCCGTGCGCTCGTCGAGAAATCGCCGGCCATGATTGGCACGGTGCCCATGTATGACGCCATCGGCTACTGGGAAAAGGCGCTCATTGCCATTACGCCCGAGGATTTCCTGGAAGTGGTGCGCGCCCACGCCGAGGACGGGGTCGATTTCGTCACCATTCACGCCGGCATGAACCGCCGGGTCATCGAGTCGTTCAAAGAGACGGGGCGACTTACCAATATCGTATCGCGAGGAGGGTCGCTCATCTTCGCCTGGATGGAGGCCACTGGTCGCGAGAACCCCTTCTATGAGTACTACGACGAGGTGTTGGCTATCTTGCACGAGCACGATGTGTGCATCTCCATCGGTGATGCCATGCGCCCCGGCAGCGGCTACGACGCCACGGACGCCGGGCAGATCGCCGAGCTCATCGAGATCGGCAAGCTCACGTGCCGCGCCTGGGATGCCGGTGTGCAGGTGATGGTGGAAGGCCCCGGGCATATGGCGCTCGATGAGATCGCCGCCAACATGAAGCTGGAGAAGAGGCTGTGCCACCAGGCGCCCTTCTACGTGCTGGGGCCGCTTGTGACCGATATCGCCCCGGGCTACGACCACATCACGGCGGCCATCGGCGGGGCTATTGCGGCTTCTTCCGGCGCCGACTTCCTCTGCTACGTGACGCCGGCCGAGCATTTGCGCCTGCCGAATGCGAACGACGTGCGCGAGGGACTGGTGGCCACGAAGATCGCCGCCCATGCCGCCGACATCGCCAAGGGTGTGCCCGGCGCCCGCGACCGCGATAACCGTATGAGCGATGCGCGTCGCCGCGTGGCCTGGGACGAGATGTTCGACCTGTCGCTCGATCCGGCCCGCGCCCGCGCCGTCTTCGAGAGCGCACCTCCCTCTACCGAGGGCACCTGCACCATGTGCGGCAAGATGTGCGCCATGAAGACGGTGAACGACATCATGGACGGGCTCGTGGTCGATCTGGATGCGGAATAAAAGTGCTCAGCTGGGCGCTGGCAGAGAATAGGGTGCAGGCCAGAGGGCGGACGGGGCAGGGCGCAGGGTGCAGGGCAGGCGGGGCAGGGTGCAGCAAGCAAATTACCCCTCCGTTTTTGGCGAAAATTGCGATTGTTAGCACCGAAAAGGGCAAGCGGGACGATTTCGCTCAGGAAAAGGAGAAATCTTGCGCCTCTGCGCGGGCTGATTTCGAGAATGCTAAACGTTTACGTTAATTGCTTTTGGCGGCGCTGCTAACAATCGAAATATTTTCAAAAAAACAAGCACCAACTTGATCTGGCGCGGATCGTCCTTCCTCGTCTTCGACCGAAATGGTTGCGAAATATCGAGCTTTAATTTGGAACAAGGAGTGAACATGCCTGCACGGGAACGTGGAAAGTGGTCGGCGGAGGCTATTCGCCGTGCCTTGAAGCTGTACGCGGTGACGGACAACGCGTGGCTGGGGGAGCGGACGCTGGCGGAATGCGTGGAAGAGGCGCTCGCCGGGGGCACGACCTTCGTGCAGTTGAGGGACAAGCATGCGAGCGCGGAGGACCTGCGGGCTGAAGCGGAGGAGCTGCTCGCGCTCTGTCGCGCGGCCGGCGTGCCCTTCGTCGTGAACGACGACGTGGAATGTGCGTTGGCCGTGGGTGCCGACGGGGTGCACGTGGGCCAGGACGACATGGCCTGCGAGCGGGCGCGGGCGCTGCTCGGTTCGGATGCCATTGTGGGGGTGTCCACCCAGACGGTGGAGCAGGCCCGCGCCGCCGAGGCAGCCGGGGCCGACTACCTGGGCGTCGGCGGCGTCACCGGCACCGCCACCAAGCCCGAGGCCGGGGTGCTCGCCCCCGAGGAGTTCCGCGCCATCGCCGCCGCCGTGGACATCCCCGTTGTGGCCATCGGCGGCGTGAATGCCGCCACGATGCCGCGCCTGTCCGAGCTGAATGTGGACGGCGCCGCCGTGGTGAGCGCCATATTTGCCGCCGACGATATTGAAGCGGCGACTCGCGAGCTTTCGCGTATCATCGATGAGACCTTAGGCATTTAAGTCATCGTTTGCACATTTTGAGGTGCCAGGGAGACGGACGGCAAGAGAAAGGAACATCCATGCTCGGCGACGAGAACAACAACGACCTCATCGACCTTAGTTCCATCGATCGCGCGAAGTGCGCGCTGCTCGTCATCGACGAGCTGGGCGACCCCACGGGAGGCCCGCTCGAGCCGGTGCTGCTGCCCGCTATCCAGCAGACGGCCAAGCTCACGACGGCCGCCCGCGCCGCCGGTATGCCCGTCGTCTTCACCAACGACGCCCATATCCCGGGCATCGATCGCGAGCTGGCGTTGTGGGGCACCCACGGCATTGCCGGCACCCCGGAGGCCCAGACCTCGCCGTTGCTCGATCCTCAGCCCACCGATTACGTGGTGGAGAAGCGCCGCTACAGCGGATTTTTCCAGACGGGGCTGCTTTTGCTGCTGAATGAGCTGGGCGTCGACACGCTCATCTGCTGCGGCATGGACACGAATATCTGCGTGAAGCACACGGTGGCCGACGCCTATTTCAACAACTTCAACATCATCGTGGTGGGCGACGCCACGGCCACGTTCCTTGTGGGTAACCAGGAGGAGGGCTTGGAGTACATGAAGGTGTGCTACGCCGCCAAGATCGTCGATACCGACGAGGCCGTGAAGCTCATCGAGGGGTAGCACCCGTCTCGTCAACGATTGATTGCCAGAAAGGGGCGGCCATGCGGGCGCGCCCCTTTCGTGTGAAATGATGGCTTTGCGCGCGGCCCGCGGAAAGGCGGCCGCCATTGCGAAAGGAGCGTCCATGAAAGCGGTTCTCACCATTGCCGGATCCGATTCCAGTGGGGGAGCGGGCATCCAGGCCGACTTGAAGACCATCGCCGCCCATCATCTGTTTGGGGAGAGCGTCATTACGGCGCTCACGGCTCAGAACACGCTCGGCGTCACCGGCGTGCTCGAGGTGGATCCCGTTTTCGTGGGCACCCAGATCGATGCCGTTTTCGACGATATCCGGCCCGACGCGGTGAAGATCGGCATGGTGTCGTCGCCGGCCATCGTGGGTGCCATCGCCGACGGGCTCGATCGTCACAAAGCCGCCAACGTCGTGGTCGATCCCGTGATGGTGGCCACGTCGGGCTCGGCGCTCATCGCCGATGCCGCCGTGGACGCGCTGGTGCGCCAGCTGTTCCCCCGTTCCACGGTGATCACTTCCAACATCCCCGAGGCCGAAGTGCTCTCGGGCATGGCTATCGCATCGTTGGAGGATGTGGAGACGGCCGCTTCGCTGATCGCCGACCGCTGCATCGCCGTTTGGGAGAACGAGCCGGCTTTCGCGGACGCGGCGCCTTCCGTCCCCGCCATTCTCATCAAGGGCGGCCATGGCGTGGGCGAGCCGGATGCCGCCGACGACTACCTGCGCATGGCCAGCGGCGAATCGGTGTGGCTGCGCGGCAAGCGCATCACCAACGACAACACCCACGGTACCGGCTGCTCCCTCTCCTCGGCCATCGCCTGCGGCCTGGCCCGGGGCTTTGCCGTGGACGTGGCCGTGCGCGACGCCAAAGCCTATGTGGCCGGTGCCTTGGCGGCCGGTCTGAACTTGGGGCGCGGCTCGGGCCCCCTCGACCACATGTGGCAGTACGGCGCGCCAATGCCCTGCTAGCTCTCTACTTGCGTCGCTCTCTCCCTGCCGGCCCTTTCCTAGCGGGCAACGCGCTTTCGGTTTGACAGTCTGTCGTCTTTCAATCTTTACAATGTAAAGTTAAGGTGCTATGATTCCTCACGCACTGTTACTTTACAGTGTAAAGCACGTGCAACATCCCATGTTGAACGGGCTGGGAACTTGGTGAGTCCGAAAAGCGGATTCAGGGAGAGAAGGAGGAACCATGAAGGAAAGAAGCGTATCTCGGCGCGATTTCCTGCGCGGCGCTGGCACCGTTGGCGTTGCTGCGGGCGCCATGGCCGCCCTCGGCGGCGCTGGCGTGGCCGTTGCCGCCGAGGAGGCCGCCGAAGCCGGCGAGAACGCCTACGGCCTTGCGTGCGACACCACCTGGGTGCCCGTAAGGAAGGCGGCCTGCCCCGGTCCTCGCGGGCCGGTGGGCTTTGAGGATCGCGAGATTGCCGCCGACGAGCTGGCCGCCACCGAGGATTGCGATCTTGTGGTGGTTGGTGCCGGCATCGCCGGTCTCATGGCGGCGCTTAAGGGCGCCGAGGAAGGCGCCAGCGTCATCTGCGTGGAGAAGATGACCCGAGGTCGCGGCTGCTTCGAGTGCTTCGGCGCTGTCAACGCCAAGTGCCAGGAGGGCACCGAGATCAACAAGGTGCACCTGATTGACGAGATGCACCGTGCCGCCTACTGGCGCGTGCGCCCCGAACCGATTCGAACCTACGTGGATCGCTCCGGCGAGGCCACGGATTTCTGGCAGGCCATGCTCGACAAGGGCGCCAACGGCTTTGTCATTACCAAGGTGGAGCAGGCGCCGTCCAGCAACGGCATGCCCGCCGTTACCCCGCTCATCGATACCGAGCTCGGCTTCTACGACAGTCCTTGTCTACCGCCGGATGCCGGCGTGCGCTCCGGCTACTCGGGCATCTACGTGTGCCTGGAAATGCAGGAAGTGGCCAAGCAGTACGACAATCTCGAGCTGCGCTTCTCCACTCCGGCCGTGCAGCTTATCCGCGAGGGCGACCGCGTCGCCGGCGTTATCGTGAAGAACCCCGATGGCAGCTACGGCCGGATCAACGCCGGCAAGGGCGTCATCCTCGCCACGGGCGGCTACGATGCCAACCCCGAGCTCATGGAGGCCTGGACCCGTCCCGAGGACTACGCTACCTCCAGCTGGTGGAATCCCGGCTGGGGCACGACCGGCGACGGTCACCTCATGGGCATCAAGGTGGGCGCCCAGATGGATCCGTGCCCGCAGCCGGTCATGAACTTCCGTTGGGGCAACCCCGACTCGTTCTTCGACGCCCGCACGTGGAACGCCATCTACTTCGGCCTCATGATCAATCCCGAGGGCAAGCGCTTCGTGCGCGAGGATCTGCCGTTCCAGGGCGTGTCCAACGCGCAGAATGCCCAGCCCGGTTACGGCGCCGGCTGCTTCCAGGTGTTCGACGAGAACATGATGGAGGGCATGAACGACGATGCCACCATCCAGGAGTTCAAGGATAAGGGCTGGCTGTTCGAGGGCGCCACGCCCCAGGAGCTGGGCCAGGCCGCTGGCATCGACGGGGAAAACCTCGCCGCCACCATCGAGCGCTACAACGGCTTTTTCGCCGGCGGCGTCGACGAGGACTTCAACCGCGATCTGGCGGTCACCATGCCGTTCACGGGCAAGCGCTTCTTCGCGCTGACCACCAACAGCTGCGTGCTGGCCACGGTGGGCGGCCTCACGATCGATGGCAACTGCCAAGTACTCGACACCGACGACAAGGTCATCGGCGGCTTGTACGCGGTGGGCAACGCCTCGGGCAATTTCTTTGCGGGCAACTACCCGCGCCATATTCCGGGAACGTCCATCGGCCGCGCCATCACCTTCGGGTACGTGGCCGCCGAGCACGCGGTGAAGGGGGAGTAATCTCATGAAGAAGAACGCGATCAAGCTGACCGGTTTGGCCTGCATCGTGGCGCTGTGCATGGCCCTGGCCGCCTGCGCCCCGGCCGCCGAGCCCAAAACCGCCGGCGACGAGTCGGGTGATGCGGCTACCGAGATGGCCGAAACCGGCGACGGGACTGGCGCCTATGTGTCCGACGAGCAGTGCCTGTCCTGCCACGGAGGCTCCTTTGAGGCTCTGGCCGAGACCACGGCCGACTATGGACTCTCGAATCCCCACGGATCCATCCACGGTGCCCCGGTGTCCTGCGTGAACTGCCACGCGAAGGATAAGGAGCTCACCGACAATCAGTGCACCAAGTGCCACAGCTGGCCGCACAATCCCGAAACCGGTCCGGGCGTGGCGCTGAACTAGGGGTCTGGAGGAGGGCTGCGCTCGGCTCTGGATTTCGAATGGCGAAGAAGGCGGCGCGTCCGGCAGGGCGCGTCGTTTCTCTATACTGGGAGACGAGAGCATAGAAACCCGGTTCGCAATGAGCGAGGAAGGAGGGGCCATGGCCCGAAAGGCAGTGGTCGAGGCGCGTCCGGCGCTCACCCGCGAGCGCATTGTCGCCGTGGCCTCCGACCTCATCGAGCGCGATGGCCTCGGTGCGTTTACCATGCGCTCCCTGGGCCGCGAGCTGGGCGTGTCGGCCATGGCCGTCTACAGCCACTTCGACTCCCGGGATGCCATTCTTGTGGCCGTCCTTCAGCGTCTCATGGCGTCCATGGATACCGATCCGGTGCCCGGAGAGGCTTGGGACGACACGCTGCGACGCACCATGACCTCCATCTATCGGCTGGAAATGGCTCATCCGGAATTGGCCACCATCGAGGTGGTGCCCCAAACAGGGGAGAACGGTCTGGCCGAGCACACCGACAAGATCGTGAACCTGCATCTGGCTCAGGGGATGCCCGAGCCGGTGCTGACCCAGGCATGGGCCCTCGTGGATGCCTATCTGACGGGGTTTATCGGCAATGCCATCGCGGTTCGGGCGAGTCGCCCCTCCGTCGACTGCGGAGCTTCAGGTGCGCAAGTGGCTGAAGGGGGCAGCAGTGCGGGCTGCGCAAGTAGCGATACGCTCCCTTGGCAGCGCGTCGTCGCGGCGGCCTACACCGACGAGGCCTTCGCCCATGGTGTCGAGATCATCATCCAGGGCATTCGAGCGCTGGCGGCTCCCGATCCCTGCGAGTGGCGCACGCCTGAGCCGTGATGCGGCTGACCGTCTTTCGGATGGCTGCCCATCTGCGACCGCGCCCTTGCGACGCCGGGAGTCTTGTGGATCTTTGGCCGCGGTTGAATTGCGAAGCCAGCCGAACGCCCCGCGGTGAGTAGGCGTTTTCCCAGAT